>Ga0316197_10000036_pt1 | contig 128679 bp, 114 predicted proteins | sample OudBiesiAoxic_MG_FD_204939 | JGI IMG/M metagenome (GOLD analysis project Ga0316197, IMG submission 204939) | Coastal sediment microbial communities from Oude Bieten Haven, Netherlands - site A oxic | ecosystem: Environmental > Aquatic > Marine > Coastal > Sediment | place: Netherlands...
AGATGGCTGAAAGCTTAATACTTGATAGGCGAAGAGAAAGAACATTCCCTCGAATGGTAAAACCAAGACCTCAACGATATGCCAGGAATAAGAATGCCGTTCACCCTTAAGTGAACGGCATTAGTGCTCAATTGGTATTTTTTATATAGATATTGATAATTTAAAAATAGTTAATGATACTTTTAGCCATGCCGCGGGAGATGAATGCATTCTTAGCCTAGTAAAAGCATTAAAACTGTCATTAAAAGAGTCCGACTTAATCGCGCGCATTGGAGGGGATGAATTTGTAGCCTTTTCTCTTTTGGATCACGATAGGAAAAAAGAGTTCTTCGCGCTTTCGAATAATATTCAAGAAAACTACAAAACAATCATCAAAGATAATAATGAGCTCTCTTTGACCTCTCTTAGTATTGGCCAACTCATTCAACCTCATAGCGCCACGATTTGTCTTGAAGATCTTTTATCTCAAGCAGATGAATTGATGTACGAAGAGAAAACTAAAAAAAGAAACTCCTAAAGACCAATAATTAAATAAAAATGGCGATACCCATAATGAATATCGCCATTCTAATTCTGTCTATACCAATGTAATCAATTCAACTAAGTAAACTCTACTCAACCGTTACCGCTTTTGCCAAGTTACGCGGCTGATCGACATCTGTCCCTTTAATTAAAGCAACATGGTAGGCCAATAACTGCATTGGGATGGTGTAATAAATTGGGGCAGTAATATCACTCACATGCGGCATGGTGATGATCTTCATGCTTTCATCTGCTTCAAAACCTGCTTGTTCATCAGCAAACACATACAGTAAGCCACCACGAGCACGCACTTCTTCTACATTTGATTTTAGTTTTTCTAATAAATCATTGGTTGGTGCAACCACAACCACTGGCATATCGGCATCAATTAACGCTAATGGCCCATGTTTTAGTTCACCTGCCGCATACGCTTCAGCATGAATATAAGAAATTTCTTTCAGCTTTAAAGAGGCCTCAACCGCGATTGGATAAAACTCACCACGACCTAAAAACAGCGTGTGTTGCTTGTCTGCAAAGTCAGGTGCTAAGGCTTCAATTTCTTTATCAAACGATAATGCTTTTTCAATTTCATTTGGCAGTGCATGCAAGGCTTCAACAATCTCTTTTTCTTTCTCTTTTGAGATGCGATTTTGTTGCTTACCAAGTGCCGTCACTAACATCAGTAACGCAGCCAGTTGAGTGGTAAAGGCTTTGGTTGATGCCACACCAATCTCTGTTCCTGCACGCGTCATAAAGGCAAAATCAGATTCACGAACCAATGATGAGCCTGCCACGTTACATACCGTCATTGCACCCATGTAACCACTTTCTTTCGCTAAACGAAGTGCTGCTAACGTATCAGCCGTTTCACCTGATTGCGATAAGGTAATCAACAAACTGTTTGGACGAGTCACAAACTTACGGTAACGGAATTCAGAGGCAATTTCGACATCACAACTCACGCCTGCTAATGATTCAAACCAATAACGAGCCGTCATGCCTGCATTATAAGAAGTACCACACGCAATGATTTGCACGTGTTCTACTTTGTTTAGGATCTCAACCGCATTAACACCAATACTTTCAGTGACAACAGAGTCGTTGGTAATACGGCCTTCCATTGTGTTGATTAGTGCTTTTGGCTGCTCAAATACTTCTTTTTGCATAAAGTGACGGTATTGCCCTTTGTCACCGGCATCATGTTCTGCGTTTGATTCTGTTACTTCACGCTCAACTTGCTCGCCACACGCATCAAATACACGAACATCACGACGAGTAATTTCAGCCACATCCCCTTCTTCAAGGTACATAAAGCGACGAGTTACATTTAATAACGCTAGTTGATCTGATGCTAAAAAGTTTTCACCGACACCACGACCAATCACAATTGGGCTACCAGAACGAGCAACAACTAAACGCTCAGGATCACGACGATCCATTGCTACTGTGCCATACGCGCCATCAAGTTGAGTCGCTGTTTTTTGTACCGCTTCAATTAATGAATTAGAAGTACGTAATTCCCACTCAACTAAGTGTGCGATAACCTCAGTATCCGTTTGAGATTCAAATACATAGCCACGTTCTTTTAATAGCGCACGTAGTGATTCGTGGTTTTCAATAATGCCATTGTGAACAATAGTAATATCGCCAGAGACATGAGGATGCGCATTAATTTCAGAAGGTTCACCATGGGTTGCCCAACGAGTATGAGCAATACCAGTACCACCGACTACGTGTGACTCTTCCACCGCATTCGCTAGTTCTTTTACTTTACCCAAACGACGTAAGCGTGTGTAGTTACCATCAGCATCAACCACGGCAACCCCCGCTGAGTCGTAGCCGCGATATTCTAAACGGCGTAACCCTTCCACTAAAATTTCAGCAACGTCTCTTTGTGCAACAGCACCTACGATTCCACACATGGCAGTACTCCATTATTATATTTTTAAATTCAGTTATACCAATCATTCTAATGCGATTGGTCTAGATAATGAGCTGGCAACAAAAAGCCCATTATTAATATTCTTTATTGAGGAATTAAATCACTGAGCTCTAATGACTCGTACGTTATGTGACTCAATTTTTTTCTGATGCTCTTCGCTTAAATCATTATTGGTGATCAGTACATCAATGCTACCCCATGGCAATTCAACGTTAGGGATTTTTCGGCCAATTTTTTCTGACTCCACCATTAAAATCACTTCACGAGCCACTTCAGACATCACGCGACTTAAACCCACTAATTCATTAAATGTGGTTGTTCCGCGTTCCAAATCAATCCCATCAGCACCAATGAACAGCTGATCAAAATCATAGGATCGTAATACGGATTCTGCCACTTGGCCTTGAAATGAGTCAGAATGACTGTCCCATGTTCCACCAGTCATTAATAACGTTGGCTCATTTTCAATCTCTTGCAATGCGTTGGCGACTGGCAATGAATTTGTCATCACTACTAAGCCATTTCGTTTCGATAATTGATTAATTAATGCCGCTGTTGTGCTGCCACTATCAATAATGATCCGGTTATGATCTTTAATCAGTTCAACCGCTGAAATGGCCAGAGGTAACTTTCGATTCGAAACTTCTTCACTGGTATCTTCTTGAATAATATTCGAAGGCATTAATACCGCCCCACCATATTTACGCATTAGTAAGCCATTCTTCTCTAACTCTGTTAGATCTTTACGAATAGTCACTTCTGAGATATCAAAGAGTTCGGAAAGCTCTTCAACAGTAATTTCACCCTTCTCTATTAATAAAGATAGGATCATATGACGGCGTTGTTTGGTGTTTCTCTTCGACATAAAAAACTCAATAAGTTTCGATTTGAAAGAAGTTTAGTTTCGTTTCGTTTAATTGTCTAGAGCTGGAAATTAATTCGTTTTAAATAATAAGATCTCGGGATCAGTTCTGTTTTATCGAAAACAAGAAGTGAGTTAGAGAGGCAGCGCAGACTTTAGCGTCTAAAAATTGCTCAGGAGGACGTAAGGTGTTAATTTTATTTTATAACTTATGAGGAATATTGTAGCCATGGACGACAACTACACCATTATTATCGCGGATGATCATCCCTTATTTCGCAATGCACTTTTTCAATCCATTCATATGGCACTTAGTGGCGCAAACCTACTCGAAGCCGACTCTCTTGATGCATTACTTACTGTATTAGAAAAAGAGCCCGATCCAGATTTACTGCTATTGGATTTAAAAATGCCCGGCAGTAACGGCATGTCAGGATTAATTCATTTACGATCCCAATATCCTGATTTACCGATTGTAGTGGTCTCAGCCAGTGAAGAAGCTAGCATTGTCTCTCAAGTAAAAAGTCATGGCGCATTCGGTTTTATTCCTAAATCAAGCGATATGAAATCTCTTATTTCTGCCCTCAATCAAATTTTGGATGGTGACTCTTACTTCCCAGAAGGCTCAATTAAGAACTCAGCCGCGTGCGATGATCTCGCAACTAAAATAACCAGTCTTACTCCTCAGCAATATAAAGTGCTTGGTATGCTGTCTGATGGCTTGCTCAATAAACAAATCGCTTATGATTTAGCAGTATCAGAAGCCACGATAAAAGCACATATGACTGCAATATTTAGGAAACTAGGTGTTAAGAATCGTACTCAAGCGGTTATTTTGCTACAACAAACAGAAAGTTAACCTTGATATAACACTCTAGCCGTTAAAATAAGTTAGGTTACCTACTCATATTTTAATCCCTCTGCGTAACCTAACCTCTGGGAGAGCCCATGATAAGTATCCTCATTACTCAATTCGTTGTTCTTTGGGCAGTTATCGATCCTATCGGATCTGTGCCTGTCTATCTTTCACAAACCCAACATCTAACCGCTAAGCAACGTAAAGTAGTGGCTCTTAAAGCTGTTGCAATTGCGACTTCTGTACTGCTATTTTTTCTTATTATTGGCCAACTTCTCTTAGAAGCAATGCAAATTCCTCTACCTGCCTTTCAAGTTGCTGGTGGATTAGTACTATTAATTTTTGCACTAACAATGATTTTTGGTGAAAGCAAGCCAGATCAAGAGCAGAAAATGAGTGAAGATATTAGCTACTCTGATCTGGCTGATTTAGCCGTTTATCCTTTAGCTATTCCGTCAATTGCATCGCCTGGTGCCATGATGGCCATCGTTATGCTAACGGATAACTCTCGCTATTCTTTTATAGATCAATCAATTACTGCCGCGGTAATGATTGTAGTTTTGGTCATTACCTTATGTTTATTACTTGGTGCGACCTTTATTCATAAAATTATTGGCAACGTTGGTGCTGCAATAATTAGTCGCGTAATGGGATTGATTTTAGCAGCGGTGGCAGTAAATAATCTTCTTATGGGTATTAAAGATTTCTACTTTTAATGATTTATAACGCCTTAGACCTTGGTATTAATTAACATAAACTCAACATAATAAATTTCCTACATACCTCACATAAAACGCTCATATTTTGGGCGTTTTTCTTTATCTGCTCGACTAAAGTTGCACTGTTTTCTTATTCACTCACTGCTAATCTCTTTTTGGTTACATTCTATTAACATCAAAAAGGAGCCGGCTATGGCGTTCGAAACAAAAGAACAAGCACAAGCCTATTGGAAGGAAAATCTAGGAATAATGGGAGGGCTACTCTTCGTCTGGTTCGCCGTCTCATTTGGCGCAGGCATTTTATTTGTAGATGCTCTGGATACGATTCAAATTGGTGGCTTTAAATTAGGCTTCTGGTTTGCACAACAAGGTTCAATTTATACCTTTGTTGCCCTGATCTTTATCTATGTGGCTCGCATGAACGCACTAGATAAAAAATACAACGTACAAGAAGACTAGAGGAATTAGCATGGATATCCAAACTTGGACGTTTATATTAGTAGGTATCACTTTCAGCCTTTATATCGGTATTGCGATATGGGCTCGCGCTGGATCAACCAGTGAATTCTATGTTGCAGGTGGTGGGGTTCACCCAATAGCCAACGGCATGGCAACCGCCGCTGACTGGATGTCGGCTGCGTCATTTATTTCAATGGCCGGTATCATTTCCTTTGTTGGTTACGATGGCGCTGTATATCTAATGGGTTGGACTGGCGGCTATGTATTATTAGCACTTTGTCTTGCCCCTTACCTGCGTAAATTTGGTAAGTTCACTGTGCCCGACTTTATCGGTGAGCGTTACTACTCACGCACTGCTCGTATGGTGGCGGTTTTCTGTGCCATCTTTGTCTCTTTCACTTATGTGGCAGGGCAAATGCGTGGGGTTGGTGTTGTGTTCTCTCGATTCCTAGAAGTTGACATTAACATCGGCATCATCATTGGTATGGGGATCGTATTTTTCTATGCGGTATTAGGCGGCATGAAAGGCATCACTTATACGCAGGTTGCTCAATTCTGTGTCCTCATTTTCGCCTTCCTTGTTCCTGCGGTTTTCACCTCAATCATGATGACGGGTAATGTATTCCCTCAAGTTGGTATGGGCTCTACAGTTACCGGTTCAGAGGTATACCTACTGGATAAACTCGATGGCTTGACTACTGAGCTAGGGTTTACACCTTATACCGACGGCTCTAAGAGCATGGTTGACGTATTCTTTATCTGTGCTGCACTAATGGTAGGTACTGCGGGTCTTCCTCATGTAATTATTCGTTTTTTCACTGTACCTCGTGTTAAAGATGCACGCATCTCTGCGGGTTGGGCGTTACTGTTTATTTCATTCCTATACACCACAGCACCTGCGGTTGCCGCGTTTGCTCGTGTAAATATGATTGAAACCATTAATGGAACCGATAACCAAGGTGTTGCCGCTGCGGATGCTCCGAGTTGGTATAAAAACTGGGAAGACACGGGTCTAGTTGGTTGGGAAGATAAAAATGGCGATGGTAAAATGTTCTACTCTGGTGATGAGCGTAATGAAATGGACATCAACCGAGATATTATCGTTCTAGCATCACCTGAACTAGCAAACTTACCAAACTGGGTTGTTGCCTTGTTGGCTGCCGGTGGCTTAGCTGCTGCATTATCAACGGCTGCAGGCTTATTACTGGTAATCTCGACTTCTATCTCTCATGATTTATTGAAAAAAGGCTTTAAGCCAAACATGACCGATAAACAAGAGTTACTCGCTGCCCGCCTTGCCGCCATCGTTGCCATCGTTGGTGCTGGCTACTTAGGAATAAATCCACCAGGCTTTGTTGCAGAGGTGGTCGCCTTCTCGTTCGGCTTGGCTGCGGCCTCTTTCTTCCCTGCTATTATCTTAGGTATTTTCTATAAGAAGATGAATAAGGAAGGCGCGATTGCAGGTATGGTCGCCGGTGTTACCTTTACTACGGCTTACATCGTTTACTTTAAGTTCATTAATCCTGCTGCAAGCACACCTGACAACTGGTGGTTTGGTATCAGCCCAGAAGGGATCGGTACGCTAGGTATGTGTGTGAACTTCATAGTGTCGATTGTAGTAAATAAAGTAACCGCAGAAGTACCAAAAGATGTTCAAGATCTGGTTGAGTCTATTCGTTACCCTAAAGGAGCAGGTGAAGCTCACGACCATTAATACTTAAAGCACCATCAAGTTAAATAATAAAAGCTAGAATTCAGTGAGGAATACTGTAAGTACTGTATTCCTCACCTGAATCTATAAGCAAAGCAATCTTAGTTCCGCTTTTAATCACTACCAAATAGATCTCGGGTATACACTTTACCCTCGACGTCAGCTAACTCTTCCATCATACGGTTCGAGACAATCACATCTGAAAGTTGTTTAAATTCATTCAAATCAGTCATCACACGAGAGTTAAAGAAGTCAGCATCTTTTAACACTGGCTCATAGACCACCACTTCAATCCCTTTGGCTTTTAAACGCTTCATAATGCCTTGAATTGAAGAGGCACGGAAATTATCCGACCCTGCTTTCATAATTAAACGATAAATGCCTACTACTTTAGGCTCACGCTTCATAATCGCTTCAGCAACAAAATCTTTACGAGTCCGGTTAGCATCTACAATCGCACCAATAATATTATTTGGCACTTCTTGATAATTAGCTAATAGCTGCTTAGTGTCTTTTGGTAAACAATAACCGCCATAACCAAACGATGGATTATTATAGTGATTACCAATACGAGGGTCTAAACCAACACCTTCAATTATTTGACGGGCATCTAAGCCATGGGCTTCAGCATAAGAGTCCAGTTCATTAAAATAGGCAACACGCATTGCAAGATAAGTATTAGAAAATAACTTAACCGCTTCAGCTTCCGTTGAATTTGTTAGTAAAACATCAATATCTTCTTTGATAGCACCCTGTACTAACAAGTTAGCAAACACCTCTGCACGCTCAGATTGCTCACCCACAATAATTCGAGAAGGATGTAAATTATCAAATAATGCACGACCTTCGCGTAAAAACTCAGGTGAAAACAGAATATTGTCACAACTAAGCTCTTGCTTAATACGATCGGTATACCCAACTGGAACCGTTGATTTTATGACCATTATTGCATCAGGGTTGATTGCCATTACTTCTTTAATTACTGCCTCAACCGAGCCTGTATTAAAGTAATTTGTCACTGGATCATAATCTGTTGGTGTTGCAATAATTACATACTCTGCATTTTTATACGCTAATTCTTTATCTAACGTTGCAGTAAGATTTAATTCTTTATTAGCAAGAAAATCTTCAATTTCAACGTCTGAGATCGGTGACTGCTTATTGTTAATTAAAGCTACTTTTTCAGCCATAATATCAACGGCTATCACTTCATTATGCTGTGCAAGTAACACCGCATTTGATAAGCCAACATAACCAGTACCAGCAATGGCAATTTTCATTTTTATTATCCTGTAGGGAAATTTATCTGATTCGATTATAAAGTAAATGAAGGTTAGAGACTATACGCCACGCTAACTAGAAACTAGAAACTAGAAACTAGAAACTAGATCGCTTCGCTGCTATAAAAGCAAAAATAAAAGCATAGGGTTCAGGACTCAGGTTTCAGGAAGAGCATAAATCAAGTTAACTATTCACTCGATTCAACCATCATCAAAATAACCCCTCCTGAAACCTGTATTTCAAGCTCTTACCCCTCCAACAACCCTAACAGCTGCTGTGGGTCTAACGTCTTACTGCTCGAACTCGCCGACAGCACTTGATCAGCCAGATCACGTTTATCATGATGTAAAGCGATGATCTTCTCTTCAATGGTATTATTTGTCACTAAACGATAAACCGTTACAGGCTTCTGTTGTCCCATTCTATAGGCACGGTCACTGGCTTGATCTTCCACCGCAGGGTTCCACCAAGGATCAATGTGAATCACCGTGTCCGCTTCTGTTAAATTTAGCCCTGTACCACCCGCTTTTAAGCTAATCAAAAATACTGAATTAGTGCCATCTTTAAACGCCTCAATTGCCGCCTGACGCTTTTTAGTACTCAATTTCCCATCAAGATAACTAAACGAAATATTCGATTCTGTTAGCTGCGCTGAAAAACGTTGCAAAACTCCAACGAATTGGCTGAACACCAATACCTTATGATCACCATCTAATGCTTCTTCAATCAAACTCTGTGCTTCAGCTAACTTGGTGCTTGTTTCCTCTTTCATCGAATCAAAAACCAAACTCGGATCACAACAGATCTGACGCAATTTGGTTAGTGCCGCAAACACCTCAACCACACCACGGCTTGATTCACTCTTTAAATTAGCTAAAGACTCTTTTCTTACCGCTTCATAAGCCGTACGTTCTTTATTTGATAACTCAACATGATGAACCACTTCTGTTTTTGCAGGTAACTCAGTTAATACTTCCGCTTTGGTACGACGCATAATAAATGGACTCACCAAGGCTTTTAATCGCAACATATCTTGCTGTTGCTTCGCAGCTTGTGAGTATTTAGAACGGAACGATTTAAGATCACCCAGTAAACCAGGGTTTAAGAAAGAAAACAGGCTCCACAACTCAACTAAATGGTTTTCAACAGGCGTCCCCGATAAAGCAAAACGATGCGCTGCTTGTAATCCAAACACCACTTTTGAACGTTTCGCTTGAGGGTTTTTAATCTGCTGAGCTTCATCAAGCACCGCACAATTCCACTCAATATCATTTAATGCTTCAGCTAAACGCGTCACTAAACCATAACTAAGAACCACCACATCACTTGGGCCAGCCGCTTTAATTGCCGCTAAACGATCATCACACGCTTCTAAATCAATCATCACTAAATTAGGAGTAAAACGCTCTGCTTCTTGTTGCCAATTGGTCAGTACTGATTTCGGGCACACCACCAAACTTGGGCCTTGCTCGCGATAATGACTCAACAAGGTTAGCCCTTGTAGCGTTTTACCTAAACCCATGTCATCAGCAAGGCAAGCACCAAAACCATGCTGTGATAAATGCGCCGCCCATAACACACTCTCTGTTTGATAATCTCGTAGTGGCAATAACAAATCAGCATCTAACTCTGGTTTTACGCGCCATTCATCAACTAATTTATCCCACGCATCATCACTGTTGGCCGACATCGACTCGACCAGCTTTTGCAACGGATACGCCATGCGTTGATCAACCAAATGATCGTCATTAACCAAGCTATCCAATAAGCTCAATTGGCGACGTAATTGCTCAGAAATTAATACCGTTAACGACGAATTATCAGAACTCACAAAACCAGTACGGTGATGCGCTAATAATTGACGAAGATCCATCTCTAAATCGCCATCAATATTGACTCGACCATCAACCTCAAACCAATTCTGCTTTTGATTAATAGACATTGAAAAATTATCAACCCCAATCACTTTTACTTGCTGACTGTCCGCTTTCCAATGCAAAGCCGCACTCAACTCACCATCAATTTGAGTAATAAACTCTAATGCTGATTCACCTTTAATTTGCCAAGTAAACCCCTTACTTTTTTCTAAACCGAGCTCTTTAACTAGCAAGTTAGCTTGACGTTTTTCATTGGCAAGATCACGTTGATACCAAATGCCATCAAAGCCACTTTCCCACTCAGCTCCTTTACCAGGAGGCCAACTCACGCTGTTATCTTGTGAACCATATTCAATGGCGACATCCAACGACAGTCCATTCCAAGCTAGCCACAGTTGAGGCTCAGTAACACACTCACCTCGTTTGACCGTCCCTTGCTGCTCATCAGTATCAAACCAATGCACGTTATCACCCAAAACAGAAATTAACTCTGCCGTTTGAGTAGCAGGAAAATGCGGATCACGAGCTCTTAACTCTTCCAAAAACTCAGTTAACTGCTCAGGCGCATCAATAAAGCGAAACACACTGCCATCCGATTTATACAACCAAGGCTGAGCACAAGTACGCTCCGAATAATAAGGGTATACCTCAAACACCAACTCTTCACCAACTGAGTGCCACACTAATAGAGGCGTATCTCGATAAAAAGAGACTTGTTCACCATTATGATCATAAAGATTATCAGCATCACACAAGGCATGGGCAACAGGCTTAGTCACTTTTGAGCCCCCCCCCCAGATCATACCGTCATAAGATGCAGCAGAAAGAATTGCCGTATCACTTGGGCTCAACAACTCTTTATGTTTATAACCAAACTTATCTAAAGCGACTTTTCGTCCCTGACTCCAACCGCGCTTATTCTTAACCTGTATTTTGGCATCAACCTTCATTGCTAACGGCTCAAGTTGCCAAATTAACCGTTCTTTACTTGCAACTTGAGTATTTAATACACCGTCGATACGTGTTAACCACTGCTGCCAAGGAGAAGCGACATGAATTAATGGGGTTTCTTGATCAACCAATCTTGCTAACGCATTCTTGGCTACCTGCGCCAACGCAAAGTTATCAGTAGATTCAAGTAATGTAGTCACCACTTGATTTTTAGCCAATGTCATTAAGCCAATCCATACATCGGTATTATCACGTAAACGATAAGCCATAATCGATTCAATCAACATTCGCCCCCATGCGATTTGACCTTGTTTATTTTCTAACGTTTGCTTAGTTACTAAAGAAGCCAACCAACGATCGGGGTTTTCAAAATGTTGAATTAATACCTCATCACTCGCGGTAATAAAGTCGATTGACTGCTGCCAATATGTCGCAGACAAGGGCGACATATGATGAAACGCCATCGTTAAATTCTCTTTTACTTTAGGTAACAAAGAAGGGTCGAGAACACTGACTAAAGCCAAATCACATAAATGAGTAAAAGAGATCTTTGATGATTCTAAAGGGCGAAATTGGTTTCGATGACTAAGGTAAGCACTATCAAAGTGAGGTGAATCAAATAGGTGATTACTTTTTATCTTGTTAGCAAAGCACCATTTATCAAATGAAAAATTCACATCGAATTGATTAAGATGCCAATCACCGAGTACCTCTAAAGCCACTTCAAACTCATCTTTATTGGGGCGTTCCATCATCAAGCAATACCAGTTACTCATCATGATTTGAGCAAACATGGTTTCCCACATATAGCCATTTAAATGCCAACTGCTTGAGTCTGAACACAAGGCCAAAGACTGTTCCGTTAATTCTGAAAATAAAGTCAGCAATTTGCTTGAGGTAACAAACCAATCATGCCCTAGTAAGAATGCAAATAAACCCGCATAAGGGGCCTTAGCTGTGCCTGCATTAGCCCTCATCAAACGGTCTATACTCTCACTATCAACATGAGCGACAGCAATCAACCCTTTAGCAAACCCTTGAGGTGTGAAGACTATTTTACTTCCCTCTTTCTGCAATAATTGTTGTTCAATTAACTCATCTAATGCCTGAACAACTTCATTTTCATCCAATGGAGATAACTGCACGGCGGTTTTCTTTACGTTAGCTAGTGTATTTGATTCACAGCTCAAAACAGAAAAGATCACCATATGTTCAAATGATGTTTGTTGTGCAAAAAGTAGTGGAGGAAGCGACATGGGTAAACTCACAAAATAGCCTAAGACCTTGGGAGAATAGCAGAAGGAGTGGCGCAAAAGAAAAGTAATTGCCTATTTGTTCACATAATGAAATGGATTTACGCTCCTTCTAATAACCAATTAATGATATAATTATCTGCTTTCTTGAAGGATCTTAGCTGATACCTTTCCCCTTTTATTTAACGCTAACGCTGTAGTTTATTATGCTATTAGATTTAACCTTTGTATTCATGTCCTCTTTAGCGTATCTCTTTATCTTACGCAAAGCTGCTCGTAAAATTGGCTTAGTTGATAAGCCTAATGAACGAAAATTTCATACCGGTCAAGTTCCCCTTATTGGCGGGATCTCTATCTGCTTAATTATCGTTCAATACTTGTACAACAACCCGGCTTTACTGCCCCACTCCGAACTTTATGCATTCTGTATTTTAGTGCTGACGTCGATTGGTGCAATTGATGATAAATACGACATCAGTTTTAAAATTCGGTTTATTGTTCAAGCTATTTTATCCATTTTAATGATGTATTTCGCTGATATCAGCTTAGCTTCATTAGGTAATATGTTTGGCTTTGGTGAAGTTTCATTAGGGAGAAGTGGCTATATTATTACTATTTTTGCCGTTATAGGTGCTATTAATGCCTTTAATATGGTGGATGGGATTGACGGATTATTAGGTGGTTTATCTTGTGTTACCTTTGGCAGTTTAGGCTTTTTACTGGCGTTTAGTGGTAATCAATCTCTGGCCTATTTTTGCCTTGTTCTTTGTATTGCGACTTTGCCTTATATCTTATTTAACCTTGGTGCTTTTGGTAAAACCAGAAAAGTATTCATGGGGGATGCGGGCAGCATGTTAATCGGCTTTACCGTGATCTGGTTACTGCTGTTATCAAGCCAAGAGGGAACTGAAGCGCCTTTACGCCCAGTGACTGCACTGTGGCTAATTGCCATTCCATTAATGGACATGACTACCGTTATGATCCGTCGTATGAAGCGTGGTAAATCCCCATTTAAGCCAGATAGAGAACACTTACACCATATCTGCCAACGTTTAGGCTTAAGCCCTACTGCTTCTCTATTGCTTATTTGTAGTGGGGCATCAACCTGCGCAGCTATTGGTATCTGGGCTGAATATATTGGCATTTCAGAAAGCATTATGTTTTATGCCTTCTTAGCTATGTTTGGTGTTTATCACCTTTGTTTAGCTTATGTATGGCGAATTACTTCTTTTATTAAAAAATCACAACAGTCACTTCCTAGCAAGAAGCTTCAATAAGTACTCTTTAGTACATATTTCTAATAAATAATAGTTAAAAAAAAGCTCGCTGATATAGCGAGCTTTTTTTGATTTATAGTAATCTAAGTAGTGGCTTATTTAGATCTCACCACAACCCCATTCTGGGAAATGTTTACGAACATATGCATTCAATTCTTTTTCAGCAGAAGAATAAGTTCGAGAGACTAGATCCGAAGACGCTTCGCTTCGAAGAGCAGAGACCATACCAGCACCAACAGTAACATTCGTGTGACGATCAATAACAACAAACGCTCCAGTTTGAGGAAGGTTTTGATATTCATCAATCGCTACTTTATCAGTTAAGCTAATTGAAGCTAATGCGATTTCATTTAGCTCTAAAGAATCATACTTCTCTATATGCTGCTTAAGTGTATTCACATCAATTTTATGTTCAAGTTGTGAAATTTTACCCGCACAAGATTTAGTTGCAAACTTAAAGGTATATTCTTTCTGTGTACGTAATGGGTTCTCATCCATCCACACAATATGAGCATCAAACTTACTTGTTGTTGATGGTTCATGACCTTTATGCACCAACATATCACCACGAGAAACATCAATTTCATCTTCAAGGGTAATCGTAATAGCTTGACCTGGCTGAGCTGAATCCAGTTCACCATCAAACGTATAGATAGATTTTATTGTTGATGATTTACCAGAAGGAATGGCTGTCACTTCATCACCAACTTGCACAATACCTGATGCTAATGTACCGCAGAAGCCACGAAAATCTAGATTTGGACGATTCACATATTGAACAGGGAAACGCATGTGCTCAAGGTTTTTGTCTTGATCCACTTTTACCGTTTCAAGTAGTTTCATAAGTGTTGCACCTGGATACCAATCCATCGCTTCACTTGGGTTCACGACGTTATCACCATTCAAGGCTGAAATAGGTACAAAACGAATATCATCAATATTAAAGCTTTTCGCCATCTCGCGGTAATCGGCTTTAATCTGCTGATATACTTCTTGGCTATACTCCATTAAGTCCATCTTATTGATAGCTACAATAATGTGCTTAATGCCCAGCAAAGAACAAATGTAACTATGACGACGAGTCTGCGTTTGAATACCACGACGAGCATCAACCATTACAATCGCTAAATCACACGTTGATGCACCCGTTACCATGTTACGAGTGTATTGCTCATGCCCTGGAGTATCCGCAATGATAAACTTACGCTTATCGGTTGAGAAGTAACGGTAAGCAACATCAATGGTAATGCCTTGCTCACGTTCAGACTGCAAACCATCAACCAACAGCGCTAAATCAAAATCACCATCTGTTGTATTAAACTTTTGAGAGTCTTTCTCAATAGCAGCCATTTGATCTTCATAAATTAACTTTGAATCAAATAACAGACGACCGATCAATGTTGATTTACCATCATCCACGTTACCGCAGGTTAAAAAACGCAGTAGATCTTTATTCTCGTGTACTTTTAAATACGCTTCGATGTCTGTAGCTATTAGTTCTGAAGAGTGGGACATAATTTCCTCGGTCATAAAGGAGGTGAGGAGCGAGGGCGCTTCGCTTCGAGGAGCGAAAAGCCAAGCTTTCACCTGCTTAAATGTTTAATTAATTCTATTTTTATTGTGAGAGATAAGAGAACCCAACATTCTGGATAATGTCTCACACTCACTCTTTAATTGTTCAACACGATCTAATGGGATATACCCTATTCGACCGCCTATAATTATTTGTGTTTTTAACTCTCCAAGAGAGCCTTTAGCAATAGACAGAAAGTTAATCTTTTCTTTTAAATGAATTCGTTCACAACCTTCTGCAATATTACTTGGGACAGAGACGCTACTTCGGCAAATTTGATCTTTAAAACCAAAATCACGGCTATGTTTCATCAACTCGTAAATAGAAACTGATAAATCAACACTACGCTGCCAAACTTCCAATGTTTCGTAATTCATACAGCCTCCTGCTTTTTCTTTTACTCGCTTCTCGCCCCCTGCTCTTAAATATATTCTTTTGTTATTAATGCGCTAACAATTTGCTCTGCACACTCTTCAATTGATTTGTTCGCTGTTTTCACATGAATTTCAGCGTTAACTGGCGCTTGATATTCTGAGTCAATACCCGTGAAATGCTTGATCTCACCTGCGCGAGCTTTCTTGTATAAGCCTTTTGGATCACGTTGCTCACACACTTCTAAAGGCGTATCAATAAACACCTCTAAAAATTGGTCTTCACTGAGTAATTCACGTACCTGAGTTCGATCAGCAATAAACGGAGAAATAAACGCCGTTAACACAATCGTACCAGAATCAACAAACAGCTTAGCCACTTCACCAATACGGCGAATGTTTTCAACACGATCTTGATCACTAAAGCCCAAGTCTTTATTCAGACCATGACGAACGTTATCACCATCTAGTAAATAACTGTGCTTACCAAGACTTAACAGTTTACTTTCAACCGCATTAGCCACTGTTGATTTACCTGAACCACTAAGGCCTGTAAACCAAAGCACCACCGGCTTTTGATTCTTCTGTTTAGCGCGTTCTGCATGGGTAACCGTAGAGTTATGCCACACCACATCATCGCTAACTGAATCGTTTTGTTTTATTTCATAAGGAGAAGTCATTTTATTCCTTAGTTGAAAGTTAAAAGTTAAAAGTTAAAAGTTAAAAGTTAAAAGTTAAAAGTTACTCAGTATCGAGTGATTTCATTAAACCAGACAACATTTTTGATATCTCTTTAGCTTCTTTAAGCCAAGCACGCCCTATTTCAGGGGTATATATTCAATTTCAATGTAAATTTGAGTTCGAAGTTCACCACAAGAGCCTTTCGCATAAGAAAGAAAATGCCTAAATTCTTTAGAGGAACGTCTTTCATGACCTTCTGCAATATTACTCGGAACCGATAAAGCAGATCGTGTAATTTGGTCTTTAAAGCCAAAGTCTCGAGTATTTGCAAAGTGCTTAAAAATATCACTTGCTAAACGGCAAGATCTTTTCCAAACCTCTAAATCTTCAAACTGACGACTCACTTAACTTTCCTCTTTCTACTTTAACGCCGAAGGCGTACTTTATTCTTAGGCTTCGCCTAAAAATACCCTTCGCGCTTTTTCTTCTCCATCGAGCCAGAAGAATCATGATCGATTGCTCGACCTTGGCGCTCAGATGTCGTAGTAAGTAGCATTTCTTGAATAATTTCTGGAAGCGTTGTCGCTTCAGATTCAACCGCACCCGTTAATGGGTAACAGCCAAGAGTACGGAAACGTACCATCTTCTCCTCAGCAACTTCGCCTTCTTTCAGCTCCATACGCTCATCATCAACCATGATTAACATACCGTCACGCTCAACAACTGGGCGAGGTTTTGATAGGTATAACTCAGGAATTTCAATGCTTTCTAGGTAGATATACTGCCAAATATCAAGCTCAGTCCAGTTAGAAAGAGGGAATACACGAATACTCTCGCCCTTATTCACTTTACCGTTATAGATATTCCATAACTCAGGACGTTGGTTTTTCGGGTCCCAACGGTGGTGTTCATCACGGAAAGAGTAAACACGCTCTTTAGCACGAGATTTCTCTTCATCACGACGTGCGCCACCAAAAGCCGCATCAAAACCATTCATATCCAATGCTTGTTTTAAGCCTTGAGTTTTCATGATATCAGTATGCTTAGATGAACCGTGAACAAACGGGTTAATGCCCATTTCAACACCTTCAGGGTTTTGATGAACAATCAGCTTCATACCCACTTTTTCCGCCATGTAATCACGGAACTGGATCATCTCTTTAAATTTCCACGTAGTATCAACGTGCATAAGAGGGAAGGGAGGAATACCTGGCGCAAACGCTTTTTTTGCTAAGTGCAGCATAACCGAAGAATCTTTGCCTACAGAGTAAAGCATTACCGGGTTATCAAACTCAGCCGCCACTTCACGTATAATGTGAATCGACTCCGCCTCTAGCTGCTTTAAATGTGTCATACGTGATGGTGAAATGTTCATTCACTGTCCCTAATCATTAAAAATTGAATTGAAAAAATTATAACCCAAACACCCATAAAATAGCACTGATAGCAGTGACTCCATAAACCAAACTTAGAGGAAACCCTATTTTCATAAAGTCTTTAATACTATATTGCCCTGCATTAAAGACCATCAGGTTTGTCTGGTAACCATAAGGGCTAACAAAACTGGCACTAGCGCCAAAGGCTACCGCCATAATAAATGCCATTGGATTTGCATCTAAACTTAGCGATACTCCATATGCGATTGGAAACAGTAACGCAGCTGCCGCATTATTAGTGACTAGCTCTGTTAACCACCACGTTAATACATAAATAATAATTAACGCAGCTAAAGGAGACAATGAACTAGAGTAATGGCGTATTACCTCATCAAGCATCGACAATAAACCGCTATTACTTAAAGCCTGGGAAAGACACAAGGCCGAAGCAATCACCAACCAAATGTTCACTGGTAAACGACGTATAATTTCAGATGGGGATAAACATGAACTAACCAAAAAAACACCAAGCAATAAAAACATCGCTTTAAATAATGAAAGCACACCAAATGCAGCTAATGCGATCGCCCCAAAAAAACCACCTACCGCTAGCCATTCTTTGGCACCACTAAGCATGCTATCAGGTTCAACACCACTTACGACGATAAAATTCTTACTCACATTTTTACGAGTTTTAAAATCCTTACCAACGGCTAGTACCAAGTAATCACCCGCCTGAATAATAACATCGCCTAGCTTACCAGAAACCGGCTCACCATCTCTCTTAATAGCCACTACCGCTGCATCAAACAAAGCACGAAATCCGGTATGCTTTAAACTCTTTCCAAATAGAATACTTTCAGGACGAACGACCACTTCCGTCAAATTGGCTAGTGGTAAGCCATTCTCATGCGCAAATAAAGATAAACCATCGAATTGATTAAGCTGCATCACTTTAGTGACATCACCACTAAATACTAAACGATCACCTTCTTGAATTATCTCACTAGGAGCTACCGGGCTCAGCAGCCTCTCTTGTCGAATCACCTCAACTAAAAATAGAGACTCTAAATGCCTTAGTCCATTATCTTCAATGCTTCTACCAATTAATGCAGACCCTAATTTAACTTTCGAATCAATTAAATAATTTTCTACATCTTCACTAATAACATTGTGTTCAGGTAAAAATCGACTCAATAACAGTAAGACAATACCACATGATAAAACAACACAACTTCCCACTAAGGTAAAATCAAAAAATCGCAGCGAGGGAAGGCCAGCATCAATAACTAAACTATTTACAATTAAGTTAGTAGACGTTCCAACTAAAGTTAATGTTCCACCTAAAATGGCAGCATAGGAGAGAGGCAGTAAGAGCTTGCTCGCTGCGTGATAAGGGTTATTACGAATAGGCGCTAACATAGTAGAAACAACAGCAGTATTATTTAACAGAGCTGAGGCAATCGTAGTTAATCCGAATAACCGAATCCAGGTCGTGTAATAATTGGGTTTGATAACAGCTTTAGCAATCAACCTGAGAATACGAGTTTTCTCTAATGCTAATGAGCACACCATTAATAAAATAAGCGTCAATAAGCCTTGATTAGAAAAACTGCTGACAAGTTCATCAGTAGAAATTAACTCTGAAGAATAAAGTATTAACAATAAAAAACCAAAGACTCGTTCGGGATAATTTTGAAATTTCACCAAACTAATAATGGTCAAAATGAAAAGACAGAGAACAAGTAAAGACATAAAAAACCTAAAACGAGAGATATAATTTAAGAGTTAATGATACTTCACAGTAAAATCTTAATGTAATAGTACTTTGAATCCTAAAACTCAAAGCTCCTTGTACACCTCAAGAGCTTCACTTAATACAGAATAAAAAGTTAACTTACCTTTGTGCAGAATAATTGCACTATCACAGAACTCTTCAATCTCTTTCATATCATGACTAACCATAATAACATTAGCTGACTTACTTTTGTCTAACAGTGCCAGTTTTGCTTTTTTCCTAAATTTTTGATCTCCAACCGAAGTCGCTTCATCGATTAAATAAACATCAAAATCAATAGCAATACAGCAACCAAAAGCAAGGCGAGATCGCATCCCACTCGAATACGTTCTTACTGGTAAGTCATATTTAACACCTAACTCAGCAAAGTCCTTAACTTTCTTCTCGTAAATATCTAAATCAGCGACCCCATTTACACGACCAATAAAGCGAGTATTCTCACGCCCAGTCATTTGAGCATGAATCCCTGTTGCTAATGCTACAGGCCAAGAAATTGATTTATTGGTAATTACCTTTCCTTTATTTGGGTACTCACTACCAGCAAGAATGCGAAATAAAGTAGATTTACCAGCACCATTTGAGCCTAAAATAGCAATGTTATGTCCCTCAGGGATCTCAAAATTCACCTCCTGAAAGATGTATTGATTTCCTAATGCTGATGGATAATATTTGGTTAAGTTTTGAAGTGTTATCATAAATTAAAATCCAGTATTAAGGTGCAAGTACTTATACTCAATCAGTATTATTTGAGAATCGTTTATGTATCTTTTCATGCCATTGCTGAATACTAGCCCCGTGAGGACGCCTTATCAGCGCTTTATTAATAAACTCAATCGATGCTTTATCATTACAGCGGCAATATATGTCAATTGCAATATCTCGATAAATGTTTGTTTGCACTTGTTCAGCAACTTTATTTTTCTGTAATGCTTTTTCAATAGATAATATAGAGACTACATCTTGCGTTTCTTGATTATGACTCTCCAATAAACACTCCGCTTTTTTAAAAAACGATAATGAACGTTCATAATAACCAAGGTCAACCATTATTCTTGCCACCTTAATATAAAAAAACCAACGCAATGGATAATTGTAGGATTTATGACTATTCACAATTTCAATTAATGCCAATTTTTCAGCCACTTTATCTCTAACTGAAATAACCTCATCTAAATATATATTATTAAAAACTCGATAGATAACCTTCAATTCATCTAAATTTTCTGTACTCTCAGCCCTTTCAATTAATTTAACATAACGATTATTGATATATTTTTTTGCTGTATCTAACTCAACTTCTAAATTATTTTCAAATAAAAACTTAGAATACCCTAAGTAATAAAATCGAAGTTTGTCTTCATCATAATCAATACTAAAATCATCTTTATTTTTTATATAATAGCCAAATCTATTGTTTTTTATTTTCTTTGATGCAGTAGCTCGACCACGACCAAGCAATGATATATATTCTACTTCGCTACGAAACATCCTATGAATTATATAGCAAGATTTATACGTTTCTTCATTTGGCTTAATTATAGCCCGATGAGGATCATCAATTGAGAATTGGTATTCTTGATTATCGGCCGATTTATACCTTACTTCATCACTAATAATATTGTGAGCACCAATTTGCCTCCAGTTTACAGAAGTTTTAAATAATGTTTTTATGTGATTATGTGATCTTAACTGTAAGCTAGGCTTATAACAGTGAGAAAATAAACTTTCATCACAATGAAGAGCCCAATTAAAACAAAGTACATCTGGATTATTAAAGTGAGATATGATTTGCTTTACTGATTGATTTAAATCATCACTTGTCCAAAACTCATCAATATCTAAAAATAATATATAGTCAAAACCATCTTTTTTGGCACTATTTGCTATTTCTCTATAAGCCCTAAATTGAAAATCGCCAGTAGAACGTTTAAATAAAGCATCTGCGACTTTATATTTAACTGGATAATTAGAGCCTATCTTATCTAAAACCTGTAAAGAATTATCAATCGTGTTATTTACATAAATTTCAATTTCATCAAATCCCATATGAAGATGATGAAAAATCCATTCAGGTAAATAAGCCGCTTCATCACGAGCAATTGCAGCTAATTTAACTTTAAGGTTTTCCATTATTAATCCTACATTTCAATCTTGAAATTAATGATTTAAATTTATATTTTTCATTAGTATATATGAGCTGGCGTAATTTCTTACGCCCATATACATTATCATTTATTTTTTGTGCTTGCTTACATAGGTGTAACGCTAAAGTTGGATTTTCATATTGATAGCGACATACTAAATCAAGTAAATTATTAAGGTGCTCCTGCTTATTCGTGCTTTCTTGTTTTTTTGTTTTATGTGTGTGCCCTAACTGAATCACATTAAGTTTGAAACCAATAGAAGATAAATAATTACCTATATCATTAATTCCATTTTTATCTAAATCTAAATGATAAAAATTTGCTGTCGGTTTATTAGCAAAAAATGCTAAGACTTCGGAAACATGCTCTTGATATTCTTTACGCCAATGTTCAATAATCTCATGACTTTGAACATCCATGATGCAACGATAACGAGTTAAATAACTACCTTTATTATGCTTAATTCGACTAGATAGCCATTGTTCTATATTACGTGTATTTAAAATAAAAACACTATCTGGGTATTGTTCATATAGCTGCTTAAAATATTTTTCAGCTACATATTTATAACCATATTCTGTTATGTGTTCCATATCCGTATATGCATCAAACTGCTCAATACCACTTAGCAATGGCATATTATTTTCTGCATTTGAAAAAATAGTTTCAGCAAGTAAACCACCTTCAAAATGAGCTGATACTAACCCGTTTTTTTTGAAAAAATGATGAAGGCTTGCTGTCCCACACTTATTAAATCCAATCTGAAAAATTTTTCTATTCATCGTAATGTAAAATCTTCTCTATCAAGAGTTAACCATTGACTATAACAAGGATCATTTAAGAGTTGTTCACCCCAAGTTTGCTTCATATAGTTCACTTCACTCGCGAATCTAGCTTGCTTTTCTGGTGTATCTTCATGACCACGACTTACCGACTCATGATGCACCATTTCAATATAAGGTGACCACACATTTCGATATCCGGATTGCTGTACTTTTAAACAAAAGTCTACATCATTAAAGGCTATGGCTAAGTTTTCTTCATTTAAACCACCTACCTCTTCGAAAACTTCTTTCCGAACCGCTAAACACGCACCAGTTACTGCTGATAAATTTTGGATTACTTGTAATCGTTTAAAATAGCCAGGATGATTTTTAGGAAAATGTTTGTGCGAATGGCCTGCCACGCCTCCAAGACCACTAATAACACCTCCATGCTGTAACTTTCCATTCGGATAATACAACTTTGCCCCTACACAACCAATATCAATTCGCCTAATATGAGCAACCATCTCTGATAGCCAAGTCTGACTCAAAACTTCAATATCATTATTCATTAGTACTAGTAATGAGCCACGAGCTTTAGTAACTGCGTAGTTATTAATTGCAGAATAATTAAATGGTAGATCATATGAGATAAGTCTTATTTTACCAGCTTGCTTTAGTTGATAAAAATAGTCGAGTGATGATTTATCATCAGATTGATTATCCACTAATAATATTTCAAAATTATCATAATCTGTATTTTTATAAATCGATTCAATACATTGCTTAACTAAATTTTTCGCATTTTTAGTAGGGATTATAATCGACACAAGAGGCGTATTCTCTTGAATTGGCCAATTTACTTTATACGTATTAGCAAGTTTTCCTGATTGAACTGTTGCCCCATTATCAAACAAGTGCTCCGATAATGCTTTCAAACCAGCACTTTCTGAATACGATTTTTCAGACTCTGCCAATGCAGTAGAGCCCTCTAATGCACGCCAATGATAAAGTACATAAGGAACGTGAATAATTTGATTGTCATCAATTTTGGCTATGCATCGTAGTAACAGATCATAATCCTGACTGCCTTCAAAACCGGTTCTAAATCCACCAATTGATTCAATCAAGCTTCGCTTATATACACCAAGGTGAGAAATATAATTCATTGAATAAAGTAATTCTCTATTCCATTTAGGTTTAAAGTGTGGCGTTACCCTCTCACCTTTTTGAGTTATTTTATCTTCATCACTGTATAAAACCATTGCTATTGGGTTTGCACTTATGGTGTATGCCATTACCTTTAGAGCATCTTTATGTAATAAGTCATCATGATCTAATAACACTATATACTCTTCAGTAGCCTCTACTAAGCCACTATTAGAAGCTTTCGATATATGCCCATTAGTATTACGAACAATAATACTGATACGTCTATCAACTTTTATTTCATTTAAATATTGAGTTAGAACATCACAAAAAGAGCCATCATCAACTATCACCAATTGCCAATGACAATAAGTTTGCTTTTTCACTGAAGCTATCATCTCTTTAAATAAAATAAGTTCAGGCTTATAAGTGGGCACAATAATTGAAAATGTAACTGCAATATCTTCAACTTTTAGTGACTCTAACTGTCTATTCTGTATTTTTTGTATTTCAGAATAACCACCATCAAGTGGTAACTTCATAAAATATTTACGATAGCATCGAGCAAGCCACTCAATTTTCCTTAATTTATCACGTAATGATACTGGTATTAAATTCATAGTTAAATTTACCACATGAATAAGAATAAGAATAAGAATAAGAATCGAGCCATTAGAAAAGTAAATGTAAAATGATCGACACATTATAAAACTTGGTTTTACTTAGTAATAAAACCAAGTTTGAAATCAACTACCCAAGATTAAAGAATCAAAAATACAAATATCACGATTCTTTACATATACAGAGCAAGGATTACATAAAATTTCAGGTTCTATATCTTTAATATAAAATGTAAAACCTGAATTTATTTTATATCCCATTTTTTTTAAATCTGGTCTAGATACATTTAACTCTATTGGATATGTAGCACCGGCAACCCTTAATTCCAACTCAATATCTTTCAATGGGTAATTCTTGTCAATTACCCAACCAGTGACTTTATCTTTATCTATTTTATCAATATAACCAATAAACCATGGGGATTTAATATAAAAATTAGAATTATTTAAATCGACATCATATTTAGATTCAGATACAGATACACATTGTAGTGATGAATTAAAATCTATTATAGGGTCATAACTATCAATCTCTAATCGATATGCACATAACCCTTCATTCTTTCCAAAGCTTTTTAAATCACCACGATATAAATCTGCTTGATTACTATTTACGCAAGAAGAATTTATATATAATTTTACATTAGTAACCTCAAGTTCTTTATTCCAACACCAACCAGAAATATAGTTGCCATTATATGTATCAATATAACCTTCAACCTGTTGATGCGAGAACTTTTTAACTTTTCCCTCTAAATTAAGTCTATCTATATTTTCAGAATATATGTCAAATATTTTTTTCTTTTCAGAAAAGTCAAGATTTTGAATTAGCCCTTTAGATAAATAAAATTGAATGATTAAAAGTAATTTTTTAACTTCATTATCATTCAGTCCTAATTTAGATAGTGACAAAATTGATCTTATAGAAAATCGCTTTGTTAGTACATCAAATAATAATTCTTTCTTTTCTTTTATATCACTTACATATTTGTTTGCAATATAAAAAATCAATGTACTATGACAATCAACAATACCGTTATATCTCAGGTTAGAACTATAAAGTAAAGCAAAAACTTGATCTTTATCTGTCTGTGATAACTTATACTCTTCAAACCAAAATGATAAATCATTACACTGTTTGTTAATAAACATTTTATACAATAGTGCAAAATTAATCTTTTGAGATAATGGAACAACCATTGCATGAGTAACATTATTATATAGCTTCGATACCGAATTGTTACAATCAGAAAAAACAAAATGAGATGCTATATCATTAAATGCAGTATCACCGTGAAATATATATTTTTTCCCTTTACTGCTTAAAATGTCATTTTTTAAAAAATCCCATTGCTCTACATGTACATGCCTATCATCTTCAAGATATTCGCTGGTTAATGGGGTACTAGCTCCAAATGCTACTGTTATATCAGCATTCAAAAATGCACCATAAAGAATAGCACCATACCCCCCCATAGAGCACCCGAATGTGTAGACATTATCAGCAGATTCAATTATTTTTTTAAGTTCCGAAATCGTCTCCTCAAAATCGCAACCGACTCCAGGTATTCCAAAATGATAATACTGCTCTTTAGGGCAATTCAAAAACACCTTATTTATATTCCAAGATGAAAATGATTTATAATAATTAAACTTGCCTATTGTTGTATTTGCTCCAGAAAAAAGAAAAATATAATCATTTGATGTATCACATTTTTCAATTAAGCAATAATCACTTACTTCAATTTTATTTTCATTATCACTCATATTATTAGCTATCTCACATGCACTCATTAATAATATTGTTAATGATCTCTTCTGGATTATTAGATGATTTGATACAACTATCTAAACGTTCTACCACTGCCCCCATATCAAAGCAAGCAACATGAAGATTATTTCGCATCGCCTCACTCAATGTATAAGAATAAGTTTCTGGCCAAACACTGAACAACCCAGCAACATGTACATTGTGTTTTTCTATTAAATTAGAGAGGTCATCTCTTTTATATTTACCTGTAATTGTTACATTTGGTAGCTCATCAAAATACTTATCATCTGAGGTATAACCAATAACAGTAAATTTAACTGGTAAATCAAGTTTATAAGCGTATTCAGCACACTCTTTAAGGACATTAAGACCTTTATGTACACCGATAGCACCTAAGAAAGCAATATTCACAACCTTTACCCCATCTAGAGATTTAGGCTTGTAGTCGAAATTAGCTTCTGGATGATAAACGGCTTCAATATTATCTAACTTAAAGTATTTTATGATTCTATTTTTAGTATCATGGCTTGGTGTAATTACTTTCTGTGCATTTTGTAGTTTCTTTTCAAAGAAAGAGCGCCATTCTACAATATCACCACCTAAATCTTCCATTTGTAAAAATGAAGATTCATGAGTACCATTTCTTTTAATACAGCGATTACAAGCCGCTTCACTAGGCTCACCACAGTAATAGTTAGATCCATCTACTAAGTTAATTCTAGGACAAACTGTATAGTAATCATGCAATGTGACGTCGTATTCTACATCACAGTCTCTAGGTAAATCCCATATTGACTTGTCAAATTCCAATGTATGGTGAATATGGAATTTAGCTACATCTAACGATTTTAGATCCTCTATTAATTGAGCCCTTTCTTGAGGAAGATGGTATTCAATTACCGAATTATCTAACTGACTCTTTAGCTCCCATACATTAGGTTTAGTACATACCAGCATAAACACAGAGCGATTATTATCATGATGAATCTTCGATAAATCATTTGTTGCGACTTCAGTACCACCACCAATAGTTAATGAAACAAAAATAAATGAACCTTCATAATTTTCTGTTTTCAACTTATTTTTTTCAACTTCTTTTTGTAACAAAGATAACGCTATGTTATTTCTAAATGGTCTTACTGGATCGAGCTTAATAAAAGACTCAACATTCTGTGTATAATCAGGATAAATCCCATTAAGCTTCTTTAAATTCTTTGCAATAAAACCCGCGGAGTCTTCAGCGAAAGAGACAGAACCAAGGTGGTGAACAAAAGCATTAGTTGCCATAACATTGCGCCAGCCAAGCTTTGCTGCTCTTAATGAAAAATCATTTTCTTCAGCGTAACCTTTTCCCCATTTCTTATCGTCAAAAAAACCAACTTCATCTAGTGCTCTACGCTTAATAAACATAGAGAAACCATGAGCAGTAGGAAGATCTACAGCTCCTTGGTTCTTAGCAACAATTTGTGCTAACTCTTCTAAACTGACACATTCTGGTAGTTCATTATCAGCACAAAAACGAGGATAACTACAAATGGTTGCGTTATTAGAAAAGGGAGTAACTGTACCTATAGTAATATCTGAGTATGCTGTTTCTACAATTTTATCTAGCCAGTAGTTAGTTACTACAGTATCTGAATTAAGTAATAATACATCCTTGCTATCACTTAATTTCATTCCCTTATTAACGGTTTGAACAAAACCAAGATTATCTACATTTTCAATTAGGGTAAAAGATAGCTCTTTCTGTAAATTACGTAATGCTTTTGTTAACGCAGGTTCAGGGCTGCAATCATTAATAACCACAACATTAAATTCTGTACTATTCTTAACTGAAAATACACTGTTAATACAGTTTATCGTTTCATCTAAGCCTTTATAAACAGGGATAATAATATCAACTACTTTATCGATTTTATTTTCTTTATTTTTCTGTTTGGCAAGAGGAAGATTATCTTCACCTAAACGGACCTGATCAATAAGATAAGGGAGCACCTCAAGATTAAGCCACTCTAAACCTTCATTATTGGCACTTAAAGCATCATTTTTTAGTATATTTTGAAGTTGAACCAATGCTGCTGCTTTTGAACTCACCGTCTGAATAGACTCTCTCGGGAATACTTCAAGATCAGTCCCTTTCAGTTTAAACTCAATATAATTGATAGAAATAGGGTCAATAAAGTCTGATAATTGAGAACTAAAACCACAGTTTTCAGCCTTAATACCGATATCGATTAAGTCTAACCGAGGTTGATTTACAACAACTGTTTTAACAATTTCATTATCAATACAAACATCAATTTCTAAATTAGCTTCAGGGTAAGATTCATCACAAATCCAACCAGAAAAATGATGTTCATTAATATTATCAATAAAGCCACAAAATTTAGGTTCTTTAAGTAGAATAGGACTTCCAATTAAAAAACCTTTGTCATTACCTACCGCTATTTCTTTTACATTTTTAGCTCGTAATTCATTAATACTTATAGGTAATCTAAAACCTAAATTACCCTCGGCATCTATATCAAGCAGATCTTTTCTATATAAGTTTTGTTCAATTATTGTTTCTGCTACACCGTCACAGTAAAGATAAACTGGTTCATTTTCTGGCGAATTAAACCATCCAGTCATCAGTGTACCGTTCCAAGTATCAACATGCCCTTGTAAACTAGGCTTTAATTGTTTAATTCTTTTTTTCACCTTTAATAAAGATGCCTTTTTCTTAAATTTATTAAACATTATAACAACTCCGTCCACCAATCTTGATTATTCAAATACCATTCAACCGTCTTCTTAATTCCGGTTTCAAATGATTCAACAGGGTTATAACCAAGCTCATTATTAGTTTTTGTTGCATCAATGGCATAGCGACGGTCATGGCCCACTCGGTCAGTAACGTAGGTGATAAGAGACTCGGCTTCGCCAGCAAGAGCGGCTTTCGCCTGTGGGAAACGAGACGCGAGAGTTGGATCATCAGCAAATGCTTCATTCATTAGCTTACATACTACGTTTACGATATCGATGTTTGCCCACTCGTTGTGACCACCAATATTGTAGTTTTCACCAATACGGCCTTTGTTTAGCACTAATTCAATACCGCGCGCATGGTCAGTTACGTATAACCAATCACGGATTTGTTGGCCGTCACCATAAATTGGTAAGGCTTTATCAAATAAAATATTAGTAATAATTAATGGGATTAGCTTCTCAGGGAAATGGTATGGGCCATAGTTATTTGAACAGTTAGAAGTTGTTACTTCTAACCCATAAGTGTGGTGATAGGCACGAACTAGGTGATCAGATGCCGCCTTAGATGCTGAGTATGGTGAGTTTGGTGCGTATGCTGTTTCTTCTGTAAATGCAGGATCTGTTGCAGATAGAGTTCCATATACTTCATCAGTTGAAACATGGTGAAAACGGTGAGGAATAGGAGATCTCCCTTCCGCTTTTGGTTCATCAATCCAGACTTTTTTCGTCGCCTTCAGTAAACTATATGTGCCTAATATATTAGTTTCAATAAATGCATCCGGTCCAGTAATAGAACGATCAACATGAGACTCTGCAGCAAAATGAACAACAGTATTCAAGTTATGCTCCGCAAGAATACTCTCTACTAGGGCAGTATCACAAATATCACCGTGGATAAAAGTAAAGTTTGGATGACTTTCTACTGACATTAAATTTGTTCGATTTCCGGCGTAAGTAAGTGCATCTAGTACTACAATATTGTCTTGAGGATGCTGCTCGAGCCAATAAAGAACATAATTAGCACCAATAAAACCAGCACCACCAGTAACAAGAAGATTGCGTTGAGCCATAAAAAAGCCTGAATAATAAATAAAAAAGGGAATATTAGACGCTGAAACATCACCGTCTATCTAAAATTTTCACATTAACGAACGACACATTATTTGCGTAATTAGTGGAAATATACAAATTACTCTTTTTGCAGTTGCGAACGCCAAAGGTTTAGATCAAGTTCATTAACCATCAATAATCGTTGATATAATTCTTCGCCCAACTGAGCTTTAATCTCCAGTAACTTATCATCTAAACTAACTTGTATAGGTCGAGAGACATTAGCTTCTACAGGCTTAAGAGTTATTCCCTCAAAACCTTCTTTTCTCAGTAATTGCTCAAGTTCCGTTAATGATTGAGAATAACGTTCAACTAAACCAATAAATGGTAGTTTTTCCATCGCCATTTTTGCTCTTGCTGCTTCATCTCCCTGTTTTCCATCAAACATTGTCGCTAAGCGTTGCGATTGGAAGTTAATACATTGACGAGCATTGATAGATAAATGTGTATCCACATAGCCCGCTAATGTCGTATGACGAGCAAGAGTGCATCCAAAACCATTTCCTTTTTCATTTTTCTCAAACGAATAGGCTGACGCAATACGATCAATCGGGTTACGTAAAAAAAGCACCGGAATAATGTTAATCCCTTCAATATGAGGGACAGGGAAAATGGCCGTATGAGAAGAAAAACACTGGGCTTGAGGATTATCAATTATCCACTGCTTTAACCCTTCTCTATTTTGCTGCGGATTACCCGGGAACTCATTAGTAACCCACACCTTCTCGACTTCACTAAAGTTCGCTTTTAACGCAGAATCTAAAGATGTTCCTGCATTTTTAAACAAGTGATAATGTAAAATTATTGTTCTCATTTTATATTAAATAAAGCCATAACTTGAAAACTATAGCTTTATCTATCCTTCTTATTTACTTGAATAAATGCCTACACTAGCAAAAATATTTTTAAATACTTTATGCCCATGCTCAAATGAATATTTAGCCTCAACTAACACTTGGCTATTTTTAGCAAAAGTGTTCCATAAGCACTCATCATCGTATAGTTTAATAATTGCATCTACCCACTCTTGCGCTTCCTCTGCAATTAAAGTACTAATGCCATGGGTTAGCCCTGTTCCCTCAACCGCAACTTCAGATAACACCGTAGGTAAATTATAAGCCATAGACTCTAATACTTTACCTTTTATACCTGCACCAGAAAGTAGCGGAGCAACAAAAACACGATGATTATGATAAACACCATCAAGTGTCTCAGCAAAGCCAACCATTTTAATAGTCTCTGATTCACTTTCTTTAAAATGCTTTGGCATATTACTGCCGTATACATATAAAGTAATGTCTGGACGTTGTAATTCTAATAGAGGCATGATCTCACTAACGAGATACTCAACAGCCTCTTTATTTGGCGTATGATTATAACCACCTAAAAATGCAATACCATCGCGTTCTTTAAAACCTAAGCCCTGCGTTTTTTCCTCTAATACCCATGGAGTTAAATGCAGTTTTTCAGCTTCAAGAATATGACTTGTTATCACTGCATGCTCAGTGTTGTTATAACACAAAATGGCATCCACTTTTTTACATACCTGTAGCTCTTGCTCTCTTGTTTCTAAGGCTCTATCGAGCGCCTCTTGATTTATACCTGAACGCAATGCTGCACGCATTTCACGTAAAAAATGCAGATCAGCATTATTAAAGATAATTTTAGCACTTGAATTGGCACGAATGTAATCAATATACTCTTTTGCTATTTGGTAACGGGTAATATAAATAACATCAAATTCATCTAAACGAGTTTCAAGTACATGATTGACACTGTGGTAAAACGGAGCATGAAGCACTTCAACCCCCATTTTTTGAAGGTTGGTAGTAAATTTTCCAAAATGAGCCATATTTGCAGGAACAAAAGTCACCTTAAACCCTAAAGATTGTATCAACTTCATCTCTTGCACAGCCGCATAGCTACCTGCGTCTTTATTTGGCATTGGTGAAGCATAATCAATAACCAGAACTCTTTGCTCTATATTTCTATCTTTCTCAAAGCGGATATTTTTAGCACTTGGAGAACCATTATTTCGATAAGCCTTTATCCACTTCTGACGAAATACTGACTCATTAACGATTTGATTACGCTTTAAGCTTTTAGTTGTATCAACTCCGTAATTCTGGTCTTCAATACCTAGCACATCTGAATGAGTTCCGTGGCTCATCCCTTCAAAGTGCACTACCACAGAGTGTGGTACATAGACCGTTTTATAACCCGCTTCTCGCACTTTAAATGCTAGATCTGTATCTTCATAGTAGCATGGCGCTAATTCTTCGCTGAATAAACCAACTTCACGCCAAATATCACTGCGAATACACATAGCGGCTCCAGCAAGGTAATCAACCTCACGAGCATAGTTGTATTCTGGCGTTAAAGGGTTAACATCACGACCGACATTTTTAGGCTCTCCGTTTTTCCAAACAATACTACCAGCCTCTTGCAATGTGCCATCTAAGTTAATTAACTTTGAACCTGTCATGCCAATAGCATCATCTTCTTTGTGTTTAGCTATTAATTCATCAATCCAAAAAGACGTTACTTCAGTATCATTATTCAAGAAAATAATATATTCACTCTGAGCTTTCTCAGAGGCACGATTGCAGTTATGTAAAAACCGTACATTTTCAGAATTTCGAGAAACGACTAAGTTACCAATAAACTCTTCAGCTTGGGCTGTTTCATCCGTAGAATTATCATCCGCTAAAATCACTTCATAACTCGTTTTATTAAACGCTAAAGCAATAGAAGCAATACAGTGATATGTCAATTCAAACTGATTATAGGCAGGAACAATAATCGAAACTTCAGGTTTATCAAATACAGGTAATGAAAATTTAGGATATTTATTACGCCCTTCATATCCTTCGACTACGACACTATGCGTTATAAGAAGATTTTCATAGGTATTCGACTGACAACCATTTACCCTTGCTTCAAGCTGGTATTGTAAAGATTCATATCGACTGTTTGCTTGTGGCGAGCGAGAAAGAAAGCCTGGTTTGTTAAAGCTTTCTTTAACACATTCCCAAGGGGTTTTAATTGCATGGCAAGACAACATATCCATACCTAATAAATTAGGTATTCCTGTCATACCTACTTTATATAAACGGGAGCGACCATCTAAATATACCAAAGGTAAAGGAAGGCGAACTTCAAGCTCAGTATCTTCAGTATCAATATCTAAACGGGCAATCATTTCATCTTCATGAAAAAGGTTAAGCTGTTTTTTACCTAAAGATTCAGAGCTTTCTAGCAGAATCACTACGTTACCCTGATCTTCACGCAAAATAGTGGCAAATAGCGTTTGCTCTGGCATTGCGATCTGACGGGGCTCAGAGTTAATCTCAAGACCACTTTCAGCCTCTATTATATTCAACGTAATAGAAGAGCTATCGACAGGCCAATCAATCGCAGAAAAAATTTCGAACCCATGTTTTCCATTACCAAATCCAGCGATTTCAATGTCTTTACGATATACATCAGCCAAACCAACCCCAATGATCTTGCTATCACATATAACCTGAACCATAACAGAAGAGTCTAAGTCATTAAGGTTAACAGCCCATCCTTTGATTACGCCATTTTCAAACAGATCAATATAACCATTAAATTTTGCGGTTGTCTTTTCTGTTACCCCGACACTATGCTCAGAAGTAACTTCGTTTTCTTTATCAGACATGGACTTCACTATCTCTTATTTATTTGTATTTTATGAATAAAAAACTGAACAGGTTATATGATTTACATTATATCAACTTCTTAATTAACACTTGCTCAATTAACACTTGCTCAATTACTTTAATTCTAGTAGATAACTCGGCAATATTATTCATCATTACTTGTGTCACACCGGTATGATGTAAATCTTCATTCCCATGCTTCTTATTCTCATTTACCACTGCATTTGTCATCTCTGCAAGTTTAGCTTCTGCTTCTTGAGTGAAACTTAAAATGCTTTCTGTAAATTCATATTTATACTTTGCTGCTTCAATCTCATCGAGTGGTGCTTCTAAAGTAATAGAATCACCTTGAAATGCTACGCCATCAATATAAAGAGCGCATTCACACGGGCTTGTAGGAAACTTTTCCAAACGAGGTGTTAGCGTAAACGCGTAGTAACCATCACCAATTTCAGCATTTAATAAATCTTGACGAAAAGTCTCTGCAACTCCAAAGGCAAGAACGGCTTCACCGCAACGTAATTCAACTAAAGGTCTATGAGATGCTTCAGTAACATTACACGCCCACCCTTTAACTTCTTCTACTGAAGCACTATCTAAAAATGCACGATACTCACTGATATCAACCGGCTTCATTTCAAAAGGAATACCCTCTTGAACTTTATGCCCATCAACATACACATCAACACTTGAAATTTGTTCTTTCAACGATGAACGCAGTGGCTTAATTGAAAAAGCGTATTCACCATTACCGATACCAGCATTAGATAAGTCACCGCGATAGGTATTCGCTTCTGCTTGCCATAAGATGGTATCTTCATGTCGAATTTCGATCATCGGGTGATGTTCTTCTTTATCAGTATAAAAAGCCCAACCATTAATCAACTCTGGAGTAACTAAATCGATATGAAATTTATATTGTTCAAGTGTTGTTTCTGTTGTCATTTTTTATATCCTGCCATCTAAATTTTTAATTAAAATACCATTTAGTATGCAAATGCACCTTGTCGCTTAACGCGATCGCACCTACATCAAACCATTGGTATTGATTATGCTGTAATTGGGGTAAATTTTCTATATCAAGATCTAGAGATAGCTTATAGCCAAGTACTATATAGTGTGTTGATATTGAATCATTAAATACACAGTCATCATAGAAATGTTCAAACGTCCCTACAAACTCTGCTTGCTGACGAGTAAACTCAACGCCTAACTCATCTTTACATAAACGTGAAAAAGCATCATCTAGCGTCTCGTTTTTCAATACTCTGCCACCGGGTACAAACCAATACCCCTGAGCAGGTTTATTATTACGTAAGCCTAGTAAAGCTTGTCCTTGTGAGTTTTCAATGACTAAATCGATAGATATGAGAGGGGTTGAATCAATAACTGTTGTAAATGTCTGTTTATCTAGGTACATCACTGCTCCCATCTTATGCCGTTATCCTTAATTGTTTTTACCACAGAGAGCACAGAGAAGAGCTTAATTTAAATACTCGGTGAGCTCTGTGTACTCCGTGGTGCAACATCTTCCTTCCTAACTAACCACGGAAGTTATCTTGATTCTCCAAGAACCATTGATAGGCATCTTTTAAGCCTTCTTCTAGGCTGTAGCTGTATTTCCAACCTAATGCCGCTAAGCGCTCAACATTCATGAGCTTACGTGGTGCACCATCAGGCTTAGTGGTATCCCAAACGATGTCGCCTTTAAAGCCAGTTACCTTAGCAACGGTTTCAACTAATTCACGAATAGTACAATCCACACCTGTACCAACGTTAATGTGGCTTAGCATCGGTTCGGTATTTTCATCATAAATGGTTTTGTCTAATTCCATTACATGGATAGAGGCTGCTGCCATATCATCAACATGTAAAAACTCACGCATTGGTGAACCACTGCCCCATGCGACTACCTCTGCATCACCACGCTCAGCAGCTTCATGAAAGCGGCGTAATAGTGCAGGGATAACATGCGAGTTTTCAGGATGGAAATTATCATGAGGGCCATACAAATTGGTTGGCATCACACTACGGTAATCTACCCCATATTGACGGTTATAAGATTCACAAAGTTTGATACCTGCGATTTTTGCAATCGCATATGGTTCATTAGTTTCTTCTAATGTGCCCGTTAACAATGCGATTTCTTGCATTGGTTGCTCAGCAAGCTTTGGATAAATACACGAAGAACCTAAAAACAGTAACTTTTTAACCCCATTTTGATAAGCTGAGTTAATGATGTTGCTCTCAATCATCAAGTTCTCATAAATAAACTCAGCAGGGTAAGTGTTGTTGGCATGAATACCACCCACTTTAGCTGCTGATAAATACACTTGTTCAATACCTTCAGATGCAAAAAAATCAGCAACCGCTTGCTGATTTGTTAAATCTAATTCTGAACGAGTTTTAGTGACAACTTGTACATCATCACGCTTTTCTAATTGGCGAACAATCGCCGAACCGACCATACCACGATGGCCTGCTATAAATACTTTTTTCATTTAAATTCACCACTGAGTTCACAGAGAGCACTGAGGAAGAACAATTGCTTATTCTTCGCATATCAAAGGAAGTCTGTTTTAATTAAAAATTCATGTATTAGCAATTTGGATTTTCGCCTAAAAAATTAAAGAGCCTTAACACTTTAATTACTCTGTGAAGCGAAGCGCCTCTAAGCTCTCTGTGATTAAAATAATCACAGCACCAAACGCTTTACACCATCAATAAGGCGTTTCTCATTAAAGTTAATAAGTAATGCTTTATTAATATTAGAAAGCTTCATATAGGTTAAGGTTTGGGCTTGATGAATAGGGAGGAGTCGTTCAACCGATTTGAGTTCAATGATCAACTTATCAGGAATTAATATATCTAATCGATACCCGGCTTCAATTTCATTGCCCTTATAGCTAACAGGCAGAATTACTTGAGAAAATGCTTTAATTCCAGCTTGACCTAATTCAAACAGTAAGCATTGCTCATAGGTCGACTCTAGTAAACCGGGCCCCAATGTTCGGTGAACCTCAATAGCACAGCCTATCACTTTCTGTGTCAGCTTATCCTGATTCATCACATTCCTTAATTATTACTTTACACCACAGAGTACACTGAGCTATACAGAGAAGAGCCAAAACACAAAATAGTAACTAATATTTTATAAATCCTACTTTCTCTGTGCAGTGCGCAGCACCTCTGTGAACTCTGTGGTGAAAATATCTACTCTTTCGCTACAGACACATCATAACCATGTGATTTAAGTATTGCATGCTGCTTTGCTTTACCTAAGTCATGTTGCACCATCTCTGCACACATTTCTTCTACGGTGATTTGTGGAACCCAACCTAGTTTCTCTTTCGCTTTAGTTGGGTCACCTAGTAGGGTTTCAACTTCAGCAGGACGGAAGTAACGCGGATCAACTTTAACAATCACATCACCCACTTTCGCACCAGGGGCATTATCGCCAGAAACAGCAACGACTGTTGCAACTTCATCAACACCTTCACCGCTAAACTCAAGTGTAATGCCTGCTTCTAATGCAGATAAACGTACAAATTCACGCACTGAAATTTGCTTACCTGTTGCGATAACAAAATCATCCGCAACGTCTTGTTGTAGCATCATCCATTGCATGCGAACGTAATCTTTCGCATGACCCCAGTCACGCAGTGCATCCATATTACCTAGGTATAGACATGGTTCTAAACCTTGAGCAATATTGGCAATTGCACGAGTAATTTTACGAGTTACGAATGTTTCACCACGGCGTGGAGACTCATGATTAAATAAAATACCATTACATGCGTACATGCCATAAGACTCGCGGTAATTAACCACTATCCAATAGGCGTACATTTTAGCTACGGCATAAGGTGAGCGAGGGTGAAATGGCGTTGTCTCACGCTGTGGGATCTCTTGTACTTCACCGTATAATTCTGAAGTAGACGCTTGGTAAAACTTGGTCTTTTTCTCTAAGCCTAAAAAGCGAATCGCTTCTAATAAACGCAATGTGCCCATTGCATCTACATCAGCCGTATATTCTGGACACTCAAAAGAGACTGCAACGTGAGATTGAGCGCCTAAGTTATAGACCTCATCTGGCTGCACATCTTTAATGATGCGTGTTAAATTTGATGAATCAGTCAAATCACCATAATGTAAAAAGAAACGAGGATTGGTTTCATGGATATCTTGATAAATATGGTCAACACGTTCAGTGTTTAACGATGATGCACGGCGTTTAATGCCGTGAACTTCGTAACCTTTTTCCAAGAGCAGCTCGGCTAGATAAGACCCATCCTGCCCAGTTACACCGGTTATAAGTGCTTTTTTCATTTTTTTAACTCATTAAATAATTTGATGGCTTCTAAAATGCAGATATCCATATTGAAATAATCCCACTGACCGAACCTTCCAAGAAGATGTACTCCTGAGTTTGAGAAATGGTTAAAGATAACTTCTTTATCTTTTTGAATAGTTTTATTGAAAACAACATACGCATGATTTGAAACGTTATAAGCTAAAGGCTTTTTGAGGATTGACAGTTTTTCCCCGGCTTTAACCATATCTTCATATGAGACTTCCCCAACGGCTTCAGAGATAGAGACATTTGACCTCTCTTGCGTAAAGTTCCCAATGTGAATTAATCTATGGAACAATATGTCTTCACTAGGGATATAAGACCAAGTATCATCTGTTTCTTCTCTTTCCCATAAGACGGTCGTCACTTTATTAAATTCTAACCGATTAATAGAAGACAAAACATCAGAGTCATCTATATCAAAAACTTTCGCAACCGAATCTAGAGGCCCTGTATAAATAACCTCATCAAATAACTCGCCATTAATATCAAACTTACCCTGTTCATTCTTATGAAGCCCTGTAACTTCTGAATTGAACTCTATATCTAAACCCGATGCTAAAGCTTCAATGAATGTATTTTGAGTTCCTGATTTAGGGTAATAAAAACTAGAGTGAGGCATTGAATCAGAAGAAGAATCGAGTAACCCTTTAATGAATGACTCGTTATTAGGCTGAGGAAGCTTATCCACAACCCAGTCTGGAGACATAGTAGAAGGCTCTCGACCCCATATTTTTCGATTATAAGGAATAAAGTATTCTTCAGCTAAAGATTCACCAAAATTGTTAATAAACCAATCTTGTAGGCTGTTAGCAGGAAAACGGTCTGCTGTTAAATAGTCATTGATAAAACTAACTGCTAATTCAGGATTTCTTGCATAAATTTCCTTCATGGAAAATTCTATCGGATAAGGGACAGAATAACCATTAAGTATTATTGATGCTTTACGTTCCACTTTGTGCCAATTATCAACAGGCAATACGTGATCAAAAACAAAATCCATAACATGAGGGAATTTGGAATTAAAACAATGCCCTCCAATCATATGGTAAGGTTGACCATCTACATTTTTAACCTTGGCAATACCTCCACTTACTGTGTTTTTTTCAAATAATTTAACACTAACACTCTGTATTTTCGCATATTTAGCAAATGCAAGACCAGAAATACCTGCTCCAATTACAGCAATTTTCATATTCAACCTCAATTAATGGTCGTAGTTTAGATAAGCATTAAGCAAGCAAATCTTGCTTTCAAACACTTAACCTTAATAGATTATTTTTAAAAACTAGTTCTAAGTAAGTAAAGTTATTCAGATATTTCAAGCAACACAGACGCCACATCAAAGACTACATTATCCCAAGAAAAATATTCTCCAGCTACTTCCCTACGACGGTTTTTGTCTTTTAAACTCAATGAAGATAAATCCTTCACTGCTTTGTTCCACTCAGCAAGTGGGGCACCTTGATTAACTTTAACTCCCGCACCAAACTTAGTAACAAAACGATGAGATGGTGCAGGTAAGTGAGCTATCACATTTAACCCATATGATAAATAGTATGGAACTTTAGAATTATCGAGAACCCAATTAGAATTCCATGTATAATCAATTCCGATGGAAACTTGGCTCATTAACTCATCTTCAGCCCCTGGTGGCAAAAAGTGATAAATTAAATTATCAGGGCACCTAGAACCGTATATGCTTTGGACCAAATCTTTAAATATCGCATCCCTTTCTACAGAATCAAAATCTTTAAGCGCAACATATTCACGTGAGTTTTTTTCCCTAATACGCGTGGTAACAACATGGAATTTTTTACTTTTATTTTGCTCAGCAAGCTTTGCAATTAAATTCAAAAAATGTGATTGATGAATATGCCCCACAAAAATTGCATCTCCATTTGCATCCATTGCATCTGGTTCACTATTTACTTGACCTGTAGTTATAATAGAAGATGGTATAGAGGGATATTGTTCATTCCATGCATGTATATATTTAGGAGTAACAAAAAAAGCATGCTTCATTTGGTCTAACAAATTGACCGGCAATGGTTCAATAACGTTATGGTAGCATTGCGCAAGTACTATCTGACTTCCATTAATATCTTTTATCCATGAGTGCTGTGCTATCGTTTCGTGGATTCTTGTCCCACATATAATAACGATTGTCTCATTCCCTTTACTTTCGTTAATGAAGGTAGCAGAGTCTTTTATCAACCTGTTGCCATATTCATTTTGAATAGCTGGCTCTATGCTACAGCCTCCACCGACAAATAACTTAGTGGTAAACCCATATTTTCCAAGCCCCGTAAAAAGAGCCCAAGACCGCATTGGGTTCCCTAATAAAGTTTTTTGTGGGTCTCCTCTAAGCTCTGAAATTCTAAGTCCAACAATTAAAATATTAGTTTTCATATTTATCATTTTCCTGTTTTACCACTTATCATGAACGGCTTCACTTTCAATTGATTTAAACCAAGATGAAAACTGCGCTAATTGACTTTCGCTAAAGTGAGACTGGTAATCACCAACTTCACCTTTACGATAAAAATCTCCACCTTTATCTATAAAAGCTCCCATCCACTCTTCGGTATACTTTTGTCTATTCTCCTTAATGTCAAATAAATGCAATGATTTATTTACATTAATGACATCTTCACCTAAAAACTCTTGAATCTTATTTAATTCAATTTTATAATTTGATTTTAGGTCTGCATAATTAATTAAATGCACATTACTCTGATTTTTATTCCTGATATTGAACCAAAATCGATTATACAAAAATGCCTCTTCAAATATTTTCTTCGCATTTAATTCAAAAAAAGTTGAAAACTCCCCTTCAAAGCGACCACTTGCAATCTCGTGATAAAATCTTGAAACAATAACATCACGGTAATCCCTAACCATAAGCAAATACTTAACATTTAACTCAGATAACAAATCCTCAATTAACTTTGAATTTCCATATATATGAATTTTATCAAGAATATTTTCTTTACATCCCAAACTTTCATAGCTTATTGCCCTATTAATCTTTTTTACATTTTCTTCATTAGCATAACTCGCAGGTAAGTCAGGAATATAGTTCATTTTATCATCAATTGAACTTAATAAAGCACTATTCTTTAATAACTTAAAGTTATACATGCCGGATCTTAATATATTTTGAAGCCAAGTTCCGCCAGTTTTATATGAACTGACATTTAATATAATCACTTCGTTCCTCCTTTAGCGTCATCAAGTTCTAATTCCATCTTTTTAATTACTTCAATCAGCAGAGAATTAACCCCCCCCTTTTCTATAGCTTCAGCAATTAAAGCTGATAACTCATCTAATTTTTTTTCATAATTAGTCATTACTCTTTCCCAATACTTTAATTAAAATTCGATCTTTATCAGCAACTAACATCATTCTCAATAATGATTGGTATTTAATAAAGTTAGTTAAATTTGCATACCCTTCGGTTGAGTTTGCTACAAAAAAACTCATGTCATTCGATAAAGCCAGTATTTCCTCAATACTAGCAGTCGCATCAACCTCACCTACTTTGGTATTTACAGTACTATTATACCAACTACAGTGCGGCATAGATGATGTAGAAAGGCTATTATGACTCACGAAACAATTTGCCTCTAAGTAAATAACGATTGTTGAGTTAAGCGGCTCTCTGATTGCCAATAGCATATTATCTAAAAAGTCAACATCTTTCGAGTAACTCCAAACTTTACTATGCTTTTCTATACTTGCGCAATATTTTTTGTTTAAGAGGGAGTCAAAATCATTTCCTGCTACCTGCACGCTGTCACTATAAACACTGTCAATAATAAACTGGCGCAAGCTTAAGCCCGACTCTAATTGTTCTGGGAGGTTTTCTAATCCCAGTTCAGCTTCAAGTGTAGCCTTTCTAAAAACGTTCAATCGGCCAGCCAAGGTTAAATCAATAACCTCCCGATTAACCTTTTCAAACTCCTGCTCAGCAATTGAATATGACACCATACAGCTATCTAGCTTTGGAAAGTGCCACTGGCGACCTTTACCAAAATACCCTGGATGGAAGTGATTAGGATCATCATCATCATGGTCGATTGAATTATTATCTATTTTTGAACCTTTAGGGATTGAATAAGAGAAGTCAAGCCCCACGATGAATACTCTTTTGAAACCCATAAAATACGCTAATTGTAAGTTAAGGTATGTAACTGTTTGACCAGTATATACGCCACGGGTTATATCTTTACTAAATTCAGGATTTTCATGACTAATTTTTGATTTCCAATAACAGTCCCAAATAGTCGGCAGGTAAAATTGGTTTTCACTATCTCCAAACTTTTCCCTATACTTATCAGGAAAGAATTTTACACCACTATCCATTTGGATAATATTTTCAATGTTATCATCTATCACATGATTATCTTCAACTGTGTAAAAATCTGGTTTGAACCCTAACTGGTTTTGTAAAATAAAAGTAGAATTCACACAAAAAGTTGGCATATTTTTAAATAAGCCCAAACGCGTATTCTTTAACGATGGGCCATTACAAACAATCAGGCAATCTTGACCACTATATGCATTTCTGAACTTTTTAAGTTGTGAGAAATATACTTGTGGTAGTTTTTCATCTGGTTTAGGCAATAACTCATCAAATGTAATTACCTGACTAGAAGCCTGCTGTTTTTTACCCCTCAAAATAGATGTAAAGTTTTTCTCAACAGGCACTGATGTTGTTGTAACCGAGCTTAATTGAATTAATCCTTTTCTCAAACCAACAAAAGCAGCCACGAGCTCTGTCATCGATTTATCATTGTTTTTTTCGATCAAATAACGCCTCAAGGCTTGACCCACCAACTGTTTAACCGGCTCTTGCACTTTTAGTTTTTTTAATAGAAGCAACCTTGCTCGGTATTCATTGGTAATAAAGTCAAATTTTGAAGAGATTGCTTTCCTTTCTAAGTGGCGATTATCAGTGCCATGAAATAATAAAATATTAGAAGAAATTATATTTTTTAACCCAAGCCTCTGTAACCGTATACAAAATTCAGAGTCTTCAAAAAAGTATGGCGAAAATGATTCTTCCAGTAAACCAGCTTTTCTTAGTACTTTGGTTGAAACTAGCTGAAAACAACCTGGAATATTGGACACCTCAAATACATCTTGTTCAATTAACTCTGTATTGTTCGGGGCATGAGCTAAAAATGGAAAAAAGCTTTGTTTTTTTCCATTAGATATTTCAAGTAAATCCGTTCGTTCTATATATGCAGCTTGATAATCTTTATCTATACCAATATGCCAAAGCACTGTCTCTAATTGATATTTTGATTTCAATACAAAAGATTTGATTTCATCAGTAAAAATATTATAGTTTGTTGCAGAAAGGTAACCAGGAAAACTAAGAAAGTTATTACCAATAAAGTCTTTTACATTATTTTTCTTATAATCAAGAATTACACTCCCTAAAACACCAACTTCTTCACTATAGTTAGAAGATACTTCTGATTTCACCTTCAGATTAAAGTCATTTGGAACAATTACATCATTATCTAGTGTAATAACATAATCGAATATTCCTTCATCTTTTAAAATATCAGCATAAAGAAGGTTACGCCCACCAGCTACACCTAAGTTTGCATCAGTTTGAAATACTTTTATACCGGCATGCTTTTCAAGGTGAACTTTTAATGGGTGGTCTATAAAACCATTGAATAAAATGTAAACTGCATCCCCCTCCTCTAACTGCTGGATTAAAGGGCTAACTGTCATTTTCAAAACATCAATTTCATGTTGCATCGCCAAGATACAATAAACCAAGTTATCACTTGTTTGTTTACTAGGGTATTCACCTTCAATAACTTCCGATTGAAAAACCTTACCTCTATTATTTTCAACGTGAGTCAACAGTTTTTCATATGCTCTTTGTGATGCTGCTGATAATTTATCCTTTTTTATTATTTGTAGCGATGCAGTAGCACTTTCAAAATCTCTAGACCTTACAAAACTAAATACATCATTTAATGCTTTCAAACTATCTATCATGGTTCTTCCACTTTTATTTTTAGACCGGATCACTCAAGCACCCACTAATACCACCACTTGCACTAATACAAGCCCCTTGAACAAAACCCGCGTCATCAGAAGAAAGAAATACTGCTAGTTTTGCTACTTCTTTCGGTGTACCAACACGACCGATTGGGTGAAATTCTTCTAGTTGACGATACTTTTCTTCTTTGCCTTCAAATCCTGCTTTTAGCATATCAGTCGCTATCGCTGCCGGCTCTATCGCATTAATACGAATCTTATTACCCAAATCCAGTACCATATTTCTCGTCATTGAGCTTAATGCAGCCTTAGTCGTTGCATACGCTACAAACTCTTTTTTAGTTTGAGTAGCATGAATACTACTGATATTTACAATAGAACCATTTACCTGCTCTAAATCTTCTAAAAACAGTTGAGAGAGAAAGAATGGCGCCGTAAGGTTTACATTAAAACTCATCATCCACTGCGCTCGTGACATAACTTTTGACGGTGATAAAACTTGAACCGCGGCATTATTCACTAATGTATGAATTACATTCCCAGAAGTAACCACTTGTACCTGTTGGTAAAATTCTTGAGCGAACTCTTCACTTAATGCTATTTTCTCTAAATCTAGTTGTAAAAAGTGAACATTATCTAAATCAACGAAGCTTTCGTTATCTTCTTTTACATCGGTAGCTATTACGCTATAACCAGATTCAGCATACTCTTCAACTAAAGCGCAACCAATACCACCAAGAGCGCCAGTAACTAGCGCCCATTTCTTATTATTTTCAACCATACTAGCGATGAGCCTCTAAAAACTTAGCCATCTCTTCTATCGCTTTGTATGTTGCACGGCGAACGCCTTCTTTGGTATTTGAACCGTTATGAGATCCAAAGATACACTGTGGCATATCACGAAGAGGGGATTCTACTGGCAATGGTTCCACTTCAAATACATCCAGACCTGCTGCTGCAATATGACCATCTTGAAGAGCAGTAATTAATGCTGATTCATCAATTAAAGGACCTCTTGCAACATTTACTACCATTGAGCCGGGTTTCATCATGTCAATTGCTGCGGCATCTAACATATGAAAATTATGTGGGTTAAGAGCACAGGTGAAAATAAGAAAATCACATTTTTCTAAACCATTAGGAAATGTTTCACGCTCTACAAAATCATAACCTTTATTCCCATCAACACCTGGGTCATATACGGTCGCCGTTACATCAAAGCCACTCAGGCGTTTAACTAAACTCGCACCAATATCCCCAAAGCCGACTACACCGACATGCTTGCCTGACACACTCATTCCTGCGGGTTTTGGCCATCCATTATTTTGACGAATTTCTCTATCAATGAAGTGTGTTTGACGTGCTAACGCTAACATTAATGACATACCAACATCTGCCACTTCACCACCAAACATATTAGGGGTATTAATAATTGGTATATTCAGTTCTTTACATGCTGCAAAATCAACATTATCAACACCTATACCCCACTTTACAGCGGCTTTTAGCTTGCCTTTAATGCCCGCTTCAAAAACCTGTTTGGTTGCGGGATCATCACCAATTATCCAACCATCAAAATCAGGTAATTGCGCCATCAACTCTTCTTCACTTAACACTTGAGTTGTTTGTGCTGCTACTAACTCTAAGCCTAATTTTTTCGCAGGCTCTATAAATTCATTAAACATTCCCAGCATTGGTGGGCAGGTAACAAGTATTTTTTTCATAATTAATTTAAACCTCTACTAACCCTTTATCTAACATGTAGTGAGTCATAACGACAGCACGATCCCAATCATCTGGTGTATCTATATCTGAACACTCTAAAGCAGGTGAAACCATCATTGTTGGTTTGCTACCAATTCTTGCATTAGTTGAAGCAAAACTCTTACGGTTAAACAGATATAAATTTGAGTTTTCTTCATACCATGGTTCAAGATCTTGAGTTGGTATTAGGTTATCAGGATCATGGTTAATCGGTTTACAAGATTCTGTATAAAAACGGGTTTGTATTTTATTTACTGTAAATAGTGAATCTGCACAATCAGAAGTGAGCGCACTTGTATATTGACTGATAGCTTCAGCAATAGTAGAAGAAGAAAGAAGTGGATTTGTTGTATGGGTCATTAAATAAATATCAGCTTCTACGTTAGCTACATCATCAGCTAAAACGATATTCATAGAAACATCATCACCGCAAATCTCTTGTTTTCTATCACGGATAAGGATGCGATCTGAATCAACCAAACCATTTTCAGCCAGAATTTCACGAGCGTCTGTATTAATAATGACTTGATCAATTTCTTCTACTGCTAGAAGACTGTCTAGAATCCACCGGAATAAGGGCTTACCGCAAAAATCTTTAAAGTTTTTTCCTGGTACTCGTGAACTGTTTGCCTTCATAGGCAATAAAGCAACAATTTTTTTCTTAGCCATTGTATTTACCTTTTTCTAAATCTTTAGGATAAAAATAATTTAATTTTTTCTGCTTAGAGAGCTTACGTACTTCATGATTACCAACATAAGTGCCCCAATAATGATTAAAGCGAAATAAAATAATATCTTTAATATTAGCAACAAATGATTTTTTCCTAATTGCGGTTGCACTATCACTCATCATCCCAGATAAGTAATAACGAAAAAAATCACTTAATGAAAAATGCACATCAGGCATTATTTCTTTCAATGCATAAGCTTCACGCTCATAACGTGTTCTTACTTGTTTCCATGTTTCATCATGAATATGAAACACCGGAGCTTCAGCCACATAGGCAACTTTTTGCTTGTCGTTCACCAATCGCTGAGCAAGGTGCATATCTTCTAATCCAGTCAACTGCTCACAAAACTGATATTGAAGCCACGCTTTACGCGTTATCGCTGCATTTGCATTATTACAAAAATACCCTTCTTGAGGAATTTTACTGTATTCAGGAAACCATTTATTAAAATGACACTGTTCTGAGAATTTAGTTGTATCTCTGCCAATTTGACGCCCATAAGTGTATTGTGCTTTTTCTTCAATTAAAGGTTTACACAGTTCATCAAGCCAAGATTCAGAGGCAGGAATACAATGTCCACTAACAAAGATTAAAAAATCACCTTTTGAAAACTGACACCCCATATTAAGTGAGCGCCCAAACGTAAACTCTTCTTTTTTTATATAGGTTATACGTGCATCGAAACTATTTGCTATATCTAATGTTTTATCGGTTGAACCTGAATCAATAATAACAATTTCCAGCTCTACAAGTTCACACTTTTGTTTTCGAATGGAAATTAATAATTCAGTTAAATATTTTTCTTCATTTAATGTTCTAATTACAACACTTGCTAGCATGATTGCTCCAACTTAAACTCAGGAATTTCGACACCTTTCACATTTAATTCAACGATAAAAACACTGCCTGATAACGGGTACTTATCTAACTCATCTTGAGATAACCCCTCTCTCGCACTGGTAATGATTAAGTGCTGATTATTAGGGCCACCAAAACAGCAACTGCTTGGCTGTGGTACTGGTAATTTAATCTCATCAATTTTATCTCCAGATGAACTAAAGCAAGTAACACTGTGTCCCCCCCAAAGAGCAATCCATATATTACCATTACTATCTAGTGCTCCACCATCTGGTGTTGCTGCTGTGTTTTGTAAATCGATAAATAAATTGGTACTGGAGGCAGTAAATTTAGTTCCTTGATAAGAATAAGCATATGTTTTTTGATAGAGGGAGTCACTTAACAATAGACACCGCATATTCGTACCCCAAACCATAGTATTTGGAATAGCAATATCTTCAATGTGCTTTTCAATTTCTAAACTAGGAGAGAGTGAATAGATATTACCTTTTGCTGCATTTGGTTTTTTTTGCATAGTACTAAACCAAAATCTACCGTCAAATCCCATTCCTCCGTCATTCGTTCTCATATCATCAGGAATATTGAATTGACTGATTTCTATCAATTTACATGTTTCTAAGTTATACGTTGCAATTAATGTTTCTGATACGATAAGCACTTGCTTCTCATCATAAACTGCCATTGCAGTGGCCATGATAGGTAGTTGGTGTTTTTGAGGTGATTCCGTATTAAATGGAAGTTCATATAAGCATTGATTTAAAATATCAAACCAGCACCAAGATTTTCTAAAGCGATGCCAAACAGGCCCCTCACCCAATTCCATTTTCATTGGTATTTCAGTAAGCATTCTCATTTATTTACTCTCAAACACGTTTCTAAAGTTTGCTTTTTAAAGATATGACAAGCACCATCAACCGTTGCATCAATGATCTCTCGACCATCGGCCTCAAAGATCTCTCTCGCTATACGGTAGGATTCTTCTGAATTAATAAGATCGGGATTATCCCACTCTTGCCCACCACCGAAATAATCCTTTGAAAAATGATTCATATCATCACCATTCAAAACCTTAGATTCATTTGGTTTTCCTTGATACTCAAAGCGATGATCCATTCCAACAACAACAACCTGTTTAAAACCTAAATAGTAAGCTACCTGTAATGCTGCATACGTTACTGTCCAGCCTTCTTCTACACCTACAGTTATATCTTTGCAAAATCGATCATAGGGCTTATTTGTATTAATTATATGAGTCAGTGAATTATTTGAATATAGATCAGGGCATCGATTACTCAAAAATTTAATGCTTGTTAATGATTTAATTTGTTTTTCTGATTGCCTTAATACTTTCTCATTAACGGAAACATAATATTTCGGATAAAATTTAAACTTTTTAAAGCCTAGATATATTTTATTTAACCCAATACATACTTCATCTCTTAATAATGAAAAATCTGTTTTGTTTAATGAGGGGCCATTACAAACAATGATACATCGTTGATGAATATGTCTTCCTTTAAGTAATTTCATCATTACCCCACTTGAAATAGAGCTGCTCTATTTCTAGCTTCAACTAATTTAAATCCCTCACCTAATAAATAAGGCACAGCTGTTGTTCCCTTTGCTGTCCAGTTTTCGTTTTCTATCCAAGTGTCATCAATACAAATAATACTATGACCCACAATATTTTTCTGAACATACTGAGCACATTCTAGATGCATCTTATGGCACAATTCTTCATCAATTTTATTTCCTAAAAATTTTTCATACCTCTCTTGTCTTAATTCTGAATGATTCCCATGATCAAAGTCATAGGCATCTAAAAATAGCACATCAATAACATCAGTATACTCATTCAAAAAATCTTCACCTTTCATGGTAACCGCTTTAAATGGATATCCATATTTTTCAAAACCAGCATTAGCTACTCTTCCATTATGCTCATCCATATCTACAGTAATAAAGTTTAAATTATTTTCAAAACAAAACTTTGCTAACTGTAATGTAGAGCCTTGACCTGCTACCAATTCTCTTGTTGTTCCAATTTCAACAACAAGTGGGATTCTATTATTAGCTTTTTCTTTGATAAGTCCAATATTAACCTTTAAGTAATCTAATAATACATCATGCCCATGCTGGCTCTTTTTAAAACTAGAAGATATTTTATCAAATGAATCGAAAAATATATTTTTAACATCTGAATTGTTGAAGCCAAGATTAGATTCAAATAGGTCAAATACAACCAAGGCTGCATCGTTTTTCCTACCAATCAATTCAAAAAACTTAGCTAAAATTAATGATAGATATAATTTATTTATATCATCCCCCCACACATATTCTTTTGCTAGATTAATAAAGTGCTGAGTCATCATGTTATCTGAATGTGATTTCATTTCATTTGACATAAGGCAACAATAAACAAATTTATTCGCGTTATTTACATTCTTATCTAGAAGGTATTTATCTGTTTCTTTATGAATATCAGGACTACGAATAGCCTCATTAATCAATAGACTATTCTCATACAACAGTTCAACCAAAATTAATTTAAGCTCTTTCTTTACACCATTTAAAGCTAAAGAAAACAAGCCACTATGAGAGGTTCTTTTTTCAAATTTTAAGTAAGGTTCATTTTCACTAACAAAACAAGGAAAGTAGCCAGCCAAAATTAAAGGTTGTATTCCATCGCTGTCTACAAGATCAGAGAGATATGAATTAATATAGAAACTGTCAATATTAAAAACTTGATTCTCAGCTTCTATTATTTTGTCTTTAAGTTTTTTTTGTTTTTGATTACATATAGATAATTCAGATTCAAAAAATGAGATTCGAGATGCGAGTTCTGACTCTTTAGCTTCTGTAACCTTTTTCAATTCATTTAACTGTTTTGTTTTATTCGCAACTTGAGATTCGAGAGGCGAGATTCGAGAAGCGAGTTCTGATTCTTTAGCTTCTGTAGCCTTTTTCAGTTCATCTAACTGTTTTGTTTTATTCGCAACTTGAGCTTCGAGATGCGAGATTCGAGAAACGAGTTCTGATTCTTTAGCTTCTGTAGCCTTTGTCAGTTCATCTAACTGTTTTGTTTTATTCGCAACTTGAGCTTTTTCTTCGTCTCTTTCTACTTTTAACTTTTCACTTTCTTCTTTAATCTTCCCGCTTTCCGCTTCCAACCCTTGATTTTTTTCTAATAGCGCCAAATGAACACTGTCTTTTTTAAACACCAAGTTCGTAAAGATAGCATTTTCTTGTAGGGCTTCTGCAAAATAAAACCCTTTCTCTCTCAGCTGTGTTTTTAACTCAGCGACATAGGTTAAGTCTTGTTGGTAAATGCCTTTATTGTCTATTTGTACGCATAAGGTTGAAAACTGAGTTAATTGATTAAGCGTCGTAGGCTCTAGGCAAGCTGACTCACTGCCATTAATGGCTAAAATTAACACATTGTGTTTTTGGGTATCTAAACTCACTTGATTAACAAGATCTGAGATTGAAACCGTTTCTATGCTATTAATCGATTTAACTTTACTATTTTTAAGTACACTGCTTAGCTGTATATCTGTTTTTAACGAGCTGTATTTAGCTGGCTGCATTAGTGTAAAGTCCGCTAAGCCACTCTCAGCATTTAACGTTGCATTTTTTATTGTTAGGTTTTCTGCTGCGTATTTTTTAGCTGCTTTATCGGCAACTGATTTAATTGGTTCTAGCAATAGCAAAGACTCAAACGAAAGTGACAACAAGCTTTCTAATGAAGTTAAGCTTCCTACACCAGCATATATCACTTGCCCTAAGGCATCTGTTAAATAATTTTTAATCCACTGTTCCACGTCTATTTTCCTTGTTGTCACTTTAATTTAAATAGCTTTATTTATGGCGCTTCATTTGAGTTACTAGCCATGAGCCAAAATCTAAAAATAGGTTCTGTTTATACTCATTTTTTCTATTTCCATTTTGCTTTAGGCAGTTTCCAGTACTCTGTTCAGATTGATAAAGGTCACTTTGTAGTTGTTGCACTAGCTGCTTTACATTGGGGATAAAATGATGAGTAATATTAAGGCGCTTAGCTTCTCGGTTTAACCAAGACTCACTCATTAGATAAGTAGTTGTTTGATAAGCTGCTGCTAACCACAATACACCAGAGCTTTGGTTTTGGTAGGCAACACTATCATAATTTAATATGGTATGCGTTGTGTATAACCATAACTGGTGCATCTCATCGTCGTTTAAAAAGTGAGAAAGTATCTCTATTCTCTTATCTTCAAATTGTAACTGTTTTAAAGCTTTATCTACTTGAGCAAGATCTTGCCGATTATTAGTAATGGTATATTGCAGGGTAAATTTTACCTTAGGATCACTAATCTCATGTATTAATGCTTTTACTACATCTGGCAGTTGAAGAAAACCTTTTGTGTCTTTGGCATCACCGAGATACAGCAAGATATTCGTTGTCTCTTTTTTATATTGCTCTGCTGCTTCTAGGTTCTGATGGGAGATTAGACCGCAAGGGTGCCACCCAATATCGCATTGCAACATCTCTTGGTAGTTGCCCATTAACTCATGCTCGGCTGCATATAAAAAAACATTATTCTGTTTCTCTAACATGCTAAAGCCAATAGTAAACTGAAAATAACGATTATTAGCCTGAACTGAGTCAACATGAGCATAGTACGGGTTATACATTAAACACACTAAATAAGTATGCTTAACACCACCCTGTTGCTGAACAGAGTTTATCGCTAATGACAATGCATAAGCGTGTTCCCAATTTAACGTATGAAATAGAAAAGTAGTGCTACTGTTTTCATATAGAGAAAGTACTGACAAATACTCTTTAGCTAAATTGCTAATATATGCGTTGTAGGTATTTAGTTTGGTATTAGAATAAAAATTTAGATAAAAGTCGGTTTTAAAATAAGGGGTTATCTCAGTGTTTTTATCCGTTAACGCGGCTATCAGTTTTTCACTGCACGCTTTATTTGCATAGACTTTGATTGCCAATGACGCTTGCTTAACGGCAAGAGACTCCGATAAGCCTGCAATCAAGGCAGGATGGTGACCACCAAACTCTCTTAAACCGGGATCTAAGATAACGACCTGCTGCTCAATATTAATTGCCATTATGCTGCTGGCTTTTCCAATAGTTTAAGTAACTGAAGGCTAGATTTAATCTCATCTAAATTGATATTCGCTTGATTGCTTAGTTTAACTGAACTGACACTTTGTGCCTTCATGTAATAAAACTCTAACTCTTCTTGCAACTGATGAATCTGTAACAATGCCAATTCATTTTCACATTCTAGATCTTTTGTTGTAGTCTCAGCCAGCGCTTTTGCTTCATCTCTTTCTACTTTTAACTTTCCACTTTCCAACTCCAAAGCTTGCTTCTTCTCTGTGAGAGTAGTGTTCTCTGCGGTTAATTTATTTACACTAACAAACGATGACTCTAACTCTTCTTGAAGTTGATGAATCTGCAATAATGCCAGTTCATTTTCACTCTCTAGGTCTTTTGTTTTAGTCTCAACCTGAGCTTTTATTTCATCTCTTTCTGCTTTTAACTTTCCACTTTCTAACTCTGTGGCGAAAAGATATGACTTTAATCGCTCTACCACTGATTGCTCTGATTGCTCATCAAACAGATCCGCTGCTGCCATAATATCTTCATAACACTCTTGTACTGAATCACACTCAATCAATTGGGCGCACTGCATTGCTAATTGAGTGCTCTCTATTGTCGCGTATTGAGTTAATGGTAATTCAATATCTAACGTTTGTTTGATAAAAGCTACAAATTCACTTGGGTTTGATAATACAAAGCCTAAGTCAATCAAAACACAATGTTCAGGATGCTCAATTGTATAATTGAGTAGCTGCTGTGTTTTATCTTCCCACTCAGCTAACAATACGCTGCAAGATTTATCTGCCGTATTCTCTGCAAGATAGATTTCTGGCGAGCAATAAAACATCAACTCCATCGTCTCTGCTTGTTTGTTTTTACGCTCAACGATAGTGATACCACTCTCGGTGAAATCGCGCTGTAACTCTTGTTGTTTAATCTCACCAAGAGTTGTTAACACTAATTCTTTCATTTATAACTTCCTACAATAAATCCGATGGTTCAACCCAGACTATTTCTGGGTTGATACGTTGAGTTTTTACTTTTATCTTTAGCACTTAATAGATTAATTCAATAACCTGTTTTAATTTTTGTTCTAACAAGACTATGTTTGATTTAGTTTCAACATTAAGGCGAATAACAGGCTCTGTATTTGAGCTGCGAATATTTAGACGCCACTCTGCAAAGATCATATCAATACCATCAATGTATTTTATCTCTGTTTCTTCAAGCCAGTCATATTGTTCAATGCGTTGTATCACGGCTTTAGCATCGTTAACTTTAAAGTTTATCTCACCAGAGCTTGGGTATTTGGCAATACGCTCTTTGACCATACTTGAGATTGATTGATTCTTTACACACAACAGCTCAGCAATCAGTAACCAAGGGATCATCCCTGAATCACAGTAGGCAAAGTCTCTGAAATAATGGTGCGCTGACATTTCACCACCATATACTGCATCTTCTAATCGCATACGTTCTTTAATAAACGCATGGCCAGTCTTAGACATGATTGGCGTACCCTTGTTGGCTTTTATTATATCTTTTGTATTCCAGTACACGCGCGGATCATAAATAATGCGTTCATCACTGTTTTTCTGTAAAAAGGCTTCTGCAAGCAAACCAACAATATAATAGCCTTCAATAAACTCGCCATTCTCATCAAACAGGAAACAGCGGTCAAAATCACCATCCCATGCGATGCCCATATCGGCTTTATGCTCAATGACTGCATTTGCGGTATCTGCACGATTTTCTGGTAATAATGGGTTTGGAATACCATTTGGGAAAGTATGGTCTGGTTGGTGATGTACTTTAATGAACTCAATTGGCACACTCAGTGCTGCAAACTGCGTTTCTAATGCATCGATAACATGACCAGCAGCCCCATTACCTGCATTAACCACTAGTTTAAGTGGCTTAATGTTTTCAGGTTTAAGATAAGTCAGTAAATGAGAAATGTAAGAATCTAGGTTTGATTGTTTGGTATAAGTACCTTTTGTATCAACCTCTACAAAGTCATTGCTTTCAGCTAATGCTTTAATCTCATTTAAACCAGTATCACCACTGATTGGCTTTGAAGATTCACGAACTAACTTCATGCCATTATAATCAATTGGGTTGTGTGAGGCTGTTACAACAATACCGCCGTCCATATCTAAATCAGAAGTAGCAAAGTAGATCTCTTCTGTTCCTACCATGCCGATATCAATGACATTACAGCCTGCATCTTGTATGCCTTTCGCTAATGCAAGTTTAAGCGGTTCACTGGTTTCACGAGCATCACCACCTACAACAATATTTTTTGCTTTTAGATATTGTGCAGATGCTCGTCCAATACGATAAGCTATCTCTTCATTAAGTTGCTCACCCAGTTTGCCGCGAATATCGTAAGCTTTAAAACAGGTTAGTTCAGCCATTATTGTATTCTTCCATAGCGGTCTTCAAAACGAACAATGTCATCTTCACCTAAGTAACTACCCGTTTGCACTTCGATCATCTCTAGTGGGATCTTACCTGGGTTTTCTAAAGCATGAATAGTACCTAATGGGATATAAGTTGACTGATCTTCTGTTACTAGTAAGGTTTGCTCACCGTTGGTTACTCTTGCTGTGCCTGAAACCACAATCCAGTGCTCACTTCTGTGGTGATGCATTTGAATTGATAGTTTTTCGCCTGGATTAACCGTAATACGTTTTACGTGATCACGCTTACCATTATCAATAGAGTCGTATTTACCCCACGGACGATACACTTCTCTGTGTAAGTGGTGCTCTGTTCTATCTGACGATTTCAACTGTTCAACTATTTCTTTTACGTCTTGTACTTTATCTTTATGGGCAACAAGTACTGCATCTTTGGTTTCAATAACCACAATATTATCAACGCCAACGGCAGCAATAAGCTTTTTCTCTGTGTTGAAATAACAGTTATGGCTGTTATGCGTCAACACGTCACCACGTATTACATTATTATTTTGATCTTTTTCAGAGATATCCCATAACGCAGACCAAGCACCCACATCGCTCCAATCAGCATCCAGCGGGATAACCACTGCACTATTGGTTTTTTCCATTACTGCATAATCGATAGATTCAGATGGGCAAGCGGTAAATAGCTCTTTATCTACACGAATAAAATCAAGATCTTCTGCTGTGTTTACCATCGCTTGTTCACACGCTTGATAAATATCTGATCGATGCTGCTGTAGCTCTTCTAAATAGCGAGAGGCTTTAAATAAGAACATACCGCTGTTCCAATAGTAGTCACCAGTATCAAGGTATTGTTGTGCTATTTCTTTATTTGGTTTTTCAACAAATTGGTCGACTTTAAAGCCATCTAGCTCAATATCACCACGTTTAATATAACCATAACCTGTTTCAGCATGCGTTGGCACGATACCAAACGTCACCATTTTACCTTGTTCGGCAGCAATAGCGGCTTTTTGTACACTTTGCTCAAACGCAGTTTGATTTTTAATTACGTGATCAGCGGCTAAAACAAGCATTAAGGCTTCTGGATCTTGCTTGATTAATTGCAATGCTGCCAAGGCTATTGCTGGTGCAGTATTGCGACCAATAGGCTCTAAAATTATTTGACCAAGTTGGTTAATTTCACGCAGTTGCTCTGCTGCTAAAAAACGATGCTCATCATTACAAATTACAATGTTTTTTTGATCCGTAATTGCTTCTGTGCGTTTTACGGTCTCTTGCAACATGCTTTGGTTACTGGTTAATTTTAAAAACTGCTTTGGGTGTAAAGCACGAGACATTGGCCATAAACGACTACCTGTGCCACCTGCCATAATTACTGGGGTAATATTCATAGATTAATTTATACCTAAATTTATTTAATATATTAAAAGCGGAATATTTATACAGAAGAAAAATCAAGTTTTATTTTTAATTAACTGAGTTATACAGTTCGTCTAGCATTTCTGATAGTTGTTTACGCCAGTGCTTTGTTTCTACACCGCTTGCTTGCTCTGCTGTGGTTTTGTCTATTACGCTAAAGCTTGGGCGTACTGCTGGTGTTGGGTAAGCGCTTGCAGGAATTGGGCGTATAGGAATGGCTTTATCTAGCATGCCTTTTTCGACTGCTAATTCTTGAATGGCTACTGCGAAGTCATACCAAGAGGCTACGCCTGCGTCTGTCCAGTGGAGTAGCTTAGCTGAAGAAGAGCTTAGATTCCGGATATCTCGTTCCTCGATTCCGGAATGACGGTAAATGACCTCACCTAAAGTAGCAAGTTCATCGTCACTTTTAACTTTTAACTTTTCTCTTTCTACTAAGCTCCATATCATTTCTGCTAGGCCTTTGGCCCAAGTTGGAGTGCCTACTTGATCGTATACTATGCCAAGTTGTTCTTTCTCTGCCATTAGGCGTAGCATGGTTTTTACGAAGTTATTTCCGTTAGCAGAATAGACCCAAGCGGTACGAATGATGGTGGCTTGGTTACCTAAAATTTCGCTTACTTTGATATCGCCTTGCAGCTTTGAATCACCGTATACGTTTATTGGGTTTGGTGTATCATCAGTTTGGTATGGTGTTGTTTTGGTGCCATCGAAAACGAAATCGGTTGAGACGTGAATTAACTTAGCATTAATTTCTTTACAGATTAATGCTAAATACTCACTGCCTTTTTCATTGACGGCATAAGCGGTTTCTTTGTCTGTCTCGGCTTTGTCGACTGCGGTGTAAGCTGCTGCATTAATGATGATATCTGGTGAATGACTGATAACCACTTCATTTACTTGTGCTTGATTGGTAATGTCTAGCTCATTCACACCTAGGCTAACAATCTCATAACTCGCAGGAACGGTTTGCTCTAGTTCCCAGGCCAGTTGACCGCCTTTGCCTGTTACTAATATTTTCATGGTGTTCTCTTTTAATTTATTAGATCCCGGATATCTCGTTCCTCATTCCGGAATGACGAGAAGAGGCTTCTTTATCTTTAAGCTGTTCTCTCTTACTTTTAACTTTAACCTTTTAACCTTTTAACTTTCTTCATCAATAACAAGCTCAACACTAGGGCTATTTTTCCTGCGCGATTACTTCGAGTTATTAGCCCTTGCTTGTATGCAATAAGGCGCTCTAGGCGAGTCATTGTTGGTAAATTCGATAGAGTAGATATTGTGTCGTTTGACATTAACCTGTGCTGCTTTTCAAATTGTTGAAAAGCTTGAGCTTGCACAATAACTTGGCTAAGTGAGCGTTGGAATGCTTTCAGTTGAGATGAGAATTGGACTACTAAGTCCATCTTTCTTCTTTGCTTTGCGCCAATGGTATTGTTTTGATGTTGACGATATTGAATAAGTGGTTTATCTATCAAGCTAATCACACCACAACGAGAGGCTATTAATACTAACCACCAATCATGCATATAAGCGGTGTTTGGGATTGGAATTGCTCGTTCAAGTAAAGCGCGGTTAAACAGCATGGTGCAACCCGAAGCGACATTTTGTTGGCTAAGCTGTTCAAAGCTCTTATGCCACTGTTTACTTATCTGTTTAAGTACGAAATAGCTATCACAAATCAGGTTAAGTTGCTCATCGACAATCTGTTTATCACTAAACACTAAAATCGGTGTCGTTGTATTACTGTGCTTTTCTGCCTGTTTCGCTTTATGTAATGAACTTTCTAATTTTTCTGGCAACCAAACATCATCTTGATCGCATAACATTATATAGGGAGCTGAAGTAAGGGTTAATCCAAACTGAAAGTTCTGACTCGCCCCTTTATTTGCGACTACATTGGGATCTAAGCTTGGAGCATGTAATTCTATTTTCGAATCTTGTTCTGCTAAGTGCTGTAGGATTGCTATCGTGTTATCTGTTGAACCATCATCAACAACAATAATTTTTCGTACCAGAGCTTGATAACCAGAACACGCTTGAATCGATTCAATTTGTTCAGTGATGAACTTGTCACCATTATAACTAGCTAAAACAATATCAATGTCGTACACACCCACCACCTAAGTTATACTTTCGCTCTTATCTTTAACTTTCATCTTTAGCTCTTATCTCTCACCTTTTATCTTTTATCTTTTATCTTTTATCTTTTATCTTTTATCTTTTATCTTTTATCTTCAACCTTCAACCTTCAACCTTCAAGCATGACTTCATTTTTCGCCAACCTTTGGCTGATAAAATATAAAGAAACACACTCTGCACATGCCAAAAGAAATACTTGGTTAAAAAACGTTTGCTGTCTCGACGACGAAAATGAACGGCTCGTAAATTAGGTAAGTATGTTGGGGTTACCCCTTTTTGAGCTGCTCGATAACAAAAATCAATATCTTCACAATACATATGGTAGCGCTCATCAAAACCATTGAGCTCTTGATATAGGCTGCTTTTAATGCATAAAAAAGAACCGCTCCCCCAATAATCAGCCCCTTCAGGCAAAGCCTTATTGCGTTTAATAACAGTAGAGCGATCGTTAAATAGGTAGTTTTTAAGAAAGTTACTTAGTTTCGGGTAATAACGAATATTGTCATCTTGAGTAATTTCTTGCCTATCTAAAAATAAGTTCGCGACACATAACTCATCACTACAGTTGAATATCTCATGCATAAAGACTGGGATATTTTCTTCTGTAATTAAAATGTCTGGATTCATTAAAATAAAATAGTCAGTGGGTTTCATACCCAATTCTTCAACACAATATAGATAGTTAAGATTATTGTTTTCTGAAAAACCTACCTCATACTTATTAGGTAGGTAGTGCAAATTATGCTTAGCACAAAAAACCTTCAACTTAGAAACAGGAAGGTTGTCTCTTAACACCACTTCTATATTACCAATATTAGCAATACGATTAATTGAGTTAAGATTAATGATCACATCATGATGATGATGCGAAATAACAGAAATAAAAATCTTCAAAAAATACTACTTAAATTTTACTGCGTCTTTAAAACAAATGCCGGCTTCATCTTTTGCTGAAAGTAAAGGCGCAGCATCATTAACCAAAGGCCACTCAACATTAACGGTTGGGTCATTCCATTTTAGTGATGCTTCTGCAGCAGGGTTATAATAATCAGTACACTTATATACGAACTCTGCTTCTTCTGACATAACATAAAAGCCGTGAGCAAAACCTTCTGGAACCCAAAGTTGACGTTTGTTTTCTTCAGATAAAACGACACCAACCCATTGACCAAAAGTCTCTGAGCTTTCTCGCATATCAACAGCAACGTCAAAGACTTCACCCTTAGTGACTCTTACTAATTTTCCTTGTGTATTTTCAGTTTGGTAATGCAAACCTCGTAAAATACCATGCCCTGATTTACTGTGATTTTCTTGAACAAATTCACGCTCACCGCAATGCTCGTTAAATAAAGTAGTACGGAACGTTTCCATAAAGAAGCCACGTTCGTCGCCAAACACTTGTGGTTCGATAATTTTTACATCAGGGATGTTGGTTTCAATAAATTTCATACAATGCTCGAAGTCGAAGAGAAAGGTTAAAAGGTAAAAGGTAAAAGGTAAAAGGTAAAAGGTAAAAGGTAAAAGGTAAAAGGTAAAAGGTAAAAGGTAAAAATTAGGGTATGTATCTAAAGTTGAATACATCAAGCTTTTTCTTTTACTTTCAGGAGCGCAGCGACGCCCTTTCTACTTTTCACTTTCTACTTTCTACTTTTTTAAAATACTTTGCTATTTAACAAACCTAATAAATATTTACCATAGCCGGATTTAACCAATGGCTCAGCTAGAGTTTTTAGTTGCTCGGCATCAATGTAACCCATACGATAAGCGATCTCTTCTGGGCAACTGATCTTTAAGCCTTGACGCTTTTCTATTGCTCGAATAAAGATAGCTGCATCTAATAAATCATCTAATGTGCCAGTGTCTAACCACGCGGTGCCACGCCCCATGATCTCTACTTTAAGCGTTTGAGTTGCTAAGTACTGCTCAATTACATCGGTAATTTCTAACTCGCCACGAGGTGAAGGTTGGACGTTTTTAGCAAACTCAACCACTTTATTATCAAAGAAGTATAAACCTGGTACGGCATAATTTGATTTTGGTTGCTCTGGTTTCTCTTCAATAGAAATGGCAATGCCACTCTCATCAAATTCAACCACACCGTAAGATTGTGGGTTTGATACATGGTAACCAAATACCGTGGCGCCAGTTTCTTGTCGGTTAGCATTTTTTAGTGATGCTGCAAAATCATGACCGTAGAATAAATTATCACCCAAAACTAATGCTGCAGGTGAGCCTGCTAAAAACTCTTCAGCTAAAATAAAGGCTTGTGCTAGACCATCTGGTGAAGGCTGAACTACGTATTTAAAGTTTACACCCCATAATGAACCATCACCTAAAAGGCGCTCAAAACGGTGGATCTCTTCAGGGGTAGAAATGATAAGAATCTCCGTGATTCCTGCCATCATTAAATTAGATATAGGATAAAAGATCATTGGTTTATCATAAACTGGCATTAATTGTTTGCTCACCACTTTAGTTAGTGGATGTAAACGTGTACCTGATCCACCCGCTAAAATAATGCCTTTTCGATTTAATGGATTCATGACTATCTTTGTCCTTACCTAGTAGAAATGATTAACGCAACTCTTGAATTGTCATTGTAACGATTCGACCAATCGCAAAGATGATCAAACTGAGTGCAAAAAATAAAGTGATGTTATAAAACGTATCTGGATATTTATGTGATTCAGGCTCTGTTGCCTTCTCTACCACTATTAAGTATTTAATTTGTCGATAAGCTTCAATACGCGATTTTTCAAGAGATACCTGAGAAGAGGTATACCCTTGCAGTGCCAACTCAACTTTGATTTTTAGATCTGTGTATTTTGATAAAATCTCACTAACCGATAAGGTTGCTTTTCCTGATTCTGTTAATTTACTTCGCTCAATTTTTAGTTGATTTTTTAGCGCTTTAATTTCATTTTTAATCGCCACTACTTGCGGTGCTTTAAGGCTCATTATACTAATTAGTACTTTTAGCTCTGTCTCTTTCGTCGCAAGCTCACCTTCAATACTATACGTAATTTGCTGCATTGAAGCCCCTTCTGCCGTTGGGTCTAATAAGCTATGTTCACGCTGAAAGTTAAGTAATTGAGATTGTGCTTCTTGTAAACGTAGTTCAACTAACTCATGCTCTTTTTTAATAAAGGTTAACTGCTCACTCGCTAAATGGTGCCCTATCGAGTTAATGTACCACTCTGCTCGAGCTACTATTTTCTTAGTTACTTGATTGGCTTTTTCTGGGGTAAATGCTTGACTTAATACGGTAATCACTCCTGATTTTTCGTCAATAGCTACCGTAATATGCTTTTTATAATACTCTAGAAAGGCTTCTTTACTCTCATCGCTATGGAAACGACTAAAATAATCAGCTCCTGATTCGCTATAGTGCGTTCGTAGATCAAGCTCTTGGTTCAAAAACTCAACCATATCTGACGAGTAAATATAAGCTTTAACTAACTCAGTATCAGTATTGCTCGCTCCACCACCTAGTCCGCTTAAGATAGCCATTGAAGCATCCATCGTAGCCATACTATCTGGCTGCTGCACTATTAGTTGTGACTGACTTTCATAACGAGGAGCTGCAATAAGCAATTGATAAAAAGAGAAAATAAACGTTGGTAAAAATATGAATATAAATAATTTATTTTTTAATACCTTATTTAATTTATTTTTAAGTTCATTCTTTTGTAATGGTTTGTTTTGAGGTTGTTCTTTTTTTTCTTCTAACATGGTTAATTAACTCTACAAGTCTTATTATTAACGGCTAATCGCTTGCTTCCAGCTAATGTGGTAACACGATAAAGCAAAAAAAACACAAACAAGGGTGCTAACATCTAAATAAAAATCAGATACCCCCACGGCACCAAAAGTAGAGTACGCAGCCTGTCGAGATAACTCTACTGCATGAAGGATTGGATTCCAGTTTAAATAAGGCCAAACACTTGGGTGGAAGTCTTGAAGGCTAAAAAATACTCCTGATACAAAAAATAACGGCCTCGTTAATAGGTTTTGAACTTTCCCAACCTCAGGTATATAACACTGAGCAAGGCCAAATAGCATTCCTAAGCTCATTGCTATTAGCCATACTTTAATAATGATACCTAGTATTTCAAGTGGGTCTGCTATGTGAATGTCGAATTTTAAAAAAGCACTAACGATAAAAATAATGATAATTACAAATACTTTAATAAATAAAGCAAGCCCGGCATTAGCTATAATTGCGCTTATTGGCTGCACTTGACGAAAAGCAAATAAAGCTTTATTTTTTCTGATAGAGCTACTTGCTGCATTCAATGTACCCAAAAAAAATTGGATCATTATCATGCCATAAACCATGAAGAAAAAAGTTGGAATTGTGTGAGTTTCCCCCCCATCTACTTGCCCTCTCATTAAAGATAGCATCAAGATAAAAGAAACTGGCGAAACTATTTCCCAAGCGATACCTAGTTTATCATTTGATTTACTCTTAATCTCGCGCAAAAAAATGGCAAAAATTACATCTCCCCATACTTTTATGGTCGAGCGTTTTTTAACTACTGCCATGATATATCCCGTACATCTTCTTTCTTATGTAGTACTTCAATCATTCTAGTTAACAACAACATTGGCCGCGACAGCTATTTGATAAATAATTTGGGTTATATCTTTAACTGCTTGCATCGTTTTAGTGTCAACTTTAGGTAAAACTAGTATCTGATCGCCCTTATTTAATGAACCGCTGCCATTGAAATCAACCAAGCCATTGGCGCGAACAATTGCGATTCGCTCATCATCTGCACGATCAGAGAATCCACCAGCCCAAGCAATATAGTCATCTAACGTGGCATTAGGGTTATACACCACCGCTTGAGGCATCAGAACTTCACCACCAATTTCGATTAAATCACTCTTTGGTGGGATAACAATAATATCGCCTTGCTCTAGAAGAATATTAGCTATTTGTCCATTATCAGCCACAACGACTTTACCTAGAGGTTGAACTCTTCTGGCTTTCTCTGCAAATTGCATCACCATTTGTGCTTCTTGTGCTCGAATCGCTGCTTCACCATCAGAAGAGGCCGGAGCTGTAAATACGCTTCGTTCTAATCGGTTAAGTGATTCTTCAATCATCTGCTTTTGACGTTTAGCAACACTTTTTCTTAGGATATAAATCGATTCGTAGTTAGCTAACTCATTTTCAACTTCAACATGCTGTAATAGTTCATGCAGACGAGACTTCTTCTGCACTGCATAGTATGACGGACCTAAATAGCTGCCTGATAATTGAATATCAAGAACTTGAGCGTGAAGATCAGCATTGAAGATGACTTTATCACCATCTTGTAATTGATAATCTGCAAACTCTGAATAAGGAATATAGATAGAGAAAGGGCCATCACTGCGCGTACCCACAACACCAACATGACTCACTTTGGCTAATGGTGAAGCAAGGTAAGTTAATCTTTCCCCATTTTTTTCATCGCTATTAAGCTCAAATTTAAATGGGTTTTTCACATCACCCATCACACTGATCGTGGATTTTTGTTTGTGAATAAAGATGGTATCTTCATCTTGAAAATTAACAGACTCTAAAAGCCCTTTTGTCATAAAATCATATAAATCTATTGTAGCGACCTCTTCTCCATTACGTAAAATAGAGATATCACGATAACTACCGCGATCAGAGTCGATGCCTCCAGCTCGCTTTAGAAAATACAATAGCGAGTCTGAAGCCATGCCTGCATATTGACCAGGGCGAATAGCTGAACCTGCGATATAAACACTGATAGGAGTAGCTGTCAGTAAGTTAACGTAAACACTTACGTTTTTGGTATAGACTGAGCGGATTTTAGATTTAACGACATCATTAACTTTGTTTGCTTTTACGCCACCAACTGATATAGGGCCAATATTAGGAACAAAAATATTACCTTGGTTATCCACTGTTGCTAGGTCGGTGTACTCTACTGCACCCCATAACCAAATATTAATTTTATCCCCTGGAGCAATGGCATAATTATCATTTAAACCATCTACTCTTTCTGTCTCATATCCCCCTGCAAATACGTTTGCTCCATAGGGTGGCTGAGCATCATTCTCAACTTGAGGTAAAAGCTCTTTAATATCCACTTCACCTGGTAATAGCACCCCATTACGATGTGTTTTAGCATATGAGTCATTTACAGCTGTGCTATTAGGCTTAACTTTTGAGGTTTCAGATAATTTAGCTAGATCAACACTGCTAGCAAAAGCAGTATTTAACAGTAAAAACGGAATAATTGACGTCGCAATTGCGGTGATTTTTTTCATTTTAATGACCATTAGAAGCTAACGTTAAGCGTTGGTTTAATAATGCTTGGGATCAAATACCAACGTTGAGTGTCTTTCTCTGTTTTCTCTTCTTTTTCAACATAAAGGCAGGCTGAACGAGTTTGCATTTTATCGTTTTTAATTACCTGAATTGTGCGGCATTGATTACCTAAAGCAGAGAAATAAAACGCTTTTGTCTGTATGGCCATATCTTCAATAAAGACAGATTGTGAAGCGCTATCATTTAATAATGAATTATATGTTTCAGGGATAATGTCACCGACAGGCGCTTGTTGTGAAACCAGGAAGAGGGAGGCATTAACTTCTTTTGGTTTACTTACACACCCCATAAGAACCAAGGATAGTCCTGCGATTAGGAATATTTTCTGCATGTTTTTACCCGAAATGGTGAAATTTAGATACGCTACCGCCCATTGGTGTATCACATTCCCAGTCAGCGATTCGATTATAATGTTTGAATTTTTTTTTGTTTAACTTGTCTATATAATAACATATTGCATAAATATATAAACATTCATGTCTGTCCACTATAGACGGATTTATTACGACATACAAAGGTACTTCTTGTGAAAAAAATCGCCCTATCTGCATTAGCTCTTTTGGTTCTTTCTGGTTGCTCATCTACTAATGAACAGCAACAAATCAAAGAGTTAACGCAACGTATCACCAATCTTGAAACGAACCAACGCTTACTAGCAAATAGTGTAAGACAATCTAGTTTAGTTTCTATGCCGGAGACTATCGCCTTTTCTGATGGCATTGCGCTTGGTGATCCTAAAGCACCTTTAGCATTAGTTGAATTTACTGATATTCAGTGTCCTTACTGCGCAAAGTTTCAAACTGATACTTTTCCTGACTTTAAAAAGAAATACATTGATACAGGAATGGTTTATTACGTAGCTCGTGAACTTCCTCTTGTGTCTATTCACCCACAAGCGGTTCCTGCAGCAGTTGCTTTACGCTGCACAGCGGAACAAAACATCAATACTTATGAGCCGATGAAAGAAGCATTATTTGCAATTGGTTCAAAATTAACGCAAGAATCTTACGCTCAAGAAGCTGAAAAATTAATGTTAGATACAGAAAAATTTAATGCTTGTATGACAGATAGAAAACAACTTAAATCAGTGAATGAATCTCACAAATATGCTGCAAGTATTGGTTTAAAGAGCACACCTTCTTTTGTAATCGGTAAAAATACTGGGCTTGAGATCCGTGACTTTAAAGTAATGAAAGGCGCATTAACTCTTGAAAATTTAGATGAAGCTGTTGCTTTATACTCTGAAAAATAAACTAATATCAACTTTATTAGAGTAAAAAAATAGCGACCATATTAGGTCGCTATTTTTATATCTATTAAAACTAACTAGTTATAGTTTATTTTTCATCTTGAGTTTCTTTGCTCTCTTCAGATTCTTGAGGTAACTCTTTTTCACTTATCTCGTTTAAGTTTTTACCTACTGGTATAGTAAATACTTCTTTCACTGAGCTAGTAAAATCATCTAGATCGGTTGAGTTTTTCAAGATCTTAGGTGTGATCATAATAACTAATTCTGAGCGACTAAATGTATCGGCTTTACTTTTAAATAAGTTGCCGATTAAAGGAAGATCCCCAAAAAATGGAACACTATTCCCTCTTGTTCCTTCATTATTTTGAATTAAGCCACCAAGAATTGCGGTTTGCCCATTTCCGACCAATACTGCTGTATTTAAACTACGATCCGTAATAATCGGGTTTAAATCTGCAGGCCCTGGTTCAGAACTACTTACCGATTGAGAAACAATCAACGAGACTAAACCATCGGCATTAATCGTTGGCGTTACGTTTAAGCTCACACCTGTACTACGGTATTGAATTTCTACCGTTGTATTTCCGCCATCACTGGTGTTTGAACCCGTCTGTACCGGAACTTGTTTACCTGCTGTTATCGACGCGCTTTCACCATCTTGAACTACTAAATATGGACGAGATAACACACGAGCTTTGGCTTTTTCAGCAATCAAACTGAAATCAAGTTCACCAACTCCCCAAAGCCCAGATAAACTAAAGCTACCATTAAAAGGTTCAAATGAAGCCACTGCTTTCTGATCATTAGATTTAGAACTATCAATCAATAATTTCGAGATACCCGCTGTAAAGTTATCACTAATATCAAACTCAGCAATAGCGACATCTAATGCTACTTGAGGAGGTAATTGATCTAACTGTTCAAGTAACATTAGTAGCTCATGATATTGCTGTGGAGTTGCTTGTATTAATAAGGAATTTTGAACTTTATCTACCGCAATCTTAAAGCTATCATTTGATACTATTGAATCATTTGATTTCGTAGAAGATTTGTTCTGAGTAGTGTCCTGCCCTGTTGTAGCACTTGAACTAGCACTACTACCTTCATTACTAATGAATTGAGATAAGGCTTCATGAATATCTTCAGATTTAGAAAACTTAGGGCGATAAATATAGAATCGAGATTTGGCACCCTCTTCTGGCTTATCTAATGTTCTCGACCATTCAACGACACGGCGACCAAGTTGATTACTTGATGAATAAACAATCATTGCATTTTGACGAATCACAGGAACTATCGCAATATCACCACTTGATCCAACCGTAATCCCTTCGTTTTTTAATACTTCAGTAAGTAAATTAATCATTTCATCAGGAGAAGTATAAACCATTGTCAAATAACGGATATCTCGCCCTTTAGCAGATGGAACATCAAGCATATTAACAATTTGCATTGCACGCATTATTTCTTCACGCGTACCTTCAATAATTAACAACTTTTGTTCATCTAATGCTGAAACACTTACATTGGTTAATTGCCCAATAATACGACGAATAGTATTACTTGAGTTATAAACATAAGGAACTAACTGAACTAATACTCCAGGTGCATTAGGAACGTCTACCGCTTCTCGACCAATACCAACGGCTTTATTGATTTTATCTCTTTTGTTTTCTTTCTGAAAATATAAAATATTATCTTTACTAGCAATCGCAACACTGTTTTCTTTTAACAAGTTACCCGATAATTTGTATAACTCATTTGATGTTACTGTATTTTGTAAACGCAAGACTACCTTCTCACGCATTTTTTCTACACTTGGTGAGATTGCATAATCCAATTCCAATAAATCACCATAAATATGATGAATAAACTCTGTTATTGTCATTTCATTCACTGACACACTAAGTTGTTTAGTATCATCTGCAAATTTAGGCGTCGATTGTAAAAGTGCAATACCGTCACCAGAAACTTGAGGTAATGACGCTAATTGCTGTGCAGAAAATTCTTTATTCTGTTTATTTATTTCTGTATCTGTTGATGTCGTGCTGCTTGTCGTATTTTCATTATGAGAAACATTATGATCTTCTAAAGAAGACGGTCCTAGGTTGAAGTCTTTATAATCAACGGCATTTACATCTTCATTACCTGTAGTGACACACCCTGATAATGTTATCGTCAGCACAACTGATACTATGCTTTTGGTAAACTGACTTGTCATGTTACCTGTTCCCTTCTGTTTTTTTCTTAACTTTAAAAATAGTGTAATTGATTATTTGCTCATCACGCTCAAAGGTAAGCAATCCTCTACTCACGTTTATCAAGGTGTAGCCAAATAATTGATCGTTAATAGCAATTTTTTCTCGCTGCAATTTACCGTCTTGTTCGTAAGAAACGTAAATAATTGCTCTGCCGTTTACTTGTGATATAGCTCGAATAAAAACATCAATATCATTCAGTAAAATCTGTGACTGAACCTCTTCAGCTCCTAACTGATCACCATACTTCTCACCTGCAAGTTCGTTATAATCGATGTCAAATAAACCACTTAACTCCTCAGCAGTAAATTCCGCTCTATTAAATGGTTTTTCAATCAAAATTGAACGCTCAATCTGTTCATTTTTACCTTGCTCTGTTGACGAATAAATTACCCCAAAAAAATGAAATAAAATAATTAATAAGACTAAAGCTAGTATTAAAAAATGATGCTTAACTTGGTTCATTATGACCTCTTTGTCGCTAAATACAGCGTAAGATTCAATGACAGCCTATTTCCTACTCTTACATTTTTGGAAATAGAAGCTTTCGCAACAACCACGATGTATTTACCCGTTTCTAATTCAGTAATAAATTGAGTAATCCCAATTGGGTCACCTTCTACAATCATGCTTAATGGGATATAATTGAGCTCACCCTCTTGGATCTCACCTAGTCTCTGGTTTCTCACTGTAACATCAAACTTTTTGCCTAAATCATTCATGTATTTCAATGTCATGGTTGTAATTTTGGCACGAGATTTTGGTAACTTTCTCTTTTCTAGAGGCGCTAATTGTTGCTCTAAACGCTTAATCTCTGCTTGTGCTTTTTCTTGCTGATCACTTAAACGACTTAATTTGGCATATGAGCGCTCTTTTTGCTCAATATCTGCTGTAGTTTCGCTAACCCAATCAAACCAAGGCACGATTATAAATTTCAAACCAACTAAAACAGCGATAAACAACAAAGCCAATTTATTATTCATTATCACTGCCTCTGACGTAGTTAAATTGAAGAGTGTACACATCTAAATCTGTACCACGATGCTTCTGTATCGCACCATCAAAATCAAGATTTTTGACTAATTTATTCTCAGTTAAAACAGAAAATATCTCTGTTCCTGAGGAGCTTACCGCTCTCAGGTTTACCTCTGAACCAGTAACTCGAATACTCTGTATGACTAATCCTTGCTTTTTTAATGGCGCAAGTATAGTGAATAAATTAGACAGGCTAGGAAACTCATGGCTAATAAATTGGTAGGCATCTTGAGTCATTTGTAAAGATCGTAACTGATTTTCTGTTTTTAATAATACTGACATTTCTTTGCGTTTTTCACCTAACAAAGAATCTAACTCATCTTGATGATTATTCAAATAAGACGTTACTGCTATACCGTAAACAAACAAACCACATAAGCCAAATAACGCAGGCTTTTTCCATTTTTCAATATCGTAAGAAGCTCTCTCTTTTACATTAGAAAGATATAAGCCAATAAAGTGATGAGGTGGTAATTTCTTAACTCTCTGAGCTAAAATAGTCTGATATTGTTCGTCACTAATACTCTGTATGTTTGATGCTAAATCTGGCTTGTTTAATAATGCACAAAAACGATCTGCACTATCAATTAACGCATCTTTGATCATACAAACAAAACTGTTGTCTTGTTTGTATAAAAAGAGCCCTCGGTCTTCACCAATAGTAAAAACACCATTTTCAGATAAGGCTTGAACTAGTAAATAAGATTCTGGAACTATAAATTTAAATTGTGCTCTCAAGCTCTCAATGATGTGAGATTGCACAGACCAATACGTCACTTGAAATTGACCAGGCGTAAATTTAGTAATAGCCCAAAATGTTTCACCCTCAAATGGGGCTATGCTCTGTTTTTCTGCCTGAATGATTTTTAATAAATGGTAAATATTACTGATCGGATAATCACGCTGCTCTTCTATATAGTGCTCACGAGCAACAATACAGGCTGCTGATTTCCAATTTTTAAAGGTAAAAGGTTCACTTTCACTTGCTTCCCAACCAGTGTCTTGCAATTGATACAGGCCATTAGTATATAAATACGTCTTAAATGGCCACTGCACTGATAATGATGATTTAATTCTCATACGTTCCAACGATATTATCTGCGATGACATAAGGGACATTCATCCCTCTTGTTCTTACTATTACAAACGACTCTGTATATTGACTTTCTTGATAAGGCATAGATATGGTAATTAACAAGCGACGCCCTGGATAAGTTAATTCCCCCCCATACATTATTGCTGTAGGGTTCTCTCCATTTTCTCTCAATGCTTTTCTTTTTTCGATAATATTTTTTTGGTCAAAATCACTGCCAAAAATATCAAGCCGGTCATCCGGAATATATTGAGTACTGATCCCCCCACGCCCAAACAAAACAATATAAGGTGATATTTTATCCCAGATCTCTGAAGTCATTCCTTTAATTAGAAGAACTTCATCAATCACCTGTATGGTTCCATTTCTTGGTAAACTACTATTAAGGTAATCTTGCTTTTCAGCTCCATTTAACCGTTTAAAATGGTCACTATCCTGCCAATCTTTTATTGAATCAAGCAAGATATTGCGCTCTTTTGACTTAATTCCCATGCTTTTCAGTAATAATAAAAAACCATCTTCATCAAAAGGGTAAAGAGAAACTAGTCCTGAAAGATCTTGAATCTTGACATTTAAATCATGATATTTAAAAGAGGTTCCATAAAAATTCATGTCTTTTGGTAATTGATATTTATCTTTAAGTTTCTTTGTTGGACCAACAACCCACGTTGGTGTTGTTGTCAATACCTGAATAAGATCTGCTTTTACCGTTTTTATTATCAAACTTCCTTTAGCATGGTTTTTCTGTAGCTCGGCCTCTTTTATTAACAATCTATTTTTATATATTGTTGATGTCACAACAACCGTCATGATAGCAACAATCATGAGTACCATAATCAGTGCTACACCTTTCTCTTTTCGCCTGTACTTCAGCATGAGTTACCCTCTAGCTTGGTTATAAAGTAGAGTTAAACGCTCAGAGTCATGATATTTAACGGGTAATAACCACTTATTTTTTTCTTTATATTGATTCGTTATAGTTAATTCAACCCACTCAGGAACCAACCCTGTTTTCTGTCCATCATAATCAGTAAACCAACGCTGTTTTTTATTGTCTCCCCCTATTGAAAACTCAGAACCATACGCCTGTAGCATTTCATGACTATTTTCCCAACCATAATATCGGATAGAAAAGCTATTAATGTTTGGTGCTATAACCATCGAATATTCACATATATTAGAAGGTATCTTACCCGCTTCTGCAATTTGATCATCCATAACTTTCTCACAATATATAAGAGTCTCATCTTCAACTTTGAGCATATAAATTGCTGAACGTTTTGGGTTCTGCAAACTCATTCGAGTAACCGCAACAAGCCTCTCATTCTCTCCAATCCAGTACACAACTGGCTTATCTATTCCGAACTCATTCTTTTTCTTTGTAACATATAATACTGATTGCTCTATACGTTCAAAAAGTAGTTCTCTAAACTGTGTTGCAACTAATGTCTTTTGATATTTATCTGAAAACTGTTCTGAATTAACAATAAATTGTTTATGGGCTTGTGTCGCTATCACTATCACGCTCGATAAGATAACCATCGACACCAACATTTCAACTAAGGTAAACCCGTTATTTTTCTTTATGGTGTCCATATTGACTCTTTGTATTTCACACTCCAATCAGGCCAATGCTCGGAGGTTAGAGTAATGATATAAACCGTAACGTGACCTAGCTCAGCTGAATATTTTTCACTTTCAAAACTGTAACCATCTATAAAAGCTGATTTTTTTTCAATTTCAGCTTGCCAATAAATATCAATGTTATTAATTATTTCTTTTCCAGATAGCTTTTTTTGTTCTAATTGAAAAAGTACATTTCTGGTTACTACTTGTTGTAATTGTGTTTGTTCTAGCTGATTTAATACTTTTCTTTGCAGTAGCAAATTTTGCTGAAACACACTTGCTGCTAAACCGATTGCCATAAAAAGGATCATAGAGGCGATCAATACTTCAATCAGTGTCAGCCCTTTCTGCTGGTAAAACACTTGGTGTCTGTATTTCATATTTCTTTTCATTAATCACCACCGTAAGCTTATCTATATCTGGCGTACCATCTCGATTAAACACTAGCTCATTCGGTTCAAAAAAAAGAGATTCATACACTTTATCTTGCTGTTCATCTGAGGAGTTATAACGAACTGAAACTGTTTTCCCATCAAGTGATAATTGTATTGATGAGCGATAGTAAAAGGCTTGCTGCCCAATAAAACGCAGCTGCTGCTTAAAACCAACCAGTTCTTGCTGCTGTTGCATCTTGGTATATTGCTGAAATAAGGAAGGCCCAACTAAAGCTGAGCTTATTCCTAATATCACCATCACAATTAAGAGTTCAATTAAGGTAAATCCTTTATGATTCGCTTTATTATGATGGCGATGCGGTGACAGCCAGCGATTAAAAACTGACATCATTAACCGAAACAATACTAAGCAGCATTACGACAACCACAGAGCCAACAATGCCACCCATGATCACAATCATTAATGGCTCTAACATGGCGGTTAATTTCATCATCCAAGATTCAAAATGGCTGCGTGAACGGCGGTTAATTTCACCAAATACCAAGTCAACCTGTCCGGTTTCTTCACCGACTTTCAGTAGCGATAACGAGATATTATCAAACATAGGTAAGCCTGTAAGAGAATCGACTAAAGCATGACCTTGACTCACTTCTTGCTGCGCTTGTGTTAGTTGGCTTTTTAACGCTGGTGTATTCACCGTAGACGCTGCCATTGACATTGCTTTGGCTAAATCAACACCACTAGAGAGCATTAACTCCATAGAGGCACTATAACGAACGCGTTCAACGACTAAAGTGGCACCTTTAGTTAACCAAAATGAAGCCAAAAAGCGATCGATTGCCATTTTAACTTTAGGGTTAGACTTAGATTGCGAGATAACAGCCACACCAACAACAACCAGAAATACGACATAAAATTGATAGTTTTGAACCCATTTACTGGTGTCTATCAAGAATTGTGTATAACTTGGGATCTCAGCCAGAGACTCAAAGAGACCAGACATGCTCGGCACAACAAAATTAAAAATAGCGGCAAGAGAGACCAGACATACCAACATGATAAATATTGGGTATACCATAGCCTGAGTGATCTTCTTATTTAGCTCTCGCTGAAACTTCAAGCTTTCTGCTAATTTATCAAATACTTGAGGAAGTCGACCACTGTTTTCACCAATACGTACCATTTCAATATAGAGCGTATCAAACACATCAGTATGCTCTGATAAAGCACGCCATAACTCACGACCTTGTTTTACCTCTTGGCACACAGCGGACATGACAACTTGCAACTTGGCATTGGCAGCGTTATCTGCCAATACCTGCAATGCTTTGTCTATTTTTAGCCCACTTTTTAATAGTAACGCGAGTTGAGATGTGACTTCTTCAATATGTGCTGAGCCAAGTCTACCACTGCCTTTTTTAACGTTGACCTTGCTCACACTAACAGGCGTCAGTTGCTGCTTACGAAGCTTTTCAATGATGACTTGCTCGTTAAGCCCTCGCTCCATCCCTTGAACTAGATTTCCTTTACTGTCATATGCTTTGTATTGATAGGACTCTACAGCGGCTTCTGTATTCATTAGCCTGCAACCCTTAATACTTCATCTAACGAGGTATGTCCTTTTAACACTTTTAATAATCCATCTTGTTTTAAGTTTCTAAAATTACGTTGGAACATTAATTTACGTGCGTTATTCAAGAAATGTGCGTCTTTAGCAATTAACTGTATGTCTTCATCACACGGTAGATACTCAAGAATAGACATTCGCCCTGCATAGCCTGATTGATTGCATTTTTCACAACCTGTGGCTTTTTTCGGTGTAGCAGTGACAGGCAACCATTTCTCAACAACTTCTTGAATATCTGTTCGAGCTAATATCTGTTCACTCTCTTCTTTTGACATCTCTATCGCACAGTGTGGGCATAATGTTCTCACTAAACGCTGAGCCATTATAGAAACTAGTGAAGCATTCAATAAGTAATCTTCAATACCAAGATCAAGTAAACGAGTATAGCTACTTGGTGCGTCATTGGTATGCACGGTACTAAATACTAAGTGGCCTGTTAATGCTGATTGCATTGCGATACGAGCTGTTTCTTGATCTCGAATTTCACCCACCATGATGATATCTGGATCTTGACGAACTATGCTTCGTAAACCTGCACTAAAATCAAAACCAATATCCGTTCTTACTTGAACTTGGTTTACCCCTTCAAGTTGATATTCGATAGGATCTTCTAGGGTGATAATTTTTACATCAGGCTGATTCAATTGGTTTAAGAACGAATACAAGCTTGTGGTTTTACCTGAACCTGTTGGGCCCGTCATTAAAATAACACCTGAAGTTCGCTTCAGATCTTGCTCAATCGCTTCAATTAGATCCGGTTCATAGCCAAGATGCTCTAAGTCAAATTTGGTTGCCCCTTTTAATAAGAAACGCATAACCATACTTTCACCACTACCTAGTGGAAGTGATGAACAACGAATATCCAGCTCTTTACCTGCAACTCGGGTTTCTATTTTTCCATCTTGAGGGCGACGTTTTTCAGCAATATCCATCCCTGATAAGATCTTAATTCGAGACAATACCGCTTGTTGCAGTTGAGGTGGAATCGACTCCGCTTCATGCAAAATACCATCAACACGAAAGCGAGCACGTTGGCGATTACCGTTTGGTTCGATATGTAGATCTGAAGCCCCTAATTTAATGCCTTTTACAATTAGGTTATTCACTAAGTTAACGGTTGGCGCACCAAAAGCGAGTTCTCTTAATCGTGCAAGCTCGTCACCGCCTTGTTCAAACAGTTGAGATTGTTGCTCGGCTTCAATTTGCGCTTTTAAATCTTCTAAACTACGTGGCGAAGTAATGTATAAAGCTATCGCTTGGGTATGTGTCTGCCAATATTGCAGCATTTTCATCGACATTGGATCGGAACAGGCTACCGATAGTTGACCATCTATATTTTGAAAAGGTAAGCAGCCTAACTCAAACAGTTTATCAATATTGAAGCCTTGTACTTGCTCTAGGCTTAATGAGTAATCGTGCTGTAGTGGATCATACACAGGCATTGATAAATACTGCTGATAAAACTCGACCAACTGCTCTTGCTCTAACACTCCCATGTTTACCATGATCTTTTCTAACCGATCAGGTAAGTCTTGTTGGTAGTTAAGCGCTTGCTCTAATTGATAGTCAGAAACCCCAAGGTTAAGTAATGGCGTCGCTATTTTTGGATCTATTTGGTTAAAAATAGCTGACATCAGCTGCTTCTCCCTCACCACCAACACTGCCATCTAAACCGTAGCTCATTAGGTCATATTCATTTTCAGAACTTGGGTATTTATAGATGTATGGGTTACCCCATGGGTCCATAGGTACGTCTTTTGGTAAATATGGGCCATCCCAACGTGGTTTATCTGAACGACGTAACTCTTCTAGTGAACTTGGGTACATACCAATATCTAAGCGATAAGCATCTAATGATGTCGCTAACATCTGCATTTGAGTCTCTGCCGTCTTAATTTTTGATGAGGCAACTTTGCTGAACATGGATGGTGCAACTAAAGAGGCTAATAACCCTAAAATAACCATAACAATCAAGAGTTCGATCAGTGTAAAGCCTTTATTTATATTTTTTTTCATTTTTTACTCACAAAATACCAATATTGTTGCCTTCGACTCGTATAAATCGAAAAAGTGCCGTATTTTCCCCCAAACTGAGTTGTAATGTCAAAAAAATAGACAGTTATTGCACAACGCTCATGCAAATCAGAAATTTCACTGAAAATTGTGAATTAAATCACACAGCCATGACATAAAGACATGTACAACATGGAAAAAACAGTCTATTTTACTGATAAAATGGTCATTTATTGTGTTAGATCACTTTTTTTGTGGCACAGACCCCTTTTTTTTAAATAAAAGCCCCTAAGTTTAATTGACTTTCATCTGACAATAGTATGAAATTCACACTGCTATCACTACTTGAATAACATTGTTCTGACATAGCGTTTATGGCATGAAATGTTGGGCGGTGGTTAAGTTTGTTTTGTTATATGTTAAGGTTTCTTACATAGGCAGACTACGTGAAGTTGGCTACAAGTCGATTTGTATAAAAGATTTTATAAATATATATATTTGGAGATAAAAATAATGAGTAAGCAAATGAAGTTTGGACTTCTTCCAGCAGCTATCGCTGGTGCATTACTGAGCGGCAACGCATTCGCTGGTACAGAAGCGTGTTTTGAAGTAACTAAAGGTGAACAGGGTCTAGCTGTTTCTTCTTTTAGTGACATTTATGCAGGTTCTGACTGTTCTACAATCGCAGCTCCAAAATCTGGTACTGTTGCTTTTGAATTAACAGGCGGCACTAATGGTCTAACTGTTGACTTTGATGCGCTAAATGCTGGTAATACTGCTAGCACTAATAACGACCTTCATATCGTTTACGTTCCAACAACAGATATCCCTGGTGGTACAAGAATTGATATGCAGTTAGAGGGTGCCGTTTTTACTGGTAACTCTAACCAAATTCATTTAGTTAAATATAATGATGAAGCAGCAGACGGTTCTTTTGATGCTGTAGGTTCTTCTGATGGTATCTTTGACGATGTAGCTACTGGCAAGATCACTTTCATCACTAAAGCCGGTATTACTATTTCTGCAGGTACTCGTTTAGCATTCTCACAAGTATCTACAGGTAATAATGATACTCCTAATGCATCAGATGTTGCACCAATTACAGTTAAACTTGATACTAATGTATGTTCAGATGTTGCAAACCCAGTAACAATTAAATCTGTATCTGCTATTACTGATGGTGGTAAAGGCTACGCAATCATCGGTGGTGTATCTAAACCTGTAGAGATAATTGACATCTCTCATCAATTCTATTCTTTCGAAAATGCTGCAGATGCTTCTGAAGCAGATGTAAACGCAGAAAGTTTTGATCATAACGAAACTGATTTTATTGCTCGCACTCAATTTGTTTATGAAGATGGTGCTGATGAGCAACTTACAGTTAAGAAAAGTGAAGTTATTTTCCCTGCAAACTTCTACAACCGCGGTATTAACGCTGATACCACTAAAATTCTAGACCAAGCTGTAGAATTAACTGCTGGTGATTACCTAGAGACTAGCTTCAAAGCATCAAGCGAAGCGGGTAGTTTAGTTCGTATGGCTTTATGGAATGCTCGTTCAGTAGCTGATGCAAGCCTAAGTACTCGTGAAGAACTTCAAGATGGTGTTAATTACGCTGAACTAGATGGTCGTACATATAAAACTGATGCGTTAGACCTGTTCACTCCAGAAGCTACTACTGGCGATGCAGAGACAAACACTCAAACTAATAAACTAGCTGGTGCTGATTACAACAAAATGTACTACGTGTTAACAAACCTTAACGATGGCGTAATGAACTTCAATTACGACGTTAACGTTGATCACAAACTAACATTTGCGAATGCTAATGAGCTTGACCACTGTGGTGACTCTCTAACATCTCACAAAATTGGTGTAAACGGTGCGGTTCTTAAAGTTCCTTACATGTACAACTCTGAAAGTTCATTCGTTCGTATTACCAATGAGCATACTGAAATGGCTGAAGTAAGCGTTGAAGTATTTGACGAAAACGATGATGCTAATGACGTTAAAACATTCACAATTGGTAATGTTGGCGCAACGTCTTCTGCAGTATTCTTCGCTCCAGCAATCATTGATCAATACAAAACAATGGTTGGCCGTGATGTTTCAAAACGTGTTTCTATGACGTTCACTGTAACTTCACCTAAAGACACTGTTCACGGTGAAGCTGTTTTAGTTGTTCCTGGTAAAACTGACCGCGTAATGTCTGTTCTTGACCAAAACAACTGGAACCAATAATCACTTTTGATTATTAGTTAAAGAACTATAGATAATAAAAAGCCCTTCTTATGAAGGGCTTTTTTTATAGCTAAAGGCTAAAGGCTAAAGGCTAAAGGCTAAAGGCTAAAGGCTAAAGGCTAAAGGAGCATAACTAAGGTTTTCGGTAATACAAGCAATGTTTCTGAATACCTTTAAGTATATAAAAAGTGACAGAAATTACTGATTTAACTACTGATAATTTTGCGACCTTTCTTAATACGTTATACTGCTTTTTTATCTCTTTCTTTTTGTTTGCAGATAAGCTTGATTGAGATAAACGATATAACGCTAAGATACCTGGATATTTTTCAGCTATAAGATCATTGTTTTTAAGTATTCTTACCCAGGTAGCGTAGTCTTCCTTTTCTATGTATTCCATCATGACATCATCAATTTGATGCCTATCAAGCATAACGGTTAAGCAGCCAATATCACAAGTTTTACAAAGCCTTAGAAAATCAATGCTATTAGGCGTAATAAACTCACCAGAAGGAAGCTCAGCATTTTTATCAAAGATCAGGTAATCCCCATACGAAAAAGCGCACTGACTCCTTCTCATAAAGCTTACCTGTTTTAATAACTTATCAGATAGCCACAAATCATCTGCATCTAAAAAAGCTATATATTGCCCTTTTGCAGCTTCTATTGCCGAATTTCTAGCCCCTGCAGCCCCTTTGGGATTATGGTTATCAATCAACTTAACTCTAGGATCATTCTGCTCTTGGAGATAACAAGCAACACGATGCTTGGTATTATCTTGACTTGCATCATCACAAATAATCAGCTCCCATTCTTGATAAGATTGGGCCAGCACGCTGCTGATGCTCTCTAGAATAGTTTTTTGTGAATTATAGGCTGGCATAATGATGGAAACCAAACCTGTTTTATATGCCACACTCATTGGCGCTTTCCTATTGGTTTTAAATAATTCCAATATAAGTACCTTAATATATTGCCAATAAAAGAGCTTTTCAGAGCACCAATAAGGTTAAATTTTATCGGCTGATCTTGATAAAAAGGTGGTAAGGAAAGTGGATAACCTTTCACTAATTGGTGATAAAAACAGTCATTTTTATTGCTATCACTATTCCAAGGTTTTGCTAATGCATAATGAATTATCGCAGCATCAGCGTTCTTATTGAGAGCCATATAATTAAATTCAGAAGGTAATTTTTGCCAGTTATCTCTAAATATAACATTCAACGCATCTTGGTCTGGATACAGTAGATTTTCATTATCATGTACATAATCTAAAACTTGGGTAAATTTCTTACCTTCTCGTAAACGAACAAGATCAAGAAGTAGGACCCCAGAGTTAAAGTAATCGTGCAATGTAAAGCTCTTAAGTAAATAAGACTTAATTGGAGATGACAGCTCAGGTGTTGCTGCAATCATATTTCCATCTAGTGGAGTACACCAAAGATCAGACAGATCACGATTAACTAAGACATCGCAATCAAGGTAAATCACTTTTTCAATATCTGAAGCAAGTAAAGATGGGATAAACAACCGACCATACATAGCTTTAGAAAAACGCCCTTTGGCATACAGATCAGTAGAGAATGGATAGAAGGTAATTCTAGCATCATACTCTTGTGCTAAAGCGGATAAGTTATCAGTAGAAAACTCATCCAACATCAAGATGTGCAATGAGACAGACTGTTTCTGTGTGCGTAATAATGAGAAGACAGCTAGCTCTAAAGGCTTTAAAAAATTGCCATCAGCACAAAAAGTTATATGCATTAATATCGCCCTGTTGTGAGTAGTTCAAACCATGCCTGATCAACGACCTGTTTATCTGTAGTAGAAGCACTTTTTATCGCCGCTTTTGATACTTGTTGGTACTCTTTATCGTCATCGCATAATAACATTATTCGCTGTGAAAATGCGTTGGTATCTCCCTCTGAGATCAAATAGCCATTAACGCCATCTTCAACAATCCAACTTGCTGCGTCAAAGGTATTAAACAGCACAACGGGCAAGCCTTGGCTACGCGCTTCAATTAAAGTTTGACCAAAACCCTCGTAGTGTGAAGTCATCATAAACAAGCTATATTGCTGCAATACAGACTCTACATCTTGAGTAACACCGCGATACTGGATTCGAGGCTCATCTTTAATCTTAGTTAACAGTTCTGTTATTTCTTCTTTTGAGCCATCACCATAAATATCCAATGTATATTCTGATGGTAATGCTTCCATAATACTGACCATAGCAGCAAAGTTTTTTTGCTTTTCTTCTATTCGAGCAATAGTAAGTAATTTTTTTGATGAGGATATTCTAGCTTGAGCGGTAGCAAGCTTACATCCTCTTGGAATTACCACGCATTTACCTGTTAATTCTGAGCAAAGTTTTTCTATTTCAACTTTATCTTGCTCTGTATAAACAGTGACATGATTGATGTCTTGATGATACTTTTTTACCGCTTTTAAGTTTGAATGAGATAAATATACATCAGCACGATTAATCTGAACTAAGATGATAGTTAATTTATCTTTTACCCATTGAGGAATAAAATTCAAATTCATTGGGTGTGATAAAATCAACAAATCACCTGATTCAAAAGGGTGAGTCAAAAAGAAATGAAACAAAGAGCACTTACGCCAAATTGACCCTAATAAGTTATACCCTTTATCGTAACCTGATAACTGGATATCTGTAGCTAGTTTAGAGTCACTGTATTGCTCACTTCCCATTACACCATGGTAAACCTCGATGATCTCTTGAGATTCAGATAAGCACTTTTTTTTCAAATGACGAAGCAGTGTTTCTACTCCACCAATACCTGATGAATGATATGTATGGTATGTATAGATTTTCATATCACGTTAATTCCAATAAAAATAGTAAAATGGTTGAACATCAAAAAATGGATATTCAAAACTATATTGAGGGGACAAAAATCGTAAACTACCCATCGCAACAATATACGAGAAAAAAAGTATAAATAATAACTTATCCTTTACTGTCATCATAATCACTGCCGTATATACTGAGACTAATACACAAGAAAAAGGAAATATAAATCTAAACGCATGAGGTACTAATGAAAAACCCATAATAAAGCACACTGTCAATAATATAAACAAATATTCCCTTCTGTTCTCAAGAGTATACTGTTGATTAAATCCAAATAAATTACAAATAAAAATATAGAATATAAATGGAATGAATATAATTACAGTTTTTATGGCATCTAAAATATAATCAGTTCTAAATCCGCCTAAACTAAACTCTAGCTTTGCTTTTAATATTGGGGGAAATACATTCGATATGACATTGCCTAACCCTACTGACCATAAAAAACCAAAACATGACAATACACAAAGATAGTATATATTTTTCTCTTTAAATCGATAAACGCTGTAACATAATATTCCTACAACTATAGATGAAAAGTGAAACAAACAAGAGAGAATAAGAAAAAATGCAGCCCATCTTTTTTTCTCACATGAAAACATCAATAGCATGAATATTAAACTGAATGCTTGTCGCCATAAAAGTGCAAAACTACCTAGCTTAGAGCAATATACCGCAATAATAATCACAAAAAAGATATTAAGCTGGCTATATTTTTTCTTTATTAGAATCGAGGTTGAAAGTGCAATGCCAAAAATAACAGTCGTATCCATTACAATTGAGAATATGACCTCTTTCTCAACACCAAAAAGTGAGATTATATAATTAACAAAGTAATACCCAGGCTCAAAGCTAAGAATGCTAAATTCATATTCATGGCCATTAACAATCGACATGTAGTATTCATAGTAAATACCAAAATCAGTCGCTAAAAACTTTGGTTGTGCCGAATAGATAACCGATATACAAAAAGACAGTATAAACAAAACATAACCAAGAAATAAATTATTTGTTGATTCTGAATATCTAATACTGAAAAACAATATAACTACAATGGTAAGCGCAGGAAAAAAAGCAGATAGGACTAAGATAAAAAGGGAGAAGAAAATCTTCTCACTTAAATCATTTACATCTACTTTCTGTTGCAAAAAAGTACTAGTCATTAATAAAATTACCGATTGATTTAATAATATTTTTATTATTAAACTGACTTTCTACTTTATCTCTTGCATTCAAGAGAGTTAAGTTTAGTAACTCTAATGGCATATCTTTCATCGTTAAAAAAGCATTGATAATCTCTTGTTCATTTCGTTCTTCACATAAGAAACCGCTCTTTTTATCTGTAATCAGCTCAGGAATACCGCTGTGATAGGTAGATACGACTAACTTTCCTTTTGCCATTGCCTCCATTAATGCAACCGGTATTCCTTCCATATCACCATCTTCTGCTGTCACTGAGGGCAATAAAAAAACATCAGACTGTTCTAAATGGCTTAGCACCTCTTCATGAGGTAAAGAACCAAGGCATTTAATGTTAGTGCAGCCACTGACTTCAATTTCAGCCTGAAGATCCATTAGGCCCTCACCATCACCGATTATCTGATACTCAACAAAATCTAGTTGGCTCAAGGCTTTCACTGCATACAGTAAGCCTTTTTTTTCTGTTGCTCGTCCCACAGAAAGTACTTTAATTGGTAATTCAATCGGTGATTTTCTCGCTGTAAATGTCAATTTTTGAGTGTTTATTCCCATTCGAAACACCTGAATTGACTCTTCTTTTGCTCCCCACTCTAATAAGCGTAATTTCCAAAACTCACTTATCGGCCATAGATAATCTGTTTGTTGAAGTGTACGCTTATAATAAGGCAACCATGAAGCGAGTAACGCCTTATGTGACATATCGTTACCATGACAAATTGTAGCTAATTTTCTAGTTTCTAAACGACCAGATAAACGTAAAAACTCAGCATAACAGCCATTAGGGAAAAAATGAGCGATGGAAAAATCAGTCTCTATTGTATTATCCATAGATAACACTAATAACCAATTATTTAAAATGGCGGAGTAATTTTTATCTTTTAACAGTAAATAGGTTTCTTTTATTAATTCATATTTATTTTTCAATCCAATAAATTTGTACGCATTCTTAATTATTTGTATAAGCTTATCTTTTGCTGTACAGGTTTTTGGATCTAACTGAGTAATGAAGTGTGTCTTTTCAATAAACTTGTCAAGATCTGTTTCTGTTAATTTTTTGCTTCCAAACAAAGAAATCACTTCAACATGATGCCCTTGTCTATCTAATTCTTTTATTTGATTTACAACAAATGTTTCTGAAAGAACAGGAAATTGAGAGGTTATGATTGTAATTTTCTTATTTTCATTCATTACATTTTTGCTCTTAGTTCACTTAATGCTGGGAAGTAGGAATATTTATTCGTTATTTTTTTCAAAATTAAATAATGACATGGCAGGGCAAGCAATGTTACCAACGATAGGTTTAAAAATAAAAAGTCACTTTTAATAAAAAAGTTCCAAGTATAATCTATAGGGATAACAACGATGGAAATAGAAAACATAGTCACTAATATTGGGGAGAAGTAACTCTCTCTTGGCATATCAAATAATGGCTTAAATATATAATAATGAATAATTGGTAATGACAATAGCTGCATTATAACTAATGACCACGCCAATATAACGCTACCAAACTGAACGGCAATACTCGTCACAGTGACATTCAAGATAAAGCTGATTACATTCCAATTAAACTCTCGCTTAGTTTGCCCCAATGCTTGGCAAGCAGCACCAACAAAAACACCGCCAACAGATCGCAAAAACCAAAATAATGATAGAGGAACAAAAACAGAGTGCATTTCTTGATATCCTGCTCCATAAAACCAATCTATAAACGGTTCTGCTAGAAAAATTAATACGCCATAAATTAAGCTTAATGTAGCTGCAATCCAATAGTGAACTTTACTAAGATCTCCAATTAAATCTGTCGGTTTATTTTGATGTTTCGCTATATATGGAAGCATCAACTTATAGACTGCTGGCAGCAATACTTGTGAGGGTTTTATCGTAATGGATTTAGCCAGGCTGTATATACCTAAACTAGCGGGAGATAGAAATGAAGCCAATAATAAGGTATCAAGATTACCTCTTAGTTGATTCAAAATTTGTCCACCCATTTGATATGAACCATATTGGATCCCTTTTTTTGCTTCTTGCTTTGAAAAAGATAAACGAGGATACCAATCTGATTGGGCGCATATCCATAGCAAGATCATTTTTGTGGCCGTAGTTACCACTAAACCGACAACAATAACCCAAGCCTCTGGATAATAAACTGCACAGATAATAGAACAACTGATCCCAACTATCTTACTGGCGATCTCAATTTTAGCTAAAAGCACATGCTTAAAATCAAGTAAATAACGAGCCTGAAGCTGGCTACTTAACCCTGTAAATATAAAATGAAAACTGGTTAATTTAATAAGCAAATCAAGATCTGGTTGCTGGTACCACAATGCTATATAGGGAGAAACAGCACCAACAACAACAGCGACGATCCCGCCAAGACATAGGGAAACCCAAAATATTGTTGAGTTCGTCAATTTTGATATAGTTTGCTTATGAATTAAATAGTTAGACATTCCCGCATCAGATATTGCTTGTGATATGTAGATAACTACCCAAACAATTGCAATGACGCCAAATGCACTAACATCAAGTAGGCGAGCTAAAATAGCCAGCTGTCCCATTCCGAGCAGCAAGGCTATAATATTGGCGCTGAATTGCCAAATTGTTGCGTTTTTCATGACTACTTATCCAGCAGAGGCTGTAGCATTTCGACAATAGCTTGTGTTGTGCTATCCCCTTGCTGCTGTACTTTTTCTTTTAATTCTTTTCTGATAATTGATTGGTTTGCAAGAATATCATCAATGACTCTTGTTGTTTCTATTCCATCCAAATCTTTAATTCCAATACTACGCTCAGGGTAACCTAACGCATTCATTATGCCTTTTGATTTATGCTCGTAATAGACAGCAATGGCAGGTGTCTCAAAGCGCATTGAAATAATGGCACTGTGTAAGCGAGTTCCTATGGTTAAATCACATTCCCCTAAGATCGCACCAATTTCTACATCATTTAGCTCATCCATTACAACGGTCATCTTTTCTGGCTGTTGTAATTTTTTCTGTATATTAAGCGCTATCATACGATCATCTTTATGATAACCATCTAAACCTGTACACATTGACACTGCAATAATGTCATAACCTCTAGAGATTAATCGATTACATAGCTCAATATATAGCTCTTCATACTCATTTTGAGTTACTCCTAACCGTTTATCAAAGGGAGCAAGATCTCTTACTGTTATCGCTATTTTTTTATTTTTACTCGAGCAATAACGCTCAACAGCTAGTGATTGGATATCGTTATTTAGCTTAGTGTTAACTAACCAAGCGGTATCAGAAGCTAAGCGTAACTTAGCTGAATCATGAATACCTAATTGATGTAGTTCATTCAATGAGATAGATTCACGAACCAATGTTCCTGCGACTTGGCTAAATATTGTTTGGCCTATATTGGTAAAGCTTTTTCGGCTAAATGGCCCAACACTGTGCCCTAATAGTACAGTAGGTTTATTTGCTAATAACGCTAATAACGGATGCTCAAATTGCTTATCACCATATAAATCAACAAAGAAAGATCCTCCAACTTGAATCACAAGATCATACTCTTCTATCAACTCTAAATATGCTTGGTAATGCTTAGGTAGTGATATATGTTTTAATATTGAATGCTGTTTAAATTGTGCATTTAATACGCTAGGCATAAAACGATCACCAATAAATTGCTTTATTGATTGGATTTTAGCTTTTGAAGAAGCATAAGGTTTAACGACTAGAGGATCCTGAATCACCGTTCGACCTAGAAGGTAGCTTGAAGCACCAGGAAAGCGACTGACTGTTGTTAATTCAACATCAGGAAAAGCTTGCTCCAATACACATAATAAGCCTCTTAAAATAGCACCGTCACCCCGGTTAGCGCAGGTATGATTACCTACAAGTAAGATTTTTTTTGATTTCATGTTATTTCTCAACCGAGTTTAATTTCTGTTTTTCTGACGATTTACGTATCGGATTAATACAATCAGTGTTGATAAGATTGCACCTAGCATAAAACTAATTGCAACAATAATACTGCGCTTAGGTTGATCTTTTTCTTCAGGAACAACCGCAGGATCTATCACTTTAAATGCAAATTCTTCGTTAACTGAAGCAAGCATTAAATCTTTAGTCTGCTCTTCTATTAGCTGATAAAAAATCTTTTGCATTTCTGCAATTGATGTTCTTTCTAATTGGTCTTCCATGTATTTAATATTATTTTGGGCTTCGATGATTTTTTTATTTTTCATCCAAACATTCAATTCAGCAACAAGTAATGTTGTCCACTCTTGTGCCATTTTGGGATCAAAATAATTAACAGATAAGGTAATTAACCCTGTCTTTTTATCGTTATCAATAGTAATTAGTTTCGTAAAAGCTTTATAAAGCTCCCAATCTGTTGGTATCCCTTTTGTTTCTGGTCGACGTTCTGGATTCCAACGCTGTTCTTGAGTGAGGTATACTTCTGGATCAATAACTAAAGAGTCATTTTCTTGATCCCATTTCTCGACGGCAAGTAAAGGAACTTCTAATTGATGCTTACGAATAAATGACGTTAATAATTGTCTTGATCTTAATGTTGCTAAAGCTATATTGGTATTACTGCTGTCATTGCCACCAAGGGATATACCTGCAATAGAAGCAAGACCACCTAATTGTGATGCCATTCCGGCTAATCCACCAGAGCCATCAGCCGCTGTGGGCGAAACTATAATTTCAGCTCGATATACATTAGGCAGTTGTAACGCGATAACAATACTGATTGTGGTAATCACCCCTGTAAATGCAGTTATTAACCATTTACCATTCCAAATGGCTTGAAATAAATCAGATAACTCAATTTCTCGTGTCTCTTGCAAAATTTGGTCTCTTTAAATTGGCTGAAATCATTGCGGTGAGGTTTCACCGCAATATATACCGTCATTAATTTTGAATTGCGTTCCAAGCAACACCTACTTGATACAGAATTTGTGTTGCCGATGTCCAGGCACTTAACGTATCTAAGTAATCACTATCAATAGGTACCACAATAGTATCTCCCGGTTCTAAATCTTCTACTGAGCTACTAAACCAGAATGAATTATTAGGTAGCATTACAGAACCGTTAGCACGAATAACGTACATACGATCGACATCTGCTTGGCGCTTTGGCCCACCAGAGCGATTTAAGTAATCTTCAAGAGTAAGGTGGCTATTAAATTGATGGCTTGATGTATATTGTACTTCGCCAATTACAGAGATAACTTTACGCAATGGTGGCACATAAATTTTATCTTTATTCTCAAGTAATACATCCGCTTGCTCTTGGCCTTCTAATATTTCATTAAGGCTAATTACCATCCGACCAACAGGCTCTGCATTACCAAGTTGATCTGCAATTGCCATTGCTTCTGATGGACTAGATGTATAACGAGCACTGCTTGACTGACGACGTAAAGTTAAACTCGCAATCTCTTGACGAAGTTGACGGTTAAGCAATTTCATTCGCTCACCTTCTTGAATTCGTAAACTCTCACGACTAAAAATAGCCCCTTGAGGATAAGCGTATTCTGTAATACCACCCGCTCGCTTAATTATATCTGCAATGGTTTCACCGCGCTTGAAGGTGTAAGTACCTGGGAATGTCACTTCTCCTAACAATTCTACAGAGTAATCTTCACGCCATTCTGGTTTAGTAAATACGTTTAATCTGTCTTTCGACATTAACGCAACGTTTTGCTTGATATCACCTTGTAGTATTGCATCCACATTAATGCGCTGATGCTTAATATTAAATTGCCCTTTTGAGTTTTCTACACGGCTGAGCTCACCAGTAAACTCATAGGCAGACTCTCGTAAACCACCACCAGCTATCACAAGATCCGATAACGTTGTATTTTCTGCTAATGGGTAGATACCTGGAAACTTAACGGCACCTCTAACTTCAACAATTTGTACATTGCTACCAAGACTGGCTTGTTGCACTAATCGCTTAATTACGGCTTCCAATAAATTTTCACGCGAATCAAAATCAATCTCTTGCTGCTCTTCTTTTTTTTCTAAATCTTTTAGCTTTAAGTTTGAGCCATTATCACGAGTACTCGTTTGATTGTTTCCGGCTTCTGCAATTTCATTGCCATCCTGTTGACCTACAGCACCAAATTGAGAGGAATTTTCCTGAAAATTAGCGCTATTTTGCTTATTATTAGAGAACTGCTGATTTTGTTGGCTACTTTGATTGATAACTAACTGCTGCAACATTAATTCTCGTTGCTGCTCTGCTAAATTTTTCGCTAGTTGTTCATTCTGCCAATCTTCACGGGTTTTATTTTGCCCTTCGCCATACCAAAACTCTCCATCAAGCTCTCCGCTAAACACTAAGATTTGATCTCGTGCTTGCAGCACTAAATTCTCTTTTGAATAAGGATTTGTTATAGCCTCACCCAACTTAAATTGTAAAACTTTAATATCACGATGTTGATTTATTTCTCTCACAACAATGGCATAAGTAAGGTCTGCATTCGCATTCAGTGAACCATCAATGGTTTTAAACACATCTGAAATACGGTTGCCTTTATTATATTCATAAACTCCAGGACGGATCACCGCACCACGGATTGCGATATCATTAGTAAAGTAATTCGCCTTGGTGCGAGCAACTATCTCATCACCATCTTTTACTTTAAAATTTTTACCTTTTGAGCTACTTATATCGAGGTTAAATACTTTAATACCATTTGATGTCTTACGACGCACACTAATACTTTCTTGATAAGCATCTGCAGTTAATCCGCCTGCATTATTTAGAACGGTTGTTAAAGTCTCTCCTTTAATGGTTTCATAAATAGCAGGACGTACAACCTCACCTCTTATATAAATACTACTTCCACGAGAAGGAATAAAAATCGCATCACCTGACTCTAAACGAATATCTCCGGATGTATCACCAGAAACTAAGAAATTATAAAGGTCTAGCTTTTGAATAACTTTATTGTCTCGACGAATTTCAATCTTTCGCAGCGAACCAACAGTATCGATACCACCCGCCGCTTTTAATACTTGAGTCGCTGTTGAAAATGCATTGACATTATAACTGCCCGGTTGGAAAGCATCACCAAATACAGATACTTGACTTGTACGTAATGCTCCCATGCTAACGGAAACGTCAACACCAAGAATTTGTTTTTTAACACTACTTTCAATTGCTTCTTTTGCTTGTTCAAACGTTTGTCCTGCAACATAAATTGGCCCTAAACTAGGGAAGTTAATGCTACCATTGCGACTAATCGTCAAACTCTGCTGTTGATTTAATTTACCATAGGTTTGTATATAGATTTGGTCACCAACACCTAACAAGTAATTATTAGGAACTGGTAAGTCATCAACAGGAGTGAAAGTAGTTGGCTTACCTGCAAATACATTGTAACCAAACGGCTTTAAATTATCGTCATTGCTGTATCTTGGGTCATTTAAATCACGTTGAGACGATTTAGAATAATCCACCTTTCGAGTTTGAATAGTTTGACTCTGTAAAGCTGAACCTGGAAGTTGACTTGAGTTCATCTGCTCAAGTTGACTAATATCCACACCATATTGTTTAGCTAAAGCTTCTTGCTGTGATTTTGGTAACTTTTTAAACTGCTCAATTTGCTCAGCGCTTGGTGTTAACGCATAAGCATGAAATGAACATAAGATTGCCAAAAGCATCACAATTTTATTGAATGCCTTATAAAATGGCTGGTTACTACCCATTTATCCTATTTCCTATTGTGTGTTGTACGGTTTTATCAACGAAAGCGTTAACGTTAATTTAGAGTATTAAGCTAAAAGCGGTAATCCCAATTCATCCAGCCAATCAGATCCTTCTTCTCAACTTCAACATTGTAACTGACCCCTAATGTTGCCATTCCTGATAATACAGGCAAAGCATAAGTAGCTTGCTGTGTACTTTCGAGCTCAGAATCAGCAAGCTCTGTGAATTCTTGTATTTGCAAAGAGATCTGATGATCATTACTTAATAAAACATGAGCACCTAGGGTTAAATTTTCTTCTTGATGATAAAATCTCGTATCACCTTGCTCTATTGCAACTGCTTCTTCATTATTTGAGAGTTGTTCGATATAAAAACGAAGTAGTTGACCATTAAGTAGAGTTTGAGCATCCCACCCGATTAAAGTTCGCCCAATATCTGTTTGATTATCTAAACTAATACTTCCATAAAAGCTTGAGTAGACATTTTCAAACTCTGGTAGTGCTATTTTTGCATCTACTGTCGTTTGATATTGATTGGACCTATTTAATAATTGATAGCTTGCCCCAAGCTCAACGATACTAATTTTGCCTGAAACTCGATTTGACCAAATATAGTCATCTTCAAAACTTGCATTATGCTTTGAGGAATCTAATCGCCCAATAAAGCTCTCTACCCATAGATTATCAGGCAATAGCTTACCGTCACTAAGGTAGGCAATACCTACCGTTTCAAGAGGGGCTTCTTTTTGTGACAAGCTAAGACTATTGGCCCAACCATGTCCCCACCAACGTTCAACATTAGACACTGAAAACTGCCAATTGCTGTCTCCGAGTGCAAAATAGCTGTTCGCAAAATTATATTCTTTTTCATCTTGTTGATTCTTGTGATAACCGACCGAGATACGCATAGAAAATTGCTTATCGGTGATCTCTTTTAGTGCAGATGCATTCCACTGGCCTCTTAAGCCATCACCAAAACCAGAAGATGACTTATTCTCTGAGCTAATAAAACTAGTGAATTGGTTTCTATTTCCACTCGTTCTTGCTGCATCATAGCTATGCTTCACATAACGATACGCTAAAGATTGTTCAACGGTTAAGTCTGTTCTATCTATAGCTAAAAGATCATCACTTATTTGAACCCAACGAAATGGATAAGTGTTAGTTGCGGAGGAGAGTAAACCCGAATCAGAAAGTAATTGAATGTTAGATCGTAATATAGGATCTTGGGCTTCTACCCACGGGCTTGCATGACTAATTGAGCTATATAAAGCGACACTTAATATAGACGAAAGCACTGTTTTTTTTATCTTCAATGTCTGCTTCACTGCGAGGATAACCTTTCCTTTACAAATGCTTTATTTGAATATTCGGGAGTATAAAGTAATTTTTAAATTGTATAAATAAATATCACCATGTAATATTTGCGTATGTGCCAAATTTATATGGCATATACATCGATGTGTAATATTTTACGTTAAGGAAATTTCCATGAAAAAGACTGCTATCGCACTTATGCTAGCTATGACTGCTGGTTCTGCATTTGCAGCTGCTGAAGCAACTACTACTGCTGCTTCAACTGCAGGCACAACTACAGCTTCTACTGCTGCTGTTGGCGCTGCTTCAACTACAGCTATCGCTGTAGGTGCTGTTGCTGCTGTTGCTGTTGTTGCTGTTGCTGACTCAGGTTCAGACACTGCTACTTCAAACTCTACATCTGTTACTACTAAATAAGTTGTAACTATATGTACATAAAGCCATCAACCTATGTTGATGGCTTTTTTTATACCCATAAATAAATATTAAAAGGGTACTCATGAAAACCATTACGTTATATATACTCGCGCTCAGCAGCCTTTTATTAAGTGGCTGTTCGCAAAAAATTCAAGATGTCAGTGCAACATTTAATGAAACAGCCTTTGGCATTGACGATGTTGAATTAAGCGCTGACCACATTAACTCACTTCCCTACGCCAGTGCCTTTGTTAAAATAAATGATGGCGCGACTATTTTTATGGTATTAGCCTTAGCTGAGCCTAATCCAGTCACAGGTGTTATCCAACTAAAGTGGATGTCTTCAGATAATGCCATGATAGTGACTGAAAATGGACGTATCGTAAAAACATTAGCTTTACCTCATCACAATTTAGCTCAGTTACAAAACACCACTCAATTAACGCCATCAGTTCAACCTGATTTTGCAACCTTATTAGCGAAACAAGCTTCTTGGCAAGCGACCTATGATTGGATGCCAAATTATCATTATGGCTATCAGGCAACAGTTACCCCTCTTATTGGACAAAAAAGTGTATTAACCTCGCCTATTTGGGAAAAAGAAGTGACATCACTTAATGAATACATCTTTTTTCCTGCATTAGATGCTCAATTTACCAATCAATACTGGATTGATGATAAGGGTCGAGTTGCTAAAAGCATTCAATTTCTAGGCCCTGAAATGGGTACGATTGAAATGCTTATTCTTAAACCATTTCAATCTTAACTGGAGGCTCTGATGCGTATTTTTATTTTTCTCTGCTTTTCTCTTTTTTCATTAAGCTCTTTGGCAAATAGTTCTTTGGTTGTAAATAGCTCTTTAGAAAACAACAGTAATGAACTTTCTGTTACTCTTACTCAAGAAAAATTATTGTTAACCTTTGAGCAAGCTGCTCGCTTGGAAGCGGTATTACAACAAACACAATTACACACAAAAATAGGACTGTACTCTGTAGGTTCTATTTTAAGTAGTGATGACCATCAAGATGACATAAATAAAGTTAAGCAAGCAACGTTAGAACAGCTTAATCAATTTTCATTGTCGTCACCTCTGTTTTCTAAGCAAGAAACACCCTATAAAAAAGAGGCTGATACTCTTTCTCATCAATTAAATAGCTTTTCTTTTGTTTCAAGATTATTTATTCCTTTAGATTATGATTTGATCCGAATAAAAAAAGAAAGCAATCCAAAATTAACAGGTAATTACTCTCTTTTCATCGCCCAACGTCCAAAGACTATTACCGTGTTAGGTGCCATTGAGAGCTCATTGCCAGTAACTCTTGATTACCAACAACGTGCGAAAGTAGAGGATTATTTAACACAAATAAATACCACATCTAACGCTAATACCTCTCAGATTTATGTAATTCAACCTGATGGCGAAGTTAAGATCGCGACTAATAATTATTGGCAACATAACACAACGTCAATTGCACCAGGTGCTACGGTATTCATCGGATTTACTGATCTTCCTACTCAATTTTCAACTCTAAACGATGATATTGTTGAATTACTTCGTAACAAGGTAAATTAATCATGCTTTCTTCTAAATTTACTTTATCACTTGTCGCTACCGCAATTGCCTCTAGCTTTTCTACGCCATTACTTGCTAATGAAAGCTCTGTTTTTGAGAGTTCTGCTTTTGGAAGTGCTATCTTCACCCCTTCTCAAACAGATTTTGGTGGCGTTGGCCTAATGCAAATGCCTTCTGGCCGTATGGCTGAGGAAGGTGCTTTTAGCTTAGGCGGTACACTTAATAATGAATACCACCACTACATGGTCTCTTTACAGGTGATGCCATGGCTAGAAACGACGATTCGATATACCTTGGTACAAGATCTTCTTTATAGTGATGATCCAAGTTTCAGTGGCTCAACCAAATACACAGATAAAGGCATTGATTTTAAATTACGCTTATTAGAAGAGAGTGATTGGTTACCAGAGACTTCTGTTGGTGTGCGTGACTTTGGTGGCACTGGCTTATTTGATGGAGAATTTGTCGCAGCAACAAAACGCTTTGGTAATCTCGATGTGACGTTAGGGATGGGCTGGGGATACATTGGTCAAAGTGGCAACTCAACCAATCCGTTTTGTAAAGTGTCTGACAAATTCTGTGACCGTCAAGGTGACTTCAAAGGCAAAGGAGGCAGCGTTGACTTTGAACGTTGGTTTAAAGGGCCTGCTTCTATCTATGGTGGTTTCGAGTACCAAACACCTTACCAACCACTTCGCCTAAAAGTAGAGTATGACGCGAACGATTATAGCCAAGATTACCCTGTGACCGATGGTGACGTTGATATGACTCAACACTCTCCGTGGAATTTCGGAGTGTTATATGGCTTAGGTGATTGGGGTGATATTAGATTGAGCTATGAGCGAGGAGATACCTTAACACTTGGTTTCACCTTGATGACTAACTTCAATACTATGAAAGCAGTCTGGCGTGATACTCCAGAGACGCCTTATCAACCAACGTCAGTAGAAAACGTAGATAAGGTTAACTGGGATCAAGTAGAACAAGATCTCGCTAATAATGCAGGCTATTCTGACAGTAAGATTTATGCCACAGAGAGTGAAGTAACGGTTATTGGTTCTCAGAAAAAATATCGAGACCGTGATGTTGCCCATAAAGAAGCAGCAACAATTTTAGCCAACCATACGCCTGAATACATACAAACTTACCGTATTGTTGAAGAAAATAACTCACTCACTGCAACTGAAACTGTTATTGATGCAGAGCAGTTTAAAGAAGTGGTGCAATACAATTATGTTAACGCTCATATCAGTGATGCGGCAGTAACTCAAGAGGTCTCAAAACTAGACTCAATCAGCGATGAAAATCTTAAGAAAAATGGGTTTGAGCGATGGGATGTTAATATATCACCTTCGCTTAGCCAATCCATTGGTGGGGCTGAAGATTTCTATCTGTATGCTATTGGTGTCAATACCGGTGCATCATATTGGTTGACTGATAATCTAAAAGCGTCAGGTTCACTCTATTTTAATATTGCTGATAACTACGACAAGTTTAACTATATTGCTCCGCCAGATGGCACTTCTGTTCCTAGAGTTCGTACCATGTTCCGTGCTTATGTCGATGATAACCCTGTAAGGATGAATCGCTTACAACTGACTTGGTTTAATGAATACTCAGAGGGACTTTATGGCCAAGTTTACGGTGGTTATTTAGAGAGTATGTTTGGTGGTATTGGTAGTGAGATATTGTACCGACCAATGAATAGCCGCTGGGCTGTTGGTTTAGATTATAGCTTTATCAAGCAGCGCTCTCCTGAAGATTGGTTTGGTTTTTATGAAGATGAACTACAGTACAGCGCGGCTGATGACCGTTACTACAATGTACTACCAGAGGGAACGACTGGACACTTAACTGGTTATTATCAACCTGAATGGTCTTTCTTAAAAAATACCTTACTTAAAGCCAGCGTTGGTGAGTTTTTAGCTGGTGATAAGGGTTACCGTTTAGATTTTTCTAAGCAGTTTGATTCAGGTGTTGTTGTCGGGGCTTATGCAAGTTTCTCTGATTTATCAGCTGAAGAGTTTGGTGAAGGCAGCTATACCAAGGGATTTTATATCTCGATCCCTTACGACATCATGACGGTGAAACCAAGTACAAGCAGAGCTTTCTTTGGTTGGCAGCCACTAACTCGTGATGGTGGTCAAATGTTATCGAAGGAACATAGTTTGTTTGATTTAACTGATGCAAGACAGCCTTGGTATACGAAGAAAGGACTTTAAGACTATATGCTTCGCTAACTAGAAACTAGACCGCTTCGCTCCTCTAAAACCAAAAGCAAGCGCAGTACCCGCTTTTGCTCTTATAGTCTCTAGTCAGCGCAGCGTATAGTTTCTAGTCTCGCAGCGAAGCGGTCTAGTCTCTTTGCGCTTGCCAAACCAAATCACCAATTCCATCTACAGGGGTAAACCCTGTAGGTGCATCAAGAAGTAACTGGCGAACAAGTTGATGATCTAATTGATGACAAGCATGATCTAGCTTACGTAGTAACTCACTGTAATCATCAAGCGATAAAAAATTCTCATTAGCTGTCATGATGCGCTCATGAGCAGTTTGCGTAACATTATCGCCAATCAATAGTTCTTCATACAGTTTCTCACCAGGTCGCAGGCCTATACATTGTATTTCTATATCACCTTCTGAGTTATCTACACTTTTCACTTCTAATCCAGATAAATGAATTAAATTACGTGCAAGATCGGCAATTTTTACTGACTCCCCCATATCTAATACAAATACGTCTCCACCTTTACCCATAGCACCAGCCTGAATAACTAACTGAGCCGCTTCGGGAATAGTCATAAAATAACGAGTAATATCTTGATGGGTTAGAGTTATTGGGCCCCCTTGAGCTATTTGCTTTTTAAACAGTGGGATCACTGAACCAGATGAGCCTAAGACATTACCAAAACGTACCATGCAGAAACGAGTCCCGTTCGGTTTTTCATTTTCTTGCTCAGCTAAAGCTTGTAAACCTAATTCAGCCATTCGCTTAGTTGTGCCCATTACATTGGTTGGGCGCACCGCTTTATCGGTTGAAATCAAAACAAAAGATTCGACTTTCGCTTCAATGGCAGCACGAGCGGCATAGTTAGTGCCAAAGACATTATTTCTAATCCCTTCAATCACATTGTATTCAACTAAAGGTACATGCTTATAAGCTGCGGCATGATAAACCGTTTGAACCTTAAAGGTTGTCATGGCTGTAGCTAAGTTATGTAAACGCTGAACTGAACCTAGTAAAGGCACTAACTCTACTGTTAGGTTTTCTTCTTTTATCTGTTGAGTTAACTCTCGTTCTATTTGATACAGAGCAAATTCAGAGATCTCAAACAACACTAAGGCTTTTGGTTTATTTTGAACAATCTGACGACACAATTCTGACCCGATTGAGCCACCACTTCCTGTCACCATAACCACTTTATTTTTAATGTTGGCTTCCATTAAAGACGCTTGGGGTGCAACAGCATCTCGGCCAAGTAAGTCGTCGATTGAAACTTCTTTAAGTTGCCCAATAGATAATTTACCATTCACTAAATTATCTAGATTAGGAATAGTTAACACTTCAATTTTATATGAAGCAAGACGTTCGATAATTTGTTTTTTTTGCTGTTGAGTCGCTGATGGTACGGCAAGTAATACTGTGTTTATGTTTTGTTTTTTTATTAGCGATTCAAGATGTTTTGAATGCGTAATTGTAATACCTTGCATGCTGCTTCTATGTTTAGTTTTATCATCATCAATAAAACCAACGGGATGATACTCTTTACCCTGACGTAGCATATTTGCCAGTTGCAGCCCTGCTGAGCCTGCACCATAAATTAATACTTTTGCTTTTTGTACTCCTAAAACATCAGATAGAAGTACTCGTATTATCAACCGAGATGCACCACAGAAAAATATTAAATAGGTCGCATAAATTATCGGCACTGAGCGAGGCATATATAAATAATTAAAGTAGGCGAAGAACACGATAAAAGATGAAGACGCAATCGCAGATAAACAAATACTTAAAACGGCATGTAAACTTAAATAACGAAGAATGGCACGATACAAGCCACTCCTCATAAAGACGAGTAAAGTACACGGAACTAAAAATGCTATCAACTTCCAGTAGTTACTATCATAAATAAACTCATCTACCTCACCTAAACGTGTAATGAGAGCAGCCCAAAAAGACAAAATAATAAATAACGCATCAATAAAAACACTAAAAAGGCGTTTCATTGGCCTTGGCATTGACCAAATAGGTTGTAAGAATTGCATGCGAGATCTCTTTGTTATTATTTTACTGCATCGCCAGAGCCACTGCCTGTTGCTGTCATTAAGATATATTTAAAATAATCAGCAATAGTAAGGGTATCAATCATCTGCTTGTCTGTTTTTGCTAGCAGCTTTGGCGTAGACATATCTATATTTTGTACTTGCGCTAAACCAGTGACTCCCGGCAATACACTGTATACCCCGAGAGTATCGCGCTCTTTAATTAACTCTTCTTGATTAAATAAATTAGGGCGAGGGCCGACTAAACTCATCTCCCCTTTTAGCACATTAATTAGTTGTGGTAGCTCATCTATTTTCGTTTTACGTAAAAAAGCACCAAGCTTAGTGATAGAAGCGTTACTGACTAAATGACTCGCAACCGATTCTGTTTCAATCGACATGGTACGAAACTTTATCAACTTAAATGGTTTTTGATTACGCCCAACACGCTCTTGAATAAAGATGGGAGAACCTGTATCAAATATCCCAATAACAAAGACAATCAAGAAAAATGGGAATAAAAGTAATAACCCTAATAAAGCCACAGAAAAGTCTAAAAGGCGGATCATTGTTTATTCTCAGAAAGAGATCTCATAGCTTGCTCCATTGTGTATATTGGTTTCCATCCAAGTACCTCCTGAATATGAGAAGAATCAACTTCAAGATCACCAACTAATTGCTCTACCATTACTGATTTTCCACATATTCTAGCAACTAATCGCATTAAATTTACAGGAATAGGTAATTGAATAATGCTTGTTCCTGCCCCCTTAGCTATGGCATTAGTAAACGCCTTTATCGACACCGCCTTTCCATCTGAGACTAGAAAAGTATGTCCCGCAGCATCAGGATGTTTAGCACACTTTATCAATAAATCTGCTAAATTCTGCACCGCAATAACATCACGTTTATTATTAGATAGTCCAAATGGTAGGCATGGTGCATAACTCACCAAGCGAGTTAATAACCCAAAATTACCTGGTGCGTTCGGCCCATAAACTAATGGAGGACGTACAATAACTACTTCTAATCCTGTCTCTTGCGCTATTTTTTGTAACCCAGCCTCTGCACTATACTTAGATTCTGCATACCAGTTTTGTGGATTCGGATCTGATCCAATAGAGAATGGAACACCAAGCGTTGAGCTTCCATTGACACCAATAGAGCTAACAAATACAAATCGTTTTACTCCTGCTTTTGCTGCCTCATGAGCAAGGTGCAGCGTACCCTCAAGATTAACAGATTGGTACTCTTTCTCTGTAAATGAATGGGAATGAGCAAGGCCAGCAAGATGAATAACTGCATTAATATCGGTGAATGCCCCTTCCCAATTGGTGGTTGCATCTAAAGAATCAATACAAAAAGTGTTTTTCTTATTTCTATTACGAGAGACACTTTTTGAATTCGGACTGATTTGTAATAAATGATGACCTATAAAGCCTGTTGCCCCTGTAAACAAGATCACTCTTATTCTTCCTTATAAAGATCTAGCAATTTATAGTACATTTTCTCAAAGCTATATGTAGAATCAAAATGCAGTTTCGAATTAGCCCCATATTGCTCAATAATTTCAGGTGAATTGATGATTGCCGTAATACACATTGATAAGTAATGACTATCATCTCTGGGAATTAGAAAGCCATTCCATTCAGGGATTATGAGCTCATCAATACCACCGACATCTGATGCAATCAATAATTTAGAGCAAGACATCCCTTCTAATAGGGACATAGGTAAGCCTTCTGAGTGTGAAATAAGAACAACAGCATCTGCGTTTTGATAGTACTCATCAACGCTTTCTTTAAAGCCTAATAATCTCACTTTATTTGCTAATCCCAAGTGATTGATCTTCTGACACACTTTAGCGATATCAGTACCATCACCTAATATATCTAACTCCCACGCCTTATCCTTGATTTGATATAAAGAATCCAACAAAGTATCGAAATCTTTTGGTGCCTGAAATCGCACAATGGATACTAATTTAACCGTGCCTGGCGCTCGTTTTTTATTTTTTATTTCTTTGACGCCATTTTGTATCAAACATAAACGATCTTTTTTTATTCCAATAACTTGTTCAGCAAAAGCCATATCATTTTTAGATACACAAATAACTTTGCGGCACAATTTACTTAAATATCGTTCTATTTGCAGATACAACTTTCTTTTGTACCCTTTACTTTGACGAATATGCGACCATCCATGAGCGGTAAAATAGACAGTTGAGGGAGTTAAACTACAAGCGAGCCTGCCAAGTAAACCCGCTTTTATCGAGTGTAGAGAAACAATATCAGGTCTTTTTTTAAGTAGGAATCCAAATAAAATCAGCAAGGTTTTCAAATCATCAAAAAAAGAGAGCTCTCTCTTTAAGGAATCAATACCATAAAAATCAATACCTTCATTGCAGGCTTTTTCTTTAAAAACACCGTTGCTACCTGAAATTATTGTAATATTATGCGAGTCTTTTTTTAATTCTTTAGAGACGTCCAATACATATTTTTGAGCGCCCCCAATCGTATCTGATCGTGTAATGACTTGAACTATCTTCACAGGCTATATTATTTCCCTATACACTGACGTATTATTTTTTCAAATTGGCAATGTTCCAAAATAGCATCCCATGTCAATGCTCTCGCACTATTCAAGGAAATACGGTATTTAGGCTGAAAACTATTTTTTGGTAAAGAAATCGAGTTACTCTGGGGTAATTCTATGTAGCTATACCCTAACTGTTGTGAGTGCTGAGTTATCCAAGGATATGTATTTGATAATATCGGCAAACCTGCGACAAGGTACTCAATCACTTTAGTTGATGTTTGTTGAGTTAATGGGTATTCATTTGGCATATAGTTTAAACCAAATCGTGATTGAGAGAGGTAATAATAAACCTTTTCACGCTCGCACTCTCCAAGAAAAGTAATTCGTTCATTTTGTTGAAGGCGTAATTTGTCAGATCTGGTTGCAACGCCTCCAACAACAAGCGAGAAGCCTTTCTCAGCAAGAGATAAGAGAGTATCTACAAGCTTATTCCGTGTTGAGAGTGAACCAAAATAACAAATATCAAACTGTTTATCTTGCTGTAATTCGCGTTGTTTTAATAGCTGACTAGTCGCTCCCATATCTCGATAGAAGCGCGGAATATGACGACTAAAACTGTATTTACTTTCAACAAAAGGAGTGAGAAACGAGAGATAATCCGGTTTAACACACAATACTGATTTCATTAAGTTCTTCATCATACTAAAACGCCCAATACTGACAGTATGATACTCGTGGATCTCAGGTTTATTTTTCCTGATTTTCTTAGTTAAGAGCCCCCCGACTCTGTAATAGAGACTAGCATTTATTTTTTTAGCTTCTGCCTCACTTTCTACGATAACTGTAGAGAGCCCTTTGCGAGAAAGGTAATCACTATAAGCATATATTTCTGGTAGATAAGCTTTTCCAGTCTTAATGAAGCACACGTCCATCGCTAACACTCATTAGGTTTAATAACATTTTTATCTCGTTGCAAACCACATTCTTTGCATGCCTTTTAATTATACCAATCACAAATTTCAACGCAGCTATCGAGTATTTTAACCCGCTAGGATGACCCGTTATTTACTACGATTGGTCTTACATTATCCACGTTTTAATTTTTGTTGTTTTCCACACATCAATTGCCATCAGAACCTTACTAACAATCATACCTAAAGAAACAGATATCGCTGCACCTAGGCTACCAAATTGGGGAATAAGTAAAAATAGGAATAGAACATTAATTGAGAACGTTATAAGTAAAACTTTCAATGACTTGCTCTCATTCCCTGTCATATTAAGTACTAAATCTACCGAGCCCATGATGACATTAACAAGTTGGCCGATACAAAGAACAATTAATATTGAATATGATTCTAAATACTCATCACCAAATAAAAATGAAATTAAATCATCACCAAAAAATATTAGTATTAATATAATAGGTAATGATATTAACGTACTCAATCGAACACTTTTTGTGAGTAACTCTTGTGTTTTATGTAAATTTCCAACTTTATAAAAACGAACAATGTTGGGCATAATAACAACATTTATCGACGATAAACCTAGTGAAATCAAGATAACACTATGCATCGCAATTCTAAAATATGCTACCGATTCTGTACTGTCTAGCCAGCCTAGAAGGATAAACGCTAATTCTACATTCAACGTGCTAATAAATGTAATAAGAGAAAAAGGAATTAACGACCGAGTCCAGTATTTAACTTGATAAGTTGGTTTTGTTTTTTTTGACAATTTATTAATTACTTTATTTAATAAATACAAGCTTAATAAAAATGAAATAAATGATGAGAATACAGAGATAAAAGCCAACTGTGTAGCATTTATCGTTAAATCTAAAACAAAATAAAAACACAATACAATTAAAGTAATAACGGGTATTACTATTTTTTCTGGTAACTGAGAGGATATATAATATCTAAATCCATTTAATATAGATCCTTGGTGCATTAAAAGAGCTCGAAGTGGTATTAACCAAAAAAATATAATTAATAAGTTCGTTACATCAGATTGAAAAAAATCAGCGTCTAAAAAAAAACATAGACCTAATATGACTATAAATGAGGATATTAATATATACCAACGTGACCAACTAATCACACCGAGCAATGAACCCCACTTACTCCCGAGATGATACTTAGCCACTTCTCGCACTAATAAGTCAGGGAATCCAGCCATTACAGGCAGCGATACTAAGGCAATAATAGATAAGGTATAACTATAGACCCCATATTGCTCCGCACCTAAATATCGAGCAAATATAACCCCTGAAATAACAGCTAAGCCTTTACTTGTGAATTGTAGTCCTGCTGAGCCAATAAATTTTTTAAGCAATGAACTCACTAACTCGCCCTCCTACATTCGTATTACTTAGAATATGAAACATACAAAATTATATGAAGCAAAAAAAAGGTGACATAACATTACGCTATATCACCCTTTTATTGTTGTTTATCTTAACGACTAATGTAAGTGTACTGATTGGTTGTTAAGGTTTCATTATGCTTAATATCTAGTGCTGGCGGAAGGATCATCTCAACGTATTCTGCTGATGGCTGATAGTTCTTGGTATTATCTAATACATAAAACGCTTGAGTTAGCTCTGTATTATTTTCACTTGCCAATAAAAATGAGGTTTTCAACGAAGTGCTTTGAGTTGGGTAATCAACACCACTGATCTTAGGGATCGTGATGTCTGAACCAGAAGCAAATACCGTGTATCTTGCATTACCTTGGCTAAAGTTTACTTCCGATACAGAAACAGATTGTGCAGTAACATCTGACATATCTAATGAACAAATTGGACCAGAGCAATCAAGCGCTAGTGCTGTTGTATTCATATCTAGTGTTGATAGATCAATGCTTGTATAGCCTTCAGAGATTGGTTGGTTAATAACAACATCCCAACCATTAAATTCACCTTGATAAAAGGCAGAATAGCTATAAGCAGGATCTAATGGTGCCCACGCATCAAATGAAGCTGAATACTGTGACCATGTAAACCATTCAAAGATATTACCTTTATAGATAGAGTTGATGCTTAGTTCATCAAAATTACTAGATACACTACCAACAAGGTCAATGTTGGCCTTATCAAAAATAGGCTCTACGCTTATTGTATTTGGCGTAACTGTTGCCATATTTGAAAGTTGGTTTTTATCGACATATGCAAATGCATTGATATCACCATCAACATCGTAACCTGATAATAAAACAGATTCAGTCGTACTTAAAACGGTTAGGTTCTCTTTAAGTGTACCGTTGTCTTTTGGAAGCTTTCCATCAAAGTAGGTTTCAACATTGGTTGTTGCTACACCCGAAAATGTCGCTATATTGATTTTTTTCTTATTTAGATCTGCTTTTAATGCATTACTGCTATAGCACTGTTGCTGACCTTGGTTATAGTTAACTTTGATCATACCATCAACAAGCGCTTCTTTTTGTACAACTAAAACATTATCAATACCATTTTCAGTATCTACAACAGTGATATAACCACCATCTGGGATGTCATTCTCGGTAAACTCTAATGTCCCTTCTGTTTGGTGAACATTATGCTTTGTTAGGCTACCTTCGGTGTAAAGAGTGCCGTTTGAGTTATAAACCAAAATATCACTGATCGTTGGTGCTTTAACTACAAACGTATATAACCAGTTTGCACTATCTGCATCGGTCTCGTCGACACTAAATGTTGTTGCCGTTGAGTTACCACAAAACTGTGTCATTCCTGTTTCGGTCAATTCTTTCATCTGAACAAATTGCCATGTGTACTTTTGAGGTGCTGGCGCTGAGCTACCACCACTATCAGATCCACCGCAGCCGGTTAATAACATAGAGGTGATAACACCTAACGGGAGCAACTTGTTCATAGGATACCTTTAAGAGTCAAAAATGGTTTATAGGGTTTTACATGCAATATATGAGCCAGAGATGTGTAAAAAACACACAAGAGCAGATGAAATAATAAAGGAAGAGGAGCTCAGAGTATCCCCCTGAACTCAGTAAGAAAACTTACCATCATTATGAATTCTATAACAATTTATTCTGATAATGCTCTTCTAACGCTAATATCTGCACTCGACCTTGTTCTGTTGCCATTGGTCTTACAACATTGAGCATCTGTAACATGCCTTGGTAGATAATATCTTCTGTAATTTCTTTATCTGATAGCAACGCGGTTTGATAATTTATCCAGCAAGAAGCGACTAAATGCAGTGTTTTAGTTAAGGCTTGTAGCTCATCATCTTCAAGCGCAATAATGCCTGTCTCTCGGAAGCTTTGCATAATAGACAATAAATTATCGTTCAATGACTTTTGTGCTTTGGTGTACTTCTGTTTTAACTTTGCATCTCGGTTTAAAATGTCTGGCAAGTTGGCGTAAAAAAAACGGTAGTTCCACATTAATACAAAGATGGAGTCCAGGTAAGTAAGCATAATCTGCACACCTGGTATACTTGACTGTTCTTCTTCTGCCATTGGTTGAAATCGTATTTTTAGCTCTTGAGCATAATTATCAAAAATACCATTGATGATCTCTTCTTTATTACGAAAATGGTAATAAAGGTTACCTGGGCTAATCTCAAGATGAGCGGCGATGTGGTTAGTGGTTATACTGCGTTCACCGTTTTGATTGAAGAGTTCTAAGGCACCGAGGATTATTCTGTCTTTTGTTTTCATGCTCTTTCCGCGCCAATTAAATTCAAATATTGCTAAATTGTAACCGAAAAAAGTATGTGAAACTAGAAACTATACGCTGCGCTAACTAGAGACTATAAGATCAAAAGCCCACACTTCACTTTTTTCTCTTATCTTTTTCAATGATTGTTGCGATAACTTTTGCGATTTCTCGTGTTTCTTTAACTAAAAGGAGCGCAGATTCTTTTGGCACACTTGAGGTTTCAATTGCTATTAATAACTGCGTAAGTAATTCGCCACATGAACCTTTAGCATAATAGTAAAATCGAATTTTCTCCTTAATCGTTTCTCTTTCTTCACCTTCTGATATGTTTGAAGGCACAGATAATGATGAACGTAATATTTGATCTTTTAGTGCAAAGTTTCTATTCCCTTCAAATAACTCAATAACATCACAAGCCAAACGAGCAGAACGTTGCCATACTTTTAACTTTTCAAATAACACTTCTTATCCTTATTTTGTATAAATGATTAAATAACTCTCGCCGATAGACATACTCGCACTTATAGCCTCTAGTCAGCGCAGCGTATAGTCTCTAGTTGCTCTAAATATCACTTCTTTAATTTGATACTTGGGAAATATAGAACCCCCTCACCAATACACACCCGCACTTATAATCTCTAGTTAGCGCAGCGTATAGTTTCTAGTCTCCAGCACCCTCTCAAACTCCTCGCGCACGCAGTCCTCCCCATGCACCACAACCACTTCCTTTCTCCCCTCCTCAATCCCTTCAACAAACCTAATTAAATCAGCTTTATCCGCATGAGCTGAGTAGCCTGACATGGTATGAATTTGTGCTTTAACTTCTACTGACTGACTATCAATCCATACGGTTGATTTTTGGTTTTGCAGATCTCGCCCTAAAGTGCCATGAGCTTGATATCCTGCAAGAATAATGTCGGTGCGCTTGTCAGGAAGTAACGCTTCTAAATAATTCATCACTCGACCTCCGGCGCACATTCCACTCGCGGCAACGATGATGCAGGGCTCAGCGGTGGTTTTTAATCGGTTAACTAAGCTCATGTGCTCTTTGTGGCTTTCAATGGTGATGCATTGTTCAAAGTTAAGTGGGTGACGTTGATTGTTGAGCTTAGTTTTGGCTTCTTTGCTCCACAGTTTTTTAAATCGGCGGTATTGTTTGGTGACTTTGTTGGCTAATGGGGAATCTAAGATGATTGGGATTTTTGAATCAATTTTATGATGATGAATTAGGTGTTCTATATCAAACAGCAGCTCTTGGGTTCGACCTACTGAAAATGCGGGGATGATGATTGCACCGCCATCTTGCAATGAGCGTTCTATTATTTGTTGTAATCGCTTGGCTCTGGTTTCTACGCTGTCGTGAATTTTGTTGCCGTAGGTGCTTTCTATTACTAGTAAATCTGCACGTTTTGGTGGGATAGGATCGGGTAATAGTGGGGTATTTGATGGGCCGAGATCACCTGAGAATACGACGATTTCATTGTTTGGGAGTTTAATTTCGACATACGCAGAGCCGAGGATGTGGCCTGCGGGTTGGAATCTTAAGAGCAGGTTTAAGGGCTCAGGACGCTTCGCTTTCAAGGCAGAGCGAGAAGATTTAGAGCAAGAGCGGGAAGAAAGCTCGATTCGGTGCCATTGATTATATGGGATGGGTTTTATTTGTTTCTTTATTAACTCTAATACTCTTGCTCTTTGGCCTTTGTTTAATCCGAGTTGTAGCTTTAAGCCATCATCTAGCATTAATGGAACTAGCTCGGCGGTGGCGGGTGTGCAGTATATGGGTTGCTTAAAGCCTTTTGCTAATAACCAAGGTAAGCGGCCGATATGATCGATGTGGGTATGAGTAAGAATTAGAGCTTTGAGATGTGAAATAGGGAATTCGATGTCGAGTTTTTTATCATTGCCATTTTTGTCTTTGGCATCTTTTCCTTGAAATAAACCGCAGTCGATTAATATGCCGTGGTTGTTGCCGTTGTGGTTAATGCAGAGTTCATGGCAAGAGCCGGTGACGCCGAGTTTTCCACCGTGGTGTTTGAGGGTGATTTCGAGGTTGGTGGCTTGGGTTGAGTTTTTTTGGGGTGTTGGCATGGGTACTCCATTTTAAATAAACTATACGCTTCGCTAACTATGCTCACTACGTGACTAGAGACTATAAAAGCCAGTAATACTGATTAATCAAGCACATCACTAACTCGTACATTCCTTTCCTTAACTTTTATAGCTCAATTTGTATTCATTACGTATTCGATTCGTAATCAATCCGCATCATTCATCAACTTACAACTTGCTTTTCGGTTCATATCTCATGAATAACTCACAGCATATGATCTTATAGTTTCTAGTTAGCGTAGCGTATAGTCTCTAGTAAAACACGCCCTAAAGCTTTAGTTATTGTAGCTTCCGCGATCGCCTCTGAATTCTGCTCTTTCGCCCTTCCTGAAACCTGAGCCCTGAAACCTCGATTTTTGCCTTTCCTCGATTCTCGACCCTGCTTTTCAAGCGTAGCGCCTGCTTTTCTTCTCTGCTACAATCGAATCAATTATTTTAATAAATCGTGGTATCAAAATGATCATTGTAACTGGCGGCGCTGGCATGATTGGCAGCAACATTGTTAAGTCTTTAAACGACAACGGCTTTAACGATATCTTAGTGGTTGATAACCTAAAAGATGGTAAGAAATTCAAGAACCTAGTAGATCTTGATATCACTGATTACATGGATAAAGAAGACTTCATTACGCAAATTATGGCGGGTGATGACTTTGGTACGATTGATGCTATTTTCCACGAAGGCGCGTGCTCTGCAACGACCGAGTGGGATGGTAAATACATGATGATGAACAACTATGAATACTCTAAAGAAGTGCTTCATTTTTGTATCGAACGTGAAATTCCATTCTTATATGCATCGTCTGCTGCTACCTATGGCGATACTGATACCTTCATTGAAGAACGTGAATACGAAGGCGCATTAAACGTCTACGGCTATTCTAAACAGCAGTTTGATAACTACGTTCGTCGCCTATGGGCTGATGCTGAAGCTCACGGTGAAACGGTTTCTCAAATTACCGGTTTCCGTTACTTCAATGTATATGGCCCTCGTGAGCAACATAAAGGCTCTATGGCTTCGGTTGCGTTCCATTTAAACAACCAAATGAATGCGGGTGAAGATCCTAAGTTATTTGAAGGCAGTGATCAGTTTAAGCGTGATTTCGTTTACGTGGGTGATGTAGCTGCGGTTAATCTTTGGTTCTTAGAAAATGGCGTATCTGGTATCTATAACTGTGGTACTGGCCGTGCTGAACCGTTCCGCGCTGTTGCTGATGCAGTAATTAAGCACCACGGTAAAGGCGAAGTTCAAAGCATTCCGTTCCCTGAGCATTTGAAAGGCGCTTACCAAGAGTTTACGCAAGCGGATTTAACTAAGCTTCGTGCTGCGGGTTGTGATGTTGAGTTTAAGTCGGTAGCTGATGGTGTTGCTGAGTATATGGCGATTGTTAATAAGTAAAGCTCTAAGAAATAAAAGCTATACGCTTCGCTAACTAGAGACTAGACCGCTTTGCTTCTATAAGAGCAGAAGCACTGGTGTGAGAGACTTTGCTACCACATCAGTTATACACGCTCTTATAGTCTCTAGTCTCTAGTCTCTAGTCTCTAGTCTCTAGCAAGATCTTCGCTGATGGATATTATTGGTATTACATGAAAATTTTAATTATTGGCCCATCATGGGTTGGCGACATGGTGATGTCTCAATCACTGTATATCACGCTTAAACAACAACACCCTGATGCTATTATTGATGTGATGGCTCCTGCGTGGTGTAAACCTATTCTGGATCGTATGCCAGAGGTGAACCAAGCAATTGAAATGCCGCTTGGCCACGGTGATATTGACCTATTGGGTCGCCGCCGTTTAGGTAAGCAACTTAAAGCCAATAATTATACCCATGCTTATATCTGCCCGAACTCGTCTAAATCTGCTTTGATCCCTTGGTTTGCTGATATTCCAAAACGCATCGGTTGGAAAGGCGAAATGCGCTATGGCCTACTAAACGATTTACGTCCAAACAAAAAGTCTTTCCAGTATATGGTTGAGCGCTATGTCGCTTTAGCACATCCTAAATCTGAGATGATTGATTCAAGCTCGTTAGGTGGGTTAGATACCTTACCACGCCCAAAACTTGCTATCGATACTGAAGTTCAACAAGCAACGCTGACTAAGTTTTCGCTATCTACTGATAAATCGGTACTTGGCTTATGCCCTGGTGCGGAATTTGGCCCAGCAAAACAGTGGCCTGTTGAGCACTATGCAGCTGTTGCTAATGAGATGATTAATCAAGGCCACCAAGTCTGGTTATTTGGCTCAGCTAAAGATAAAGAAACCACTGAAACCATTAAGTCCTTGGTTGATTCTGATAATCAAAAATCCGTATTTAACCTTGCAGGCGATACCAGTTTAATTGAAGCTGTTGATTTATTAGCAGCTTGTAAAACGGTGGTAAGTAATGACTCTGGCTTAATGCACGTAGCTGCTGCTGTTGGTTGTCATGTAGTTGGTGTTTATGGCTCAACCTCACCAAAGTACACGCCACCATTGGCAGAGAAGGTCGATATTGTAAGTACTGATATTAAATGTCGCCCTTGCTTTAAGCGCGAGTGTGAATTTAAGCATTTGAAGTGTTTAACCGAACTTAACCCACAGTTAGTACTTGACAAAATTAGTCCTAAAAATATTTCGAATGAATCTGTAATTCAGGTTACTTCATGTTAATCCGACTAGTTTACACTCTACTGTTAACGCTTCTTTCCCCTGTTCTATTGTTTGGTTTATATAAAAAAAAACCAAACAAACCTCAGTTTGGTGAACGCTGGAAAGAGCATTTTGGCTTTACACCTGCATTAAAAAAAAATGAGCAGCCACTTTGGATCCATGCCGTTTCTGTTGGGGAAGCCATTGCTGCAACGCCATTAATCAAAGCATTAAAAAAGCAAAATCCAGAGCAACCGATCCTAGTAACCACCACCACAAGCACAGGTGCAGAGCAGATTGCTAAACTGGGTGATTTAGTTGAACACCGTTATATGCCAATTGATTTTTCATTTGCTGTAAACGGTTTCTTAAAAGCGGTTAAACCAACTAAGTTACTCATCATTGAAACAGAGTTATGGCCAAATACCTTACATTCTGTAGGTAAAACTAATATTCCTATTTATGTGGTTAACGCACGTTTATCTGAGAAATCTTGCCAAGGCTACGCCAAAATTCAGCCTGTTTTTACCGAGCTAAGTAAGCACTTAACAAAAGTACTGTGCCAAACCCAAGCGGATGCAGATCGCTTTGCACGTTTAGGTATCAATAAAGAAAGATTATGCGTTACTGGCTCTATCAAGTTTGATATTCAGATCTCTGATGAGATAAAACAGCAAGGCCAAGAGTTACGTCGGCTATTAGGCAATGACCGCCCTATTTGGATTGCAGCTAGTACCCATAAAGGCGAAGATGAACAAGTTCTTGATGCTCATAAAGAAGTATTGAAAGAGCACCCTAACGCCTTGTTAATTTTGGTACCTCGCCACCCTGAACGCTTTGATGATATGTTTGATTTAAGTAAAGAGTCAGGATTTGAGAGCGTAAGACGCACCTCCAATGAAAGTGTCACAGCTGAAACTCAAGTCTACCTTGGTGATACCATGGGTGAAATGCTTGTGCTGATGGGCGCTGCTGATGTCTGCTTTATGGGCGGAAGTCTATTAGGTGATAAGGTTGGTGGGCATAATGTGTTAGAGCCTGCTGCGCTTGGTGTACCTGTGATTACAGGGCCGAGCTATTTTAATTTTAAAGAGATTGTGGATACGTTACGAGCAGAAAAAGGGATTGTTGTCTGTGAACCAGTACAGATTGGAAATAGCATCATTAAGTTGATTGAGAATAACGCTGAATATAAATCACTTCAAAGTGCGGCTTCTAGTGTTGTTCAGAATAATCAAGGTGCTTTAAATCGTTCGGTCTCTATCTCAAGTATATAATTACTGTATTAATAATAATACCTAAATCAAATAAGGTTAATTTTCATGAACGTTTTTCTTGTGACATCTCCCTTTCAGTATATTTGTGCTAATGAAGCAAGAGAAGCGTATGGAAGTAAAAATAACTTACTAGTCCTTATTGAACAAGATAATCCAACTGGTAAAAAACAGATGGCTTCTCTGCTTAATGAACAGGATTGGGATAATGTAATTAGTTACCCTCGTAATAAACGAACATTTATCACACCAAAAATTATTAAAACTATAAATAAACTAAGTAATGGTTGCCTAGACACTCTATTTTATAGTGAATATTATGCGTGGCGTTCAAAGCTTATTATTCGTAATTTATCCTTTAAAAAGCATGTATTTTTCGATGATGGAACTATGACCTTCTTTGATTACTACGATTATATTGAGCCAAAAAGCATTTTTTATCGCCCTAGATTATTACAAGATTTCCAACTACGATTACAAAGAATAAAACCCATTGGCAAACTTGATTTTTTTGAAAATACTGAAATATTTTCAATCTTCCTGTTCTCTGACTGCATTACAAAATACAAAGAAAACACTCTTAAAACTTTAAAGTCTAATATTGATAATCAAGCAACACAAATCACACCTTACGATGTATTCATAGGGCAAGGCAGCGTTGATGAAAAAGGCCGAATTACAATCGATGAATATATCGAAGTGATAAAGTCATCACTCAAAAAATCTGATTGCCCAATGCTCTATATTCCACATAGAACGGAAGCCTCTTACGTTACAGATAAAATAAAAAAGATTAAAAATATCACTTATCATCAACCAGAATTTCCAATTGAAATAGAATTATCAAAAAATGCGATTACGCCACATAGAATTATTGGCTTATCATCTACAGCTCTTTATACATTATCAAAAATTTATCCAAACTCACCAATTGAATTAGTAGAACAAAGATCTGTAGCGCAAGGCCAGCGAGATAAACGTATTGCAACTTATTTAAATAAATACTTTAAATCGCACTAATCTCATAAATCTAAATAACTTTGGTTATCTAAATTGGTCTATAGCGACCTAAACGAGCCTTAATAGCTCGTTTCATAAAGGAATTAAAAATTTGAGGTTAGATTAATAACTTATATTATGAATAAACTTTACCTTTTTCTATAAGTTTTTCCCACTGCCCCCAAATGACATCTTCCGAATATTCAAGCACTGATACTTTCGCTGCTTGTCCAACTTGGTATCTCAATCTATGATCTTGCATTAATCCCCCTAAGACCACTGCAAAATCATCTACGTCATCAACCAAGAACCCTGTCTTTTTATCTACTATCAATTCATTCACACCACTACATTCGGAAAAGCCCACACAAGGTAAACCACTAGACATAGCTTCAGTTAATGCGAGTGGAAACCCTTCAAATGCAGATGGAAATGCACAAATGGACGAACTCTGTAATTCCTCAAATGGTTTTGATGTAGCTCCCATTAATTGAACAATCTCTTGCAAATTATATTGCTTAATTAAACCCTCTAAGTCCTGCTGATATATAAGATCATTACAGCTACCAAACAGAGCTACTGTCCAGCCACTTCTCACCGCAGGGGCAATTTGATGTATTGCCTCAATAATCAAGTGCTGCCGTTTATTTTTCTCAATTCGAGCCAAATAAACAATTCGCTTCTTAGTTAAATCAGCACTTTCTCGTAATTGAGGTACCATATTACCAATAACTTCAATAGCTGTGGGTACGCAACGCTTTAACGCTTGACGATAACTTGGCAACAGTACCTGAATTGCATCAACTTGCTGCCATGCTGCACGCTCATACGTAGCTAGATTTTGATAAATTCGAGATGGATCGGTATGACACATCACTAACGTCTTTGGGTGTGTAACTCCTGAATATTTCAGTGAGACAAGGTCAGATACATGATACGCAATTACCACATCAGCTTTAAAATCTGTAAGAGATGCAACAATCGCCTCACCAGCTTGTTTCTGCCACTGCAGAGTTACGGGGTTAAATTTAACATTAACACCCGGAAACCTGTCTACAGCTCTGAGTACCTCACGTAGCAACTTATACTTTTTAATCCCTTTAAACTTCTTAGGTAATGCTAAATTATGTAAAGAAACAGAGGCATCAGCATGGTAATAAGGTAGCCCCTCGTTTTCGTCACTGTAAATCGATAATACTTGATGGCCAGATTGAGAAAAGTAATTTGCCATATCAAAAAATATGCGAGGAGCCCCTCCAACGTGTTGATGTACACGGCCATGCATCATTAACAATGCAATTTTCATTTTTGCTCCTTACAAACTAAATCCATCATCAACAATAATGTTCTGTCCTGTCACATAACGTGATTGCTCTGATAGTAAAAATAAAACTGAGCCTACAACCTCTTCTACATCTAGCATACCTGCGCCATGTGTTTTAGTTTTATAGGCTTCTAAAAATGCCTCTGGTTGGTGGTCAAAAATACCACCGGGACTAACACAGTTAATACGGAAACGGCTATCATTAACATAAGCAACCGTATATTTATTAAGGTGTTGAATTGCTGATTTTATCGCAGCGTACTCAACAGGCATTGTCATTGGTGTGTTGTCATAGATCTCAAATTTAGGAGCAACTACACCGTAAATTGATGAAATATTAACTAAAGAAAGAGGATTTTCATATTTTGTGAAGTAACTCGCACATTGCTGAGTAAATAAAAATGCGCTGCCTAAATGCAGTGATAAATTTTCATTAAAACTCTCTAATGAAACATCAAAAAAATGTGCACCATAGGTTTTATTTCTAGGATAGGTTGAATTGACTGCACCATCAATGGTGCTATGGTTGCTAAATAACTGACTCACACTCTCTTCATTTGTCACATCTAACGTAGTCAACGTTAAATTGTCATTATCAATATCGACACCTAAAGATACTAAACGCTCTGTCATTGCTTCTATATTAATATCAGCCGCAATAATTTTACCACCTTGAGCAAGGATCGCAGGGACTAAACGTGTTCCTAATAGGCCACCCGCACCGGCAATTAAAATGGTTTTATTTTCTAATAGTTTTTCCATTACTTCGCATCCTGTAAAATAGCTTCAGCCATTCTAAAATCATAAATATCATCAATATCCACAGCTCGTACTTTAGGCACTTCAATACTGGTTACTTTACCTGCGAACAACCCATAATTATTTAATACAAAGTATGGGGTCGTTGCATATACAACGGTTGTGATATCAAATACTTCAGGGGCATCTTGACGACGAGTAACATCTGATTTTGGTTTATTTACTAACTCAACAAACCCATCTTGCGTCTCTTTTACCATATTAAAGAAAGGACTACGGCTTGCTGGTGTCACTGAAATACAAATATCGGCATCTACTTTGCTACGTTTTTCTATTGCAGCTTCTACGTCTTCAACTCCACGTAAAGGGCTTGTCGCAGGTAAACTCACAAAACCATCAAATTTACCGTAATGTGCTTCAGCCCACTCAATGGCATGACGCCAAGAGAGCCATTCAGGGCTTGTATCTGTAGCGAGTTCAGCTGGTCTTTCAATTAAAATAGCGCCAGATTCAATCGCAACTTTTGCTATATCACTGTCATCCGTTGAGACAAATACTTTATCAATCGATGGAGAGGCAATCGCTGTATCAACAGAATATTGTAATAACGGCTTGCCTGCTAGCGGCTTAATATTTTTCCCTGGTAGACCTTTTGAGCCTCCGCGAGCAAAAATGAATGCAAAATTTTTCACTATTTTATCTCTCACTAAGAATACGATTAATTCCAACAACTCGGCTGTTTAAGGGGATGTTTTTAGTCACTACTGTATTCGCGCCAATTACGCAGTTAGCACCAATTTCAATACCACCAATGATTTTTACACCTGAAAAAACTTTAGAATCACACTTTATATGAGCCATTTCATTATTACCGCCAAGATTAGCACCTATAGTCACTTGCTGGTAAATCGAACATCCTTTTTCAATGATTGCATTAGAACCAATAACAACACCTGTAGGGTGTGGAAAAATAACAGATGGATGAATATCTGCACTATGACTGATATCACAGTTGTATTTATAAAATATTCGACGCTGAAAGTATTTTCGTATCAAACGTGAGTTAATAGAACCCCACTGCATCAATTGAATCTCAAGTGAGAACTTCTTCGCCGGATTACCTGTTGTCACCCACTTAATAAATAGCGGAAATAACTTATGCTGATTCATTCTCAAACTCTTTAATATTAGCAATCAAATCAATTGTTAATGCTGCCTCATTCACTGTAATACAATTATGAGGTTGTTGCTGAATCATTTGAATGAAATCAGTCACCATTGCCAAATACATTTGGTTTTTATCCCACTCTGATTCACTATAAAGAACCTTTGTTTCTGCTGCTGTTGTAAGAGTTAGTTGATTCAAAATAAGATCCCAATCAATACGCCCTTCACTACCAACAAAGCTGCATTGGCGATGCGCTTTGCGCTGTAGAAAATCAAGATGAATGCTTGCTACGGCACCTGACTCTGTTAACGTTAAAATATCAGCCATATCTTCGACTTGAAGAGCTAATTCATCAGATGAGCGTAAAATAGCATGCTGGAGATCTAATGGACCTAGCAGCCATTGAGCATAATCAAGCTCATGACTAAGCTCGAATAAAGCACCACCGCCAAGCTTTTCATTTGCAGAAACACACTCTCGGTAGTCTTTACTTGGACGCCAATCAGGAAGGTATTGCCCTATCTCAATATGCGCATTATATAAAGTACCAATCGCCTTATTATCTAATAATATTTTCAGCTTTTGAGCCGAAGGAAGATAACGTAAACAATAACCAACAGCTACAGACGTCCCATGTTCATCTATCGCTTTTTTAATTGCATTCGCATCTTCACAAGTGGTTGTTACTGGCTTTTCAATTAAAGTAGGAATACCCGCCTCTATTAAGGGTATGGAATGCTGAGCATGAAAAGGCGCTGGTGATGCAACAATAACTAACTCAACATTAGCTTCAATTAAAGCCTCAATACTAGTTACAATACCATCGCTATCACTGATTTCTTCTGTCGGTATACGTCCACTTGCCGACATCACCAATAATTCAACATTCGGAAATAGGCTCTTCAAATTACGACGATGGCGAGTCGCTATATTTCCTAATCCAATAACGGCAACTTTACTCATGGTGTGATGCATAATAATTAATCCAACCCCAAAGTATGAATATCCGCTTGAGCACGATTAAAATCATCCATACGACCGATATCTAACCAGTACTCATGAATAGGGAACATAAGAATGTTATCGCGCTCATTCATATGCTGTTCTAGTAATGTTGGCATATCAATATGGTGGTTTTCAGGAACCGACTGGATCACGCGTGGCGATACAACATAAATACCTGCATTAACAAAGAAACGTTGAATTGGCTTCTCTACCATACTGGTGATCTTGTTCCCTTCTCCATTAATTACCCCATAAGGGATCTGGTAATCGTATTCGCGAACACACATGGTTGCATCAGCTTGGTTTTCTGTATGGAAATCTAATAGACGCTCAAAATCGACCTTGGTTAGTACATCACCATTCATCATTATTAACGGTAAATCTTGTGGTAAGTCATCAGGAAGTAGACCCAAAGCCCCACCTGTGCCTAAAGGAGAATCTTCATGAACATAGCTGATCTTTACACCTAAATCAGATCCATCACCAAAATGGTTCTGAATTTGTTCTGGCATGTAGTGTGTAGATATGTAGAAATTCACGAAACCGGCTTTAATAAAGCTACGAATAACGGTTTCTAAAATTGGCTTATTACCAATTTTAAGCATAGGTTTAGGACAAGTATCTGTTAGGGGGCGTAAGCGTGTACCAAAACCACCAGCCATTATGAATACAGGATTGTGGTAGGTTTTTTCTTCAAATAAATGATGTAATGTTTCTAATCCTACAACCTTATTTCCTTCCATTAATGGGATAGCAAGAATTCCTTTGCTCTCCATTAATTTGACTAACTGTTCTTTTGCTGTATTTACTGAGGCCGTAATAGGTGAACAGCTCATGATATCTACTACAGGAGTGTCTAAAGGTAAGTTATTTAAGATACCTCTACGAATATCACCATCAGTTACCACACCTAATAGTTGCTGTTCATCACTAACAACTAACGCAATTCGCAATGCTTCATTATCAATAACTCTAAGGGCATCAACAACGGTAGACTCTGGTTTTATTAATATTTTTTTCCAAGAATAACTCATGACTTACCTTATTACTTATTTCAATACCGAACGGCTTGGATAGCAGATTTGTTCAGAAGATATATTTTTAGTCACTATAGCACCCGCACCAACAACTGAACCTTGCTCAAGCGTAATATTTTGAATAACAGTCGCACTAGCACCAATATAAACACTATTATGGGTTATTACTTGACCACATAATGTTGCTTTAGGTGCGATATGGTTATACTGACCAATCATGCTGTCATGCTCAATAATTACACCACTATTAATAATAGTGTGAGCACCAATCACTGCACCCGCTTGAATGATAGATCCTGAAAATATTTGAGCACCTTGCTCTATTTCAGCAAATGAGGATACTTGAGCACTATCAGAAATCACGGTTTCAAATGAATATCCAAGAGAGATAAAATACTCATTCAGTTTGCGCTTTAACCCTGACTTAGGGAGCATACCTACGCCATTAACTAAATGTACTACGTTAGGTGAAAAATTAAGTACATCGTCATCATTTTTAAGATGCGTTAGGCCAGAAAAAACACGACGCTGACTAATATCCTCAGGGCTAACAATAGCAAGGATTTCACGCTGTTGTGAACGAAGGATATCGACTAATACACTTGCGTGCCCTCCTCCGCCAATAATAACAAGAGGTTTTCTCTCAGGATTACTCAACAATTAAATCACCAGCTTGATAGCTCTTACTCGCAGGTTTATTTAATAGCCCCCAATAATGATAAGGAGACATGCCTGACCCTGGACGTTTAATTGTGAGGTTATCTTCTGTAATAAATTCACCTTGTTGAATAGCTTTCGCTGCCACTAAACTTTTACGTGCAACGGCTTTATTTTTTACTTCTGATACCGTTGGACTTTTTACTCCGACACCCAAAGCCACTTCAACTTGACGTATTGCGCTTACCATAGCAGTTAATTCTTGAGGCTCTAAAGAGGCTTTATGATCTGGGCCTTCCATGTTTTGATCTAACGTAAAATGCTTTTCAATTAAGACCGCACCACGAGCAACAGCAGCAATTGGAATGGTGATCCCTGCACTGTGATCTGAATAGCCTGCAGGTAACTCAAATGCACGACCTAATGTATCCATTGCTTTGAGATTGATTTCAGCCATTGGAGCCGGGTATTCTGTTGTGCAATGTAAGATCGTTACTTTTTGTTTTAGTTCTTTCTGACCTTGCTCTGAAGCATAAGCTTGCTGAAAAGCTAACTCACTTGGCTCTGCTACTTTATCTGCTACATAACCAAAAGCAATGACGCCTAATACAGCTTCAATTTCTGACAAGGTTGCCATGCCAGTAGAGACAATTAAATCACATCCAGTACGAGCGTGCTCCAGAACCAATGGCGCATTCGTGATTTCGCCAGATGGAATTTTTAAACGTGTTAATCCTAAATCATTCACTAAAAAATCTAAGCTTTCAGAGTCAAAAGCAGTAGATAGAAACTCAATACCTAACGATTCACAATGCTTAACTAGCTGATGGTGAACTTCATAAGAAAGCTCTAATCGACTTAACATTGCTAATTGTGATTCTTGTTTTTGAGTATTAGTAACTTGGTATTCAGCTTGAACTGCATCTTCTGTTACTAGATTCTTCGCTTTAAACGTTTGAAATTTAACAATGTCAGCACCTGCGTGATAAGCCGCATCAACAAGTTGAAAGGCAAGATTTTCATCCCCATTATGGTTAACGCCAGCTTCTGCAATAATTAATGTCATGACTCTCTCACTCTACATCGTTAAAAGTTATATCGTAAAACGTTTTACTTGGTGTGAATTGCAACGATTTAATCATTTCAATCACTTTACCGCTAGTATCACCTTGACCATATGGATTATGGATCTCCTCATCAACAAGTTTATAAGTTCGGTCTATAGCAACTTGTATAGCGTCTGAAATTGATTGCTGATCTGGTTCCACATTCAATACACTCTTAGCGGCTAAGCGCCCTTTTTGTCTTGAACCAATATTAACAGTTGGAACATCAAAAGCAGGAACTTCAATAATTCCGCTTGATGAATTACCAATAACAGCAGTAGCGTGCATAACTGAACTAAGGTAACGAACTTGCCCTAAAGAAGGGATTGCTAATACTCGCGTTGGGTTATTACGCGCGTACTCTTCAAGGATTGGGATTATACGTCGCCCACCATCATCAGCATTTGGATAGGTTAAAATAACTTGATGATCTGGATACTCATTTAACGTATTTAATAAAGCACGAAAACTCTCTTCAGGCGCTTCATTACCTAAGGTTACTGGATGATAAGTCACTAAAAAAAAAGGCTTATCTAGAGTGAAATCCAATGATTTAGATAACTCAGGTACGCTCATAAAGGTTGCACGTTTTAAATGATCTAACCCAATCGCCCCAACATTCTGTACTCGACTCGGATCTTCACCTAATTGTATAACACGTTGGCGATAATCTTCCGTTGATGTTCCGTGCAAGTAACTAAGTTTAGTGATCGCATGACGAATAGCATCATCATAAGCGCCTTCAGTGATCTCACCACCATGTAGATGGACAATAGGAATACGCATGATCATTGCGGTTTGTGCCGCAGCTAACGCTTCAAAACGGTCACCAAGGATAACTAGAACATCAGGTTGCAAGCGTGCAAGAGAATCTGCAAAACCTAATACACCAAGTCCCATACTTTTGGCTGTGCCAACTGCTGAATCAGATGAAAGAAGAATCTCTATCTTGTCATCAATCACAAACCCATCGGCTTCTATTTGCTGGTAGGTTTCTCCGAACTCTGGAGATAAGTGCATGCCAGAGACCAAAAGTTGTAATTGAAGCTCTGGATCATTTTGGATATCTTTTAAAAGCCAAAAGAGCAGACCATATTCTGCTCTTGTTCCTGTAAAAACCGCTACTTTCTTATTCATCATGACTTACTCATAATAATATTCTGTTTTAAATTAACCATTACAGAGCAATTGGTGTACTCGGTAAATTAATCAAGTGTGCTTCAATATATTCTGACTGAGTTAAATCACCACGAGGAGCCTCTTTAAACATTGGCAAACGATGCATTAATTGCCAGATTGGGCGAGTCATTACACCTGATTCATTGGTTTGTTTTAAAATATCATTACGAGCGTCTACTGACGGACAAATCACTGCATTTAACCAGTAATTAGATTGTGCATATTCAGGCTCAACCACAAATTGGAAATCACTTTCAGCAAAGAATGCTTGATAGCGTTCTGCCAATACTCTCTTCTGAGCTAAGTATGGTTCTAATACTTCCATCTGAGCACAACCTAACGCCGCGTTTAGATTTGGCATTCGATAATTAAAACCGGCTTCATCATGATAAAACTCATAAGGGTGTGGCACTTTTGCGGTAGTCGTCACATGCTTTGTTCTAGCACCAAGCTCTGCTGTTTTACATAGCACCATGCCGCCGCCGCCAGTCGTAATGATCTTATTGCCATTAAAACTAACCGCACCAAAATCGCCTAAAGTACCCGTGTGCTTACCTTTGTAGAAAGACCCTAAACTTTCAGCTGCATCTTCAACTAAAGTAATATTCCATTTATGACAAACGGCAATCAACTCATCTAACTCAACAGGATGACCAAAGGTATGCATTGGCACAACCGCACGAATTGGACGTTTGGTTTGCTTATGAATACAACCATTATCCGTTACTTGCGCGTGTTGAGTTAAATACTCATCCATCGCTTTAGGACAAAGCCCTAAACTCACAGGAGAGACATCGACAAAGATTGGTTCAGCACCCATATGATGCAAAGCATTACAGGTTGCTACAAAAGTAAGCGCTTGAGTAATGACAAAATCACCATGTTGAACGCCTGCCATATACAAGGCAGCATGAAGTGCGGCAGTTCCATTAACCGTCGCAACTGCTTTTGCTGTGCCTGTATACGCTTCTATTTTCTGTTCAAATTCATCAACAAATTTACCGACACTAGATACGAAGGTGCTTTGAATAGTCTCTAGAACATATTTTTGCTCGTTGCCATCAAACGTTGGGGCATGCAATGGAATAAAGTCATTGGTTTGATAAATATCTCGCACAAACTCGACTAGTGGTGTTTTGTTCATTAGTTTGATCTCCACTTTCTTAATTACATTTTGCTATCGAGGTATTTGCCTGTTTCTTTGTGCCCAAAATCAGGGATCATTGTAAAGAATAATTGTACAATTTCTTCTTTAGTCCACTGACGATCAGACTTCATTTGACCTATTTTTTGTTCAAATAATTCAAGTAACTCTTGTTGATAAAGTGGGTCATTTTTAATGATGCCTAAATTATCAAATCGCGCCATATCCAGTGTTTCTTTATCAGTGAAAAACTCTTCAAAGTCTTTTTCACCAGTTGTATCACTCGAAGTAAATAAACATGGCCATTTACCTTGAGCGGGTAATGTTTTAGCTAATTCACGAGCTTCATCTTCGCTTTCACATAAATGAGGTTCATAACCAATTTGCTTCAGGTATTTTACTGCAATATCTGCGAACGAAATTAGATGCAGAGCTTCACTCAGCTTAGGGAAAAATATGTCTCGGTTTTCACCAAAAATACACGACATTAAACACAGCTCACCAGACTCTTGTGGAGTAACAAAATAACGTTTGATGTCATTTGGTGCCACGATCGGTTGATTCTTTTGAATTCGCTGATTAAAACCATGAAGCAAAGAGCCGTCAGAAAAAGCAACGTTAGCAAAACGAGCGGTAGAGATAGCTATTTCTTCACTCTTACGCATTAAGAACATTTCCATAATGCGCTTTGAAGCGCCCATCATATTGACAGGGTTTGCCGCTTTATCGGTAGATACGCAGAAATATTTTTTAGCCCCTGCATCAATCGATTGTTGAATGGTTTTATCAGTATTAAACACGTTCACGTCGATCATACGCATCAAGGTGAATGGGTCTTTTTCACTGCGTACATGCTTAAGTGCTGATAGGTTCAATACATAATCATATTGGCCATCTGCTTTAATAAACGCATCATATTCAATAGAGCCAATGTCTAAGGCAAACGTTTGGAAGTCACCGTTGATGTAACCAAATGAGCTACGAATATCACGAACTAGCTCAACCATGTTGTTTTCACTGATATCAACAACATGCAGTTTTTGAGGGTTACGTTTGAAGATTTCTTTGGTAACCGCTTGGCCGATTGAGCCTGCGCCACCAAGAACAAGGAAGCGAGATTGAGAGACGATACGAGATAAGTCAGCTTCATGGCTAACAATATCTTGTGTAAATAAGGCATCGGTACGACCGATAAGGGATAGAATTGGGTTCATATAAGCTCTTTTACCATATTTTTTATATCATTAATAATACACTTCTTAAACAAGAACATAAAATGAAGAATAGAAAAACTTCTAATACAAATGTTAGTATTAATCCATAAATAACTAAACATTAAGATTACGATGAAAAAAATTAGTGATAGTGAGTTGTCGATTATATTTCAAGGAAAATTATATTATGGAAAATCCTGTAGTATTGATGATGTGATTAAGTCAGCAAGAAATTTATTTCCTAATGCTGAATTGATTCTCTCTACATGGAAAGGGGAGGAAATAACAGATGACACGCGAAATATATTAGATGCCATAATATTAAATGACGATCCTGGAGATAAAACTCAAAAAGGAAAACCATTAAACATAAATCGTCAAATAGTTAGTAGCTTATCTGGACTTAAATTATCAACTAAAAAATATTCAATAAAAACACGAACAGATATGATTTTTAGAACAGATAATATCTTGTCACTCCTTTCTCAGAAAATTCAAAAAGAAAGAATTTATAAAGTTTCTGAAAACTATGTTTTTGTTTCAGATATAACAACTAGAACTTATTTAAAACCAAATAGAATACAACAATTTTCCCATAAAAGCTTAACTTACATGCCTTTTTGGGTTTGTGATTTTCTATACGCAGGTCTAACTGAAGATGTTACTAATATATTTGACATACCACTATATCCTGATGAATATCTAACCGGATTCGACATTAACAATCAGCAACCTCACCCATTTAAATTTACACCTGAAACTTATTTGACTTTTAATTACTTATCTAAATTCTGGGATGTGAACTTTCAGTTTAGTTTTGATAACAACCCTATCGCATCTGCTTTTTTTGAACAGAGTTTAATTGATAATTTCATGATTTGTAGCTTAAATCAGTTAGGGGTTGACTCTATTAAATACTATTTACCACTATTACCGCCAAGGCAACGACTCTTATCATCAAAATTTAAAATAATAAAAGAATTAAAAGTAAATAAGAAAAAATCTCTATTACTTTATATGAAATACTATAAGGAATATCTGTATGAATATTTCCTCTATAAAAAGAATAAAAAAATGTTCATGGTTGAAAAATAAAAAAAGGCCTTACTTGTATATCAAGACCTAGTATTTTATTTTCATTTTAAAAATTAGTTGATTTTTTACATACATCTAAAGTCAAAAACAACTCCAAATCTGACGGAATCCCTAATCCGTACATTCCGTCAGCCTCTTTACCTACATTATAAACGCCAATACTCTCTCCGGCCTGCGCCATAAAAGTGTAAACAGGCGCTACATAAAATTCGCCATTACTACGGAGATCTTGACTTACCATATAGTCTGCATATTTACAAAAATTAGCACCATTTGAAAAATTATATATTCCAACCGTAGCTTCATCAGAGACTACAACTTTTTCAACAACTTCAGAAACTAAACCTCGGCTGTCAACTTTAGCAAAAGACCACTTCGGATCACTAGCTTTCATTGTAAGCATGCTACCTTGTAGCTCACGGCTTACCATATCTTCTAAATAGTCATTGATATCAACATCAACCCACTGATCCGAATTAGCAATCATCAAAGGATCGTTATTATCAAAAAATTCTCGAGCTTTCAGGACTGTAATTGCTGCACCATCAGTAACACCATCAATACCAACAATTTCAAAATTATTACATGTGTTTTGAAAAAGACTTTCAAGATCATATTTTTCAATATGTTCATTTTGACACACAAAAATAAATCGATGATCACATGTTGGCTTTAAATTATTAAGGACAACTTCGATCATATGCTTACCGTTAACATCGATTAAAGGTTTTGGTAATTCATACCCTTCTTTCGCAAAGCGGCTTCCTCGGCCAGCCATAGGCACTACTATATTTAACATTTATTGCTCCAAATATTTATCGTTAAGTGCACCCGGTAATTTAATGACTGTCGTAACCGTGTCTTCAAGTGCTTCAAAATCCGTATATTCTCCTGGAGCGATTTTAAGTATATCTCCAGCTTCTAATATACATTCTTTCATTTTAGCTTTTCCAGAAACAATCATCGTTATTTCTGTTGCTATTTTATGGCAATGGCTCGCTTCTTTATCTCCTTTTTTAAAATACTGTACAGCAACTTCAACATCTGTTGTTTTAAATAATGTAGGTTCGAATCCACCAATAAACCAACCTCGAACAAAATCATCTATATTATGTTTATCCATTATTCACCTCATACAGATACGCATTCATCTTTGTCATTCGATAATTTTGATTCCATTCAATCACATCAGTTCCTACCAATTTTTTGCTTCCAACATAGAGTTCAAACTCAATAATGCTTCTGTAGGTATCTGTTACATAGATGTTTTTTACTAAAAATGATAGTTCAGGTTCTGCTTTAAAAATTCCATTAATATACTCGGTTACAACAGATTTGCCCAAAAAGGTACCAGCAGGGTCTGTTAAACTAAATTTTTCTGAAAAAAAACTTTTTACTAACTCAATATCTTTAGAATCAAAAGCGGCAGCATAATCATGAGTATTTTGTAAAATAATATCCTTCACTTTTATATTATTTTCCAACACTTTTTGTTCATAGCTTTCTAATGCATGCTCATCACTAACATGAAAGTATTTACTTTTATCAATTGCAATAGCTTTAACTTTACCTTCATTAAGAATCACCTCATTTAATGTTGGTGATATAAAAAAACTACCATTAGTTTTAACATCTTTTCTAATCATCGATTTTGCTGATTCAATAAATAAAGCTGCCGTTTTAAAATAAAATAAACCAGCAATAGCTTGATTACTAATGGGCATTTTTTCTGCTGCTTGAACTACAAACCCATTAGCATCCGTTTTTACATAAGACCACTTAGGGTGCATTGCTTCAAATGTAAATACACCAGCATCAACTTCTTCGTCAATAAACATATTGATATTCGGAGTAATATCAAAATCAATAACTTGTTCGAAGCTTGAAATAATGAGTGGGGAGTTTAAATCTAGCTCTTCCATTGCCAATAGAGCGGAGCATACTGATCCTTGAGTTTGACCGTTAATGGCACAGTTTTTTATATCACTTCCTAATAGTGACAGCACTTTATTAAGCTTATATTTATCTGATTCTGGTTGAGGTAAAGCAACGGTAATTTGCTTATCTAAATCCAAATTTATAAACGGCTTAGCTGATCTTTCTATTAAAAGTTTGCCATCGATTTCATTTAATATCCTAGGAAAAGAATTTACCGATGTGGTTTCAAATGTATTTTTACCAGAAAGTGGGATAAGTATATTAATCATCAGACTCGACCTTTTTAATAAAATTGGTGATTTCTTCATAATTAACATCATGAATTGTATCAACTTTTAGAACATGAGCCCCAGAAGCAATTGCTGATTTTATACCATTTTCATTATCTTCAACAATCACACATTCCTCAGGCTTTAAACCAAGCTTACTAATTGCAAGATTATAAATTTCAGGATCGGGCTTTCCATTCGTAACATCTTGATTTGATAGATAAAAGTCTAAATACTCCATTAATGCTGATTTCTCCATCATTACTTTTACAGTATTTCTGACAGAGTTTGATGCTACTGCCAGATGATATCCATTTTCTTTTAATTTAGATAATGCATATTGATGATGAAAGACAGGTTTACAAAGTTGGTGGGTAATATCCATTGTATACTGCTGTTTCATTTCATTGATGAAATCATGTAACGAACTAGGAAGTACATGGACTTTAGAAAGCATTCTTAGTTTTTGACCCGTAGATAATCCATCAAAAGTAGTTAAATGATCATGTCGACTAATCGAAAGTCCAAATATTTCTAATGCTTTATTTAACGCATCATAATGCCAATCCTTGGCATCGATTAACACACCATCCATATCAAATATGACTGCTTTTATTTTATTTTTCATTGAAATAATCTCTAGCTTTTAATGGAAAATCTGTACACAACCCAATTAATAACTCATGGGAAGGGTTAGAAGTCAAGTGCTCTTTTAGTGAGCACCAGTATTCTTTTTCATCACGTTTATGTAATTCAGGGGAGACTAATATAACTTCTTTTCCATCCTTCAGAAACGTCTTAAGCGCACAAAGATCAAGGTGTGCATCAGAGAAATTATCTAACCACACCCCTTTACAATCGTTATAAAGTGCTGGGTATTGTTCTATATCAGAGTAACGAGTGTATACATTCATAGAATTATTTGTATACCCAAGCATATCCGGTACTGACATATCAAAATAAAAATGCTGATTATTAACTTCTTGGGCTATAAGGCTTTGTTGTAGGCCATCAGCTTTAATATTTAATGCTAAACTCAACTCAGGAGAATATTCACGGCACAACGATAAAAAATCCTTAAAACTCATACTCTTTGAATTAGGCATATCATGACTTATAACAACAGTCGCATTTCTATCTCTCAAGTCAGTTTCAATACCAAAACCATTGGATAACGCTCTTTCAAATGCTGAAAAATGATTCTGTTCCGATACCTCTAGCCAGAAACCTCTGTGTGCTATAATATTTTTCATTAAATTACTCTCATATTAAAATACGTCTTAATTTAGTACTAAAATTTACAAAGCTGAATGAACTCTTATATTAAGTACTTTTTCTAATTAAATACTCTGTTTCAGAAAATTCATTTACTAATCAGCATTTCAACACTCTCTTATCCCCAACTCCGCCCAAGCTCTCTCATGCTTCATGGTATCTCTGAGAATATCCCAATTCTCAGAAACTCTATCTAACCATGGATGGTACAAATGGATTTGCACGGCTAGGCCATTGAGAGATTTATTGGTAACACCGACTAAGTTTAGTCGATAGTCGACATCACTGTCTTCACCTACTGCTGGCGCTTCATATCTCATATCAAAACTGTTTATTCTTAATAAATCTTCTTTAAATAATGAGAAATTACAGCCTAAAATCGCTTTGGCTTTCTTTCCTTTAAACAGAGATTGTTGCCACGGCTTGGCAAATCTAAGGCCTTTTTCAATATGGCGACCTTTTGTTTGTTTATCTCCATTAGACAACATGTACCGTATTAAAATTTCTAGCTTATTTTCACTAAAAAACATTCCTGGAGATGAACTATCTATCACTCTTTGAGTATATTGCTCTGGTAATTCAACTCGACGACCACTTAAGCTACGCCCTTTTTCTGCATTATTAAGGTGATCTTCAATAAAGTGCTTTTCAGGAATACAGTCACCATCAATAATGATCAAGTAATCACTACTGGATTTGAGCACTGCATGATTAAGAATACGGTTTTTTCTAAAGCCTTTATCTTCATGCCACACATGTTTAACGGAAAAAGGTAAGGACTCTCTGCGGGTATAAATGAAATCAATAGCTTCTTGCTTTGAACCATCATCCGCGATAATCACTTCAAAATTGGATTCCGTTTGGATAGATAAGGCTTTAAATATTAACTCTAAACATACTGTATTGTTATAAAATGCAATAATTAAAGAGGCTTTTGGTTGATGCATTTATCCTTCCTTACTTCGTGGTGTAATTTGAAATAGCGATGTTGCACTTTTATCATTATTAAACACACCTGAATCAATAAATTCCACATCAGGAATATTGCTACTGATTACAGTCATATTCTGTTCTTTATCCCTTATCTTTCTAAATTTTAAGGTGAGTTAAATCTACACTCTAATAGCTTATTTGAGGCACCTAACATCCACTTGTATAGCGTACCTCATCAGGGTGGGAGTATACTTTGAACAAATATCAACCAAAGAAAGATTCTGCTCTGTAATTGTCGTTCTAGCCTGCTTTCTTTAATTTGTTGCGTTGATTTGGTGCACCACCGTTATGTTGCTTAAGCATATTTAGTACAAAACGACGAAATAACGCCATATTTTCTACCGCACCTTCCATCACAATTCGTGAAGCGTCCTCTTTAAATACTACATCTAAGATATAGTGCTGAATACTTTCGATTCGCCAATGTTGTCTGATGTAATAGCCTATCAATTTGTGTCTCAGTGAGAGTGAACTAACATAGTACGAGGTATCAACACTGCCTACTTTCCCCTTGATTGTGCGATGTCGATCAACAGCAATAAAACTGCGTATTGTTGTAATGCCGTTCACTTAAGGGTGAACGGCATTCTTATTTCTGGCATATCGTTGAGGTCTTGGTTTTACCATTCGAGGGAATGTTCTTTCTCTTCGCCTATCAAGTATTAAGCTTTCAGCCATCT
>Ga0316197_10000037_pt1 | contig 127156 bp, 116 predicted proteins | sample OudBiesiAoxic_MG_FD_204939 | JGI IMG/M metagenome (GOLD analysis project Ga0316197, IMG submission 204939) | Coastal sediment microbial communities from Oude Bieten Haven, Netherlands - site A oxic | ecosystem: Environmental > Aquatic > Marine > Coastal > Sediment | place: Netherlands...
AGTCTGGAAACCATAGCATTGTGGCCCCACCTGATCCCATCCCGAACTCAGAAGTGAAACGCAATCGCGCCGATGGTAGTGTGGGGTCTCCCCATGTGAGAGTAGGTCATTTCCAGGCGCCTAATAAACGAAAAAGCCCTAGCAGAAAACGCTAGGGTTTTTTTCGTATATACGCTCCGCGAAAGCAGCTACTTCACATGCAGTCCAAAGCTGCTATCGCAGTGTGGCCGTTAATTGCATCCATGCATTAACGGCACTTCCGCCATTCATGGCGGTCGACCCGCCGCTGAGCGGGGCCTCCAGTTCAGCGACTGCGTCGCTTCTCGCTATAAAGTTGCTAAATGCTGCGCATTCAAAGCACTACTTCTCCGCCCCCATGTGTTCACTGCGTGAACTACGAGAGTAGGTCATTTCCAGGCGCCTAATAACGATAAAGCCCGTTGCTCACGCAAACGGGCTTTTTTCGTTTAACAGCTTTTGAAATGAACACTGGAACATGGGGAAATAAATAGCACATGCGCAGCATGTCTCATACCATTCCATCTTAATATTTAGTCATTATTGCCCATTCTCTCGACATAGTGACATGACTCTTTTGGTATCACTGATAAAACTATTCCAGGCCCATGAGCAGGCATCCACTATATCTTCATAACCTCCAAAACTACGATTGGCCAAATGGTGTTGTCGTAACCTGCTCCGTACTTGTTCTATAGGGTTTAGTTCCGGTGAGTATGGAGGCAACTTTATAATACTGAGGTTAGTAAACTCTTCTGCGATATCTGCCGTATGCCAACCGGCACCATCCATAACGACTACCGTATGTCTCCCCGGTTTCGTTCTGTCCGCTATCTGCGATAGATGTTGGCGCATGATATCCTTGCTTAAGTACGGAACAATTAATGCTTCTGTCTCTCCGGTTTGGGGGCAGACTGCACCGAAGAAATGAGCATATTCAAACTGTTGCTGGCGTACAGCTCGAGGACGACTGCCTTTTCTAGCCCATAAGCGTGCAGTTGTGTTCTGCTGTCCAAAGCGAGCTTCATCTTGAAACCAGATATCGACTCGATCAAGTGCCACGCTACCTGGAATGTTAAGGATCGTTTCCAGTTGGAACTTTTTTAAAAACCGCCTGGACTTCAATTGATTGTTTGGGGTGTTTAGAGCGACTGGTTATCCAGCTAAAGCCTAGCTGTTTCAGTAACTTGTAAATCGCGTTTGGATGATAAGTAACATCAAAATGCTGTTGAATATATTTAAGGATGGCATCCCCAGTTAGCCTGCCTCCAGAGGGGCTAGTGCTCTGCTCTTCTAAATAGTTACTGAGTTGCTGCTTTTGAGTTGAGGTTAAATAGCTATCACGACCCTTGTTCTTTTTAGCATCTAAGCCTTTGAGGCCACTCGCAAGATACTTGGCTACCCAGGCGTTAACACTCGCACTGGCAACTTTTAGTCTCAGAGCAACCTCTGTTCGGCTATTTCCCTCTAAAAATAGCGCCACTGCGAGTAATCGCATACGCTTGCGTGGCTCTTTTTCTGCTCTAGATAAAGCCAATATCTCTTCTGCACTGTAAACTTTCAAATGAGAATACTGATTAAGTATGGTGCTTATATTAGATCACAACTCATTACTGATTGGTATTACTGGTATTACTGGTATTACTGGTATTATTCATTACTCATGTTGCCTGCATTTATTTGTGATTTTGAGGTGATAGGTATGGTTGGTTAATTTGCTTTTTTAAATAAATATCGGCACAGGTAAGTACGGAAATACACCTGTGATTTGAATATTTATTCGGTAGCGAAGGTTCGTGCTTCATGCTGTATAAATCATGTTAAGTATTAACTAATGTTAATTTCACTAAGTTTCGTTTAAAAATAAATCATTAGCGTTGTTTGTGACTGAAAAAGCCGCAGTTAAGCGGTTTTATTACAAATAGTACTTTACCTTTTGGGGGAGTTTAAGCATAATGCGTCTCGTCAACAGGGGTATAGTTCCAATTGGTAGAACAGCGGTCTCCAAAACCGATGGTTGCGAGTTCGAGTCTTGCTACCCCTGCCACATTAAGAAAAAGCCGAGCATTAGCTCGGCTTTTTCGCATCTGGAATTTGGCCGGTTATCCCTCATGATTTATGTACCGCTTCCCTCTTTGCCATTACTTCTGCACTATTAGCTAAGGATTGCCTCGGTTGAAATTTGCTATCTTTAGTGGGGGCGATTATTCATGCCTATATGTGCTGAAAAGAGTATTAAGAAACTGGTATCCTAGTAGTCATCATATTCAAATATTTAAGTGACATAAGCGTGGAAAAGTCGGCATATCTGGATGCAATGGGAATTTCGAGGTGGAGCCAGGGCACTGAAGTTGAACAAAGTTACGTTATCCTGGTCGATAAGGTCTCTCAGGAATTAGAGAGTCATCCAATTATCTCTACAGTACTGTCATTAATCGAGTGTCCCTATACTCATTGCAAGTTTACAAGTTCATCACCCAAAGGCTCTGAGGTGATTTGGGATATGCGCAGGGTAAAACTCCCCAGATCAAATGCTAAGCTTACTTCAGCTCCATTGAGTGAACTCGAGACGGTGGTTGGTAATAAACGGGAGCTTTGGAATATGATTGTCGCTCAACAGGAGATGAGCAAGTGAGGAACGAGTTTACTCCAGAGTTTTCCACATTGGATATCACAGTAAGCCCTCAGATGGCTCATATCGCCTCCCTTGCACATTCTTACCCTATGAGCCTTTCTACTATTGAAACTTGCTTTGGGCCTTTATACAGCTCAATAGGGGTTTATTTAAAGGGGGAGTTACAAGGTTTTGCGATTCTTCATCAAATTTTTGAAGATGTGACACTTATGGATATCTGCATACATCCAAAATCTCAAGGTCGAGGTCTTGGCCATTTGTTGTTACAGCATGTTATCTCATCTGCGATTGATGGTGATGCCGAAACGCTTTTCCTTGAGGTGCGAGAGTCTGGTGAAGCGGCGAGAGCCTTATACATTAAAGATGGGTTTAAAGAGACTGGACGTCGTAAAGGTTACTATAAAACTGAAGAGGGAAGTGAAGATGCCATTTTGATGGAGCTTCATTTCAACAGGTAAAAAAATAGCGCCAGTTGATTTCTCAACGACGCTAATAATCTGTTTGGAGTAAATGCTTTATTTCACTTCTTTGCCTTGAGCTTGAAGATCGGCATGGTAGCTGGATCTAACCATAGGCCCACAGGCTGCATGAGTAAAACCAATGCTCTCGGCAAACTCTCTAAGCTCATCAAATTCTGCAGGCGGGACATAGCGCTCAACACGAAGATGGAACTTTGACGGTTGCAGATACTGCCCCAATGTAAGCATCTCGACGTTGTGAGCGCGTAGATCTTTCAATACCTCGGCTATCTGCTCGTTGGTCTCGCCTAAGCCCATCATCAAACCTGATTTAGTCGGTATATTGGGATGACGCTCTTTGAACTTCTTGAGCAGATCCAAAGACCATTGATAATTCGCACCTGGTCTCGCTTTGCGATAATGCATCGGCGCCGTTTCAAGGTTGTGGTTGAATACATCAGGTGGCTCAGTTGCTAAAATATCCAGAGCAGCATCGATACGGCCTCGGAAATCAGGAACTAAGATCTCAATTTTTATGTTGGGGTTAAGTAAGCGGATTTCTCGGATACAATCGGCAAAATGCTGTGCGCCACCATCTCTAAGATCGTCGCGATCGACAGATGTGATCACCACATATTTAAGCTTCATATCTTTAATCGTTTGAGCCATTTTCTTAGGCTCATCAGCGTCTGGCTTCAATGGACGCCCATGGGCAACGTCGCAAAACGGGCAACGTCGGGTACAGATCGCGCCTAATATCATGAAGGTTGCCGTTCCGTGGTTAAAGCATTCGGCAAGGTTAGGACATGAAGCTTCTTCGCAAACAGAGTGAAGCTTATTTTTACGCAACGCTTGCTTTATCTCATCGATACGTTGGCTGGATGAAGGTAATTTAACTCTGAGCCAATCAGGCTTACGTAACATTGTTTCGCGTTCTGAGGGAACCACTTTTACAGGGATGCGAGCGACTTTATCAGCATCCCTAAGCTTGACACCCGGTTGCAATCTTTCTGGCCTATTCATATGACTCTGGTAATCCTTGGTGGTGAACTAGCTTCTTTAAACCGAGTTCTTGGCTAAGAGTTTTAATCAGTTGCGTGCCAGCTTCTTCGACCGTTTGTGGGCCACCGAGCTGTTTGCATTGAATCATTTCCATTCCGGCATATCCACAAGGATTAATGCGTTGAAATGGTGACATGTCCATATCGACGTTGAGTGCCAATCCGTGGAATGAGCAGCCTTTGCGGATCCTAAGGCCGAGAGAAGCGATCTTACGCTCCTCAACATAAACTCCTGGGGCATCTGCTTTGGCATAAGCCTCTATTTGATAACTCTTGAGCATACTAACGATACTCTGTTCTATATGGGTAACGAGTTGTCGTACACCCACTTTGAGTCTTTTAATATCAAGGAGGGGATAGATGACCAGTTGTCCTGGGCCGTGATAAGTCACTTGTCCACCACGGTCAACTTGAATGACCGGGATGTCGCCAGGATTTAGGATATGTTCACTCTTACCTGCTTGGCCTTGAGTAAAAACGGGCGCGTGTTCAACAACCCAGATCTCATCAGGACTATTTCCGTCGCGATTATCTGTGTAGTGCTGCATAGCATGCCACACAGATTCGTAATCTTGCTTACCTAGATGCCGAATATGCAAACTGCTGTCTTGCAAGGGCAACCTCTCCCCTCAAATATTAGTGCGGGTATTATACGCTTCAATTTGTTAAATGTAAGATAGATCACATTTATAAGTGATGAGTAATATTTAGAGTACGCGTTTTACGCCATCTATTTTGGCTAGATCGACATATAAAGTTTCGATATGCTCTTTACTCTGTACCGTCACCCGGACAGTAATTGAGTGATAAGTGCCTTTACTTGATACTTTAATGCTTGGTGAGTAATCACCTGGAGCATGTTGCTGAACAACTGAAACAACACGATCTGCTAAAGTTTCATGGGCATCGCCAACCACTTTAAATGGGAAAGAATTAGGAAACTCAATCAATTCATCAAATTTAGTGTCTAACATTTTTTACTCTCAACAATTTCAACATAGATAATATGGTGCTAATTATAGCGAATTCAAGTCCGTGAGTCTTGTTTGGGCATTAAACGAAACAAGCCACCCTAAGGTGGCTTGATCTTTCCCTTCAATTTCAATCCTTAGCTGAACCAGCCAGAGAACATCTGCTTGAAATAATCCATCAGTTTGCTAAACCAACTGCCCTCATTCACCTCTTGCAATGTGACAAGCGGGAATTGAGCAATATCTTTACCGTTAAGCTGGAAGAAGATTCGACCCACAGTTTCGCCCTTGGCTAATGGAGCCGTGAGCTCTTTGGTTAATTCAAAGTTAGCTTGTAGGTTTTTAGCTTGGCCACGACTGATCGTGATTGGAGTATCCGTGAGCACGCCTAAATCTACAGACTCTTTGTCACCGTACCAAATTTTTTGAGTAACGAAGCTTTCACCAGCCTTATAAGGAGTTATCGTTTCGAAGAAACGGAATCCGTAGTTCAGAATTTTTTTACTTTCTGCCTTTCGTGCTGCTTCACTCTTGGTTCCCATAACAACAGCGACTAAGCGCATGCCGTCTTTTGTGGCAGAGGTGACTAAGTTATAACCTGCACCTGAGGTGTGACCTGTCTTAATACCATCGACATGTAAGCTTTTGTCCCACAATAAACCGTTACGGTTATATTGCTTAATACCATTATAAGTAAATGACTTCTTGCTATAGACTGAGTACTCATCCGGTACATCGCGAATCAGTGCTGCACCAAGGATTGCCATGTCGTAGGCCGTTGTTTTATGGTTCTCTGAATCCAGGCCATGAGAGTTTTCGAAGTAACTGTCTTCCATGCCAAGTTGCTTAGCCCAAGAGTTCATAAGATCAACGAACCCATCTTCTGTACCTGCAATATGTTCAGCCATAGCGACACAAGCATCATTACCTGATTGAACAATTATTCCATGGTTCAGGTCATCAACTGTGACTTGTTTACCCACTTCGATAAACATTTTTGAAGAGTCAGGGAAGTTCTTAGACCAGGCTTTCTTACTGATGGTGACTTCATCATCAGGGGAGATATTACCGACCTTGATTTCATGGCCAATGACATAACTGGTCATCATTTTGGTCAAACTTGCTGGGTTTAAACTTTCATAAGCATTTTCTTCTGCTATGACTTGTCCGGTATTGTAATCCATTAAGATGAAAGCTTTAGCGGCAACTGTAGGGGCATTAGGGGTAACGACCGGGGTGGCATAAGCGAAAGAACAAGCGACCGAGGTCGCAAGGATAAGTGTTTTTAAAGGACGATTAAAAAAATTCATATCAATAAGGCGCATCTTATTTGGTTATATTCGGGAAATCAAAACTCGTCAAAGTATATCACTAGTCGACAAACTAATTCAGTGAAGGTTCATTAATCTTTATCAATTGGTGGCCACGGTCATGTCAAAGCTCTGGCATTCGTTTAAACATTTCAATGAAACTACTCAGAGATCAGATAGCTTTGAGGGTATCCATCCTGCTTAAGTTTTTCATTTAACTTGGTTGCTATTTGCTGTTGTCCTATCGGTCCCAACTGCAGTCTATACAGGTTGTTGACCGATACGAGTCTGGTTTTTATCAGGTATTTCGTTTCAAGATTTTTAGCGAGTGCGTCGATCTTGGTTTTATCCGAAGAAGCCAATACCTGAATATAATGTGACTTCGTCTTTTTCAGTTCAGCAAGCGCAATCGATTCTGGGTTTTCGATATAGATCACCTCTATCTTTACCCTCGCAGTCCCTGTTTTTAGTACGTCTAGCCTGTGGGCTGCTGCGTAGGAGAGATCGATGATCCGCCCCTCATGAAACGGACCTCTGTCGTTGACTCTCACGATAACTTGTTTGTTGTTATCCAGATTCGTCACTTTTACATAACTGGGTAAAGGAAGCGTTTTGTGAGCTGCAGACATAGAGTACATGTCGTAGGTTTCACCATTAGAGGTCAAGTGACCATGAAATTTGGAACCATACCATGACGCTATCCCCGTTGCTTGGTAGCCTTTGCCCGAGTCCATCACCTGATAGCCTTTACCTAGCACTGTGTAGTTTTTCTTGTTCCCTCCACGGCTGTAGGGTTCGTATTTAGGATGGGCATCTTCGACTCCGGTCACATCCGGAGCGCTGCTCGGTGCCTTATCATTGTCCATATCATAACGCCCACCGCTAGAACTCGAGCATGCAGAAAGTGTGAGTGCGAAAAATAGGGGGATTACCCATCTGGTGTTTTTATTGAGCATCATGAGCTTTCTTTAATTTAAGACTGAATTGATAAACTGCCATTGCATATAATGGACTGCGATTATAGCGAGTGATCACATAAAAATTATTAAGCCCTAACCAGTAATCGCTTTTTAATTCCTGCTCTAGCTCTATAATCATGGCAGGCTGGGAAATATCCAAATCAATAGACTCTGCTAAGGAGACTGATGGAGACAAGATATCCGATGCTTGGTAGTGTAGACGCTCACCAGACCATACCTTTCTATCTGAGGGCAATTCGGCTGTCACGGTTAGTGGTATCGCCACCGGCGCCTGTGCGACCCAGCCATGCTGATGAAAGTAGTTTGCCACACTACCAATGGCATCAACCGGATTATTCAACAGATCTCTTCGACCATCATTATCGAAATCGACCGCGTAATGGCGGTAGCTGGACGGAATAAACTGCCCGAAACCCATGGCGCCGGCATAGGAACCATTGAGATTGTTGATATCAAGTCGTTCTTCTTTCGTCAGAGTTTGTAAGTTACTCAGTTCTTTTCTGAAAAATGTGGCTCTGGGTGGATAATAAAAGCCTAATGTATACAGGGCATCGACGACAGGGTAGTTACCCATATAGCCACCGTAGAAAGTTTCAATACCGATAATTGCGATAATAATTTCCGGGTCGACTCCAAACTCTTTAGCTGCTCGACTTACTGTTGCTTCATGTTTATTCCAAAAATCGAGTCCCGCCTTCAAGCGTTTTTCTGTGAGAAAAATGGGGTAGTACTGATGCCAGGGTTTTGCTTCCCAAGGCTTTGTCATCGCATCAATAACTGCTTGATCAAATTTGGCCGTAGCAAGAAAAGTCTCCACCTCTTTTTCAGAGAAGCCTAAGGCTATTTGAGTTTGTAGAAACTCAGATTTTAATGTGGCAGCACTCGCTTCTTCTGGAGTTAACTTTAAATCGATAGTGCTTGCAGATGCAGTGAAAGACAGTGTGGCTAAAAGAAGAGGAGCCAGCAATTTAGAAGATATTTTCACTTAAAGATCCCTGTTCATTAAAAATACTTAGAGTCGGATATCGAGCATTCCCTCTGATAATCAAAAAGGGACGCTAAGTCAGTTAGTCGATACTAACTGACTTAGCTTAATTGTCGATGAAGCATTTTACAATTCATCAAAAACCAGTAGGCATCGATATGTGCCTACCGCTCTTATCTGTCGATAAAACGCCTATGTGTATGGATACTCATTAAGATACCAAAACCCGTCATCAAAGTGAGCATGGATGTACCTCCATAACTAATTAAGGGCAGAGGAACACCAACGACAGGTAGCAGACCTGAAACCATACCAATATTCACAAAGATATAAACGAAGAAGGTTAAGGTTATGCTGCCAGCTAACAGTCGAGCGAAGCTGGTTTGTGCTCGAGACGCAATAACAAGACCCCGGCCAATGACATAGAGGTATATAGCAAGTAATAGCAAGCTACCGATCAAACCAAATTCTTCACCGATAACGGCAAAAATAAAGTCAGTATGACGCTCCGGGAGAAACTCTAGCTGCGACTGTGTACCGTCAAGCCAACCTTTCCCCCACATCCCGCCCGAGCCGATAGCGATTTTGGATTGAATAATATGATAGCCAGCGCCCAAAGGATCTTTTTCCGGGTCGAGTAGAGTCAGTACCCGGGTTCGTTGATAGTCATGCATCAGAAAGAACCACAAGACAGGCAGCATGGCGAGCACGCCACCAATGAAGGTACCTACAATCGCCCAACTCATTCCCGATAAAAACAACACGAAGATCCCAGAAGCTGCGACTAGAATAGAGGTACCAAGATCTGGTTGTTTAGCAATCAAGAGCGTCGGAATAAGTAATATAACGCCAGCACCAGCTAAGTATCTTTTCTTAGGTGGAAGTGGAAATTTACTGATGTACCAAGCCATAGTGATAGGAAAGGCAAGCTTGATCAGTTCCGATGGCTGAAACTCCATGAAACCAAGGTTTAGCCATCTTTGCGCCCCCTTGTTGATCTCACCAAAAAAATGCACTCCTAGCAGCAAGACAATTCCGGCCAGATAGATGGGAAAGGCCCAGCGTCTGAGTACTTCAGGGTTAATCTGGGCAACCACAAACATGATCACCAAAGATAAGCCCATTCGAACGAGTTGGCGTTCCATGAGCGCTAAGTCTTCACCGCCAGCAGAATAGATGACGAATAAGCCGAATCCCATTAAGGCCAGAATGCCGAATAGAAGTGGCAGATCGATATGGAGACGCTGCCAAATATTTGGTCTATGGTTCTGCGTACTCATTGAATCGACTCCCAGCTATCTCGTAACATATATTCATCAAGCAGCGCCCTGGCAACCGGGCCAGCATTGGCGCCACCCCAGCCGGCATTTTCAAGTACCACGGCCAAGACAATCTTGGGGTTTTCAAAAGGGGCATAGGCAATAACTAACGCATTATCTCTAAGGTGTTCGTCGATATTATCCGCATCATACTTTGCATCTGCGGCGACATTGATAACTTGGGCTGTACCGGTCTTCATCGCCGCACTATACGTCGCATCTTTAAATCGTTTCTTATGAGCCGTATCTCTCATCGCGTTATTGATGATCTCCCAGTTCTTTGGGTCTTTAAGCTCAATCGGTGCCATCTCATCGACGGGGGAGTTAATTTTTGCCGTGCTGTCTTTTATTGATTGCAACAGATGTGGTACAAAGCGTTTGCCTTTGTTCGCCATAATCGCCGTAGCATTGGCGAGTTGTAATGGTGTTGTGGTCCAGTAACCCTGACCAATACCTACTGAGATGGTGTCTCCGATATACCAAGGCTGATTGTATCTCATGCGCTTCCAATCTTTTGATGGCATGATGCCCGCAGACTCTTCAAAAATGTCGACGCCAGTCCGCTCACCGAAACCGAAGGGTTGCATGAAGTTGGCAATTTTATCTACACCTGTTTTATAGGCAAGCTCATAAAAATAGGTATCGCAAGAGCCGACTAAAGCGCTATTAACATCTACCCAGCCATGCCCCCAACGTTTCCAGTCTCGGTACTTTCTCTCGACGCCAGGGATCTGCCAGAAGCCTGGGTCCCAGACTCTGGTCTTCGCTGTGATGGTTTTATCTTCCAGCCCGAGCAGTGCAATATGGGGTTTAACTGTCGAAGCCGGCGCATATTGACCTTGGGTCGCGCGGTTAATCAGGGGACGGGAGCGAGAGTTGAGTAGCTCACCGTATGCCTTGGTACTGATCCCGTGTACAAAAAGGTTTGGATCATAGGTTGGACTCGACACCATAGCTAATATTCCACCGTCGCGAGGATCGATAGCGACGACAGACCCCCTGCGCCCATTTAGCAATTCAACGGCTTTTTCTTGTAGATTTAAGTCTAGAGTCAGGTAGATATCCTGACCCGGTACCGGAGGAACTGATTTTAGCGTTCGAATTGTGCGGCCACGGTTATTGACCTCTTCCTCTAAATGACCTGGCTGACCATGAAGCAGATTTTCATAGAACTTCTCGATACCTTGTTTGCCTATGTACTTTGTCGCAGCATAATTTTTCCATAGGTCATTACGTTGTAATGCAGCTCGGTCTCGATCGTTAATTCTTCCTACATAACCTAATGCATGGGTCATCATTCCGTTGTAGGGGTAGTGGCGTTTCAGGCCTGCAACCACTGAGATACCCGGAAATCGGTGACGATTTACGCTGAACAATGCGACTTCACTTTCGCTCAGACGGTTCTTCAGCGTTAGAGGCTTAAAACGTCTGTGATATTTCAGTGACTTTTGGAAATCTTCCTGCTCATCGGCAGACAGCGGGATAAGCGTACTTAATTCTGTCAGTACTGCGGGGATATCTTTTACTTTCTCTGGGATGAGTTCTAAGGAAAAGAAAGGCTGATTTTCAGCTAAGAGTTTGCCATGACGGTCGAATATCAGGCCCCGGCTCGGCGCGACAGGCACAACTCTGATACGGTTATCATTAGAACGAGTTTCGTAGTCGGTATAGGAGAGTATTTGCAAGTGATAGAGGTTTGTCAGTAATACTCCCAACAAAATGACGACGCAAGCGAATGTAAACAATGCTCTTCGTTTGAAAAGCGATGCCTCCGCCGCGTGGTCATGCATAGTTATCCGCTTCTTTGGCGCCACTTACACATTCTCCAGCTTAGATATAAGCGATTGACACATAGCCTTGTCCTTAGCTAACTAGCTTAGGTCCCAACCGGAACACCTATTCTCTATGGTAAGGGTGATTATTATTGACGCTCCAAGCTCGATAAAGGCTTTCGGCGACAACAACTCTGACTAATGGGTGAGGTAGAGTCAAAGCGGACAGGCACCAACTTTGAGATGCAGCTTGTTTACAAGCAGGGGCAAGACCTTCGGGGCCACCAATAAGCAGGCTCACATCTCGACCATCTAACTGCCACTTACCAAGTTGAGTGGCAAGATCTGGTGTTGTCCAGGTTCTGCCTGGAAGATCTAAGCTGACGATATGATTACTTTTGGGAATAGCAGCCAACATCTGCTCGCCTTCTTTATGAAGAATTCGAGCAATATCGGCATTCTTACCTCTTTTCCCCGCAGGGATCTCAACCAGTTCGAGTGCCATATCTCTAGGAAAACGACGTTGGTATTCCTGGAAACCTGTGGTGACCCAATCTGGCATCCGAGTGCCAACTGCGATTAACTGTAACTTCATTAAGCTGGTTTTTCTGACCAAAGCTTCTCGAGTTCGTAAAAATCACGAGTCTTGTCTTGCATGACATGAAGGATCACATCACCTAAGTCAACTAATACCCACTCGCTGCTCTCGCGGCCTTCAACACCATAAATGTGTAGCTTGGCACGCTTAGATTCAACCACTACATTTTCAGCGATTGCTTTAACATGAGTTTTAGATGTTCCAGAACAAACCACCATGTAATCAGTGATGTTTGACTGGTTAGATACTTCTAATGTAACAATATCTTTGGCTTTTAAATCTTCGATTTTATCGATTACAAATTGCTTTAGCTCGGCGCTATCCACGCGGAATACCTCATTAAATTTTTAACAGCGCAGTAGTATAACAGGTTATGGCAAATCTCATAAGCGATTGGTGATACAGAATGGCAATTTCCCTTGCGGGAGTCGTGAAGATGGGATTAAGCCGGACCTTGATAAAGACTATTGTGTTGAATAAATTTAATAATCTTACTTGGGAGAGCATTCTCTGGAGTTATGCCATTAAATAGTTGATGGCGAATCTCTGTAGAGGAAAAGGGTTGCGGGGTTATTTCAATCGGGATAATGAGTCCGGTGCTTTGTGGTAGTATTTGATTGCTCGGGGTTAACCTATGTTCGTATTCTTCGTAGATTGCGCTATCCGGTTTTAGGCACCAGCCATGACGCTCTGAAACGACGATATGACACAATTCAAATATTGACCTCCATTCGTACCAAGTTGGCAGTGATACGAGCGAGTCCATACCCATGATAAAGTAGAATTCATCATTAGGATGTTCATCTCTGAGCTGTTTAAGTGTTGTCACTAAATAAGATGGACTGTCGCGTTTGGCTTCAATATCACACAGGTCAAATGAATCATATTGGTCACAAACAAGCTGAACCATCTCGAGTCGCTGTTCTGTACTCACACACGTTGACGATTTATGAGGCGGTATATGGTTCGGCATCAACCATACCCTATCTAAATTCAGCTTATCTCTCACCTCAAGGATTGGGCGAATATGACCAAAGTGAATGGGGTCGAAGGTTCCGCCGAGTATTCCTATACGCATAGTTAACTTAGTTCCATTAGTCTAGTTCGATATGGGATAAGCTAGCGTGTGATTTAGGGTCAAACAGCAGGCATAGGTGACTCATGTCTGTCCAGTCTTCGACTCCCTGCTGTTTGAGCTTTAACTCTATGGCTGACGCCCCGCAGAGCAAAGACTCAATTTGAGTTAGTGTCAGTCTGTTAAGTGCAGCTTGATATAAAGGTTTTCGCTTATCCCAGATCCTGAGCTTGCTCCAAAGAGTTTGAAGCGATTGTTGACTCTCAAGTGCACTCTTTAATTGCAGCAAAATCGTTAGCTCTTTAAATACCCCCCACAGAATTATCGGCATGGCAACGCCTTCAGCCTTTAGCTGTGAAAGAATATGCTGGGCTTTATCCTGATGGTTATTTAACATGGCATCGGTGAGCTGAAATACAGTGAATCGCGATTGGTCTTCAAAATAGGATTCAAGTTGTTGGCTGTTTATCTCTGTATTGGGGCTTAGTAGTTGCAGTAGTTGTAATGATTGGTCGGCAGCTAATAAATTTCCTTCGTAAAGGCTAAATAACATCTCTCTGGCGTCGCGAGTCAACAGTAACTTAAAATGATTGATGCGGCCATCGAGCCAGCGTTGAAATTGCTGACCTTCAGGAGTTGCACAGGGGATGTAGACACCTTTAGCATCCAGAGTCTTAAACCATTTACTCTTAGTCTGCTCTGCTGCGAGCTTAGGACCCATTATGATCAACAGCACATCTGGATTTTCCATCTGCATTAAGTGTTGAAAAATAGCGCCACCTTCGCTGCCGGGTTTGGCTTGCGGAAGTGTGAGTTCTATGACGCGTCTGCTCGAAAACAAGCTCATCGCCTGCCACTCGTCAACTAACTCATTCCAGTTAAAATTGTTCTCTTGCGTAAGCTGAACTTTCTCTTCAAAACCATCACGTTTAGCCTGAGCATAGATCTGGGTTCGACTTGTTTCACATAGCCAAGGATCATCACCAAATATTAGGTAGCATTGTTGCAGCGGTTTGAGATGACGGGCTAGCTGATCCGGGTAGACCCTCATCAGTAAACCTCAATACAAAAAAATGAGCGCAGGTAGTGGAACTGTATACCTGATGCTGAAAAAACCATCAATTTATCTCTATCGATGCGAGTGTCTGTATCATCTGATCCGCTGCCTGAATGCGCATCTCTTTTAAGAGCAGCTCCATCTCTCGGCTTTTTGCTAACGCTGTGCGTGGATCATCGAGGTAATCTCGCTGAATATCGACTTCGAATTTCTGTACTTCACTCTCGGGTAAACTTACTGCAAATGTTACGTGATAGGTCAGTTCATATTCAGCCACATTACCCGTCGGGTAAAGGGAGAGAGTCGATCTGTCCAGTGAGTCCCGTAAAATATTCAAGGTCGGTGTGTCGTCTGACTCCTCAACAAGTGCAATACTGTTTAGACGTAAGCGCTCACGTACCAGACGAGTCAGCTCGCTATACTCATCTTGACTAGTTAGGTGCAGGGTTCTTAGCTGCTCTGGGATAGAGTAGCTTCCCTGAAGTTTAAAACCGCAACCGGCACTGAACAAAATGCTCAGTCCCATTATTGCGAAACATATGCGTTTAATTAGCATAAGCTAGGCATTCATTCCTTTTGGTGATATCACTTGTAAGTCATGACACTGAGCAAAATGCTCAGTGTCATTAGAATTGCGAAACATATGCGATTAATTAGCACTAGTTAGGCATTTCTTCCTTAAAGTGAAGTCCTAGTTAGCTACGATGTTGAGCAACTTGCCCGGTACATAGATAACTTTGCGAACGGTTTTACCTTCGGTATGTTTAATCACACCCTCTTCTGCAAAACCTTGTTCCTCAACAACTTCTTTAGTCGCATCGGCTGGAACGGTGATCTTAGCGCGCAGCTTACCGTTTACTTGAACGATGATAAGTTTGCTGTCTTCAACGAGTGCAGACTCATCGGCTTCAGGCCATTGCACATCTTCGATGTTTTCCGAGTTGCCCAGTTCGTTCCACAAGCTAAAGCTAGTGTGTGGAATGATAGGGTAAAGCAGACGGACAACTGCAGACAGCGCTTCTTGCATTAGAGCGCGATCTTGCTGTGTTTCAGTTGGTGCTTTCTGAAGACGGTTCATTAGCTCCATAACTGAAGCGATGGCCGTGTTGAACATCTGACGACGTTCAATATCATCGCCGACCTTAACTATGGTCTTGTGCAACTCACGACGTAGCTCTTTCTGCTTAGCATCGAGAGATTTAACGTCTAACGGAGCTGTGGCGCCTTTAGCGACATGATCATGGGCGACTTTCCACAAACGCTTAATAAAGCGATGTGCACCTTCCACACTCGATTCTTGCCACTCAAGCGTCAGCTCAGGTGGCGCGGCAAACATCATAAATAGACGTACCGTGTCGGCCCCGTACTTATCTACCATCTCTTGAGGGTCAATGCCGTTGTTTTTAGACTTAGACATCTTGCTCATACCGGTATAGATAAGCTCATGACCTTCGCTGTCAACGGCTTTCAGAATACGGCCTTTCTCGTCAGTTTCCTGAACGGTCACATCTGATGGAGCAACCCAAACCCGCGCGCCTTTCTCGTTGTTATAGTAGAAAGCGTCGGCTAAAACCATACCTTGAGTCAGTAGACGCTTAGCTGGCTCATCGGAGTTAACTAAACCAATATCGCGTAGTAACTTATGGAAGAAGCGGAAGTAAAGCAGGTGCATACACGCATGCTCAATACCACCGATATACTGATCGACTGGTAGCCAGTAGTTAGCTTTAGCCGGGTCTAACATCTCATCGGCATGCGGACTACAGTAGCGGGCATAATACCAAGATGACTCCATAAAGGTGTCGAAGGTATCAGTCTCTCTGAATGCTTCCTGACCATTAACCTGAGTTTTAGCCCACTCTTTATCGGCCTTGATTGGGCTTTGGATTCCATCCATAACCACATCTTCAGGCAAAATGACTGGCAGTTGATCTTCCGGTGTCGGAACGACTGTACCGTCAGCAAGCGTGACCATAGGGATAGGTGCGCCCCAGTAACGTTGACGGGAGACACCCCAATCGCGTAAACGGAAGTTCACCTGACGTTTACCTTTGCCTTCACTCGATAGCTTGGCATCAATGGCATCGAAAGCACCTTGGAAGTCCAGGCCATCGAGCTCTGGGAAAGAGTCACCCGAGTTAAACAATACGCCTTTCTCGGTGTAGGCTTCTTCGCTGATGTCTAGTTCGCTATCGCTTGGCTTAATAACACCCTCGATAGCTAAGCCGTATTTAGTCGCGAACTCATAATCACGTTGATCGTGAGCAGGAACCGACATTACAGCGCCAGTACCGTAGTTCATCAATACGAAGTTAGCGGCCCAGATAGGCACTTGCTTACCCGTTAGTGGATGAGTGGCATACAGACCTGTAGCAACACCTTTCTTTTCCATCGCTGCCATAGCGGCTTCTGTAGTATCGGCGTTTTTACACTCTTCGATAAAGTCGGCAAGCTCAGGGTTATTCGTTGCTGCTTTTTCTGCAAGTGGGTGACCAGCTGCAATAGCGACATAAGTGACACCCATGACAGTATCCGGACGCGTGGTGTAGATATCGAATGTCTCTTCGCTATCGACAACACCGAAAGTCATCTCGATGCCTTCGCTGCGTCCAATCCAGTTACGTTGCATGGTCTTAACTTGCTCAGGCCATTCGTCTAACTGATCGATATCTTTCAGTAGTTCGTCAGCATACTCAGTGATCTTGATAAACCACTGAGGGATCTCTTTTTGCTCTACCGTGGTATCACAACGCCAGCAGCAACCATCGATTACCTGTTCGTTAGCCAAAACGGTTTCATCGTTCGGGCACCAGTTCACTGAAGCCGTTTTCTTATAAACCAAGCCTTTTTCATAAAGCTTAGTGAAAAACCACTGTTCCCAACGATAGTACTCTGGAGTACAGGTTGCGATCTCACGGCTCCAGTCATAACCAAAACCCAGCATTTTCAGCTGGTTTTTCATGTAATCGATATTTTCGTAAGTCCAAGGTGCCGGGGCTGTGTTGTTTTTAATCGCAGCGTTTTCAGCAGGAAGACCAAATGAGTCCCAACCTATAGGTTGTAATACATTTTTTCCCTGAAGTCGCTGGTAACGAGCGACAACGTCACCTATGGTGTAGTTACGAACATGACCCATGTGTAGCCGGCCTGAAGGATAAGGAAACATAGAGAGACAGTAGAATTTCTCTTTGTTTTCGTCTTCGGTGACTTCAAATGTTTTTGTGTCTTGCCAGTGCTGTTGCACTTTAGCTTCAATTTCTGAAGGTTGATATTGCTCTTGCATCAATATTTCCCGGCCATGCCGCCCATTTATTTGATCTTGCGCACTTACCGCGCGAGTTAGATCTGCATAGAATAAACTAGAAGTGCGTCATTAAAAAGGTTCAGTTGAAGGAGTATTGAGTATGAGTAAAAAAAGTACTGAGTTACTAGCGCTTTATGAGGCCTTAATTACACAAGTTAAATCGGATTATTCTGACGATAATACTATGACTGTAAAGAAGTTATTTAACATTGTCACTAGCAGTAAGGAGTACCTTTCTTTAAAAGATCGAGCAAAAGAGAATGAGTTAGCTTTAGTCGAACAATTTTTAAAACGTGATATAGCGGCTTACCTTCAAGAAAAAAATGATACCGACCTTAGCCATAGTCCGACCTTGATCACCGTAGAAAATACTCTTTGGCATTGGTTGAGTGGAATTACCGATAGAAGTCAGATTGAATGGCATGAAGTTATTCAAGACTTTAAGCATCAGGGGCATTACAAGAGTGGCGAGATTGTGGGGCAGGGTAACATGGTATGTACCCACTGTGGTCATGAGATGAGAATCGAGTTTCCAGGTGTGATCCCCGATTGCCCTCAATGTGATAAGGGTGAGTTTACCCGTGAGGCATTAGCGCCATAAATATATTTGCTCCGTTACTTATCTGAACTAAGTAAGCATGTGTTATTTAACACATGCTTGAAGGGATATCATGGCTTATGAATGCCTTTATCTGAAGGTGACTTTAAGACATCATTAACTGCTTACCTGCCAAGTTCTTGTCTCTTACCCCTCCAAATTTCAGGTCGTTTTCTCCTGCTACCGGTCCAAATACCGCTCTTTTTACTCAATTTTATCTATTTAATTGAATTCATTTGATATGAATAACCATGGTGTGATTAATCTTTACTATATTTGTATTGTAGTTTGTGAACTTTATTGTGGTTATTGTGTGTAATTCTGTTATTTTTTAGTTAAAGGTGGCGCGTTATTATTTGCAAAGCTATTCGGATTTCTTGGGGGAGTTAGAATGAAGTTTGTACATAAGATTGTGATGGCTGTGAGTTTAATCTTGATGTTGTCCTTAGGTTGTCTGTCAGGATATCAATATATTCAAATAAAGCAGCAGATTAATGATCAGGTGAACAGTAGTGTTTCTGAGCTTGCCAGTTCGATGAATAGTAACATTCAAGCGGTCATGGCTGAAAAGGCCGATATTACGGCCTATGCAGTTTCACTGTTACAGGAAGATCTATCAGATGAGCATTTCGTTGAAATATTAGGCCAAGCGGTTATAAAGAAACACTTTCTTTTGGCGGGTATGGGCCTGGAGAGTGGACACTTTGTAGGAAATGATCCTAACTGGAATCCCGGCGCGAGTTATGATCCTCGGCAACGTATGTGGTACAAGGAAGCTAAAAGTAAAAATAAACAATTGTTTACTGCGCCTTATGCCGATGCTTCTAGCGGTGAGATCATGATTTCTACTGCAGCGCCCTTATACGAAAATGGTCAATTCAAAGGCGCACTGTTTACCGATGTCAGCCTTAAGAGTCTGGCAGAGATCAGTAACGAGGCGCACCTATTTGGTGCTGGTTATGCGTTTATCGTGGGTAACGATGGGGAGTTTATCGCACATCCTGAGGCTGCACAGAATGGTCGTGCGATGGACCAATTTTTTGGTGAGAGGTTAGATACCAGCAAGGAGTTTGGTGAAGTAGAGATTGATGGACAGATGCATGCCTTGATCTTCAGTCCACTATCCGGTCTGGGCTGGACGCTGGGCATTGTTTTGGATGAAAGCATCATTTATGCCGCCGCCGATGAACTACGAAATGCAGCGATTCTATATTCTGTCTTGTCACTCATCATAGCGATATTAGTCATGAGCGGGATTATCAGTCGTTTGATGAGACCTCTGGAAGTATTAAATGAAGCTATGGCCGATGTCGCAACGGGAGAGGGAGATCTTACCCGTCGCCTCAGTACTGATTCAGATGTTGAATTTGCCACCTTGGCTGGTAATTTCAACAATTTTGTTATCAAACTTCAGGATTTGATCCAGCAGGTGAAGTTGATTGGAGGAGAAGTTAGCCTAGGTACTGAAACTACGGCGAGAGGGGCGAGTGAAGCGACTGAGTCGATGGGCGCACAGACACAAGAGGTTGAACAGTTAGCCACAGCGATGCATGAGATGGCGACAACGGCTTCAGATGTTGCCAACAATGCTCAAGGAGCTGCCTATGCGGTTCAACAGGCCGATAATGCCGTGAGTGATGGAGCCTCTGCCGTCTTGCAGACAACCGAGTCTATCGAGCATCTCTCTCTGCAGATTGAAGAAGCTGTGGTGGTCGTTAAAGAGTTGGAGACGGATACAGTGAGTATTGAGTCAATACTCGGCGTCATTAATGAGATTGCGGGTCAAACTAATTTGCTGGCACTTAATGCCGCAATTGAAGCTGCAAGGGCCGGTGAGTCGGGAAGAGGCTTTGCCGTCGTTGCCGATGAGGTTCGTAGCCTAGCCGCACGTACTCAGGAGTCCACCTCTGAAATTAAAGAGAAAATTGAGAAGTTACAGTCAGGTGTGGCCGCCGTTGTAAATGTGATGGATGAAAGCCGCACGACAACGGTGACAACCGTTGAAAAAGCCAAGACTGCGAATGAAACCCTCAACGAGATCCGTAAGAGTATCGAAGAGATAACCGATATGAACCTGCAGATCGCCAGCGCCGCAGAGGAGCAGAGCCAAGTCGCCGAGGAGATGAATAAGAACACCTCTAATATCAGAGATCTGTCGATGCAGGTTTCAGACAATGCCGAGCAGACAAATCTGGCGATGAGTGAGCAATTGGATCATGTTAAGAAACAAGAGGAGCTATTGAATCAGTTTATCGTGTAATACCAATCTTACGAAATAGATGAGTCGTTCAGAACTCAATGCCGGCACTTTTTGAATTGTGTCGGCATTTTTTACCTCTTTAATTAGGGGGCTAAACCTCGTCTTTCTGGAGTGTTTGACTGCCTAGCTTTGCGCTGAGTTGCTTCATTGGAGAGTCCCATTCCCTGCAACATTTGTCGCGAATGAGACCTCTCAGTAGCTTATTTTCTTATACAGAATACTATAAGGCGGGCTTCTGGCTATTGTAGCTCCGGGGAGCGAATTAGGGGCCCATTCTTCTTTGTGTCTGTGTTGCTACTCTTGCTTATTATCACCCGGTTACGGCCATTTCGTTTTGCCTGATACAGTGCTCTGTCAGCATTTTCGATCAGACATTGGCAGTCTTTACATTGCGCATTCAGCTCTGCAACACCAATACTTACTGTGACGTTTATAGAGAGTGGCTCATTATCAGGGTCTCTGGGAATCACTTGCTGAAAGTCTGCCACGACATGTCTGATTCGTTCAGCGAGTGTATAGGATGTTGAGCCCTGGGTACGAGGGAGAATGACGACAAACTCTTCACCACCAAAACGGGCAAGTACATCAGACTCTCTGAGCGAACGCTTGATCAGCTGGGCGATATTTTTCAACACCAGATCACCAACCTGATGCCCATAGTTATCATTGACCAGTTTGAAGTGATCGATATCGATTAGAAAGATGGAAAGAGGTTGAGAGTAACTCAATGCCCGTTCAGTCTCATCTTTCAGTCGACGGTCTAAATAGCGACGGTTGAAAATCCCCACTAGTGAGTCGGTGATGTTTTCCTGTTTTAGAGCGTAGTTCTGCATGATATCTCTGGTGGTTCTGAGGGAGAGGCTACAGACAACAAAAACAAAAATAGCACCACAGAAGAAGATGATTGGCACGACCAGATCGAAGAGTTGAGAAAATTGAACCGGACTGAATTTTGCGTATATAACATAGCCTACAATGAAAATCAGGATCAGCAGGATAAGAAACCCCCAGCTATACCGTAATCCACCAGTTGGTAACTGCCGAACTATTTTCCATACCGGAGCGATAGCCATTGCCAGCAATAGGGCGCCGGAAATAACGAGACCACTTCCTAAAATAGGTAAAATATCGTACAAATTGAGTCCTTATTAAGGTGTCACTTCAATTTGAAAAACGCTTGAACCTTGAGTTGTTTTCAATATCGTTGTGAATATCTTCCTTGGCTCCACAGAAAAATATCCGGGATACGATTTTAGAGTAGCAGATGGATTAAACAGAAAAGTGACGGGATTCAAAACTTGATCATTTTACTTACAATTGTGACTGGTTATGTTAATCAGCCACAATTACGAGTGAACTATATCGGTCATTCGGTTGGCTATTCAGCTATTTTTACTGCGTGAAAAGAGGAGGAATATGCTTCGGCCAATCCCCAGTAGCAGTAATAAGCTTGAAAGTATCAGCACTGGCCGCTGGCCCCATACAGCAAACAAAGTTTGCCCTTTTACCAGAGGGATATCTGCCACGAGTACCCCCGACTCAAATTGTGGGAGCTGGTGGGTAATGTTTCCCATTTCATCGACGACAGCAGTTAAACCGTTGTTAGTTGCACGGACCAAGGGCCTGCCCAATTCTATGGAACGCATCTGTGCGATCTCCATATGCTGCAAGGGGCCGTTAGAGGTGCCAAACCAGGCATCGTTAGATACGGTCAAAAGAAGTTCGGTGCCCTCATCGACGTTGGCTCTTAACTGTTCGGGAAATGCAATCTCGTAACAGATAGCGGGGGCTATCTGATGTCCTAAGGCATCGAGATTGGGTTGCTGGTACTCTCCACGAGCGAAAGAGGACATAGGTAAGTTGAAAAAGGGGGCTAGAGGTCTTAGCAGTGTCTCGAATGGTACAAACTCCCCGATAGGAAGCAGGTGGTGCTTCTTAAACTCATTAGTACCATCGCCCTGGTAATTTGCCTGAGTTTGTACTTTTTCATTGTGGTTACCGAGTACAATTAAAGAATTGTAGAAACTATCGCGCTGATGGCTGATGATGCCTGTGATAATTGCACTCTGGTTAAGGTTCGCGACCTTATTGGCATTATCGAGAAACTCTGAAACCATATATTCCGGGGCCGGAATTGCTGCTTCAGGCCAGATAATAATATCTGCGTCGAGTTCAGGCCTGGTCAGATCCATATATTTACTCATCGTCGGCCAGAGCGCTTCGGGCTCCCACTTCATACTCTGGGGGATGTTTCCCTGTACCAGTACGACCCTTACCGATTCACCCTTTGGTTCGACTGTTGAGAGCTTTGGAGCAAGATAAGTTGCAATGACTAATAGGGGAATAATGATGACAGTGCTTCTGAACTGTTTCTGCAGACACAGTGCTAATGCTCCGGCCAGCATAGCGATAAGATAACTTAACCCTAATGCGCCTACTACGCTGGCAAGCTCCTTTATCGGTCCTTCGGTTTGTGAATAACCGGCCCATAGCCAAGGAAAGCCAGTTAACATCCAGCCTCTGACCCATTCAGTTAGGGTCCATAAGGCAGGAAAAACAATAATGTTTCTCATCAAAGCAGCGTCAGGCGCAAGCTTTTGCATGAGGTAGCCTGTAATGGCGGGGTATAGGGCAAGGTAGAGTGCTAATAAGGCCATTAAGCCTATTGAGGCAATGAGGGGTAAGCCGCCAAACTTGTCCATGCTCACATGGACCCAACTAATGCCGACCGAGAAACAGCCGAAACCAAAGCTTAACCAGTACAGAAGTCCGGCTTTTGCAGACAGGCCACGGCTTTGGTGCAATGCAAAAATCATGGCTAAGAGGTATATCGGCCATATCGCGTAGGGGGCAAAAGCGAGAGCCGTACTGGCACCGGCAAAGTATGCCAGCACCAGACGTATTTTTGAATGATGGGCGAATGCCCGAAGTTTATTCAGCATTCCAGCCTCATCATAGAAAATATTTACCGTGTAAGAGACTAGGCTACGCCGTCTTCTCTTCGGTATTTGGATCGGGGAGTTTAACTCTGAGTTGCAGTAATCGGCGTGTATCCGCGCTAATCACTGTGAACTCAATTCCATCGATGCTCACCTTCTCATTGCGCTCGGGAAGATGGCCAAATGCATGTGAGACTAGACCTCCTACAGTATCAAACTCTTCATCGCTGAATTGAGTCTGAAACTCTTCATTGAAATCTTCGATAGGTGTAAGGGCTTTGATCATATAGACCTGCTTACTCACCTTACGGATCTCGGTCTCTTCAGCTGAGTCGTGGTCAAACTCATCTTCGATTTCACCGACAATCTCTTCGAGGATATCTTCGATGGTAACCAGACCCGATACCCCGCCATATTCATCGACCACAATGGCCATATGATATCGCTGACAGCGGAATTCCTTAAGCAAAACATCGACTCGTTTGCTTTCTGGGACAACAACAGCCGGGCGGATCACTTGTCCTAATGAGAATGGCTCTTCGTTGTTTTTAAATCCATATTGAAGCAGATCTTTGGCCAGTAAAATGCCTTCGATATGATCTTTGTCCTCATTAACGACGGGAAAGCGGGAATGTGCCGAACTAATCACCGTAGAGAGAAGCTCTGCTACCGTATTATCAATTTGAAGTGCAACAATCTGTGCTCTAGGGATCATGATGTCTCTGACACGTAGATCAGACACCTCTAATACACCTTTGATCATTTCGCGAGTATCTTCAGAGATGACTTCACGTTGCTCCGCATCGTGTATTACATCAACAAGATCATCACGGCTTTGAGGCTCGCCCTGAAACAACTGGCTTACTTTTTCTAACCAGCTCTTTTTTTGGGCGCTGGTACTGGGGGGGATATCATCACTCATAGTGTTTCCTGGCCAGGTATGGCCAATTATTGCTCCTTATAAGGATTGTTAAAGCCTAAACTTTCAATTAGTTGGGTCTCTAAAGACTCCATCTCATCGGCTTCGGCATCGTTAATATGATCATACCCTAGCAGATGCAGACAACCATGTACAACCATGTGGGCCCAGTGGGCTTGTAGGGGCTTATCTTGCTGCATTGCTTCGAGTTCGACAACGGGTGCACAGATGATTAAATCGCCTAATAACGGGATCTCAACTTCTGGTGGCGCTTCGAAGGGAAAAGATAGCACATTTGTCGGCTTATCTTTTCCTCTGTATGTCGAATTTAACGCCTGGCTCTCGGCTTCATCGACGATTCGAATCGTTAACTCAGCTTCTACCATCGTCTTTGGGAGTGCTGTACGCACCCAAAGTTCAAAATTTTCTTTGCTCGGTAACTGACTATTGTCTATAGCGAGCTGTAGATCGAGATCTAACTCAACTTCTTCCTCTGCCTGACTAGTGCTCATTTTCCGGGGTTCCCTGAAGCTTGTATTGGTTATCTTTCTTAGCTTTGGCCATTTGAACTCGTTGATCGTGTTCCTCATAGGCTTCAACGATTCTGGCTACAACGGGGTGGCGAACGACATCTTTAGCCTGGAAAAAATTGAAACTCACCTCATCAACTTCTCTTAACACTTCGATAGCGTGCCGTAGACCCGATTTTTGACTCTTAGGCAGATCGATCTGAGTGATATCGCCGGTGATCACGGCTCGAGAGTTAAAGCCAATACGAGTAAGGAACATTTTCATCTGTTCAACGGTCGTATTTTGGCTTTCATCTAAAATGATAAATGCGTCATTGAGTGTGCGACCACGCATATAGGCAAGCGGAGCCACTTCGATGATATTACGCTCAATCAAGCGCTCTACTTTTTCAAAACCTAACATCTCGAACAGGGCATCATAAAGCGGACGAAGGTAAGGATCGACCTTCTGGCTGAGATCGCCGGGAAGAAACCCTAATTTTTCGCCAGCTTCAACCGCAGGTCTCGTCAGCAATATACGGCGGACCTCTTGGTGTTCTAAGGCGTCGACAGCGGCGGCGACGGCAAGGTAAGTTTTGCCTGTACCGGCAGGTCCAACGCCAAAGGTAATGTCGTGACGAACTATATTAGCGACATAATCACTCTGGTTTGGATTACGGGGCTTGATAACTCCGCGCTTAGTTTTAATGTAGAGTTCTTTTTCGTCTCTCGGCGCTTGTGCTTCTAATGCAACGGCTTCTTGGATTGCCAAATGAACCGCATCAGGCTCAAGATCCGGAGTGCTGCCTTTAACTGGCTGAGTCTCTATATAAAGTGTTTTTAATAGATTATTGACGATGAGGCAGTTTCTGGCTTGTCCGACAATCTGAAAGTGATTATCCCGGTAGCTGATCTCGACACCGACACGGCGTTCAAGTTGCTTGATATTGTCATCGAATGGCCCACAGAGGGAGATTAATCGACGTGTATCTGCTGGTTCTAAATAGAGGTTCAGCGTCGTTAACTTGTTAGACAAAAATAACTCCAATTAGCAATTGCCATCTTCTTTCTATATCCACAGTTTACGAGTCAACACAAAGAAATGCTAACTGAATTTATATCAGACACAAGTAAACTGAAATAAGCTAAGTTTAAAGCTAAAAAAGGCGGCATTATTATGCCGCCTTAGAACTGTCTTTCAGGACTTAAGGAATGTACTGAGTGACACCTAAATCATCGTCTTTCTTATGCTTAGCAAGAATGTCAGATGGTGTGAGTGAACGACGAAGATCCATCTCATCTTCTCCGCGGACAAAGATGCCACGCAGCGAATTAGTGTAAACATCAACGATTTCAACATCGACGAAACTACCGATATGTTTAGGATCAGCTTCGAAATTCACCACTCGGCTGGTTTCTGTACGGCCTCTGAGCTCCATCGGGTTCTTTACCGATGGCCCTTCGACTAAAATTCGTTGCACTGTACCGAGCATATGACGGCTGTAACGCATGGCTTGCTGAGTAATTCTGTCTTGCAAGATAGCCAAACGTTCTTTCTTTTCATCTAAGGTCACATCATCAGGAAGGTCGGCCGCGGGAGTACCTGGACGGGCACTGTAGATGAAGCTGAAGCTGTGATCAAACTGCACATCTTCAATGAGTTTCATGGTGTCGGCGAAGTCCTGTTTAGTCTCCCCCGGGAAACCGATGATAAAGTCAGAGCTGATCTGGATATCCGGACGTGCTTTTCTGAGGCGTCGAATAATTGATTTATATTCGATAGCCATATGACCACGTTTCATCTGAGTCAGAATGCGATCTGAACCGGATTGTACCGGCAGGTGAAGAAAGCTGACCAGTTCAGGTGTGTCTTCGTATACGTCGATAATGTCTTGGGTAAATTCAATTGGGTGACTCGTGGTAAACCTGAGTCTATCGATTCCATCAATGGCTGCAACGTAACGAAGTAGCTCTGCAAAGGTGCAGATCTCATCATCATGAGTCGCGCCACGATAAGCGTTAACGTTTTGTCCTAATAGGTTAACTTCACGCACGCCTTGGTCTGCGAGTTGAGCTATCTCCAGGATAATATCATCGAGAGGACGACTGACCTCTTCGCCACGCGTGTAAGGCACGACACAGAAAGAGCAATATTTACTGCAACCTTCCATAATAGAAACAAACGCACTTGGACCGTCAGCGCGAGGTTCTGGGAGTTTGTCGAACTTTTCAATTTCAGGGAAACTGATGTCGATCACAGCCTTGCCGCCATCTCTGATCTGATCGATCATCTCAGGAAGACGATGCAATGTTTGTGGACCAAAGATCAGGTCGACGCACTGAGCACGCTCCTTGATCACTTTGCCCTCTTGGGATGCAACACACCCACCAACCCCGATAATTAGATCGGGATTTTTCTCTTTCAGTTTTTTCCAGCGTCCAAGTTGGTGGAACACTTTTTCTTGGGCTTTTTCACGAATAGAGCAGGTGTTCAGCAGTAGTACATCTGCTTCAGCTGCTTCATCGGTTAAGGTATAGCCTTCGTACTCGTCCATCAGGTCAGCCATCTTAGATGAGTCATACTCATTCATCTGACAGCCCCAGGTTTTAATATGGAGTTTTTTACTCATCTGTTTGCGTCACTCTTGGAAACACGGGAAAAATAGCGCGACATTTTACCCCTTGAGCACCCCAGTGGCTAGCTTTTGCACTTTTTTATTGGAAATCATTCTGTTCTAACCCACTTATCATCGACCTCTTTTGTCGTGTAGGGAGTGTTCCATGCTGTCATAGGTTGTTGAGATTCAGCCATTTTCATGGAGCTGGCTCGCGCTTGAGTGTAAATGTCAGCTTGGATTTGAATTCTGAAGTTGCTTAATAATTCCGTGGTATATTGATGTAGGGCATAATCAAAAGGTGTCCTATAGATTACAGTTATCACTTCCATAGTTTCACTCTCGGCGTTTTTTTCAACCGGTTCGGCATGAATTGATAATGGTAAAAGGCTGATTGCTAGTAAGGTAAAAGGTGCTATTAGTTTCATAATATTCTCACTCATTCCATCGATTTCGATTTGAGAACTGAGTGTAGGGTAAGAAGTTGTATTAAAATTCTACTGTTTGTAAGCAGGTGTTAGCCAATGTGGATATAGCAACATTTGCATACTTAATTAAATATTATCGACACGCTTAATCCCCGCAGTAGAGGGGGGAGCGGATAAAACGCAATTCAATATCGATTATCCAACTTGAAGTCGCTAAGTAAGCGTTCCGAAAATTTAATCATAAATGTGGATTTTTGGGGTATTTGAATCAGACAATTATAAATGAAGACAGAAAATAGTATGGATGAAACCCTGGTGAGTCAGTCGCAAATGAAAACTGTAAAAAAAGATGTAGTCATTGTTGGTGGAGGGATGGTCGGCGCTGCTGCGGCCATAGGCTTGGCACAACTGGGACTTAATGTTGCTGTGATTGAAGCTTATGCACCTAAACCATATAGTAGTGAACAGGCTATAGATATCAGGGTGTCTGCAGTGAGTCTGGCATCAGAGCAGTTACTCGAACGCCTCGGAGCGCTTAAGAGTCTTAGTTTGATGCGCCGAGCCGCCTATCTAGGATTAGAAACTTGGGAGCGAGACGGTTTCATCACAAGATTCCATGCAGAGCAAGTCGGTGTCCCGCATCTGGGGCATATTGTTGAAAATAGGCTGATACAGCTTGCGCTCTGGGAACAGTTTGACTCATTTGATAATATTGAGCTCTTTTGCCCTGCAAAGGTAGAATGTTTTAGTCGTCGTGAGCAAGGGGTGACGGTTACCTTAGACACTGGTGTCTCACTCGATACTAAACTACTTGTAGGCGCCGATGGGGCAAATTCTCAAGTAAGAACCTGGGCCGGAATCGGGTTGACTGGCTGGGATTATGCGCAATCTGCCATGTTAATTAACATCAAGACCGATTGCCCCCAACAGGATGTGACCTGGCAGCAATTTACCCCTCAAGGGCCTCGTTCTCTCCTGCCTTTGCCTGGAAATAATGCATCATTGGTGTGGTATGACGATGCGAGTCGTATAGCACAGCTATCGCAACTCAGTAATACCGCCCTTGAACAACAAATTAAAGCGCATTTCCCTGAGCGTTTGGACAGGCAGTTTGAAGTGCTGCAAAAAGGCAGTTTTAAACTGACTAGACGCCATGCACAATCTTATTTCACCGACAATCTGGTTATCTTGGGTGATGCGGCGCATACCATTAATCCACTCGCCGGGCAGGGGGTAAACATTGGTTTTAAAGATGTCGATGCGTTGGTTTCAACTGTTTCTGAAAAAATAAATCAAGGGGAACCTTGGTGGGAAGAGCCGACATTACGCTCATACCAAAAGAGCCGTTATAAAGATAATCAGTTGATGATGTCGGCAATGGATCTCTTCTATGCCGGATTCAGTAATGAGCTTTTGCCATTAAAGATACTGCGTAATGCGGCATTAAAAGTGGCGAATATAGACTCTCCAGTTAAAAAGTATGTGCTTAAGTATGCCTTGGGTTTGTAAACTAGATTTCGGCTACTAGGTGCAGATGAAACTTAAGTTATAGATCCTAAAGCAGGACGCTGGCTGACTGGTAGTGAAGTCGCTATCAGTCAGCCGCTTTTCGATCTTATCGTCAACAAATTAGTTTGAGTTATCTGTCGTACAATAGTCGATAAAAAGCGCTCCTCTATTCCGTAATTACCAACTTTCTTACCTATCCGATAGAAGATTTTTGCTCATTATTTGTTGAGTCGGACATTGAGTGTTAAAATGCCGCGTTTTTCTTTGTGACAAGTTCACTCGCAGAATGAAAGAATAGGCTAAATGAGTAACATTAAACTGATAGTTGGGCTCGCAAACCCGGGCGAGAAATACGCTCAGACCAGGCACAATGCGGGGGCTTGGTACGTACAAGAGTTGGCGAGAGTGTGCGGTGCTACGCTCGTCGCAGATAGCAAATATTATGGGCTAACGGCAAGAGTGACATTGCACGGGAAAGATGTTCGTTTACTCATCCCGTCCACTTTTATGAACCTAAGTGGGAAATCGGTCGGTGCTTTAGCCAACTTTTTTCGCATAGAACCTGAAGAGATCTTGGTTGCTCATGATGAGCTTGATATGCAACCCGGTGTAGCTAAGTTTAAACTTGGTGGTGGTCATGGCGGGCATAATGGCCTGAAAGATATTATTGCCAAGCTTGCCAATAACAAAGGTTTCTATCGACTCAGGATTGGCATTGGTCATCCTGGTGATAAGAGTCAAGTTAGCAATTATGTATTAGGTAAAGCGCCGGCATCTGAACAAACCTTGATAGAAACGGTGATTGATGAAGCCGTAAGGTCGACTGAGTTGCTATTTAATGAAGATATGGCGAAAGCAATGCATAGACTGCACTCTTTTAAAGGCTAGGTCCGGGGCATTTCTTCTCCGGTGTAGCTTGTTCGGGCATTAGTTTTTTATCTGCAAAAATGAATAAAGACTAAGCTAAAAATGTTTAAGAAATTAATGGGGCTGCTTAGCGTGGCTCTTATAAGAACTTTATCGGCAGTGATACTGCTGGTTTATTATTGATATTAAAGGTAAAAATATGGGTTTTAAATGTGGCATCGTGGGCCTGCCAAACGTAGGTAAATCAACGTTATTTAATGCATTAACTAAGGCTGGCATCGAAGCGTCAAACTTCCCGTTCTGTACTATCGAACCTAACACTGGCGTGGTTCCTGTACCTGATGCGCGTTTAGAGGCTCTGGCTGAGATCGTAAACCCGGAACGTATTTTACCTACCACAATGGAATTTGTGGATATTGCCGGCTTAGTTGCAGGTGCGTCAAAAGGTGAAGGTTTAGGAAATAAATTCCTTGCCAATATCCGTGAAACAGATGCTATCGGCCATGTTGTACGTTGTTTCGAAGATGACAACATTGTTCATGTCGCTAACAAGGTTTCGCCGGTCGAAGATATTGAAGTGATTAACACTGAGCTTGCTTTAGCGGATTTGGATTCTTGTGAACGCGCTATTACGCGTCAAGCTAAGCGTGCTAAAGGTGGCGATCAAGACGCTAAATTTGAAGTGTCTGTGTTAGAAAAAATGCGCCCGATACTGGATGAAGGCCATATGTTACGCTCAATGGACCTTTCAAAAGAGGAGCTGTTAGCGGTAGCTTATTTGAATTTCCTGACACTTAAGCCAACGATGTATATTGCTAACGTCTCTGAAGATGGCTTCGAAGACAACCCGCATCTCGATGCCGTTCGTGAAATCGCTGCGCAAGAGAATGCCGTTGTTGTTGCCGTTTGTGCCGCCATTGAATCTGAACTGGCAGAGATGGATGCCGAAGATCGTGAAGAGTTTATGGCTGATCTTGGTCTTGAAGAGCCAGGGTTAGATCGTGTGATCCGTGCAGGTTACGACCTATTGACGCTACAAACCTATTTTACAGCGGGTGTGAAAGAGGTACGCGCATGGACTGTGCCTATTGGTGCATCGGCTCCTCAAGCCGCTGGTGTCATTCATACCGACTTCGAACGCGGGTTTATCCGTGCACAAGTCATGGCCTATGACGACTTTATTACCTATAAAGGTGAGTCAGGTGCTAAAGAAGCGGGTAAGTTACGCGTAGAAGGTAAGACGTATATAGTTAAAGATGGCGATGTGATGCATTTCCTATTTAACGTATAAGCTATCTCTATAGGTTTGCTATCAATATATAGCAGGTTATAGCAAGTTATTGCGTAAGTTAATTGAATGGCCCAATTGCAAAATTGGGCCATTTTTGTTTTAAGCTCAGTAAATCCATCTCAACTTTTCCGCTGGTACTTCCCATCACAGTGAAATTGATGTTTGTGGATGACTACTCAGGCTGCAATATATGGTGTAAATGACAAGGCTATTTACTAAAAGACGGTTATCTAGTCGTATGTTGAGGCTTAACTTGGGACTTCTTTCTAGTTGTTTCACCTTTTATCTGAGAGGATTTTGCTTCTGGAGACGGTATTTTACTGCATTGTTTGAGAAGAATAGGCTATATTTGTGCATCTGGTGCTCACTTTGGTGAAGTTATAGCCGAACAAGTGAATTAGTTTAAAATAGAGAAAAAAAGCGGTTGACCTAAATACTTCGAATAAGCATAATACGCCCCGTTCCTCACCAAGAGGGACACAGAAACGAAGGCAATGTAGCTCAGCTGGTTAGAGCACAGCACTCATAATGCTGGGGTCGCAGGTTCAAGTCCCGCCATTGCTACCATCTTCTCAAGATGTCAAACTGAGGTGTGGCAGTCGGAACTTAGTCCCGTCAATATGGCTACCATCTTTCTCGAGATGTAAAGTAGAGTCATCCTAATCTGGATGTAAAATTAGATGTAGTGCGGGAGTGGTGGAATTGGTAGACACGCCAGATTTAGGTTCTGGTGCCGTAAGGTGTGAGAGTTCAAGTCTCTCTTCCCGTACCATTTATTGTAAGGTGACCGGCTTAGGCGGGTTACAGTAAAAGTTAGATTGGGATATCGCCAAGCGGTAAGGCACCGGGTTTTGATCTCGGCATTCCCAGGTTCGAATCCTGGTATCCCAGCCATTAATTTGGAAAACGTTGGCAATGTAGCTCAGCTGGTTAGAGCACAGCACTCATAATGCTGGGGTCGCAGGTTCAAGTCCCGCCATTGCTACCATCTTTTCAAGATGTAAAACATGAATTGTAGCAAGTCGGAACTTAGTCCCGTCAATATGGCTACCATCTTTTCAAGATGTAAAACATGAATTGTAGCAAGTCGGAACTTAGTCCGGTAATGTGGCTACCATCTTAATCAGGATGTAAAATCAGATGCAGTGCGGGAGTGGTGGAATTGGTAGACACGCCAGATTTAGGTTCTGGTGCCGTAAGGTGTGAGAGTTCAAGTCTCTCTTCCCGTACCATTTATTTTAAAGTAATGAGCTTAGGCTTATTATTAGCAAAACTGTTTTATTGGGATATCGCCAAGCGGTAAGGCACCGGGTTTTGATCTCGGCATTCCCAGGTTCAAATCCTGGTATCCCAGCCATTTTTAAAAGGTTAATTTATTGACCTTGTCTTGATAATGACGTGACAATCTGATTGTTGTACATTATAAAGATGAATAGGCAAGGTAACTTGTCAGAAAGTTCGATGCGGGAGTGGTGGAATTGGTAGACACGCCAGATTTAGGTTCTGGTGCCGTAAGGTGTGAGAGTTCAAGTCTCTCTTCCCGTACCATCGAATTTTAAAAAAGCATTATTGGGATATCGCCAAGCGGTAAGGCACCGGGTTTTGATCTCGGCATTCCCAGGTTCAAATCCTGGTATCCCAGCCATACACAAAACAGCCCGTCTTATGACGGGCTTTTTTGTGTCTGGACTTCTTGTATCAGAGAGTTATGTCAATTTCCCATGGATGGAATGAAATAGGCTTTGTTGCTGTAATAAAGTTTACTGCCCTATCATTTATATCGGTCACATGGAGTGTGCTGGCCTGTATTGAGGCCATAACAATTAACTCCCCTTATCCCTATCCTTAACCGGTAACGAGTTAACTCTGAGAGTTAGCTGACGACCGGGATAATGGGGCCTGCGCAGCTATCGCTGATGTTGCCTGTGCAGTCACAGCAATAGGTTTCATACCCAAGGTTAATCTGAGTGCCCTGTGTAGCAATCACAGGGCTAACTTGCTTGAAGCCTGTTCGAGAGAATAACGCCTAAACCAGTGTCCGTATCCAATAGCCTAAAGCGATACAGTCCGTTAGTCAGAGTACTAGATTAAGTTAATAGCGTACAAGTGCTGTTAAAGCGACCACCAGATCCTACTGAAAGAATCAGGCAAACGAGCGGAAACGTTTCAATCTGAGTTGAGTTGGCCCAATACCCAGAGCGGATATAAATAGCAAAATGGAGATAATTCCTAGGCTTTGGTAACAAATCAGCCTTTTGTTAGCTTTTGTGAGTGCTTTATGTGCTAACAATCACACAATAAAAAGCAAGAGAAACTCTTGCTTAACAATTGCGCTTCACCTGGCTCTCACTTCTTTATCAAGTTGCTATCATTTTGTCTTGTTTTTGTGCTCTGTTTCTCGTTGATAAGCTTCAAGTTAATTGCAACCGTGCTAGTCACACTTTATCTCCAATCACTTAGGTACATTTCTTCTGCCCCAAATTAGAGGGCACAATAAAAGTGAGTGAGGGATATGATGAAACGATTCGATATGAAGGTTGCTACGTTAGCAACATTAATCGGTCTGGCACTTTCAGGCTGTAGTGGCGATGATGGTAAAGACGGTGTAGATGGCAAGGACGGTACGCCAGGTGAACCGGTCATTATTGTTGCAACTAGTGCGCAAAGTTTGAATGTGACAGTCGACAAGGTGGCCATTGCCAGTGACTCAGCTGTCACTTTTATGGTGACCAATGAGAAGGACTTACCTGTTGTTGGCTTGAGCCATTTTGGCTTTATGTTGTCCGGCCTGGAGCAAGGTGAAAATGGCGATGCCAATAACTGGAAACTGCTGAGCTCGGAATCTTGTCCTGACAGCAAATATGCCAAGTGTGGCACGCTGACCGATAATGGTGACGGGACTTATAACTACCACTTCCTGAAGGATGTTACTGCTGAGCCTGCATTTACTATCAACGATGATAAGACACTGCGCCTGATGGTCAATACCGGTGGTGAAAAGGTAGGTGCTTCAGAGCTGCCCTACGCCAATATGAACTATGATTTCCGTGCTCAGGGTGAAACCCCTTTGTACACCAAGAATGTGGTCAACAACCAGAACTGCGAAAGCTGTCATGATGACTTTACCATTCATGGCGGACATTACACTGAAGTGGAGACCTGTGTATCTTGTCATACAGACAACAAGGTCAGCAGCAGTGAAAAAGTCTTCCCAATGTTGGCTCATAAGGCCCACATTGGTGTGATCTCAGCGCCAGTCGGTGGCTGTGATAACTGTCACTCCCAAAATGAGCAGGCGACAGATTTCGCTAACTGGAAGAGTGTACCTACCCAGGAAACTTGTATTACCTGCCATACTGACGTTAATTTCAAAGAAGGCGTTGGCCACTGGCCGTATCAGGACAATGCACAATGTGCCAATTGTCACACGCCTGATACCCTCGAGATGGTGCATTTGTCTACCTACAAAGGACAAAACGAGCGCCGTAACAATCTTCACCTTACCGTGACCGAAGCCAAGATGGTTGATGCTCCGGAAGCAAAAGCCAACATCGACGCTAAGTTGGATACGGATAAGACTGGCTATGTACAGCTGACAGTCGACATTTTGGACAAAGATGGTAAGACTCGTAACGAACAGCTAGATTTGGTTAAGTACATGTACTACGCCGAGTTTTATATCAACTGGGGGGGTCAGGATATGGGGATGGAACGTGGCAAGGTGCTGCGCGTTCATACCAACAAAGAAAACTTCCCGGGCTATGTAGATGACCCAATCGTGCTTAACTATGAAAATGGTAAGACTACGTTTGAAATCGGTCCATTCGATCTCGAAGATGATTTCGATGGTGACTTGAACGATAGCTACGGCATGGTGACGCCGCGTATATGGTTCTGTATCGACAAAGATGGTGAAACAATCCAGGATTGCGATGGCAAAACTGATTGGAGTAATGGTGCAGCTGGTTATAACTGGCAACACTTCTTCAATAAGGAAGGCATGCTCGAAGAGCGTCCACGTCGTCAGATCGTGACCAATGAGCTGTGTGGTGACTGTCACGGTACGACTACATCAGATGATGGCTTCGTACAGATGACGCTTAACTGCCGTAGTTGTCATTCTGTGGTCAAGAACGATAGCACTTACTTCGGTACCACTTGTGCCTCTGGCTCGGTCGATTCTGATGGTGATGGTGCTTTGGACCCAATGATTATGATGAAGAATCTGATGCCACGTGGCGAGCGTGACTGGACGACTGCATCGAATGCGGGTGAAGAATGTGTGGCTTGTCATAACGCCAACAACATGCCAACTCAGGTCATACGTAATTCGCAAACCAAGCAAGGTGATGAGGATTACGTTGAGCAGTTGACTATGAGTCACCCTGATCAGAAGGTATGGATCCATGCTATGCATGCCAACAACCGTGCCAACCAAAGCGGAGAAGGTTGGAAGCGTAATGTTGAGTACTCGGCAGATCTCGCTAACTGTGCCAAGTGTCATATCGCAGACAGCTTCGATGCTAAGTATCTGGTGGGTCGCAAGCCACTAGCACTAGATCTTGACTACATGGATACCTATGACGGTCTGGACCCTGAAAATGGCAAAGACACCAGTGGTAACAAGCGTTATGCCGTAGATGCCGTTGCAGATGCTTTTGTATCGCCTACCGCCGCTGTATGTTTAAGCTGTCACGGTAAGCGCGCGGCTGAAGAGGGTGAAGATCGCCGTCAGGTTCGTAAGGATGTGGTCAGCCATATGAAGCAAAATGGGGCTCAGTTCGGTGTTGAACTTGGTCAGTACACAGGCGAAGAGTCATGTGCAGTCTGTCACGACCTGACTAATTTGAAAGAGGTTCATGGTCTGAAGTAAAAATCTCCACGCTGCAATCCCATCTTGGCCCTGGTCTTTTGACCAGGGTCTTTTTTGCTGAGTGCTAGTAGGTTCACATTTTTTCTTGATTTCATTGCTGAATGCGGAGGGGCATCAAGCTTAAATGAAATTCATTCCAATATAATATAATGCTTAATCATCGCTTAAGTATCACTAAAGAGAGTTATGAGCCGAGGATGGATATGGTGAAGTTATCTAAATATCTTTCGATTGATCTGGAGTCAAGAGAGTTACTCGATGAGAGTAATTACTCCCGCAGTTCATTGTCTCTGGCCGAACTGGAAATCATCAAGTTGTTGGCCCAGCGCATTGGTGATGTCGTCAGTAAGGAAGAGCTCAATGAAGCCGGCTGGCCCGGACGTTTGGTTGCGCCCTCATCGCTGACACAGTGCATCAGTACCTTGCGACGTAAATTAGAGTCCCAAAACGATATAGAGCTTAAAAATATTCCCAGATATGGCTATAGCCTGTGCGTGATTGAAACCGATGAGCCAGTCGAGCCGAAACCCGAACCACAGCCTGTAGCGGTTAATGCCTCGGCAGAAGCTAAGCATATGAGTCGTTATTGGCGTTGGCTCGCAGTTGTGCTGTTTTTTGTATCTCTTGCAGGTCTGCATTTCTCCGGAAAGTTAAAACAAACGGTAAATTATCTTGCTCTGATCGCCGAACCTGGGGTGGCGTCCATTTTGAATGCAGAGACTGAGCTTGCCGGACAAAAAGTAAAGCTGAGTCAACTCAGATTAGAGGACCAGCCTGATGAACATCGCAGTGCGACTCACTTTATCGGCAGCTGGTCTAATACAGATAAAGTGTTCGGCAATGAATTGCTAACGCAAATTTTTGCCAACGACAATAACCGTTATGAATCGGTGGCCCTCTGTAATCAGTACGAAGGGGAGTGTAATGACACCCAGCCATTGAATCTGGTCAGAGAGAGAAATACCTATTCTCCATTAGATCTGCAGTGGCTCAGTGACACTAAGCTGCGTATGGAGCAGGTGACCTATAATAAAATTTTGCTGGATAAATTTGATAATCCTCCTGAGGGATTAGTGGAAGATATCTATCGGGCCGATGTCTATTATTATGGCGCCAGCAAGAACGTAGTGCGAGCTGATGTGCGCCTCTCTTTGGTGTATCAATCTCCGGCCCGTGGGACCTTGGTGATGGCGGCCTGTATTACAGATGATCTGCTGCGACATGTGTCTATGCGTTATCAGTTCAGTGGCGAGTTTAAGATGCAGCAAAAGACCGTCGATGGACAGTTGGTTAAGTCATTTTTGCTGGATACTGAGAATGTCAGCTTTACCAGCCCTGATGCGATATCCGAAGAGTCGGCCACCATATACCGTGAAATCCGCAAATCGGTACTGAGTAATGAAACACAGATCCTGAGGCAAGTTTATCAGGACGCCAATAGCGGAGTATGGATGCTGCCGTTGTGGGGCGATACTATGGTATGGGCACACAGAGTAGAAGTGACGTTATAAACTATATCGGCAACCGACACCTGGTTTGGTTGACTAAGCTTCGGCGGTTTCAGGCCGCTATATTCAGGTATTGTAATATCTATAGGGTAATCTTTTGTCTCTGTTTCCAAGTGCGATTATTCATCTTACCAGTGTTGATGATCTGGCTGTTCTTAAGTTAGAACATACTCATATCCTGCTCTGTTTCTCAGCCGATTGGTGTGCCCCATGCAGGGCCATGGAGGGCACGCTCATCAATACGGCATTCGAACTGGCTGAAAAGGCTGTTGTCGTTAAGGCCGATCCCCAATTTTGCCAAACTATTGCAGCCGAGTTGGGGATCCGCACCGTGCCCGCCTATGTGGCAATTAATGATTCGCAGGTATCTGAACCTGTTTATGGGATACAGACCATAACGAGTTTGCTGGATATGGTAGAGGTTTATTAATGAGTCGTGACAAGTCCCTCTTTCCGTTCCCTGATTTAAAACTAAAACAGCAGATAAAAAAAATGCACTCATTTGAGTGCATTCTTTAGATATATATCAGCGATTAATGCTTGAACATCGCAGAGATAGACTCTTCATTGCTAACGCGACGAATGGCTTCAGCCATTACAGACGACATAGTTAGTTGAGAAACCTTATCGAGTGCTGCAATTTCAGGGCTCAATGGAATCGTATCGGTGACAATCACTTCATCGATAACAGATTCTGCTATGTTCTTAGCTGCATTGCCTGAGAATACTGGGTGAGTCGCATAAGCAAATACGCGGTTCGCACCATGTTCTTTTAATGCTTCAGCTGCTTTACAAAGCGTGCCACCGGTATCGATCATATCGTCAACTATGATGCAATCGCGTCCCTGAACATCACCTATGATGTGCATAACCTGAGCTACGTTCGCTTGTGGGCGACGCTTATCGATGATAGCCAGATCAGAATCATCGAGTAGTTTAGCTACGGCACGTGCACGAACAACGCCGCCGATATCAGGAGAAACAACAACTGGATTTTCAAGATTCTTAGCTAACATATCTTCCAGTAACACAGGGCTACCGAATACGTTATCTACAGGTACATCGAAGAACCCCTGGATCTGCTCGGCGTGTAGGTCACAAGTCAATACACGGTCAACGCCTACGCTAGACAAGAAGTCTGCAACCACTTTAGCGGTAATAGGTACACGGGCACTGCGAACACGACGGTCTTGGCGAGCATAACCAAAGTAAGGGATAACTGCAGTGATACGTCCTGCAGAGGCACGGCGTAACGCATCAACCATAACGATAAGTTCCATTAGGTTGTCGTTAGTTGGTGCACAAGTAGATTGAATGATAAAGACATCCGCACCACGTACATTCTCGTTTATCTGGACACTGATTTCGCCGTCACTGAAAACGCCAACGTCTGCGTCTCCAAGTTTGCAAAATAGACGATCGGCTATCTTCTTAGCGAGACTAGGTGTAGCGTTACCAGCAAAAAGTTTAATGTCAGGCACTGTGTCAACCTCAGGCGTATGCTTTATTTTTAGTGGCTGGAGTTAATAGAATACAAGCTATAACCCCAGAATATTGTGTTTAGAGCTGAGTTAATCTCAGCGCTAAAGATGATGTATTTGCCCCTTTCGCCACAAACCCTGTCATATCGGTTGGCAATTTCGCCAAAACATCCAAGGCCTGCTGCTGCTGTGCGAACTCCCCGAAAACACATGCTCCTGTTCCGGTCATTCTAGACGGCGCATATTCTAGCAGCCAGAGCAGTGTTTTGGCAACTTGAGGGTGGCGCTTTGCTACCAATGACTGGCAGTCATTTTGCCAGCGACCGTTCATTAATGAGGCGATATCAAGCTTAGGCGTATCACGAGGGAGCTCAGGATCCTGAAATATTTCTGCAGTAGAAACATGTACATTCGGAACTAGTACCAAGTACCAATATTCATTGGGGGAAACGGCTTGTAACTTTTCGCCTACACCTTCGGCAAAGGCCGCTAAACCATTAATAAAAACAGGGACATCGGCACCAAGTTGCAATCCTGTCTCCATCAGTTTACCTTGACTTAATTGAGTATTCCAAAGGTGGTTTAGCGCGACTAATGTTGTCGCTGCGTCGGATGAGCCACCACCAATACCGCCTCCCATAGGGAGTCGTTTATCAAGCCAGATCTCAGCGCCTCTGTCACAGCCGGATACCTGTTGCAGTAATTTTGCGGCACGCAGAATTAAGTTATCGCTATCGGCGACAGCACTGCCCATATTAGAGTGCAATTTGAGGCTCGATGCTTCGGTGACTTTGAAATCGAGGTAATCGCAGTAGTCGATAAATTGAAAAAGGGTCTGCAGTTCATGGTAGCCGTCAGCCCTGCGACCGTTGACGTGTAAAAATAGATTGAGTTTGGCCGGAGCGGGCCAGCCTTGTGATAATTTATTGATCATTTAAGCGCTCCTCTGGTTGATTAGCAGGCAATAAGCGGGCCGCTGACAAGGCCTGCCAGTGGCTGATCTGTATTTTGAGGCGCAGGTCCTCTCTTTTTAGTTGTAATAACCGGGGTAATTCTGCACCACTTTGTTGTTGCCAGCTCATAAACTCAACTTCCCAAGGTGGTGGATTTTGTGTTGTTAGCTTTACCGGCCTTAAATGTTCATCTTGTACGAGCAGTTCGTCGTCCTCACTGAGTCGCCCCGTTATCCATAACGGAAGCGCATCGACCGGAATCGACCAGCCCGTCACTCTGGTGAGGAGCCGTTGAGCATCTCTATCTCGATATACCTTACCATCGACCTCTAAACGAGCCTCGCCTTCTAAAGTCGTCAGAGAAAGTACGGTTGTACCTAACATGGTGGTGAGCGTTAATTCATTTTTCTTATCGGTATGAAACCAATAGAGATTCGTACTGAACTTGTCTTTGTCGGTTCTTACTGCAAGTTTTCCCTGCATCTCCCATGCCTGAGCATTTGAGACATCATCGACCTGCACCGGAATGAAGTTTTCCGGTGGCGTTACGGAGCAGGCTGAAAGCAAAGTTGCGCTTAACAGCACCCAGATGAGTGGTATTTTTGTGAGGTAGCTCAAATTATTCATCTATTACTGATATTAACGACTTCATATGATACGAGGGCTTGATAAGAATACCAATGGTAATCGTAAAATATACTCTAAGGCGCAGCCTATCAAGCTTGTAAGCATCTCTTGTCAGCGTCTGGGGAGGAGTAAATTTGGTGACCTTAATTGTGAAAATGGATAAGAACTGAGATTATTATTCGGTTTTGTTAAGCATATTCTGTTTTTAGTTCACTCAATTCAGTAGAATGGCTGACAATAAATGAGATGCCTAGAGACCAGAACGAGTCAGATGAGCCTTGTAGCAATCGGTATTAATCATAAAACAGCCACGGTCGACCTACGTGAAAAGGTAGCGTTTTCACCAGATAAAATTCATGATGCTATGAAAAGTCTGGCGAGTCGTACCAAGACCGGAGAAGCTGTTATTATATCAACCTGTAACCGTACTGAGCTTTACACCAACACTGGTGATGAGGCTGAGGTTATTCGTTGGTTAGAAGAGTATCACCAACTCTCCCACGAAGAAGTCGAACCTTGCTTATATAAGTTTGAAGGTCAAGCCGTTGCACAGCATTTAATGCGTGTATCTTCTGGCCTCGACTCTTTAATTCTTGGTGAGCCTCAGATTTTAGGCCAGGTAAAGCAATCTTTCGTTAAGGCGAAGGAAGCGGGTAGCGTTGCGATTACCATGGATAAGCTATTCCAAAATACATTTTCAGTAGCAAAAAAGATTAGAACTGAAACAGAGATTGGCGCAGCCGCCGTTTCTGTCGCTTTTGCTGCCGTGAGTATGGCGAAGCATATCTTTTCATCTTTGAGCACCACAAAAGTATTGCTTGTTGGTGCCGGTGAGACCATAGAACTGGTTGCACGGCATTTGAAAGATAATGGTGTCGACTCTATGGTGGTTGCAAACCGCACCCTTTCACGTGCAGAAGGCATGTGTGAAGAGTTCGGTGCGACGGCTATTACGCTCGAACAGATACCTGATTATCTCCCACAAGCCGATATCGTGATATCATCTACCGCAAGCCCGCTACCTATTTTAGGTAAAGGCATGGTAGAAAAAGCGCTTAAGCAGCGTCGTCATCAACCTATGTTATTGGTTGATATAGCGGTTCCTCGTGATATTGAAGCCGAGGTAGCAGAGCTTGATGATGCCTTCCTCTATACTGTGGATGACCTGCAAAGCATTATTGAACAGAATATGGCCTCGCGAAGAGAGGCTGCCGAGAAAGCGGAAGTCATTGCCGAAGAACAATCGCATCTTTTCATGGAATGGGTCCGCTCTTTAGAGTCGGTCGACAGCATTCGTGAATACCGTACAGCAAGTATGGCTATAAAAGATGAGCTGGTTGAGCGTGCAATCAATAAGTTAGCCCAGGGGGGAGATAGTGAAAAATTACTACTCGAACTGGCCAATAAGCTAACGAATAAGTTGATCCACGCACCTACTCAAGCATTGACTGTTGCGAGCCGCCAAGGCGATTTGAATAGCATTGGCCAGCTTAGAAGCGCGCTCGGATTAGATAAAAACTAAGGTTAGCGTTTTAATGAAGGACAGTGTCATTCGCAAGCTAGAAGGCTTGCTTGAGCGTAACGAAGAAGTGTTAGCTCTACTCAGTGATCCGGGAGTTATTTCCGATCAAGAGCGTTTTCGTGCGCTCTCAAAAGAGTACTCTCAACTCGAAGATGTCGTCAAAAGTTTTAAGTCTTTCCAGCAAGCAACGGAAGATCTTGAAGCGGCAAAAGAGATGGCCAACGAAGATGATCCTGAGCTTAAAGAGATGGCTCAGGAAGAGATGAAAGAAGCGAAGTCACTATTAGAAACTCTCGAGGATGAGCTGCAGATCCTGCTACTTCCAAAAGATCCTAATGATGATAACAACTGCTTTATTGAAATTCGTGCAGGTGCGGGTGGCGATGAAGCGGCTATTTTTGCCGGCGATCTGTTCCGCATGTACAGCAAATACGTTGAAAGTAAGCGTTGGCAGTTAGAAGTCATGAACACCAACGAAGGTGAGCATGGTGGCTTTAAAGAGATTATTGCTAAAGTCAGCGGTGAAGGCGTATACGGACAATTGAAGTTTGAGTCTGGTGGACATCGTGTTCAACGAGTGCCGGAAACAGAGTCTCAAGGCCGCGTACACACCTCTGCCTGTACCGTTGTTATTTTGCCTGAAATTCCTGAATCAGAAGCCATTGAAGTTAATAAGGGCGATTTGAAAGTCGATACTTTCAGAGCATCGGGCGCCGGTGGACAGCACGTCAACAAAACAGATTCGGCTATTCGTCTTACGCATATCCCGACAGGTATCGTCGTTGAGTGTCAAGATCAGCGTTCACAGCATAAAAACCGTGCTCAAGCGATGAGTGTGCTTACAGCCCGTATTCAAGCTGTAGAAGATGAAAAGCGTCGTAGTTCAGAAGAGAGCACTCGTCGAAATCTTGTTGGTAGCGGTGATCGTTCAGAACGAATTCGCACCTATAACTTCCCACAAGGTCGTGTGAGTGAGCATAGAATTAACCTAACACTCTATCGTTTAAACGAAGTGATGGAAGGTGAACTCGATGCAATCCTCGAGCCCTTAATGCTAGAAAACCAAGCAGATATGCTAGCGGCATTATCAGAAGAGTAATGATTTAATTGCTCTTTCTGGCTGTTTAAACAAGGTTTCAAAATTAAGGAACGCTTTTGTACCAAACTCTAGCCGAAGCCCTCGACTGGGCTTCATCTCAACTTAAAAATATCTCAGATACGGCTAAGCTCGATGCTGAAGTGATGTTATTGCATATCATTCATCAGCAACGTGGATACCTCTATACCTGGCCTGATGAACGATTAACATCGGATCAGGTGACCGCTTTTGGTGAGATGGTAGCCAGACGACTCCTGGGTACACCCATCGCACATATCGTCGGAGAGCGTGAATTTTGGTCTCTGCCATTTATGGTCAATCCGACGACGTTAATCCCCAGGCCCGATACCGAAATTTTAGTCGAAACTGCCTTGAATCTACCACTGGCTGATAATGCCCGTGTATTAGATTTAGGCACAGGTACCGGCGCTATCGCACTCTCTTTGGCCTATGAGAAGTCAGAGTGGAAGATAACCGCGGTCGATAAGATCATCGAAGCGGTGGCGCTGGCTAAAGCGAACCGAGCTCATCTGAAGCTTCCACAGGTCGAGATCGTTCAGAGTGACTGGTTTGACTCTGTTGGCAGTTATGATTTCAATTTAATTGTCTCTAATCCGCCCTATATAGATGAAACTGATGAGCACCTGAGTCAGGGGGATGTCAGGTTTGAACCTCAAAGTGCGTTGACGGCAGGAGAGGAGGGCTTTGCTGATCTCTATCATATCGCATCATGTGCTCGAGACTATCTGGCTCCCGGCGGTTACCTGCTGTTAGAGCATGGTTACGGGCAGGCCATCCAGCTTAGAGATAAGATGATTGAGCTGGGCTATGAAAATGTCGCCACAGTGCGGGATTTTGGCAGTAATGACCGTTGCACGCTGGGTCGTTGGCCAAGATAGCCTGCTTGGGTTGCTCCCCAAGGTTGTCTCTTTAAGGTGAAGGCGCTGCTGCATCGGCTGGTGCTGCTTTTGGCAGCCTTGAGCGTGCTTTAGTTAGCAGCCCTGAGCCTGCTTTGAAATAACAGCCCTGAGCGTATTTTGGGTAAGCAGAATTAGAACGCCATTGGTATCTCTTATACCAATGGCGTTTTTGTTTGTCGAACGACAAACCTGGAAACGTTTTTTTGGGTGTAACTCATACCTTCAATTCCATTGATTAGATCGCTGGTGGTTCGTACCTTAATTTGAGTTTATTGCTTGCAGCAGGCCTTATGTGTAGATACTCCTTCGGGACGGTGAATAGAAACCTCTGGTTTCTGTGCATATGAACGAGAGGCATGGATGCCGAACTGGCTTTTAGATATGAATATCGCTGTGAAGCCATCCCTGACCTTCGACATCATGGATGATGTCGCAGAGCCCACAGGGACTGTGCTTGCGGCGTGTCACAGAAGCGTTTGCACATTCAGGTCGTTTACTGGCATCCTGCCACCACGACATTTGTGCATCCCTGCACGGCACGAGCCGCAGGCTATAGACAAATCTGAAGTTATTGGCTTCAGAAAGCTAACCCAATAGGTATTCAGCCCAATGAACCCAGCTTAGAAAGATATTTGAAACTTGTTATCAGACAAGTAATCGAAACTCTGCTCGATTACACTTGTTAGCAGAGAAATTACCCTATAGCCTGAGATACTTAAGCGTTGAATTGGATAATAGCTTTCAGCTTTGAGCGTGGATTGGTTAATCTGAAGGCCGTGTTGAAGGAGTAACATCTGTGGCGAGTAACACTATCAGACCCGGGTATGTCAGCGCGTTTAGCTGCATAGGACCCGACTGCGAAGATTCCTGTTGTATCGACTGGTCGGTTCATGTTGATAAGCAAAGTTATCTCAAGACCATGGCACACCCACAGTTAAAGAGTCTGGCCGAAGAGTCGATGCAGTCAAATAGTAACAAGGATGATGACTGGGCCATTATCCGTTTTAACGAGCAGGGGAAGTGCCCGTTTCTGCAAGAGAACAAACTTTGTAAGATTCATGCTCTCGCGGGAGAAGGGGCACTGAGTGAGACCTGCAGGAGTTATCCGAGGATCTTCAGAGTGAGAGGCGATGATGGATTTGAAAGCCTTTCTTTGTCATGCCCGGAGGCTGCCAGGTTGATATTGTTCGGCGAGGATGCGTTTATCTTTGAGAGCAATGAGACTGAAAAACGTATCCAACCAAGAGCTGTTCCCTTGTGGGCTGACAAAGCTTATGACTATAGCATCGAGTTATTGCTCGATGACAATTTAGACTGGCAGCAAACCCTGCTTGCAATAGGTATGCTGGTCAATTGCGCCGATAGTGTATCTAAACAGCAAGCTGAACCGGAGCTTCTGGACGACTCATTCATGCAATTATCCCGTATGGCCGAAGAGGGGGAGCTCCGGCAGGCTTTTCAATCATTGTCCTATCTGCCGGAGCATCAACTGCATACCTTCCTTTCAATTCACACGATCTGTTGTGACGAACACCCGAGACGCTTCCGCCCCAGATTTGGTGAGTTAAATGATGCCATCCTGGCCATGTCTGATGGCCAGGGGGAGCTGAATATGCAGCGCATTAATAGCGCCTGGAATGACATTGCCATCCCAGCACTGACATCACATGCGGACCTGTTCAGCCGTTATCTGCTCTACTACATCTATCACCTGCAGTTTCCTATGACTGCAGATAATAACCCCGTGTCGGCATTCAAATTGCTGGTGGTCGACTGTTTTATGCTGCGCTGTTACCTTGCTGTTATGGCAGCAAAACACAAGGGCTTAAGTGAACGAGATATCGTGTTGTGTTTTCAGGTCTATCACGTAGTACGCCAACATAAGCCTAATTTTCTAAAATCAGTCAAAAGCGTCATTGAGCGCTCAGCTTTCTCCGGTGTCGAAGCCGTGGTTAGCCTGCTCAAAACCAGCGGTGGATCTTAACCCTTCAGATTTTTTACCATAAAGTATTTACAGCCGGTCTTGGGGTAGGCTTCTTGGGTCCATTGGAGTGTGTAGCCACGGGCTTCGTAGAAGGGGCGAGCCTGGAAGTTTAGGGTGTCGAGGATGGCGTAGATGCAGCCGCGCTCGGTGGCTATAGCCTCGGCTTCAGCTAAAAGCTGGCTGCCGATGTTCTGCCCTCTTAGGGTCTCACTTACCCATAAGTTGTCTATCTGCAACCAGTTGCCAAATGTTCGGGCCGAGAAGCCTGCCAATAACTCGCCAGTTTCGTCTTCGAGTTTGAGTCCCAGAGGCAAACGCTCTGAGACTTCCCAGCGCTGCCAGTTGAATTCGGCAATCTTATTTTCGACGGCGTTGGCAAACTCTTTGCTGTCGTCGTGTGTGAAAGTCGGGGTCATTAGCGTTTCCATATTGAATAATCTTGTGCACAGCATAAACTAGGTTAAGTTATGTGATAAGTGCATATTAATCATGTTGAAATGAATATCCTGCATAGTGGAATGTATCGTCATGACTTGAACTGGTTGCGAGTGCAACACATACCGGAGTGAAACTCATGCATAGTAAGCTGCATCGTCTTGACTTGAACCTGCTGAAATTGTTTAGCGCCCTCTATGTTCACCGAAATGTCTCCGTGGCGGCAGAGTCGATGAACCTGAGTCAGTCGGCGTTCAGTCATGCGCTGGCCAGATTACGGGGGCAGCTCGATGACGAGTTATTCATTCGCAGTCGGGCGCAGATGATCCCGACGCGTTATGCCGACAGTATCCATGAGCCGATAGCTGAGGTGCTGTCGACCTTGGGCAGTTGCTTTGCCCCACAGACCCAATTTGTTCCACAAGAGAGCCGGCATGAGTTTAATTTTGCGGTTACCGACTTTACGGCACTGTTGATGATGTCTCGCCTGATGGCGCATCTGGAATTGCATGCCCCTCTGGTGCGCATCAATCTGACCTCCCGAAGTGAGAAACTGCCTCTTGGGGCATTTGAAGCCGGAGAGCTTGATTTTGCCTTGGGATATTCTCATTTTGATGAGGTACAGAACCCCCTCATCAATCAGTGGACATGGTGGGAAGACAGTTACTGCACGATAGCGAGTGATAAGTTTGAACAAATGGACTTACAAACCTTTCTCTCTCGTCGGCATATCCTGGTTTCCCCCTGGGGGGAGAAGAGCGGAGTGGTGGATGAGCAGTTGAGTAAGCTTGGGCTGCACAGAGATATCGCTTTGCAGCTGCCCAATGTGATGAACGCGCCATTTGTGGTAGCCGGATCGGAGCTGCTGCTCACCTTACCTGAATTTGCCGCGCAGGCATTACAGGGAGCCTTGCCTGTTAAGCGGTTTGATGTTCCCGTGGATATGCCAACTTACCAGCTGAAACTGTTTACCTATAAGCCTAGTGAAAACACACCGGAAAATCTGTGGATGAGGGAGCAACTTCAATCCCTGTTTAAAACTGAATAGGCTGGCGGATAGTGGTGACTTTTTATGTAGAACAGAGGCTAGCTGTTTGTTGATATTCTAACCGCTTGAAGAGATTCTGACCATGATATTGGTGATGGGGAAGGGGATCGGGTACACTACCGCCTTTGTCAGCCAAATAAGAACTATTAATGGAAACTTTCTACAGTCTTTATCCGGTGATTAAGCATCTTCATTTGACTCTGGTTGCGGCTAGCGTCTTGTTTTTCCTGGTACGTTTTGTATTGCATCTGCGCCAATCTCCAATCATGGATAAGAAGCTGGTTAAAATTGCTCCCCATGTGATCGATACCTTCTTGTTGTTATCAGGCTTGCTCCTTTGTGTTCTCATTAAGCAGTACCCTTTTGTCGATCCTTGGTTATCAGAGAAGCTAGGCGCTGTTGTTGCTTATATCTTCCTTGCTACGATTGCGCTTAAAGCTCAAAGGAATACCTTGTTCAAAGTCTTTGCGGCTCTCGGTGCGATAGGCTGGATAGTTTACGCTGCTAAATTGGCGATGTTTAAACAAGCGATGCTGTTGGGATAATGACAACTTTTACATTGAAAGAGACGATTCAACTTCCCGAATCGGCATTTGAAATTACCGAACATTTGGGGTTCTCCAAGGTTGAGTCCGCGAAGTGGGCTTGGCTTGAGATCGCCGGTGCAGTATTGAGCCATTATGTTGTGGACAGACATGCAAGATTAGATGCTCTGCTGCACTGGTTTTATAAAGATCTCGGCTTTTGTGCCCGAGAGTCTTATTTCAGTGTTGAGGCTGCCGATCTCGGTGCTTGTGTTACCACCCGTCAGGGAAACAGTACCACGTTGGCGACTGTGCTTATGTTACTGGCTAAACAGCTGGACCTTAACCTAGAGCCTCTACTGCTGCCAGGTACTACCGTGCTTTGTAGTCGAATTGACGATGAGGTCCGCTACATCGATCCTTTGACAGGCGATCGACTTAACCGCCATCAACTGCATGCTTTGGTGAGGGGAGAGCTAGGTAACGGCGCACCTTTTAAGCCGAGTTATTTAAAGCCTGCCAGCCTAAAGCGCCTGATCTCGAGAATGATACATGAGCTTAAGGCCGGTAGTATCGTCTCACATCAGTTTGAGCCGGCGATGGAGTGCTGTAACTTGTTGTTGCAGTGGCACGAGGACGATCTGAATCTTAATCGTGAGCGCGCCTTTATCGCACAGCAGCTAGGTTGCATTAGCGTGGCGGCTGCCGACTTGAAACATTTTGTTGATAACAGCCCTCATGATCCTGTGATCGAGTTAGTAAAGATGCAACTCAAAGAGCTCAAAGAGGAACAGGAGATCTATCATTAGCCTCTTCTGGCATTACCTCAACATGAGATAAGATGCAGCAAGGTTGAAGTGGCTTAGGTATAGTATGTTGATGCAGGACAGGTCATTCACATTCTGTAATTTAAGAATGAAAACCTTGTGCTGCACTCTTCGCTTTTCCACTTCGGGCTCAGTTGCAACCGTTGGCAATCAAATCGTTAAATTTCACCAAAAAACAAAAATTATCAAAATGTAAAACGTAAACCACGATAATAAGAACGTTAAAATAAAATAAAACAAAAAATAATAAGTATAAATTAATCAACAAATGTCAGTTAGGGAGATAACATCGAATGAGTAGTACTGCTTTAGTGACGAATGATGCCACGGGTTTAGGCCTGCTGGCCGTGATTTTAGGTTTTGTATTTTATACCAGTCACAGCAAACATCCTTTCTGGAAGAAGTTCTACAAATTCATTCCGGCGCTATTGATGTGCTATTTCCTGCCGTCCTTGCTCAATACGTTTAACATTATCGACGGTCATACTTCTCAACTTTACTTCGTCGCATCTCGTTATCTGCTACCTGCGTGTCTGGTACTGCTGATATTAAGTGTCGATCTAAAGGCTATTCTCTCTTTGGGGCCTAAAGCTATCATCATGTTCCTGACCGGTACGGTTGGTATCGTGATTGGTGGACCCATTGCTCTGCTCATTATCTCCAGCCTTAACCCCGAAATTATCGGTGGCCATGGACCCGAAGCCGTTTGGCGAGGGATGACCACGCTGGCAGGTAGCTGGATTGGCGGTGGTGCTAACCAGGCGGCGATGAAAGAAATTTATGAAGCGGGTGGGGACATCTTCTCTATCATGGTTACCGTCGATGTTATTGTGGCTAATATCTGGATGGCTGTGTTGCTGTTTATGGCATCAAAAGCCAAACAGATAGATAAGAAGACTGGTGCCGATACGAGCGCTATCGAGAGACTCAAAGAAAAAGTTGAAAAGTACCACGCCGAGAATGCCCGTATTCCAAGCTTAAATGACTTAATGATGATCGTGGCGGTTGGTTTCGGTGTTACAGGTTTAGCCCATGTCTTTGCCGATTTCCTTGGCCCCTTCTTCGAGGCTAACTATCCATGGACCCGCGATTATAGCCTAACCTCTAAGTTTTTCTGGTTAATTGTGACCGTGACTACGATTGGTCTGGCCATGTCATTTAGCTCGGTGCGTCATCTTGAGGCGGCAGGCGCATCTAAGGTGGCATCTGCATTCCTCTATATTTTAGTCGCTACCATCGGCCTGCATATGGATGTGTCAAAACTTGCCGATCCCGACAATCTTTGGTACTTCGCGATCGGTATAATATGGATGATGGTTCATGCGAGCTTTATGCTGATCGTTGCCAAGCTGATCAAGGCGCCGCTGTTCTATATGGCGGTAGGTAGTCAGGCCAACGTAGGTGGCGCGGCATCGGCGCCGGTTGTCGCTGCGGCATTCCATCCGGCCTTAGCCCCTGTGGGTGTGTTACTGGCGGTATTAGGCTATGCTGTGGGAACCTATATGGCATGGATGTGCGGACAAATATTACAGGTTATCGCATCTTAAGTTCTAGCATCTAGTTCCTAGTTCCTAGTTCCTTGGTGCTAGGTTATCTATACTCTGGATATGTGGTCGGTAGTTTATGGTCCGGCCTGCAAGGTAGACGTAAAACCAAATTGATTCATGCCGATGCATCGCCTCGGCTCTTTAAGAGAGAAGTTTTAATGAGTAATAAAATCATAGGTCTGGGTTCAATCGAGATTGCAAACGATAAACCTTTTGTGTTGTTTGGCGGTATGAATGTACTCGAGTCGCGCGATTTAGCAATGAAGATTGCTGAAACTTACGCCGAAGTGACTCAAAAGCTTGGTATTCCTTATGTTTTTAAAGCATCTTTTGATAAGGCTAACCGCTCTTCAGTAAATTCATACCGTGGTCCGGGAATGGAAGAGGGGTTGAAGATCTTCGAAGAGATTAAATCGACCTTTAATCTTCCACTTATCACCGATGTGCATGAAGTACACCAGTGTGCACCCGTGGCAGAAGTGGTCGATATTATCCAACTGCCGGCTTTCCTTGCCCGTCAAACGGATCTGGTTGTGGCAATGGCTAAAACCGATGCCATTATCAATGTTAAGAAGCCTCAGTTCTTAGCACCTCATGAGATGCGCCATATCATTACTAAGTTCAATGAAGCGGGTAACGATAAGATTATCTTGTGTGAACGCGGCAGTAGCTTCGGTTATAACAACCTGGTGGTTGATATGCTGGGTATGGACGAGATGAAGCAGTCCGGTTATCCGGTGATCTTCGATGCGACTCACGCACTACAACGCCCCGGTGGACGAAGCGACAGCGCCGGCGGGCGTCGCGCTCAGGCCACTGAACTTGCTCGTAGTGGTATGGCACTTGGCTTGGCTGGTCTGTTTATCGAAGCGCATCCGGATCCTGATAATGCTAAGTGTGATGGGCCATGCGCACTGCCTCTCAATCAGTTAGAAGCTTACTTAACTCAGATGAAAGCGGTCGATGACCTGGTTAAATCATTCGATGCCATCGATACCAGTAAGTAGCACCCGCTAATGCTCTATTTTCAAAGCCCCGGTCGATACCGGGGCTTTTTTGTTGCTTTTTTGCAAGGATTAAGGTTGATTACAGAGTGCATCTGTATCCTGCCGCGACATAAAAAATGTTGCGCCCGCTTTTTGTCGAAAAGTCAGGCGCTCAATAAAAATAGAGGGTGATGAATGATGGCAAATGAACAGGTTGTTCCGGGTAAACTCGGACGCATGTTAGATGGCATTGAAAGGGTCGGTAATAAACTCCCCGATCCCGCAATGCTATTTCTTATTTTACTCTTTGCAGTGTGGGGACTATCGGCACTGCTGTCCGGTGTCAGTTTTGAGGCTATAGATCCCAGAACCAGTTCACCGATAGAAGTTAAAAACTTGCTGAGCGCTGAGGCGCTGACTCACTTTTTAACCAGCATGGTGACTACCTTCACGGCCTTTGTACCACTGGGCGTGGTATTAGTCGCTATGTTAGGTGTCGGTGTTGCAGAGCATTCAGGCTTTATCAATACCGCACTTAAGAAGATGCTTAAAGTCACCCCGCTTAAGTTTTTAACGCCTGCAGTAGTTTTGGTGGGGATTATCTCTCATACCGCTACCGATGCGGGCTATGTGGTGGTGATCCCGCTTGCCGGGGTGATTTTCTTTACCGTAGGCCGTCATCCGTTAGCGGGGATTGCAGCTGCTTTTGCCGGTGTCTCTGGTGGTTTCTGCGCTAACTTTATTCCGTCAGGTATCGATCCGCTTCTACAAAGCTTTACTCAGTCGGCTGCGCAAATTGTTGACCCTGATATTCAGGTTAACCCGCTCAACAACTGGTTTTTCGCCGCAAGTTCTTGTATCCCTATCGTGTTAGTTATCTGGTATCTGACCGATAAGCTACTGGAGCCCAGGTTGAATCGTACTCATAAGGTCAATACCGAAGAGGTCGATGTCCCCTCTATGGAAGAGAGCACACCTAAAGAGGAGAAAGCATTTCTCGTTGCCAGCCTGGTGATGCTGGCTGCTGTCATCGGCTTTTTCTCGCTGGCTATCCCTGAAACCTCAACACTGCGTGATGCCAATGGCTCGCTCACCAGTTTCAGCGCCCCCTTAATGCAATCAATCGTGCCCCTGATCTTCATCTTCTTTGTGATACCTGGGGTGATTTATGGTTATATGACCGGCACCTTTGAAAATTCTTCTGATATCGTTCAAGCCATGTCTAAGTCGATGAGTGGGATGGCTCACTATATTGTGATGGCATTTTTCTGTGCTCAATTTGTGGCAGCGTTTTCTGCATCCAACTTAGGCGCGCTAATCGCGGTTGAAGGGGCTGGTGGTCTTCAGGCGATGAATTTGTCTGCCGAAGTGACCATAGTGGGCTTGATCATCTTAGTTGCCTTTGTGAATTTGTTTGTTGGGTCATCATCGGCTAAGTGGGCCTTAATCGGTCCGGTGCTGGTGCCTATGTTAATGCAATTGAATATCAGCCCTGATCTGTCACAGGCGGCTTACCGTGTCGGTGATTCCAGCTCCAACATTATCACCCCATTAATGCCATATTTCCCACTTGTCGTTGTCTATTGTCAGCGCTACGTGAAGGATATCGGTATCGGTACCCTTATCTCAATGATGTTACCCTTTAGTCTTTGTTTGCTTGCATTGTGGAGTAGCTGGTTATTGATTTATTGGTCGATTGGTATGCCACTCGGCTTGGGAGCAAGTTACACATATTAGATGTTGACTCATCTTTCAGCTATTTTTTGATGCTGGTAATCTTAGGTTAACGCCAAGATTTTTGGTTTTTTCTGCAGATTACCTTCTCTGTTGTAATGATTACCATATGTGCGATAAATGTTCCCAATGTCGCACCGGCTAGCAGATCACCCAGATAGTGATAATTTTGCCCCAGTTGTCCGATCAAGACGGCGCACATGGTGGCAATCCAGAATGGTCGGTACCGTGGCAGGTGGTACCAGAAGGTTGTCGCCAGTGCGAAGGTGAACAGGGCGTGACCCGATGGAAATGAGTTGTAGGCGACCCCCTCGGCAAAGGGATGAAACCCTTCGATACGGTCGCTTATCCAAGAAGGATTGCCGTTAACCCAGGTCTCTGGCCAGGTACGGCCAAAGAGATACTTTGCACTAACGCGCACTATCGATGCCAGAATCAAGGTCGTTGCCAGATGGACTGCTAACCAAGAGTATCGCTGGCGCAGTTTAGGGGCGATACAAAGCGCGACCGCGATAGCGGCCAGAACTTCTAAAACCAGTGGGGTATTGCTTAGCAATTTGATCAATGAGTTGGCAAAAGAGTGTTGATAGATAAAGTCTGCCAGTATTCGATCGATAAAGTGCACGCTGACGAATACGGTGATAAACATGAAGGTGTAAAATACGGCACTTTTTTTCAATGAATGGAGAAAAATGCTTGGGTGAGGTGTCGTCATCGTGATTATTTATTATAGCTGTAGAAGTGAAGCATAATTTACCCTTTTTTGATAAGAAATGCAGCCGGGTCAGTGCTTTTACCGACAAAAGCCATGCCAACAAAATCCAACTTCTAAGACGCTGCTTGTGTTGGCATCGCGATATTTTCAGCCGGAACTTAGCTTCTCAGGCTGGCGATCAGGTAGTGTAGACTTTCGTTGCGATACGGGTTATTGGTGCTCTGCTCTGAGGAGTGATCAATATTGAATTTTGCTGGTGTCAGCCAGTTTCTCTGGATTAATTCATCAATTAGGTCCAGATATTGATAGCTGGTCTTGCCTACCAAAAGGTTATTTAAACTTCTCTCTTCTGAGAGCGCCTTAATATGGATAAAGCCACTGAGGTAGAGATGATCTTTAGTCAGCCCGCCACCTCGATATACACGGGTTGTGGTGACGAATGCATCGTCTCTGTTCATGTTCATCTCATCGACCAAGAAGTTGAAGGTGTGGTTAAAGTGTTGCTCTTTGACCATAGAGTCTACGGCTAACACTCTGCAGGCTAAGGTGTTGAGTCGCTCATATGCCATATATCCGGCATCTAATTCGGCCAAGATAGCTAACCCCTCCTGGGTTTGAGTGGCGCCGGGAAGACCCAACCTTAAAACCTTGAGAGGCTGTTGATGCGAGTTTAATGTCGTTGCCATATGAATGCCAAGTTCATGATGGTTTAATCTCTGTACCTCTGCGTAACTGAAGCTGGCATGACTATTTACCGTAAGTCTGGGCGGTGAAGAGCTGACCATAGCGCGGGCTAAGATAGTGCTGCTCAGGTTTACCTTGCACCGCATTCCCCAATTCATGGCTTGTTGCTTCATTAGCTCACACACGGTTGCTGCATCCATTATCTCACCGCAACTTTCTTCTATCTTTCTGGCGTAAAGCAGAAATCTGGCATTGTCGATGGCCTGAGCATCAGGCCTGCCATAGTGACGAAGAGAGTTGTAAAGAAACGCTTCCTTGCCGACGGTAGCAAGAAGATCGACCTGTTCACTCAGGGAGTTAATCATATCGGAGTAAAGTTGTTTCATTGCCGGATCTGAGATACTTTCGATTGGAATGCGATAAAGCTGTTGTTTAAAGGCATTGGCATCGAGCGGTACCTGTCGATAATGAAAGTTGGGTGTAAATCTGCTTGGGGCTCGTTCGAACCGACGTCGTTCAGAAATAAGGTTAATGGGATTAACATATTTGAGAATGCCGACTTTACGCGCAAGACGATATAACTGGTCGTCGACATTGAGCACTGCTGGCTCTATTGTGGAGCTAAGCATGTTGGCCCCACGAACCTTGTTCCTCTGGTTCAGTTTGCGTTGGTAGAAGGCGCTAGTTTCACTTATTGCCTGTTTCAGTCCCAGTTTTAGAGCATCAAGAACCTGAGGGTAAATATTACCGGTTTCATGGTCGATATAGACTTTTTTGATCTCAGTGGCCAGCACTAAAGTGCGGTCGAAATTCGCATTGGTATGGGTCGTTAAGTAGTTAACTCCTGTGCCGATAAGGTCCAACTCTGCGCTCGTTGTCATATTCGGAACCGATATCAGCCCAAGCTCTTTTTGAAACTTTTTGACCACCGTTTGCCATCGTGACATATCAACCTGAGTCGAATCGATATTGAATAATGGCGCCTCTGGGTGATGTTCCAGCCCGTTATAAGCCTTGATGTCGTATACGATAACCATACCAAACAGGGCTTCCAGCTTCGCTATCAGTGCTTGATATACCATGAAAAAAAGATCAAATTTCTGATGACTCAATGAACGCTGTTTATCGTTATGGGCCCTATCCCATATTTTACGTTTCGATGCCAACCTATAGGTGGTGCACAATGCTCTCGGTCGGTCAAGATCGTACTCTAATAGTGAGTCCATGCAGACCAGAGTGATAGGTTGAGAGCTTATCAGCTCATCCGTGTATCCGGATTCTTCTAAGCGGCGCTCCTCATCCAATAACTGACAACTATTGAGCAATTCAGCCCTCAATTCGTGACCGGCATGAATGGCGGTACAAACGACAGGGAGGTACTCCTCTATCTTAATATAACAGCCAGAGCCGACCAGTTTACCGGCGAACACCTCTCTACGGTTGATGAGGGATAAGGCCTCATCAAGACTATATGATTGCATCTGTCTGATTCCCTTCGTCATGCCTGGTGTTCGATTGTTGAATCATGTCGACGGAGACCTTGTATGAATGACAACTGTTTAAACTGTGGAATTTTCGGGGTTCCCTGGTCAGCTTTACGTATTTGAACCATACCTGTTCCAGCTTAGTTCTGGCTTTGTGGGACTGGTTTATTATGCCAACAAAGTGTTTCTCCTCTGAGGTGTCGGGTTCGAGCTCTCCGGACTCTAAGGAGAGCAAGGTATCGCCGTAAAGGCTCAGTAGTTCCGATTCCGCTAAGGTAAAGTCTCCCGACTTTCTGAATCCTCGAGGAAAGTTGATGTTATCGATAAAACACCTTCGGCCGAAACGAAACGATTCTTCAGACATGCTAGCCCCTGTAAATATTGATGCTATAGGTAGTTGAGCGGATTATTTATCGAGAAATTAGGCGTTTTATGGCAAAAAGAGAAACGAATTCTTTTTGTCGTCACCATAAGAATTTGTTGTTATTCTCACGCCGGACCCGAATGAGAGAATTTGATGGACGTAAAGGTATTTAAAACATTCTTAGAAGTGGCGAAAACACGTCACTTTGGCCGTGCTGCCGAGAATTTATATATTACTCAAGCTGCGGTGAGTGCTCGTATTAAACAGCTGGAATCCTTCTTCGGGCAGGCACTGTTCATTCGCCATCGAAACAGTATTAAGTTAACGACATCGGGTGAAAGATTATTAGCCTATGCGGAGGTGATGGTGACAACACTCGAGCAAGCGCGAAATGAGTTAGCACTTGGGGGTAAACAATTACTGCAATTGACGATGGCGGGAACACCTAACATCTGGGATGCCTATCTACAGCAGGGGTTAAGTGATATTACTGAAGCGTTTGAAGGATATGGATTTCAGGCTGAAGCCTTGAGCCTGCAGCAGCTGAGCCGAAACTTACTGGAGCGAACTCTGGACATGGCCTTTGCTTTTGACCCATTAAAGTCTGATGAGCTGATCAGTAAGAAAGTGGCTGATATCGTGCTGGTCCTGGTGGCAACAAAACCGTCTGATGTCGAGGCGGCATTAAGTCAAAAGTATGTTTATGTCGACTGGGGGACACGGTTTGCTTGTGAACACGTCGAACGCCATAGCCAGATGCCTGCTCCATATCTTCGCACTTCGACAGGTAGAATCGCATTAGACTTTCTACTGGATAAAGGTGGGGCGGCTTATTTGCCCGAGTCGATGGTAGTGGGACTCCTTGAGTCCCGACAACTCTATGCTGTTCAGCATAATGAGCCTTGGCTCAGGCCGGTTTACCTGACTTATCGTCAAGATACTCCTTCGCTGGAGGCAATAGCTAAGATTAAGGCCCTGATAAGCCGTTAAGCCGCTTTGTTTTGTTACTGTTTACGCTTTCGCGCTCTCATTGCTATCCCTATACAGATGGCGGCGCCACCCCAAGTGATACTCAAGGCCAGCACCATCATAATTAAGGCTCCGGTATTCATCGTTTTTCCTCGTGATGGGATGCGAAGTTTATCAATATTGAGATAAACAACATAAAGGCAATGAGTCCCCAACCTAAGAGTAGCTGGTCTGTTATCGGGTAATCACCATAGCCATTATTGATAGTGTTGACTAAGTTTCTGACAAGAATGATGCCAAGCATGGCGGGACTGATAAAGCGTAAACAGAGTTCAAACCATATGCCTATGGTGAATTCAGAGAGTCGATTGCTGTAGTCTCTGATATCGGCAATTTTAAACAGCCAGGTAAGTATGATGAGCTCAATGAAGCAGCTAAATAGCAGGGCGATATTATTAATAAAGTAGTCGATGAGGTCCAGCAGTAGCAGCCCGCCATTGGTGGCAAATGCCATGGAGATGATAAAGCCACTACCACATACTATCGCAGCGGCTTTTTTTCGCGGTAGATGTAGTTTATCCATAAGGGCTGAGGTCACGGCTTCAAGGATAGAGATATGGGAACTCAGGCCCGCAACTACCAATGCGAAGAAAAATAGTGGACCGAGAATATAAGGTGCCGGGAGCAGGTTAATGGCTGCGGGGATGGTGACAAACGCAAGCCCAACCCCGGATGTGACCACCTCGGTCAAGGGTTTAGCCTGCTCTTGTGCCATGTACCCAAGCACACCGAATATCATTATCCCGCCCATAATAGAGAAGCCGCAGTTGATAAGCACTGTCATGAACGCGTTATTATTGATATCCGATTTTTCGGGCAGGTAGCTCGAATACGCCAGCATAATGGCGAACCCCACACTTAAGGTGAAGAAGATCTGTCCATAGGCTGCGGACCAGACCTTAGTGTCCAATATTTTACTAAAATCGGGCTGGAACAGATAGTTGAGGCCTTCGAGTGCCCCGGGAAGAAATACGATTCTGCCAATTAAGACTAGCACCATGATGAACAGGAGGGGCATCATAATCTTACTTGCGCGCTCTATTCCCCCCTTCACTCCTGTGAAAATGGCTAAGGAGGTGATAGCCCAGGCGATGGCCATCGGCACGGCGATATGTGGTTGGAATACGCCTAAGCTGGTGGGGGAGTTATCACCCAATTGCAGGTATTCATTGAAGAAGAAAGCGTTGGTGTCGGTTCCCCAACTCTGTGTAAATGAGAAGCCTAAGAAGGAGATAGTCCAGCCAATAATGGCCACGTAATACACAGCGATGACTGCGGCGATGAGAACCTGAAACCAACCGAGCCACTCCAGCCTGAGCCCATAATGTATGCCTAATCTGGAGAAGACTTTAGGTGCGGCTCCGCGGAGTTTATGTCCGAGGCTGAATTCCATGATCATAAATGGAATACCGGCAGATATCATGGCAAAGAGATAAGGGATGAAGAAGGCACCGCCACCGTTTTCATAGGCCATATAGGGGAATCGCCAGATATTACCTAACCCGATAGCTGAACCGACAGCTGCCAGAATAAAGCCAATACGAGAGTTCCACTGTTCTCTTTGCATATGATTTTTCCATAGTTTTCAATCTACTTTCCTCTCCCATAATAGTAGACGAAAAATAAGGTGATGCATTGAGTTGCTCAATGTTCATCGGTTGAACTGGGGGATAAATGCAGTATTTTGGAAAGGGGCGGGGGCGTTAAAAAATATGGCTTTGGTACCCTTTAACGCCAATAGCGGTTTGTGCAGATGGCAAGATCGTCTCATGCCGGTTGGAATTATTTAAGATAATCAGCTTCCATCTTTTTCACCTGCTCCAGCAGGCTTAAGTTTTCATTCGCGATTAAATTATGGTGTTGTGCTCTTTGTACCACAAAGCCATTTATCGACTCGATCTCTGTTTTTCTCTTGTTGGCAACATCTTGATGCATGGAGGAGTAATTGATGGCTGTTAGCCCGATAACCTCAAACACCCGGTTAATGAGTACTGACTTATCCAGTTCGATACCATCTGCTAATGCGACTTCGGTCAACTCTGAAACTACGGCAGAAATTTGCTCTTTGTACTGTGCTTCGGCTAATGCCCCATTATTACAATCATGTATCGCGGTAAGCGGGTTTATGGCCGCATTGATAGCGAGTTTATGCCAGAGTGAAGGTAAAATGGGTTCGCACCATTGGCTGTTTGGGATGGCGTTCAACAAGTGTGTTTTCAGCTCTTGGCTTAGCCGGGGACCGGTGAGATGTCCCAACTGAGTGGTTCCCGAGCCGGTTTGCTCAATGTGCCAGCGTTCGTGCTTAAGCGCTGCCTGAGAGGTGGTGCCTAAACTCAACCCTTGCCCGTGGAGAAGCTCTGGTACCTCGAGGTGAGGACCCATGCCGTTATGAAGCAATAGGATATGACATTTTGGAGATAGCTTATCTATGATGGATTTAATTGCGCCACAGACTTGGTAGGCTTTGACGCAGACGATGAGGAGTCGAACCTGTTCAAGTCGAAGGGACTCACTATTAGGTGAGGCCAGAAGGGCTGTCGACTCGGTGATCAGACTATCTAAAGCGGTAAAGGTGACTGTCTGTTGCTGCTCATGAACTCTGGTGATGAAAAGCGGAGCATGGCCATAGGCAAACAGTTGTTGGTAGATGAGTTGGCCTACGGCGCCGGCGCCCAGAATCGCAATGTTTTTTTCATCGGCTAGTTGTTGAACCATGGATGCACTCTATTGTTTCAATCAGATTAGTTTATTCAGATTCGGTGAGCTTAGCTGCACGGAAATAACGAAAGTTGTTGACCGATGGGTTCAGCCTATTGTTTCAATCAGATTAGTTTATTCGGATTCGGTGAGCTTAGCTGCACGGAAATAACGAATGTAACCCCAATGGCTTAGATAGAAAAGCAATACTCCGGCCATATCAGCAATGAAGTCGCCTACCGATGCGCTGCGATAAGGCAGTGTGGACTGAACCAGTTCAATGAAAATAGCATAACTGGCGAGAGTGATAGCAAGGTATTGCCATCTGGGTTTAAACGCTAAATGGGTCAGATAGGCGAGACAGAAGAAACTACCAAGGTGCCCAACTTTGTCCATATGAGGAATGAGTTGAGGGTAGTTGGGTCTGGAGAAAACCAGGTAACTGATGACTATCAGGGCTATGGCCAGCGCCAGTTTAAATATGTTTCGTCTTGATATCACTATGTCGATGGTAGTTTTGTTGTTTGTGCCATCATAGAAAAACGATGGCAGATTGTCACCAAGAATATCATCCATAATTTGCTGTTCAGCTGAGATATGCACTCGTTGATAAGGCTTCATATTTATTCCAGATACGTTAAACTAAGGCCACAAAAAATACTGTAATAGGACACTAAAATGCCTTCAATGGATATTGTTTCTGAAGTCGATGAGGTTGAGCTGCGAAATGCCGTAGATAACTCTGTACGTGAACTGAAGAGTCGTTTCGATTTTCGTGGTAAGGAAGCGAGTATCGAGTATAAAGATCATGTGGTCACGCTATCGGCTGAAGATGATTTTCAGTGTCAGCAGCTTGTCGATATACTGCGTATGCAGATGAGTAAACGTAGTGTTGATCCGGCTTCCATGGATGTCGATGAAAAGGCGCTGCATAGTGGCAAAACTTTCTCTTTGAAGGTGCGCTTTAAAGAGGGGATCGAAACCTTAGTCGCTAAAAAATTAGTGAAGATGATTAAAGACAGTAAGCTGAAAGTTCAGTCATCTATTCAGGGGGATTCGGTTCGTGTTACCGGTAAGAAGCGCGACGACCTGCAAGCCGTGATGGCATTGGCTCGAGAGTCTGAGTTAGGGCAACCATTCCAGTTTAATAACTTTCGTGACTGACTCATAATCGTCAGTCGGTAAAATTAAAGCCCTCAGCATGAGGGCTTTGTTGTTTTTAAGAAGACTGTCGGTTAAATCTGCCGCTCGGCCGAGTTATGGGCCTCGTCATTTTTTGCCTGTAGCTCCTGCTTTAATCTCTCATCATGCCGGGTCCGCCTGTCTACCAAGAGCACTAACCACAGAACGGGTAAGCCGATGATACTGGCGCCAATGAAGAAGTTCACATAACCGAACGCATCGACGTAGGCGCCGGAGAAACCGGCGATAAATTTCGGAAAAAGTAACATGATAGAGGAGAGAAGCGCGTATTGTGTGGCACTGTATCCACTGCTGGTCAGACTCGAAAGGTAAGCAATAAAGGCCGCGGTTGCGATACCTGCACTGAAGTTATCGATGGAGATGACGACTGTTAACAGGGGAACGTTGTATCCCACGACCGCCTGGTAGGCAAACAAAAGGTTAGTGACGGCGACCAGCAGAGCACCGACAAAGAGTATCTTCATCGTACCGTAGCGAGCCAGCAGCACGCCGCCAACCCCCGCCCCAACTAAGGTCATAATCAGGCCATAAATCTTACTTATTGCGGCAATTTCCGCTTTGGCGAATCCCATGTCGACGTAAAAGACATTGGCCATGATCCCCATGACGATATCGGATATGCGATAACAGGAGATGAGCAGTAAAATTAATATGGCGTTGCGACCGTAACGTTTAAAGAAGTCCATGAAAGGTATTACACTGGCGGTATATAACCAAGATAGGGTGCCAGCCACGGGCTTAGAGTAGCGAAGGCTCAGCTCCTGTTTTAGTTTTTGCTCCTGTTCATTGGCTTGTTTATTCTCGACTTCAGGCTCTTTACTCAAGAGGGTGGTGAGAATACCTACCGACATGAGCCCGGCCATGATGAGGTATGCAGTCTGCCAGGATAGTAGGTTGTATTCGTTATTTCCCGGGTCGACCCAGGCGGCAATCGTCAAGGCACCGGCTGTGGCGACAATCATGGCACTACGATAACCAACTTGGTAGGCGGCCGCTAATGCAGCCTGCATCTTTTCCGGGGCAGATTCGATACGAAAGGCATCGATAACAATATCTTGTGTGGCCGAGGCAAAGGCGACCATTAAGGCAAACAGGGCAAGGCGCTCTAAATCTTGCAGTGGGTCACTAAAAGACATGCCTAAAATAGCAGTTACGAGCAGCATCTGTGCAAATAACATCCAGCCTCGTCGCCGACCGAGTAAACGAGTAAAAATAGGTAGTGAGAGTCTATCGACCAGAGGTGACCAGACCCATTTGAAGCCATAGGCGAGGGCTATCCAGCTGAAATAGCCGATTGCCGTTCTGTCTATACCCGCCTCTCTAAGCCAGAATGAGAGGGTAGAGAAAACCAGCATTAAAGGTAAGCCTGCCGAAAAACCAAGAAACAATAGGACCAAGACTCGTTTATGACAGTAAATGGAGAGCGCATCTTTCATGCGGGAATAATTAGAGCCTGATGCTGGTGACATAGATAGATTTCAAGGTGGTTATTACGATTAGCTTAAGGGGGGGAGTCGTTTGGTTCAAGATAAAATTATCTGAAACGAGTATGGTTTGGTTTGTGGCGCTTTTTTCGCCGTTTAAGATGGGTTTAGGGGGCGGCTTATAGCTGCATCCGTTGACCGGTTCGATAATCCGTGATGCGGACAATAAAAAAGCTCAGACAAACTTGCCTGAGCTTTTTAATAGTATAAGTACTAAGCCATCATTTAAATGATTTAAGCTTTATACCCGTTAAGAGCTAGGTCTATTCCCTATGCATCCCTGAGGTATTTGACCGCCTATGCTCAGATAATCACAGCATTCGTCAACCTGCTTACGCAGGTATTGATTACCACGGATCATCCAATCCGGCCATTTATCAAAGGCATGTAACAGGTGCCAGAACACTCTCTCCATATCCGTTTGCGCATCACCTTGATGATTGAACTGTTGCCACTCTTCAAGGACGTCCCATAGATATAGCTGGACTTCATTAAAAGCGAGCTGATCGCTCAGGTACGCTTTTCCATACTCGGCCAGCTGGGGCGCTTTTTTATCGATGAACTCATCTGGGGTCATCGGTTCGCCTCCTTATTACTGCCTAGTTAGTATAGAACGATAAATAAGCGTTTGGGAGATATTGTGTTAAAAATATTGAACTATCACTTCCTGGGAAGTAACGTCGCTTTCTTTAAGATTATCTCTTCTATAGGAAAGTCGGGCCAGTCCAGTTTTGAGTTATGTTCCGTTGCAACGCCAGCCATGGCCGCAAGTACCTCTTCACCCTCGGATACTTCGCCAAAAACGGCATAGCCCCATCGCCTGGAAGAGGGGTCTAGCCGTTCATTATTACCTACATTAAAGTAGAATTGGCTGGTGGCCGAATGCGGGTCGTTATCACGGGCCATGGCGATAGTGCCGAATGAATTGGATAAACCATTCCCCGATTCGTTAACGATAGGTGCATCGTATGGCTTCTCTTCCTGTTTGAGATTTAATCCACCTCCCTGAACAACGAAGTCAGCAATAACCCTGTGAAACAGCGTATTATCATAATGCCCCTTCACTACGTAGGTCAGAAAGTTGTCAACTGTTATAGGGGCTCGGGTTCTGTCTAATTCGACAACTATCTTGCCCATGCTGGTGTCGAGTTGTACCTGGGGGTAAAGCGTATCGGGCTGAATATCGACGGCAACCGCTGCCTGGCTTAAACAGAGTATAAGTAGAGCATTAATCCAACGGATCATGTGGCTTCCTTGTTCTTGTTGTATCTATAGTCTTATGCGAGTTTATATCGATTGCTATTACTGTTGAATAAACTGGTTCAGTTCAGGGTCATTAATAATATCGCCGCTTAATTGACCGAGAAGCTTATTTATCTCAAGTTCTAAGGTCGCAAAATCGGCACTGAATGGGCCCGATAGTGTTCCGCGAGCCGTATAACGTTTCGTGAGCTCTTGGGTGCTGTTTTTGGCTATTACATTGATAATGATGTTGCTCTTTGCCTCAAATCCGAAGGTGCTCTCATTGACGTCAGTCAGTAACTGCTCCAGTTGAAACTGTACGTGTTGCACCGCACTTGGATCTATCTGATAACCCGCTTGAGTGAAGCCCTTACGAAAGACGGTGTCTATCTGCCTCCTTGGTGCTTCAGAAGGGCTGACAAGCTTGGCCGCATCGCCTTCGTTGTTGAAGCGTACAATGAAATTGGCTGAGCGCGTATCTATTGTCTCTATGGCCAGGTTCTGTAGTGAGTGAGTTTGATGCTGTACTTGCGGAACCTGAGGTTCCAGGGCTATGTGGCTTGGCGTTTGAGTCGCGCAACCACAAAGTGTGATAGCGGTGGTTATCAATAAAAATAGACGTTTCATTTCTGGATTATCTTTATTTAAAATGGCGATATGTTGTGGCATCAGCATACCAGAATTGACTGCTGATGCCATCGTCTTTGACTGTGCGACCCAGCGCTTGTATCTGCTTTGTTTAAGTCAGAGATAGGCGTCATTCATACAATCTCTGACAATGCTTTAAATTTTACTTTCATCACGTTAGGCATCGCGTTAGAGTAAAATTTGATTAATGCTCTGGGGGCTAACGATGATGGCAAGCGGTTCAAAGGTGATGAATATCGAGAGTCAGAGAGCTCCCGAGTGCTTGATGTCGAGTCACGGTACCCCCTTCTTTGGTCATTTTGATGGCCCGGTGACCTCCTTAGGGCTTGAACGATTCAATTATTTTAACGACATGGATAAACCCGCCTCGAGGCTGAGTCGCTACTTCAACTATAAGCAATTTCAATTTATCAATATCATCACTCCACGTTTCATCATTGGTGTTGCCATAGCCGATATCCGTTATGCGGGCAGTGCATTTTGTTATCTCTATGACATCAGTAAAAATAGGCTTACTGAAACGACCTGGTTGAAGCCATTAGGTATAGGGTATGAATTGAGGCCCTCTCCCATGTCGGGCGTTGCAAAGATCGCTAGCAGGAAGGAAAAAGTCAGCTTTACGATATCTGAAGGTGTGTGGCAGGTGTCAATTACGACCGCTAATATTCAGGCTGAGATCGCACTCGATGCACCGGTGTTGAGCTTACCTATGGCGATGTGTAACCCGACCGGTTATAACGGCTGGACTTATACTCAGAAACATAATGGGCTCAAGCCTACAGGAAAGCTTATCATCGACGGTGAAGCTCAACCTCTGAACAGGGCACTCGCTGGTTATGATTTTTCCGCCGGGTATATGCGCAAAGAGACGAGTTGGCGATGGGCGAGTATTAATGCTCATACCCATGATGGTGTCCTGGGGCTTAATTTAGCTGCGGGAGTCAATGAAACCGGCTGTAATGAGAATGTCTTTTGGGTTAACGGTGAGCGGCACCTGTTAGGGCCGGTGCACTTTAATTTTCAACGGGCAACAGGACCCGAAAGTCTTAAGTTGTCCCAAGCTCCGTGGCGTATCTATTCGGACAATGGTCAGGTCGAGTTGAGCTTTACTCCCGTTAACTGCCGACAAGAGAAGCTAAATTTATTGCTGTTAAAGAGTAACTTCAGACAATACCTGGGATACTACTCCGGCTATATTATCGATAATTTTGGCAACAAGCATATTCTAGATAACGTATTAGGGCTCACTGAAGATCATTTTGCCCGCTGGTGATAGGCCATCGAAAGAAAGCTGGTCATATTCTTTGTGTTGCTATATTTGTCAGCTTCGCTATTGGGCGTCTTGTTTGAATACAGGCCCTTATTACTATCTCTCGTTTCCTCCTAATTAACTTCCCCCCCTCTGTTGCTGATTACTCCAGACTGGCTTTACCGTCTTAGGACTTATCATCTCAGGTTTGTTCAGCTTAGGTACAGCTTGCCCCTCTAGTATTGCAACGTGGTTGTTGTGTATCTGTTTTGTTTTTGGTTGAGGGTTTACACTTGTATCGTTTTGTTTCTTGCTGCGAAATGGTGTTAATTATGTGGATTTTGTAAAACTCAGTTGATATTAATTAAGGGATTAGTCATGAAAAGATTGTTGTTGGTGATCGGTAGTTTGTTGAGTGTGGGGGCCTATGCCGGTGATTCAAATCATATTGTGGGCGGCAGTGTTGGTTATGGTATTCAGGATTTTGAATTTGAATCCGGTCAGGAAACCGGCGGCGAAGACAGTTTCGCCATCGATGGGTATTACCGCTATATGTTCAATGAGCACTTGGGTATCGAAGCCGGGCTATTTGGTGGTACGGGTGGTGTAGCGTCGGTGTTTACCGGTTTGTTTGGCGGAGTTGATAACATCAGCTATAAGGGGATACGAGGGGCGTTATACGGCCAGGTTCCACTCTCAGAGAGTAACCACCTCTATGCTAAGCTCGGTGCCAGTGCCAATCGGCTCAGTTACGATGTTTCACGTGCGTTTAGCAGTGATGTGATCAAGAGTGTCGAAACCAGCGGTAGCGACTTCTATGGCGCCGTGGGGTGGGGGATACGCTTTCAGTCGGGCATCGGCATGAATATCGAGTATCAATATGTGCCGGTTCAAGAGCTTAAGGTACAAAATTTTAATATCGGTATGAGCTACCGTTTCTAGATAGAACGCTCGAATGCTTGGACCTTCTATCTGTTAGCCGACATTCTGGACCTGTTTCAGAATGTCGGCTCCCATGATTCGAGTAAGGAAGGCTAAGAGGAAGAATGATAGTCTTCCTGCCTTGTTCTTTTTTGCGTACTGTTGCTAAGTTTTACCTCAGACCCTATCTTTTTGTCGCACCATAAAGAGAGCTTTGTGGGTGCGCCTCGCTTGGTTGAGAGCTATCAGGTACATCGCTAGACTCTAAGCTTTCATTCTCATGGGACTCGGCTTTCTTGCTTATCTTCTGGGCCTGCAAAATAACAAACTTACCGTTAGAGGCGACTGTCGTGCAGTTTTTAAAGATACGCTGCAGTTTCACGTGATAAGCCAGGTGGCGGTTTCCCACGACATGTAAGATGCCGCCATTTTTAAGTGCCCGCCAGGATTGGAGGAACATCTGCCATGCGATGTGATCTGTTATCGCTTCCCCCTGATGAAATGGCGGGTTACATAAGATCAGATCGGGGCGAACACCTTCATTGAGATGCGTTAAACAATCATCCCAGCCGAAGGTGGCCTGCTCGCCGACAAGGCCTTGGGTGTCTAATTTATTCAATGCCCAGTTCTGTCTCGCCGATTCCACCGCCATCTCTGAATCATCAACAAAGTGAATATAAGCTTCAGGAAAAAGCTGCTTGGCATTGAGTCCCAGCACGCCATTTCCACAGCCCAGATCGATAATCGATTTGAAGTTACCCTTGGGCATGTTATCGAGCATGATGCGGGCACCAATATCCAGTTTGCCGGAAGCAAAGACATTGCTGAGATTGGTTATTTCAAGGTTTAATTCAGGAATAGACCATTGGCTCTCTGTCGGGAGGGCGCGAACTTTTCCGTCAGTAATGCAGGTGATAACTCGGGTCTTTTTCCAGGTCAGGCTGGCGCTCGCCGGACCCAGGTTTTTAGCAAAAAGCTCAAGTAAAGATTTGTTGATCGACTTGGCTTTTGCGCCTATCAGTACCTGGGTACCTTTTGGCAGGGCCTGAGATAAACGGTTGAGCTGGTGGGCAAAATAGCTGAGGTTCTTTGGTAATTTCATCAATACCAGCTCGATAGCGGCGGGTATATTTTCACGACTGTTTAGCCATTGAATATTGTCTGAACAGAGTTTGTTGTTGTCTAAGTTTTGCACAGTGCCTAATTGGCTGGTTTTAGCGTCGGTTTCGACGGCTAAGGGCCATTGTGAATCCATAGAACGCAGGCATGTTGTCAGAGCCCCGAAATTATCATTGATGATAGCCGTGGCAACGCTCTGTTGTTCAGTCTCTTTAAGATGTTTAATCAGGTGTTCATCGGCCGCATCCCAAGCCTGTAAATTCGATTCCTGATTTTTAGGATAACGAGTTAATTCTAGCTCGATATCTTCGACTGAAAATTGTGTTGTCATATGCCAAACTGCACCAATAAAATAAGGGCACGCATTATCGCAGATTTAGGTTGCAAGGTACATATGACGATTGCTTGCGGCTACTATAGTGCTACCGGTTGAGAGGGATTGGAGATTAGTATGAAACAACAAGGGTTGGGATTCGATGCTCCTCAAGGCCCAAGTGATGATGACTTAAGTCGCCATGAACAGCTGCCCCCGATCACACTTATTCGGGGCTACCTTAATGAAGCGCAACAGACCGCCTTGCTGGAGGAGGCGAGTGCTTACTCACTGTCCCGCCCCATTATTAAGGTCTATGGGAAGCAACATGCCATACCCAGAATGCAAGTTTGGTTCGGCGATGAAGGGTGTGACTATCTCTACTCAGGCCTCCTTATCCGTGCGCTGCCATGGCCGAAATATGCTCGCCGGTTACAACAAAAATTGGCACGTGACTTTGGCTTAAGTGCCAACGGTGTACTGGTCAACCGCTATGTCGATGGCACAGAATCTATGGGGTGGCATAGTGATGACGAGCCTGAAATATCCATTGGCAGTGATATTGCCTCAGTGTCGCTGGGGGCGACCCGTGACTTTTTTATTCGTCATAAATCAAGCCATCAGAAGATTAATGTTTCACTGGAAAGTGGCGATCTCTTACTGATGCAATGGCCGATGCAAAAAGAGTGGGAACATAGCCTGCCTAAGCGACTGAAGGTTAAGGAGCCCAGACTTAATTTTACCTTCAGAACCTTAGTTAAGGATTTTCATAAAGAGATAGCTAAGGATTGAAAATATGTGCCAATATTAGGTTAGGTAGCTTGTCTACTTTTATGTTATTCAGATCTCAATGTTCACCAAATAAATATTCTAAGCTCAGTCTGACAGAAGTAAAAATTGAAGAGCATTCTGCTTGTTTTTTAGCATAAGGAGTATCAAATGAAGAAGCTGTTTATTACCACCGTAATTGGGCCAATCACACCGGGTATAATCAAGTCTTTAGCTGAAGTGACTCGCAGTTTCGAAGGGGAGTGGTTAACGAGTAAAGTGATAAAAGTGGATGGTCACTTTTCTGCCATGATGAAAGTGGCTATCGCTCCGGAAGCGGAAGCTGAATTGAAAGCAAAGTTCGAGGCAGAGTTCTCCGCGCTACGCTTTTTCTTCGACGAGGTAGTCACTGAAGCCGAAGCAGCATTCACGGCACTACACCTTACCCTCGATTGTGGCGATCGTGCCGGTTTGACCAGGGATATCGTCGATGTACTCTCTAATTTAGATTTAGTCATTGAGCATATGGAGTTTAATCGGGTGCATGTGTCCACGATAGGGCAAACCGTTTTCTCTTCTACCTTGAATCTTGCAATACCGGAAGGGATCAGTACCGAGAGTGTTGTAGAACTGCTCGAAGGCGTGAGTGAGGATGCAAGAGTCACCGTCTTATAAAGAGTCGTCGATTCTGACTCACTTTATATAGAGAGACCGAGCAAAGGGATTTGAAAGAGGGGGTGAACACAAGGGAAGAGGGGGGAGTTGACCTTTCTTCCCCTAAGCAGTAATCTGCCGCCATAGCATTTATGTATGACTGAGAATATCGTTATGTCAGTAGAAAAGATCATTACCGAAAAACTCACTGCGGCTCTGTCTCCATCTCACTTAGAGGTGATTAACGAGAGCCATAATCACCATGTGCCACCGAATTCAGAGACACACTTTAAGGTGATCATAACCTGTGACTCATTTGAGGGAAAACGTTTATTAGCGCGTCACCGTGCGGTAAATGAAGCTTTAGTGACTGAGTTTGCTAATGGTTTACACGCATTATCTATGCATACTTTTACGCCGACAGAGTGGGCCGAAGAGAGCGATGTTCCTGCTTCGCCTAAGTGTAAAGGTTAATCCAACTCCTTCGGGAGTTTGCTTCCAGATATAGAAGAGGCCATAGCGGTTATTGCTATGGCCTTTTCTATACCTGCTCCTCCAGGCTCCTTGAGTCACCACTCATTATCCTCTTCTAGTTTTTGTTCTCTACATAAATCTGTTTTAAGAAGATATACCTGATAACTGAACAGTATGAAAACTAGTATAAAGTATGTGCTAGTATGCAGTTAAGCTGTGTAAAGAAGACAGATGTGCGTTGTTGATACAATTATCATTAACGCCACAACACTTGGAGACCAGAGATGCCCTTACTTGATAGTTTTACAGTTGACCATACCCGCATGCAGGCCCCAGCGGTGCGAATTGCGAAAACCATGAAAACCCCAAAAGGTGACGTTATTACGGTTTTCGACCTACGCTTCTGTGTACCGAATAAAGATATCTTAAGTGAAAGGGGCATCCATACTCTGGAACATCTTTATGCCGGCTTTATGCGTGATCATTTAAATAGTGATTCTGTCGAGATCATCGATATCTCACCTATGGGATGTCGTACCGGTTTTTATATGAGTTTGATTGGCACTCCGGCAGAAGCTGAAGTCGCTCAAGCTTGGCTCGCTTCGATGAACGATGTATTAAACGTCGCCGAACAAGCTCAAATCCCAGAATTAAACGAATATCAGTGCGGAACATTTGATATGCACTCGTTAGATCAGGCGCAGGGTATCGCCCGCTCAATTATCGCTGCCGGGATCTCTGTTAATAAGAATGATGAATTGAAACTGAGTGATGAAATACTGAACGGTTTGTGACAAACACGATACCTCATTTGATAAAAAAAAGCGGTAAAGCCGCTTTTTTTATCAAGATATTGATTCGAAATGTGCAGCTAAAAAATCATGAGATTAGTAAGTTAGATCTATTTTATGCACTTAATTTATAAAAGCGTTGGTTAAAAAGTGAACGCTTTAGGTGTTTTTGCTGTTTAATTAATGAACGGTTAGGCTTAGGTTAAAAATTGTTTAAATTTTATCAATTTAAGAGGAAACATCTCTTTTAAATGCTTGATAACCTTGCTAGGTCAGGGGGCTGAATTGCTTTAGTAGTACCTGAATCAAATATAAATACTAAAGTGTGATCTTAGCCTTATTCTAAAAAACTTCATTATCCACTTAAAACACTCACATTTTTCATGGCGATACCGTGATATTTGCGGTAAAATGCGCGCGAACAGCGTGATTGCGGTCGCATTTCTGTAATAAATCTGCGCTAGCTCAATGAGATGGGTTTTGATGAAGACTTGTCATATTTAGCAGGAACGCGTCGCATTTTCTTTCCTTCATAACGTAGTGCTTGTGGATATGATTACAATAAAGAAAGGATTGGACCTGCCCATAGCAGGCGGACCAGAGCAAGTTATCCATAATGGCCCAGCCATTAAACGTGTAGCTACTTTAGGTGAAGAGTATATTGGCTTACGTCCTACCATGAAAATTAAGGTGGGTGATAAAGTTAAAAAAGGTCAGATTATCTTTGAAGATAAAAAGAACCTTGGTGTTAAATATACTGCTTTAACCAGTGGCACAATATTAGAAGTTAACCGGGGCGCTCAACGTGTACTTCAGTCTGTCGTCATCGCTGTGGAAGGGGAAGAGAGTGTTTCCTTTGCTAAGTATGATGCCGCACAGCTAGACACGCTTGATTCTCAACAAGTTCGTGACAACCTGATTGAATCGGGTCTGTGGACGGCGTTGAGAACTCGTCCTTTCAGTAAAGCCCCAGCCGTAGACTCTACCGCTGCTGGCATCTTCGTTACCGCGATAGATACTCAACCTCTTGCTGCCGACCCGGAAGTGGTTATCGGTGAGCATAAAGAAGATTTTGCCAACGGACTTAAGGTCCTGTCGAGATTGACTGAAGGTAAGGTTTATCTGTGTAAAGCGCCTGGAACCGATATTCCTGCAGCTAACGCACAGGTAGAAGAGTTTGCAGGAGCACATCCAGCAGGTCTGGCCGGTACACATATTCATTTCCTTTTACCAGCTTCAGTTAATCGAACTGTTTGGCATATAGGTTATCAAGATGTGATTGCTGTAGGTCAGTTATTTACTACCGGTGAGCTAAACACTCAGCGTGTCGTTGCGATTACTGGCCCTAAAGCGGCTAAACCAAGGCTTATACGTAGTCAGCTTGGTGCTTCAACTGCAGAGCTTTCTGCTGGTGAAATAACCGATGGCGAAGTACGTGTTATCTCTGGTTCGGTTCTTAGTGGTCGTACCGCTTCGGGTCCCCATGCCTATTTAGGTCGCTTCCATCAGCAAGTGTCTTTACTCGAAGAAGGTAGAGAGAAGGAGTTTATCGGTTGGGCTATGCCAGGGCCGAATAAGTTCTCAATCACTCGCGCTTTCCTTGGTCACTTCTCGCCTTCTCGTCTGTTCAATATGACGACAAGCACCGGTGGTTCAGACCGAGCCATGGTACCGATTGGTAACTATGAGCGTGTTATGCCACTCGACATTCTTCCAACTATGTTGCTTCGAGACCTGGTCTCTGGTGACACCGATGGCGCTGCGACCTTGGGTGCATTGGAGTTGGACGAAGAAGATTTGGCGCTGTGTACTGTCGTATGTCCCGGTAAGTATGATTATGCAACTTATCTGCGTGACTGTTTAGATACGATCGTGAGGGAAGGCTAATGGGCTTGAAACAGTTTTTCGAAAATATTGAACCGCAGTTTGAAAAAGGCGGTAAATATGAGAAGTTCTATGCGCTCTTCGAAGCTGCATATACGGTGTTTTATACGCCGGGTCATGTGAACAAGGGGGTAACCCATGTTCGTGATAACCTAGACCTGAAGCGTATGATGATCATGGTTTGGGCCTGTGTATTTCCTGCGATGTTTGTGGGTATGTATAACGTCGGGCTACAAGCACAAGATGCATTAGTCGCTGGCTTTGCCACTCCTGATGTCTGGCAGGTCAGCTTATTCAGCATGTTTGGTACTGAGTTGAGTGAAAGCTCTACCTGGCCAACACTCATGTGGTATGGCGCCTGTTTCTTCCTGCCTATCTATGCGGTTTCATTCGCAGTCGGTGGTGTGTGGGAAGTCTTGTTTGCCTCTGTACGCGGTCATGAAGTTAACGAAGGTTTCTTTGTTACCTCAATTCTTTTTGCGCTAACACTACCCCCTAACATTCCATTGTGGATGGTTGCCTTAGGTATCACCTTCGGTGTGGTTGTGGCAAAAGAGATATTCGGTGGAACAGGCCGTAACTTCTTGAACCCAGCACTTGCGGGTCGTGCTTTCCTATTCTTCGCTTACCCTCTGAGCATGTCGGGAGATAATTCTTGGGTTGTTGCCGATGGTTTCTCTGGTGCGACAGCGTTGAGTCAAGCGGCTCAGGGCACACTTGAGTATGGATTTACGCAAGACTGGTGGGATGCCTTCCTGGGCTTTATTCCTGGTTCAGTGGGTGAAGTTTCTACTCTGGCACTGCTATTGGGCGGCGCAGTTATCGTTTATGCGCGTATCGCTTCATGGCGCATCATAGCAGGTGTAATGGTCGGTATGATTGCCGTCTCAATGCTCCTCAACGCAATAGGCAGCGACACTAACCCTATGTTTGCAATGCCTTGGTATTGGCATTTGGTACTCGGTGGTTTTGCCTTCGGTATGATGTTTATGGCGACCGACCCGGTATCGGCCTCATTTACCAATCAGGCGAAATGGGGATACGGGATCTTGATTGGTGCAATGGCCGTATTTATTCGCGTCGTTAACCCAGCATTCCCTGAAGGTATGATGTTGGCCATCCTGTTTGCCAACCTGTTTGCACCGCTGTTTGACCACTTTGTGGTTCAGGCAAATATCAAGCGGAGGATCGCTCGTGGCTAGTAATAAAGATTCGTTCGGCAGAACTCTCTTTGTGGTTGTCGGTTTATGCTTTATCTGTTCGGTTTTTGTATCAACCGCAGCGGTATTGCTACGACCAATTCAGATAGAGAATAAATTGCTCGATAAGCAGAAATATATTCTTGAAGCTGCAGGCCTTATCAATACTAAAGAAGCAAAAGTAGATAAAGCTGAAGTACTTGAGACTTACGCTAAGTTTGTTGAAGCTAAACTGGTTGACCTGAAAACAGGTCAGTGGGTTGAAGGTGATGCAGATTCATTCGATGCCGATAAGGCAGCGCGTGATCTGAAAAATTCATTTAAACCACAAAATGATGTCGCATCAGTTAAACGTGTAGCTAATACCGCTGTTGTCTATGTGGTTAATGATGAGCAAGGTAAACCTAAGACACTTATTTTACCTATTAAAGGTTACGGTCTTTGGTCGACCATGTATGCATTCCTGGCTGTTGAGCCTGATATTAATACCATTAAAAGTCTGGTTTATTACTCATTTACCGGTTCGGGTGAAACACCTGGCTTAGGTGGTGAAGTACAAAACCCTCAGTGGATGGCAAAATGGCACGGCAAGAAGCTCTATAACGAGCAAGGGGAGCTAGCGATTAAAGTCACTAAGCTTCCGGCTGTTGCAGCCTCCATCCATGGTGTTGATACCCTCTCTGGTGCAACCTTGACCGGTAATGGTGTTCAAAACTCATTAGATTTTTGGTTAGGTGAGGAAGGCTTTGCTCGCTTTATCGAAAGAGTTCGTAAAGGAGGGCTGAGCTAATGGCTAACGCTAAAGAACTTAAGCAGGTCCTGTCGGGGCCAATAGTGAGTAACAACCCGATTGCCTTGCAGGTATTGGGTGTATGTAGTGCACTTGCTGTAACCAGTAAGTTGGAAACTGCATTGGTTATGACGATTGCTTTGACTGCCGTAACAGCATGTTCAAACTTGTTTATCTCAATGCTTCGTAATCATATTCCCAGCAGTGTGCGTATTATCGTACAGATGACCATTATTGCATCGCTGGTAATTGTGGTTGATCAGGTGCTACAGGCTTATGCCTACGATGTGGCTAAGCAGCTTTCGGTATTTGTTGGTTTGATTATTACTAACTGTATTGTAATGGGGCGCGCCGAAGCCTATGCGATGAAAACGCCGCCAATGATGAGCTTTATGGATGGTATCGGTAACGGCTTAGGCTACGGTGCTATCTTGATGTCAGTTGGTTTTGTCCGTGAACTCTTTGGTAATGGTTCGCTATTTGGTGTTGAGATCTTAAGCAAGATTTCAGACGGTGGCTGGTATCAGCCTAACGGTCTGCTATTGCTACCACCGAGTGCGTTCTTCTTAATCGGTACGTTGATCTGGATCATCCGTACTATTAAGCCAGAGCAAGTTGAAGCAAAAGGGTAAGCGCGATGGAACATTATATTAGTTTGCTAATTCGCTCTATTTTCATCGAGAATATGGCACTCTCTTTCTTCCTGGGGATGTGTACATTCCTGGCGGTTTCAAAGAAAGTGACCACCGCGATGGGATTGGGTATTGCAGTAGTTGTGGTACTGGCGATTTCAGTTCCGGTTAACCAGATCATCTATCAGGGGCTGTTAGCGCCGGGTGCATTGACTTGGGCAGGTCTTCCGGAAGCCGATTTGAGCTTCTTGAAGTTTATCACCTTCATCGGTGTGATCGCTGCATTAGTACAGATCCTTGAGATGGTGTTGGATAAGTTCTTCCCACCACTTTATAACGCTTTGGGGATCTTCCTCCCACTTATCACCGTAAACTGCGCAATTTTTGGTGCGGTATCTTTCATGGTTGAACGTGATTACAACCTGGTAGAAAGTATGGTGTTTGGTGTCGGATCAGGGCTTGGTTTTGCATTAGCTATCGTCTTGTTAGCTGGTATCCGTGAAAAGCTGAAATATGCTGATGTGCCTGATGGACTACGTGGCTTAGGTATTACCTTTGTTACTGCGGGTCTGATGGCGCTTGGATTCATGTCGTTTTCTGGTGTGTCCCTATAACAGGGGCCCATTGGGTTCCTATTTCGGACTTTTAAGGATAAGTTAATGGATATTCTTAAATCTACTCCACTCGAGGTTTACCTTGGTGTGAGTATGTTTACCGCTATTGTATTAGGTTTGGTGCTAATTATTTTATTTGCCAAGTCAAAGTTAGTGAACAGTGGTGACATTACAATTGGTATCAATGATGACCCCGAGAAGGGCATCAAGTTACCTGCAGGTGGTAAATTACTGGGTGCATTGGCTGAGAGCGGTATTTTCGTTTCCAGTGCGTGTGGTGGTGGTGGTACTTGCGGTCAGTGTAAAGTACACGTTAAATCAGGCGGCGGTGATATTCTGCCAACTGAGATGGACCATATCAGTAAGGGTGAGGCTCGTGAGGGCTGTCGTTTATCTTGTCAGGTAAATGTGAAAACCGATATGGAGATCGAACTCGAAGAGGAGATCTTTGGTGTTAAGAAGTGGGAATGTACCGTTATCTCTAACGATAACAAGGCCACTTTCATTAAAGAGCTTAAGCTTCAAATCCCTGATGGTGATTCGGTACCTTTCCGTGCCGGTGGTTACATTCAAATTGAAGCACCTGTTCATCACGTTAAATATGCAGATTATGATATTCCAGCTGAATACCGTGGCGATTGGGAACACTTTGGTTTCTTCAACTTAGAATCTAAAGTTGATGATGAGACAATCCGTGCATATTCAATGGCGAACTATCCTGAAGAGGCTGGTATCATCATGTTGAACGTGCGTATTGCGACGCCTCCTCCACGTAACCTCACACTGCCTTGCGGTAAGATGTCTTCGTACATCTTTAGCCTTAAAGAGGGTGATAAGGTGACCATCTCTGGGCCATTTGGTGAGTTCTTCGCTAAAGAGACTGATAATGAAATGGTCTTTGTCGGTGGTGGTGCTGGTATGGCGCCTATGCGTTCTCATATCTTCGATCAGCTTAAGCGCCTTAAGACAAAGCGTAAGATGAGTTTCTGGTATGGTGCTCGTTCTAAGCGTGAGATGTTCTATGTAGAAGATTTCGATGGCTTAGCGGCTGACAACGAAAACTTCGAATGGCACGTGGCACTTTCTGATCCTCAGCCTGAAGATAATTGGGAAGGCAAGACCGGCTTCATTCATAACGTTCTTTATGAGAGCTACCTGAAAGACCATGAAGCGCCGGAAGATTGCGAGTTCTACATGTGTGGTCCTCCAATGATGAACGCCGCAGTTATCGGTATGCTTAAAGATCTAGGTGTTGAAGACGAAAATATCCTGCTGGATGACTTCGGTGGCTAATTAGATCTTTCACGCTTGAATCTTGAGATTGTTGTCATTCGAGCTTGAGATAGAAAGTGAGGATAGAGTCCTCACTTTCTGTTATCTAGTGTCGGATAGTTCAAAATTTTATAGTGATAAGGATTTAGGTCAAAATGAACAAGACCTTAGTAAACTGGTTAGCTCTTATCGGGCTAGCCTTTTTTGTTTCAGGCTGTACTCAACCAGCAGAAATAATTTCGCTCTCGGGTAACACCATGGGCACGACTTACCACATAAAAGTTGTTCCTAATGAGCAATTGCCTGAGGCTAATCTGTTACAAGCCGAGATAGACCTTGCACTCGAAAAGGTCAATGATCAGATGTCGACTTACAGGCCCGACTCCGAGTTGTCTCGTTTTAACTCAATGAGTCATAAAGAGACGGTAACTGTGTCGGTAGATACCGCTTTTGTGATCGCAGAAGGGATACACCTTTATGAAGTGACCGATGGTGCGCTTGATATCACCTTGGGCCCGCTGGTCAATCTATGGGGGTTCGGGCCCGACAAACGTCCGACAAAACTGCCCTCTCAAGCGGTAATATCCGCTGCGAAAGCCAAGACTGGCATCGAGTATCTGCACCTTGATGGCACTAAATTGAGCAAGAGCAATCCAGATCTCTACGTCGATCTTTCATCGATAGCGAAAGGCTTCGGTGTCGATGTTGTCGCGGACATACTGGATAAATATCAGGTCTCGGGTTACTTAGTCGAGGTGGGCGGTGAGCTGAGCGTATTTGGTAAAAAAATCGATGGTGCATCATGGCGCGTGGCCATCGAGCAACCCGATGTCAATGACCGTGAAATACAGCAGGTGATAGCTCCTGGTGATATGGCTGTTGCAACTTCTGGTGATTACCGTAATTATTATGAAGAGGAGGGGCGTCAATTCTCTCACCTTATCGACCCTCGTGACGGTTACCCTATCGATCACAGGTTAGCGTCAGTTACCGTCTTACATAAGCAGTCTATGGTGGCTGATGGTTATGCTACTGCTATGATGGTCATGGGGACTCAGGCGTCACTAGAGCTTGCTAAGCAGGAAGACTTAGCCATCATGCTGATCGAGAAACAAGATGACGGCTTTAAAGTTTTATATAGCGATGCCTTTAAACCATTTATAGATAAGTGACACGAGTTCATATTTTAAGCGTTAACTGTGTATCAGGATGATAGCTTTAACGTATTCGATAGTGATTTGATGGTATAATATTCTAATCACGCTATTGTTGGAGTGCATAATGAGTACATTTATAGCGGCATTTGTAGTGTTATTGCTGTTCTTTTTATTAATGTCGATCGGGTATTTGGTTAAACGCACAGCCGTTGCCGGTAGTTGCGGTGGGTTAGGCGCACTCGGAATTGAGAAGGCGTGTGATTGCGATGATCCATGTGAAAATCGTAAGGCTAAAATGGCCGAAGCAGAGCGGTTAGAAAAGCTTAATAAGAATCGTATCCTTTAGTCCGGTCGAATTCGTCACAATGAAGCACCTTAACTAATATTTCTAGTAAAAGGTGCTTTTTTTATGGCCACTTCACTCGCTATCAGGCTAAAAAGCGGATACAAAATGATCCACACTTTCATCTGTGATATCAGCTGCTGTACAGGCTTTATTCAGTTACTTTCCTTATCCTTAACTTATTCCTTTGGAATTAATTTGAGGTGAGGTATGACAATGATGAATAGTGAATGTGTAGAGAATACTCATGATAATGTTAGCGATTTAATCATTAACTTAAAGTTACGTATCGAATCTCTCGAACTCCAGCTTGCTTGCACCAGACTCTCCTCTGCGGCTAAGCCTTATCCTACAAAGCTAACAGATGATGAGCTTAAGATGATCTACGAACAGTTTTAACCTCACTCTCTCGCCTCCAATTATGCTGCAAAAATAACTCTGAGCTGAGCAGGTTTTTATACCTATTGGTATCAGAAAGTGAAGTTAATATTCAGAGGAGCCCTTTGGCCTCCTTTGCGATTTTGTGTGCTCCCCTCTTGAGTACTGTTTAAATATACAGTATCTTGTTTGTTAGGTACTATTTGTGAATCTTGTTTAGTGAAAAAAATCATTCATATCGATATGGATTGTTATTTTGCCGCGGTGGAGATGCGTGACTTCCCAGAGTTAAGGGGGAAGCCTATCGCCGTGGGAGGAAGAAGTGACAGGCGTGGTGTCATCAGTACCTGCAACTATGAAGCCAGACAATTTGGTGTTCGCTCGGCCATGGCTTCGGGCTATGCCCTCAAACTCTGTCCAGATCTGATATTGGTGCCTGGCCGTATGTCAGTCTACAAGGAGGTATCAGCGCAGATCCGGGAGGTCTTCTCGCGTTACACCGACTTGATAGAACCGCTTTCACTCGATGAAGCCTATCTCGATGTTACCGATTGTACCCAGTGCCAGGGCTCGGCAACATTAATCGCTGAGGCCATTCGACAAGAGATATTTGAGTTGACGGGCTTAACCGCTTCAGCCGGGATCGCCCCGATTAAGTTTCTCGCAAAGATAGCTTCAGATCTGAATAAACCTAACGGACAGTATGTGATTACGCCCAACATGATCCCGGCCTTTGTAAAAGACTTACCCCTCACCAAAATTCCCGGTGTGGGCAAGGTTACCGGCAGAAAACTTGAAGATATTGGCTTAATCACCTGTAGTGATCTGCAGGCTTATCCTGAATCGGCATTAATTGAACGATTTGGTAAATTTGGCTCCGTATTGATTGAGCGTGCTCAAGGAATTGATCCCCGTCATATCTCCCCGGATAGGGAACGAAAGTCTGTAGGTGTCGAGACGACGTTGGCTAAGGACATTTATTCTTTAGAGCAATGCCAGGGGGTGATGCCCCAACTGATCCAGGAGTTAGCGACTCGAATAAAGCGTAGTGCCAAAGATCGCACCATACATAAACAGGTCGTTAAGCTTAAGTTTAATGATTTTAAACAGACGACCATAGAGCATCGAAGTGATGAGGTGTCGGTAAAGTTGTTTTATGATCTACTTTCTCAGGCGTTAGAGCGGCAGCAGGGGCGAGGTATTCGATTACTTGGTGTTTCCGTAGGCTTAGCGAGCCAGTCAGACATTAAAACGGCCGAAGAGAACGAAGTGAGAGAGTCGCAGATGGACTTAGGCTTTTAAGAAGTAACTAGGCCCTAGGTTCTTGAACCTAGGGCCTGATAAGCTTAACTCTTCTCTGGTATACGCTCGAGAACGGCCAGCAAGAGTTGATAGTACTGACCTACAGTTTCAATCAACACCTTCTCATCCGGGCTGTGCGGGTAACGAATGGTGGGGCCAATCGATACCATGTCCATTTCAGGATAAGGCTTTTTAAATAAGCCACACTCAAGACCAGCATGTATAACCATGATAACAGGCTCTTTATTGTAGATGCTTTCATAGGTTTCGCGTACCAATGCCATGACCGGTGAACTGTTATCTGGTTTCCACCCCGGGTAAGCGCCGCTAAACTCAACATCGACACCAGCGAGGTTAGCCAGAGCGGTCAATACGCCTTCAATCTCCTCTCGACCAGAGTCGATCAAAGAGCGAATTAGGCAGAGCACTTGTACACTGTCGCGCTCAGTGCTGATAACGCCAACATTTAATGAGGTTTCAGTTACGCCCTCAACTTCATCGCTCATGCGGATCACACCGTTTGGACAAGCGTGCAGCAGCTCGATAAGCATCTGTTGCGTATCTTCACTCATCACCTGAGTTTCGGCCGGAATTTCGGTTAACGTTAATAACAGATCCGGATCGGCGATGGATAATTCCTGACGAATTAATGCTTGATACTCGGCCATTAAGGCTTCGAGTTTTGCGACATTTTCGCCAGGCAACATGAAACTGACACTCGCTTCACGAGGTATCGCATTGCGTAAAGAGCCACCAGTGAAGTTCGTTAACTCTAAAGCTAAATCGTCAGCATGGTTAAATAGGAAACGGGCTAGCAGTTTATTCGCGTTACCACGTCCCAGATGAATGTTCACCCCCGAGTGGCCACCCTTTAAGCCCGATAGCGTTAATGTGTAGCTGGAGTGAGTAAGCTCTGGTGCCTGCCATACCAAAGGGACGCTAATTTGTGCATCAACGCCACCGGCGCAACCCATGTAGATCTCACCCTCCTGCTCGGAATCCGTATTAATCAGGATTTCGGCATCGAGATAACCCGCTTCCAGACCGAATGCGCCAGTCATGCCCGCTTCTTCATCTATTGTTAACAGTACTTCGAGTGGTCCGTGAGGAATGTCGTCTGAACCTAAAATGGCTAACGCAGACGCCATGCCGATACCGTTATCGGCACCTAAGGTTGTTCCGGTCGCTTTTACCCATTCACCATCGATAAAGGGTTCAATCGCATCTTTTTCGAAATCATGTACCTTATCGGCGTTCTTTTGCGGCACCATATCGATATGAGCCTGCAGGGCAACAACCTTGCGGTTTTCCATACCTGGTGTAGCTGGCTTCTTAATGATGAGGTTACCGACTTTATCTTCGACCAGTTCGAGTTGTTTATCTTTGGCCCAAGCTTGAATATGCAGACTTAAAGCCTGTTCATGTTTAGATGGATGGGGAATTGCACAAATTTGTTCGAACCACTGCCACAGGGCTTGAGGTTGTAATTGACTTAATGCTGTCACTGATGACTCCTCTTTTAAAGTCGGTGAGGCTAAAAATGGCCATAGTTTACCACAGTGTTTGAGGCACTTTGGGAGATGAGTGTCACCAGTGAGTGCCTGCCGGTAATTAAAGTGTCAGCGAAAGTTGCCATTGTGATTCCTTGCTGACAAAAAGCTCGACAAAAGAGCTTGGCATTGAAGCAGGTTTAAGGGCATATTGTTTGCCCAAACTAGATGATTTTAACTTCGGCAACTGTTTACAAAAAATAGGTTCGAGGTTATCAATATTCGATTCGATACTCATTGTCAGCAATGATATCGATCTGATCTCACAAGCAAAAGGATGGTTCATGGCTCAGGTTAATTTTGTTGATGTACAAGATGATGATGCAATTTTTGAAGGTAGCGGCTGGGATGCTCTCGTCGTCGTTGCTGCCGATATTAGCCAAAGCGGCTTCGATGAAATTTCATTATTAGCAGCTCATGGCGCTAAGGTAGATCAGCGCGTCGGTCACTCTCCTACGTTACTGTTTGCGCCTGGATTAGCCGGCGGTCGTCTCATCATCTCTCCGGTAAAAAACAGTGTGGATGATTTTGAAGATGTCAGGGTGTTTGCCGATGCGGCCAGAGTGGGTATTAAGCTCGCTAAGGATGCCGGCGCAACTCGCCCGTTACTGCTGGTAGCGAAAAATAATGATGCCAGATATCAATTTGCTTCTGAAGTTGCCGCTCTGTCTTGCGGTCAGGAGCTATGGCAGGCGCTTGAGCTTCGCGAGGCTAAAGGTGACCATCCTGAGTTTGAAGCTATCGGCTTGCTCAACTCATCTAAAGCATCACAGAGCCTGAATGCCATTGAAGCGGGTCGTACCCTAGCGCGCGATCTTTGTGGCACTGAGCCCGAGAGAATGTCTGCGCCGGCATTTGCTGACTATTGTGTTGCGGCTTACCGGGATTCAGGTCTTAAGATCGATGTTATTGAAGATAGAGATGTCTTGGAGCGAGATTATCCCCTACTAAGTGCCGTTGGTCGTTCATCTTTTGCAGTATCGAGACATCAGCCACGTGTTGTAAAACTGGACTATATAGGAGAGGGGGTTATCGAGCGTACCTTTTTCTTTGCGGGTAAAGGTGTGGTATACGATACAGGTGGAGCAGATATTAAAGTTGCTGGTGGTATGGCGGGAATGAGCCGAGATAAAGGTGGCGCCGCCGCCGTTGCCGGTCTGATGAAAACCTTATCATTGCTTAAACCTAAAGGTATTCGAGTGGTCGCTGAGCTTGGCTTAGTCAGAAATAGCATAGGTAGTGAAGCTTTTGTCACCGATGAGATCATTACCAGCCATGCTGGTGTAAGAGTCAGAATCGGTAATACGGATGCGGAAGGGCGGTTAGTACTGGCGGATCTCTTGTCTCATCTCAGAATTAAGGCTGAAAAAGCGATAAAACCTGAGCTCTTCTCTGTCGCCACACTTACTGGTCATGTTGTTCGTTGTTATGGGAGCTACACCGCGACAGTCGAAAATGCCGTCGCTAGGCAAGATGGTATTGCTGCGAGTATCGCAAACGAGGGGCAAGCGTGGGGAGAGCCTATCGAGCAATCGGTATTGCGTCGTGATGATTTTGCTAAGATTATTGATCCATCGGGTGCCGCCGACATACTCTCTTCGAACAATGCTCCCTCTTCGGTAACGGCCAGAGGACATCAATATCCGGCAGCATTTCTTATTCAAGCCTCAGGTTTAAGTTCCCATGGAAGTGCATCAAAAATGCCACTGGCCTATACCCATGTCGATATAGCGGGTAGTGCGACCGAAGGTCACCCACAATATGGAAAACCGACGGCAGCTCCGCTAGTGGGCCTGTATAAACATATCACCAGAGGATAAAGTACTTTTAAGCTGCAAGTGATACGTCACTTGCAGCACGAGTTTGCAAAGTATGATGTTATTCCCCTTCTTTATCGCTGTACCTATTTATTCTCTTGGTTATTTTTCATCGTTTACCTGAAACTTTTCTGTAACTTTCTCACCAACGAGCACTACACGTTGACTTAAAAGTACTGAAGTGACGGTTAAATTACGCAAAAATAGCGTTTTCTGGATATAAATCAAAAAAAGCTTGTAATAAAATTACAGTTGGCTATAATTAATTTCGTTGGTTAGGCACTGAGCCTTCCATCATTAAGTCTATCCAGGATGGATAACTCTCCAAGGAATCGAGCGACAGGTTGACTCTACGACTTTTTAGCTGCTTTGTTTTATCTGTTAAGTCAAATTTTAGTAGAGTAATTTTATTACAACTTTGTTTAGGAGTATTGACAATGTCTTATACCGGAAATCAGCACGTTTATTGGCAAAACACTTGGTTCTGTACCGATGCTTTGCGTAGCGGCTTATTTGCAATGAACACTAAAGGTTAATCCTTTAAGGTTTACAGGGCTGACTACCCCTTTAAGTAGTTTCCATCATCCATCATCCATCAACCTTAATCCCTTTTGGGATATTTAGACTCGAGTCGCATCTTGATCATCTGATCGATATGCCAGTGTAACTGCTAGCGTGGTAACTCTTTCCTTTTGGAACACTTGAAATTAGTCTTTGCCCGCTCTTTGAGCGGGCTTTTTTTTGTCTGCTTATCGCCTATAGTCCCACCTTTATACCAATCGGTATAAAGGTGTGGTCATTCAGCGAGAGTGTATCGATTGTCAGGCAAAGCTCTTTATTGCTACTCGGGTCTGGCATCCTAGGTAACTGCTCCATACGTTACTCTCGATAATAGCTCCAGTATTATTCTACCTTCGCCGATCCATGGACTCGTACCTCCTGAATCTGACCTCCACGGTCTTAAGCGTTCCATACGCTTTCAAGGCATTTTCCATTTCTCTCTGTTTCTATTTAACTCATCTGTATTCAGTATTTACTCATTGGTGTTGTAAAATTACAAGTTTTAACTAAATTCGATTAAAACACAGATAAAACTTGTAATAAAATTACATAAAGACTATAGTTATCTCGTTGGTTAGGCAACGACGCCTTCCACCTCTAAGTCTATCCAGGATGGATACCTCTCCAGGGAATTGAGCGACAAGTTGACTCTGCGGCGTGATAGCTACTGTGTAGGCTAAGCCAAGTTTGACTAGAGTATTTTTTTACAACTTTGTTAGGAGTATCGACTATGTCTTATACCGGAATTCAGAATGTTTATTGGCAAAACACTTGGTTTTGCACAGATGCTTTACGTGGCGGTCTATACGCCATTAGCTTCAAGGGCTAACCACCCCTCAAGCTAGCTACCATCTATTGACCCTTATCCCTCTGGGATGTTTAGACTCAAGTAACATCTTGATCTTAAGATTGAAATGTTAGTATAACTGTTAGCGCGGTAACTCATTCCATTAGGAACACTTGATTTAGTCTCGGCCCGCTCTTTGAGCGGGCTTTTTTTTGCTTTATTCCCCCGTCCCAAACTAAATAACCAATGTAACTTCACCTCGGCTAATCGATACGCTGATGGACGTCACATCTGAATAATGGGATCTTTTTGAGTTGGAGGTCCGCGAACTAAAGCTTATGGAACACGCTCAATGAATGGAGCTAATAGTGAAGTTGTCAGCTCATTCACGGGAAAAAACACCACCAATAATGGCGTTAACGTGAATAAACGACAACTACACTGGCCGTAGTAAAATTACATAATCAGGCGTTTTTGTACTATTTTTGAAATAAATCTTGTAATAAAATTACATCTGGGTATAATTGGTCTCGTTGGTTAGGCAATGAAGCCTTCCACCTCTAAGTCTATCCAGGATGGATAACTCTCCAGGGAATCGAGCGACAAGTTGACTCTACGGCCTTTCTGTTACTTTGTTTAGTAAGTTGAGCCAAGTTTGACTAGAGTAATTTTATTACAACTTTGTTAGGAGTATTGACTATGTCTTATACCGGAAATCAGCACGTTTATTGGCAAAACACTTGGTTCTGTACTGATGCTTTGCGTGGCGGGTTGTACGCTATGAATGTTAAGGGCTAACTAGCCCCTAAGTGGTTACCTTAGTCTGCATAACTCTGACCCCTTGGGTTATGAAGACTGCCGATAACATCTGTTATCACAGTAACTCTTCTCTTGAGGAACACTTAAAAATTAGTATCGGCCCGCTCATTGAGCGGGCTTTTTTTTGTCCGCAATTGACGCATAAAATACGTTTAAACTTGCCAAAACCCGCATTTTTTAGCGCTAGCCTCACTAAAGTAAACCTCCTATAATCGTCGGAAAATGTAAATTGATTTGGGGTAACCTTTCAATCTTCTTTACATTGGCTTTATTCCTACATTTAAAATGTTCGGTTCAGAGCTGAATTTTTAAACTTTCCACCCTACTTAAAACTATAAAAAATAAAAGGAACTCAGTTCCATGTTAGAAAAGTTATTTAAATTAAAAGAAAACCAAACATCGTTAAAGCAAGAGGTGGTAGCGGGATTAACGACCTTCTTAACCATGGCTTACATTATCTTCGTTAACCCCATGATGCTGGCGGACGCTGGAATGGATCATGGGGCCGTTTTTGTTGCGACCTGTCTTGCTGCCGCTATCGGGTGTTTGATTATGGGGATAGTGGCTAACTATCCCATTGCACTTGCACCAGGTATGGGCTTGAATGCCTTTTTTACCTATACGGTCGTCGGGGAGATGGGCTATAGCTGGGAAACGGCGCTTGGGGCAGTTTTCCTGTCGGGTATCTGCTTCCTGATTCTGTCTCTGGTTAAGATCAGAGAGTGGATTGTAAATAGTATTCCTATGTCGCTGCGTTTAGGTATTGCCGCCGGTATAGGCCTTTTCCTTGCCTTGATTGGACTCAAGAGTGCCGGAATTGTCGTTGCCAGCCCCGCAACACTGGTGACCATGGGAGATATTACCGCCTTTCCGGCAGTGATGGCAGTTCTGGGCTTCTTTATGATTATTGCTATGGTGCACCGCGGCATGAAGTCTGCTGTTATCCTGAGTATTCTTTCAATCACAGTATTGGGGATCTTGTTTGGTGATGTGCAATATCAGGGGGTAATGTCGACACCCCCCTCCATTATGCCCACCTTTATGAAGATGGATCTCTCCAGTGTGCTGGAAGTGAGTATGCTTTCGGTGGTATTTGCCTTCCTGTTTGTCGATCTGTTTGATACCTCTGGAACACTGGTTGCCGTGGCACAGCGAGGAGGTTTTCTGGATGATAAGGGACGACTTCCCAGATTGAACCGTGCATTGACGGCTGACAGCACGGCGACGATTGCCGGCGCTATGCTCGGAACGTCAACAACGACCAGTTATATCGAAAGTACCGCGGGTGTGAGTGCAGGTGGGCGTACTGGTTTAACGGCCGTCGTGGTCGGTATTCTGTTTTTGTTCTCCCTGTTTTTTTCGCCACTCGCGGGAATGGTGCCTGCCTACGCTACCGCGGGTACCCTGTTTTACGTGGCCATCTTGATGATGTCGGGGCTGGTACACGTTGAGTGGGAAGACTTAACCGAGGCGGCGCCCGTCGTTGTCGTCTGTATTTTGATGCCACTGACCTTCTCGATTGCCACAGGCATTGCGATGGGCTTTATCTCTTATGCGGTAATTAAGCTCTTGAGTGGACGATATAAGGATTTGAGTGTTGGCGTAGTTGTGTTGGCGGCGCTATTTATTGTTAAATTTGTCTATGGCTAAAAAGTGTTAGTCATCTACGTTTAATTAGAGGTCATACCGTGTATGGCCTTTTTTTATGGGGAAAATTCACAATTCCACTGTTTTAGCGCTTCTTTTTTATGGCCGACTACCAATTAGCCTCAAGATTGGGTATAACGCTAAGTTCGGCATTATTTACTATTTTAAAAATGAATTTAAGTGAGATTGGTTACCGCCGCGTAGTGGTAAAACTGGGAACAAGCGTACTAACATCCGGCAGTCGTCAGCTGGATAAGGCGCATATGGTTGAGTTAGCACGGCAGATGGCGGCGTTAATGAAGGCCGGAGTAGAGGTCGTGCTGTGTACCTCCGGGGCAATCGCCGCCGGCCGTGAACATCTGGGCTACCCCGAACTCCCCGATACCGTAGCCAATAAACAACTGCTTGCCGCAGTGGGTCAGAGCCAACTCATTTTAGCCTGGGCGCAATTGTTCAGTATTTATGGCCTTCACGTTGGCCAGTTGCTATTAACCCGGGCCGATCTTCATGACAGAGAGCGCTACCTCAATGCGCGAGATTCTCTCAATGCGCTCTTGGCCCAGGGCATCATCCCTATCATCAATGAAAATGATGCCGTGGCGACCAATGAGATCAAGGTGGGTGATAACGATAACCTTTCGGCTCGTGCAGCCTTGCTCTGTGATGCAGATCTCTTGATTTTGTTAACCGACCAACGGGGGCTTTTCGATGCCGATCCCCGTTCGAATCCCGATGCAAAACTGATTAAGCAAGTGGTCAATATCGACGACAGTCTACGCCTCCTCGCCGGTGGCGCCGTCTCTGGGCTAGGAACCGGAGGCATGGCAACTAAACTCGAGGCGGCCGATATTGCGAGACGTGCCGGCGTCGAAGTGATTATTGCATCGGGGCATCATCCTAAAGTTATACAAGATGCCGTTTGCAAGGAGTCTGTTGGTACTCACTTTACTGCCCTGGAAAATCCATTGGAGAGTCGCAAACAGTGGATCTTAGCCGGTCAGGCAACCAGAGGTAAGTTGATACTGGATCAAGGCGCCCTTAATGCCGTGACCCAAAAGGGGAGGAGTCTGCTCTCTAAAGGCATAGTCAGGGTCGAAGGCAAGTTTGAACGAGGTGCAACACTGCAGCTTGTCGATAGTGATGGCAGGGAGTTTGCGCGGGGCATGAGCCGCTACAGTGCCAAAGACCTGCATCAGATAGCGGGTAAACATTCCGATGAGATCGAGTCTGTACTTGGCTACGATTATGGTGATGCCGTGGTTCACCGTAACGATATGGTCGTGCTTTAGAGTTAAGGTTTATGGGTCCTGGAAATCAGGCTCTTTGAAAATGAAGGTGATGTGACGTGATTGAGAATAATACAGCTTATCTGCAAACACTGGGACAGCAGGCAAAACAGGCCAGCTATGCCTTAGCGGCATTGACCGGCCAACAAAAGCAGGCGTTATTGAGCGCTATTGCCGACAGCTTGACTAAGAGTAGCGCCGCGATACTGGCTGCTAATGAAAAAGATGTCGTCGCTGCGCGCGCCAATGGGCTCAGTGATGCCATGATCGATCGCTTACTGCTCGATGAAACGCGTCTGCAGGGCGTGATAAGTGATATCGATAATGTGATTAATCTTGCCGATCCGGTAGGTACTGAGTTGGAAAGCCAGCTCTTAGATAACGGCCTGCGACTGTCACGTCGTCGTGTCCCGCTGGGAGTGATCGGTGTTATCTATGAGGCGCGCCCCAATGTCACCGTCGATATTGCCGTGCTGGCATTAAAAACCGGTAACGCCGTTATCCTGCGAGGGGGTAAAGAGACGCTGCAATCTAACCTTGCCCTGAGCGAAGCAATTCGCACAGCCGTGGTTGAGCAAGGCTTGCCGGCAGATAGCGTACAGCTCATTCAAAGTCCCGACAGAAGCATAGTGAGCGGCCTGCTTAAACTCGATCAATTCGTCGATATGATCGTACCTCGAGGTGGTCAAAACCTGCAGCGTCTGTGTGCGGAGCAAGCGACGATACCGGTTATTTTGGGTGGCATAGGCATATGCCACCTCTACGCGGATAAAGATGCGGATATCTCAAAATCCATTGATGTCATTGCCAATGCCAAGGTTCAGCGCCCAACTGTCTGTAATGCGCTCGATACTGTCTTAGTTCATGAGTCAATTGCTGATGAGTTATTGCCTCGGCTCTATACTCATCTTGCTGCATTAGGCGTCAGTTTTTATGCTTGTCAGCGCGCGCAAACTATCGCCGATAAACAGGGCGTAGCCATATCAGCAGCGACCGAAGAGACCTATGGCCAGGAGTGGTTATCACTGACCTTAGGCATCAAGGTTGTTAGAGATATCGACGCTGCTATCGATCATATCAGAGCCTATTCGAGTGGTCACTCGGAGGGGATCTTAACCGACAACATTCACGCATCGGCTCACTTCGTTAATGAGGTGGACTCTGCAGCCGTGTACGTCAATGCCAGCACCCGCTTCACCGATGGTGGCCAATTCGGCCTTGGCGCAGAAGTCGCGGTAAGTACTCAAAAGTTGCATGCTCGTGGCCCTATGGGGCTCGAGGCGCTGACCACCTATAAGTGGATTGGCGTTGGTGAGTACACCGCCAGAGGGTAATTGCTCGTGAGCAATTGAGCTATTGTATATGAACTAAAGGAAGCCAATAGGCTTCCTTTTTGTTTTAACTTTGAATGAAGCTTGAATTACATTTTTGTTTTGCTTTTTGATATTGAGTGGTGTTTTTGAAGGTAGTACATTCTCTGATATCTATCGCCTCCCTTGTTCCTGTTGACCTATGTTCTCCAGCCCTCACAAATTAAGTTCTATTTAATTGTTAAGTATGACAATGGCTCTGTGTTGATGTGATAAGAGGGAGCTGTCTCGCTCAGTAATGTCAATTTGATTACTATTCGATTACCATTCGTTTACTGTCCATCACTCATAGCGTTGCCTTCTGGTGTTGGCAATAACAAAAATAATAGTCCAATCAAGGAGAAAACTCTTGAAGAAAGTCACAATTCTACTGCTGTGCATCATGATGCCCTTTGCATCAGCATTTGCTGAGCAGGCGAAACATGAGCAAGCGACAACACTATCTGTCGATGTGTTGTGGCAACTGAAGCGTATAGGCAGTCCAACAGTTTCGCCACAAGGCGAGTATATTATTGCACCTGTAACTCAATATGATGTGCCTGAAGACAAAGGGGCGACGCAGCTGTGGCTGTTTGCTAAAGATGGTTCTGACCAGCGGCCGATAACTGCAGAAGGTTTGCTGGTCAGTGAGCCGGTGTTCTCGCCTGATGGTAAGACACTCGCTTTCGTGAGTAAGCGTGATAAAGACGAAGCCGGGCAAGTGTATCTGTTGCCTATGGATAGCCCTGGTGAAGCGCAGCGACTCACCGATGTCCCCGGTGGCGTTAAAGGCGTGAAGTGGGTGGGTGAGCATATTTACTTTATTAGTCGTGTTTTCCTTGGAAAAAACTGGGACGAAATGGCGCAGCAGTTAAAAGCTAATGAAGACGATAAAGTGTCTGCACGTCAATGGAACGCGCTGCCATATTCAAGTTTTGATCATTGGATTGAGGAGGACCGCCAAGCGCACGTTTTTCGTATTCCAGCTAAGGGCGGTGAGATTGAAGCCATCACATCACCTATGAATAAACAATTACCCCGTTCATCTCAAAGTGCTGCGAACTACGATATCTCTGTAGATGAGCGCTTGATTGCGTTCAATAGCAATGGTTGGGCAAACCAAGTTGATCCTAAAGTTGATATCTTTATGGCAAACATTGGTAGCGATAAAGCGGAAAACTTAACTCAAAAAAATGAAGCGCCAGACACTAACCCCGTCTTTAGCCCCGATGGTAAGACGTTAGCCTTTACTCGTCAGCTTATTCATGGTTTTTATGCTGATACCGCCAACTTGGTGTTGCTTGATGTTAAAAAACGCACCGAGCGTGAAATCACGACTGACTGGGATCGCTCTGTTGCTCGCTTTAGTTGGACTGCTGACAGCAAAGGTTTTTATGCTGCTATTGATGATGCCGCAACCCGCCGTATTTTTCATATCGATGGCCAAAATGGTCAAGTAAAACCAATCACTAAGCAGACCAATTTTGGCAAGCCCTCGATTGCTAAAGATGGCACCTTAGTGGCGGCAAACGATAGCTTTCTATACCCCGCTCGCGTCGTCATCATTAATCCTGATAATGGTAAAACGACCCGCCTAGATAGCTTTAATGACGATATTCTTGCCGATGTCGATATGGGGACTTATGAGTCGGTAACCTATAAAGGCTATAAGGATGAAGAGGTGCAGATGTGGGTGCATTACCCACCTGGATTCGATAGCAGCAAAAAGTACCCATTAATGATGCTGATCCATGGTGGTCCTCACGGCGCTATCTCTGATGGTTTTCATTACCGCTGGAATGCACAGACATTTGCCTCTTGGGGCTATGTCACAGCCTGGCCTAACTTCCACGGTTCAAACAGCTTTGGTCAAGATTATACCGACAGTATTAATCCCGATTGGAAAAATAAGTCACTGGAAGATGTCTTTAAAGCCACCGAATGGTTTAAACAAAAAGAGTGGATTGATAACGAGCGTTTAGTGGCGGGTGGCGCAAGTTACGGGGGCTACCTAACCTCAATTATCTTAGGTCAGGAACATCCATTTAATGCGCTGTTTATCCATGCCGCGGTATATAACATGTACTCGCAAATGGCGGCTGATTTCTCAGTGCATAGCACTCGATTTGGCAGCTACTGGGAAAAGCCTGAAATTTATAAAGCGATCTCACCCCATTACGGCGCTAAGAACTTCAATACGCCAACCTTAGTGGTACATGGGCAGTTAGATTACCGTGTCCCCGTAGGTCAGGGGTTCGAGTTATTCCGCACCTTGCAAACTCGCGGTGTCGAATCCCGCATGATCTACTTCCCAGATGAAAACCATTGGATCATGAAGCCGAATAACTCAATTTATTGGTATAACCAGGTTGAAGACTGGATGACTAAATATGCCGAGCCTGGCGGTAAGTAGCTTAAGCTGCAGCCCATTGATAATGGGCCGCTAGATTGATATTTGATAAATGCCGCATTAACCAGAGTGCGGCATTTTTCGTTTTTCGTTATAAGTTTGGATAAGTAGGGCTGCTCTTATTAAGTTTTCGTTTGCTTGACAGGTAGACCTAACTTGAAAAGATGAATAATCTGCAAGCAAGCCCGGTCTAAATCAAGAGTGATATTTAAGGTTTGATATCCGGCAAGTGTCTACCACTGAACCTTGCAATTTATCTTAACCCCGTTATGATAATTTTCCGGGTCGGCAGTTCACCCAGGCATCGCCACTGCACTTTATACTGAGTGCAGCGCTAAACCTGCTGACATCCCTACGGATATCGATTTTATGATATCAGGCTACCTGAAGATTTGTGTGCCTTGTTTGGAATGGCGATCACTGACCCCTGAATGCGTTGCATTCGGTTCTTAGGCACCCAGAAAACGGGTAAATCCTATGTCAAAAAATCTAACTCCTTTTAGCTGCGACGATACCTCTGCGTTGGCTAAATCGTTACGTAAACAGTTGCAACAACATGAGACGTTTCCCAGTCATGTGGAGATGCTAAACATCTTGGCCAAGGCGATAGGTTTACAAAACTTCCAGCAGTTGCGTCAGCAGCATGCTGAACAATCACCTTCGAAATCCAGTCTATCAGTCCCTGTCCCTAAACGACTGATGCCCTTTATGAACGCTGACTACATCATGCATACCTGGCCTGCAAAATATGCTATCCAGCAACAAAGTTTGTGGCTCTTCTGGTGTCGATTTCAGTACCAGCAAAGTTACAGCGAACGGCAAGTTAATGACATTTTAAAGGGCTTTCTCGATTTTGAAGATTTTGCCTTGATTCGCCGTGAACTTTGCAATCATAAACTGCTAAAACGCACTGACGATGGTCGCTTTTATTGGCGTGCATCTGCAACGCCACCTGAAGGTTTTGAGCCACTGGCTGATTTCTGGCCTAAATAAGTGTTCATTCAATCCTAAGCACAATTGGTCTAGCCAATTCAAGAATGATAGTAGAGGAGCGTTAAGTGAAGTTTCAAGTAATTAATGAAGAAGATAACGCTGTTTTTGATACGCTAATAGCGGGTCTTAAGGAGCATAAGTATGAACATATGGGGCCGGAAGATACTCTTCCTCTATCGGTCGTTGCTCGTGATGAGGATAGCAAGATCATTGGTGGCGTATCGGGACGGACCATCTATAAGAATTTCTTAATCGAGATAGTTTGGGTAGATAAGGAAACCAGAGGTACAGGTCTTGGCCGAAAGCTAATGGAGCTTGCTGAAGTTGAGGCTAAAAAGCGAGGCTGCCTCGTTGCCCAGTTAGATACATTATCTTATCAAGCGCCAGATTTTTATCAAAAGCTTGGCTTTGACATTGTGGGAACAGTCCCTGGATTTACTGGAAGCCCTGAACGATATTTTTTACTGAAAAATTACCAGTAACTTGCGTAAAGGTGAGTGATATTTTCTTATCGTGATAACACGTAAGGCTTTAAGTCGAAGAGATAAAACACTCAGGTGTAGATACGGCCGAGGGGATCGAAAACATGGCCAAAAATGTTCCATCCATTTTTCGTTCCCCTACATTCTTGTAGGTCAGAGGTTTTCGTTAAGCGGCCACGGACGGCGTTACAACGATATCTATATCTAAAAGCCAGCTCAGCATCCAATTGCTTTCTGCATAAATGCCAACTCAACATCCTTGTCTCACGTTCATAGCAAATGGTTTTCAGCATATTCGCCCTCCCGTTCATAAGCACATGGCTACGCCATATTCACCGAGTCACAGAACCTTCTCAAGGTTAAGAGTGCACAATCCTCGCCGGAAAGGCGGTAGATAACAATGCAATATTGGTATGTAGGATACTGCCAACTAGCAAATCTGCCCAATGAACCCAATCAAAAAGATACTTGAAACTTGTTATCCGACAAGTGCATCCCCTCTTTGGTGAAATTTGCCAAGCCTTAGCGTAACTCACCAGTCAGTCTTATAAACCCCACCAACCCAACCCACGTATTTTGGTTAATCAATTGAAATTCAAGTAAAATCAAACTTGGCTTGGCTTTTGCTTTATCTGTATATATTCCAAGGGAATCAAATGACAGGATGGCACAAATGAACAAGCTAATAAAAAAATCTCTTACAGCGACCCTCAGTAGTTTATTGGTTATCTCAGCGGCTTTCTCTTCTTTAGCTGTTACCTCTTCCTCAGCCGAGACAGCAAAACTTTTAAACCAGACTTATGCCTATGATGGTCAGAAGGTCCTGCTTGATATGGATATCGGTTCGGTTAAATTTATCGCCACCGATGAGCAAGATATCCGTGTTGAAGTACTCGTCACACCGAGTGAAAGTAATTGGTTTTCTCTATGGAACAGCTTGGATATCGATGATATTGAGCTAGATGTGAGTGAGGCTTCTAAAGAGATTGAGCTTAAGTTAACTGAGCAAGATGATATTAAACAGGAATGGGTGGTTTACCTTCCTCGTCAAGCTGCGCTTAATCTTAACGTTGGAGTAGGACAAGTCGAAGTCTCGAATATGGAAAATAGTATAGATATCGACTTAGGTGTTGGCCATGCAGAAGTTAGGCATGAAATCTTATATCGCTCAGTATCATTAGAATCAGGTGTTGGAGAGGTCTCAGTTGATCTGCAGGGACAAGCTGTTGAGGTTAGCAGAAACTTCGTAAGACAGACTTATCACAATGAAGCGCAAGCAGGCTTTGGTCAATTGAATGTTAATGTCGGTGTCGGTCAGATAGATGTTCATCATAAGATTTAAGCTATAACCAGAACCAGAACCATTGTAAGGTGATGAAGCCCACTTAAAGTTAGGTGGGCTTTTTAATGGGGTCTATTCGCAGTTGTTAGACTGAGCCTCTCGCGTCCCTTCCTTTTAGCTTATTGAGAAGGGGCAGTAATTGCTGCAGGGCAAGCGCCGTTAAGATTAGGGTGAGTCCTATATAGGTCGACTTTGCTATCTCCTCTTGTAATATCCAGGCGATAAAGCCGATAGACATGACCGGAGACATAAACACCATAGTGCTGATGCTGGCTGTGCGGTCGGCCTTTTTCAGGGCCACTAACCAGAGTACGAAAGTGACGCCCATCTCGAACAGCCCTACATAGATACCGGCAGCGAAGGCCTGAGCATTCCAGCTTGGTAACTCCTGAGTGAATAACAGGGTACCTAAGATAAACGGGAAGCCGACGAGAAAGCTCAGTAGCAGGCTGACAACAGGATCGCCCTTGTCTTTAGTATTGATGATCCAGTAGAGCGACCAGAGTAATGTACTGGTCATTGCCAGCATGACTCCGGTGCCACTTTCAAATGAAAACCCTGTCAATTCGCCATTTGTGGCGATGACAAATACCCCTAAATACGCAATGATTGCTGCCGTTATATCACTCTTTCTCAGTTTTTGAGCCAATAAAGGAACCGAAAGCAGTGGCAGTAAGATAGCCCAGGTGTAATTGAGTGAGAGTGCTTGTTGAGCCGGTAATAGATCGTAAGCTTTAAATAACACCAGATAGTAAAGGAATGGGTTCAGTAATCCCGTTTGCAGGTAAAACAGTGGGCGTTGAGAGAACTGCGCCTTTATCAGGCTGAGTTTACGCTGGGCCGTAAGAATAATGCCTAAGGCAAATATTGAGGTTATGACGGCGACAAACACCAACTGCAATGGAGTGAAGTGGGCTAATGCCAGTTTAAAGGCGGTGGCTACAGTAGACCAAAGGCAGATAGCGCCGATACCGTAGAGATAAGCCTGGTTGGACTGTTTCATTTTTTACTCTTACACAAGCGAACAGATAGAGACAACTCGGTGCCGATTATATGGTTAGCTTTCAACTATAAAAATCGTCACCCTCATGATTGCATGCATTATACGGTATCCTCTTTACTGATTGTGAGTTCGTGTTCAAAAAAATTAACCAAGTCACAATTTTTAGCGATTTCCCCTTGTATTCGATATCAACGACCCAATATAGGGTGTTAAGGAAAGATATCGGGAAACGCAGGACTCGAAACTTAAGCTAAAATTAAGGCTTGAAAAAGGTTTAGCCCGTCCCCATATCTCCAATCAGATAACAAATTTAGCTTTTATATAGAAAAGATTTCAGGAGCACCACATGGGTAAAATTATTGGTATCGATTTAGGCACAACTAACTCTTGCGTAGCCGTATTAGATGGCGACACACCACGCGTATTGGAGAATGCCGAAGGCGATCGTACTACCCCTTCAATCATTGCCTACACTGGCGAAGAGATCTTAGTGGGTCAACCTGCAAAGCGTCAGGCTGTTACAAACCCAACAAATACTTTCTTCGCAATTAAGCGTCTTATCGGTCGTCGTTTTAAAGATGACGAAGTTCAGCGTGATGTTGACATTATGCCGTTCAAGATCATCGGTGCTGACAATGGCGATGCATGGGTTGAAGCTCATGGTAAGAAGATGGCTCCGCCACAAGTTTCAGCTGAAACTCTGAAGAAAATGAAGAAGACTGCCGAAGATTTCTTAGGCGAAGAAGTGACTGAAGCGGTAATTACCGTGCCTGCATACTTCAACGATTCACAGCGTCAAGCGACTAAAGACGCTGGCCGTATCGCGGGTCTAGAAGTTAAGCGTATCATCAACGAGCCAACAGCGGCTGCACTTGCTTACGGTATCGATAAGAAGCAAGGTGACAATATTGTTGCTGTATACGATTTAGGTGGTGGTACTTTCGATATCTCTATCATCGAAATTGACAGTGTTGACGGTGAGCAGACTTTCGAAGTGCTAGCGACTAACGGTGACACTCACTTAGGTGGTGAAGATTTCGATAACCGTCTAATTAACTACCTGGCTGACGAGTTCAAGAAAGAGCAATCTCTTGACCTACGTAACGATCCGCTAGCGATGCAACGTCTGAAAGAAGCTGCAGAGAAAGCCAAAATTGAGCTTTCAAGTGCATCACACACTGAAGTTAACCTGCCTTACATCACTGCCGATGCAACAGGTCCTAAGCACTTAGTGGTTAAGATCACTCGTGCTAAGTTAGAATCTTTAGTCGAAGACCTGATCACTCGTACTCTTGAGCCGCTAAAAGTTGCTCTTGCTGATGCAGACCTATCAGTTTCTGATATCAACGAAGTGATTCTTGTTGGTGGTCAGACTCGTATGCCTAAAGTACGTGCTGAAGTGTCTGAGTTCTTCGGTAAAGAACTTCGCCAAGATGTTAACCCTGATGAAGCGGTTGCCATTGGTGCAGCAGTTCAAGCCGGTGTACTTTCTGGTGATGTAAAAGACGTATTGCTACTAGACGTTACTCCACTGTCTCTGGGTATTGAGACTATGGGTAGCGTAATGACTAAGCTTATCGAGAAGAACACCACTATCCCGACTAAAGCTCAACAAACATTCTCGACTGCTGACGACAACCAGAGTGCAGTGACAATTCACGTACTTCAAGGTGAGCGTAAGCAATCAAGCGGTAACAAGTCTCTGGGTCAATTTAACCTGGAAGGTATCGAAGCGGCTCCTCGTGGTATGCCACAGATTGAAGTTGCTTTCGATATCGATGCCGATGGTATCTTGCATGTATCAGCTACAGACAAGAAAACCGGTAAAGCACAGAATATCACCATTAAAGCCTCTTCTGGTCTAAGTGACGAAGAAGTAGAAGCTATGGTTCGTGATGCTGAAGCACATGCTGACGAAGATGCTAAGTTCGAAGAGTTGGTAACGGCTCGTAACCAAGCCGATGGCATGGTTCACGCAACTAAGAAGCAGATCGAAGAAGCCGGTGAAGCATTACCAGCTGACGAAAAAGAGAAAATTGAAACTGCAATGGCTGCTGTTGAAACCGCTGTTAAGGGTAACGACAAAGAAGCTATCGAAAAATCAACTCAAGAGCTAATGGAAGCATCTTCGAAGTTGATGGAAATTGCACAGGCTAAAGCACAAGCTGAGCAGGGACAACAAGCTCCGGAAGGCGAAGCACAAGCGGCTAAGCCTGATGAAGATGTTGTTGACGCTGAGTTTGAAGAAGTGAAAGATGACAAGAAATAATATAGGCTAACCCCTAAATTATTTTATGCGGGCGTTATGAGTTTTACTCTAACGCCCGTTGTTTCAAGTTTAGTTGCAACTTTAGCTGTAATTTCAGCTACAACTTCAGCACAGAAAGCGTGAGATTATGTCAAAGCGAGATTATTACGAAGTATTAAGCGTCAGCCGTGACGCCAGCGAACGTGAAATTAAAAAGGCTTACAAACGTCTAGCCATGAAATTTCACCCTGATCGTAACCCAGGAGATAAGCAGGCGGAAGCCAACTTTAAAGAGGTGAAAGAAGCCTACGAAATCCTGACGGACGCGGATAAAAAAGCGGCCTATGATCAGTTTGGTCATGCTGGTGTCGATCCTAACCGCGGTGGCGGTGGTTTTGGTGGCAATGCCGATTTTGGTGATGTCTTTGGCGATGTCTTCGGTGATATCTTCGGTGGTGGACGTCGTGGTGGCGGTCAACGTCAAGCTGCTCGTGGTAGCGACTTGCGTTATAACCTTGAGCTGTCTCTCGAAGAAGCGGTTAAAGGTTTAACTAAAGAACTGCGTATTCCTACACTGGCTGCGTGTGATACATGTGATGGTAGTGGTGCTAAGAAAGGCACATCGCCGACTACATGTGGCACCTGTCATGGTCAAGGCCAGGTTCAGATGCGTCAGGGATTCTTTGCTGTTCAGCAGGCCTGTCCAACCTGTCATGGTCGCGGTAAGATCATTAAAGAACCGTGCAACAAGTGTCATGGCGAAGGTCGTGTTGAGAAGAGCAAAACCTTATCGGTTAAGATCCCGGCTGGTGTCGACAATGGCGATCGTATCCGCCTTTCTGGTGAAGGTGAAGCGGGCGAGTTCGGCGCACCTGCTGGTGACCTCTATGTACAGGTTAGTGTGCGCGAGCATGCTATTTTCGTGCGTGATGGTAATAACCTCTATTGCGAAGTGCCAATTTCGTTCGGTAAAGCCGCCCTTGGCGGTGAAATTGAAGTGCCTACTCTAGATGGTAAGGTTAACCTTAAGATCCCAGCCGAAACTCAGACCGGTCGTATGTTCCGTATGCGCGGTAAGGGCGTTAAGTCTGTACGTAGCCATGCGGTAGGCGACTTGCTGTGTAAGGTTGTGATGGAGACGCCAGTTAAGCTTAACGAGCGTCAAAAAGAGTTACTTCGCGAGTTCGATGAGACCTTAACCGGTTCATCATCTAAGAAACATAGTCCTAAGGCTGAAGGTTTCTTCGATGGCGTGAAAAAGTTCTTTCAGGACCTGAATAGCTAAAACTTACTTTGCTATTAAAAGAGGCCTCGCTAACGCGGGGCTTTTTAATATTTAATGCTGAGCTACGATCTAGGATATTTTCCATGTAGGAGCGGCTTTAGCCGCGAATATCTGTGTGTTCCATCTTCCCGACTAAAGCCGGTCCTACACGTTATGTTGATGTAGTCTGCACTCGAATAAAAAGCAGGTTTGTTTTAATCGATTACGCTATCTTTTTCTCGGCTTTTATCGTCTAATTTATATCTTAAACTCGTAATTCGTTACTTTCCCTGCTTGGTCTTTAGCTACAAATTCTCAGCTCATATAAAGGATTATTATCTATGAAAACCTTATCAATCCTATTCACAACTCTCCTATTTATGGGGGGCTGTGCCACACATCAGTCGCCTACGGGGCGGAACCAGATACTGCTCTTCTCATCTCAAGAGATAGACCAGATGGGTACTAGCTCATTTGCTCAAATAAAAAAACAGGAAAAAATAAGTCAGGATGCGGCGACAAATCGCTATGTAGCTTGTGTCGCTAGCCGGATCACGGCTGTGCTGCCAAATTCCGGGTTACCTTGGGATGTCGTTGTGTTTGAATCAGAGCAAGTCAATGCGTTTGCTTTGCCAGGAGGCCACATCGGCGTCTATACCGGTTTGCTAAATGTCGCAGAGAATGAGCATCAATTAGCGACGGTTATTGGCCATGAAGTGGCACATGTACTGGCGAAACATAGTAATGAGCAGGTTTCTCGAGCACAGCTATCCGGCATAGGTATGCAAATCGCCGATGCCGCACTCGGAGCGGGCGGGATAAGCAACAAAGAGCTGTATATGGCGGCTTTGGGTCTAGGAACGCAAGTCGGATTCATTTTACCCTACGGGAGAGAGCAGGAGAGTGAAGCCGATATCATGGGGGTCGAGCTAATGGCTCGCGCTGGCTTCGATCCAAGCCAAAGTATCGCATTATGGAAAAACATGGCGAAACAAGGTGGAGAGCAAGGACCTGAGCTGCTCTCGACGCATCCATCTCATGGGCATAGAATCGATGATTTAACTCAGATGCAACAGCAAGTGATGCCTTTATATAGGGCCAGTAAACCGACGCCTGGCAACCGTTGCCAATTTACGAAATAATCTATTAGTTATAAAGAATCTTCGTCTGGAATATGGTAAAGTGTCGCGCGAATTTAATTGAATCATTGAGAGTAGAATTATTATGTCTGACAAGTTCACTACTATTGAAGAACAAGCAAGTTACGGTGTAGGCCGTCAACTAGGCGAGCAATTAGCAGCCAACTCATTTGAAGGTATCAATATCTCAGCTGTACAGCTAGGTCTTTCTGATGCATTTGATGGCATAGAAAGCCAAGTCGCTATGCAAGATCTTCAAGTTGCTTTTACTGAGATCAGTCAGCGTATTCAGAAAGTTCAAGAAGCTGCTGCAGAAGCTGCGTCAGCTGAAGGTGAAACTTTCCTAGCAGAAAATGCCAAGCGTGCCGGTGTTCAGACTCTAGAGTCTGGCCTACAGTATGAAGTTATCAATGAAGGCGAGGGTGATAAGCCTGGTCTTGATTCAACTGTACGTACTCACTATCACGGCACTTTCATCAGTGGTGATGTATTCGATAGCTCTGTTGTACGTGATCAGCCAGCCGAGTTCCCGGTATCTGGTGTTATCGCTGGTTGGACTGAAGCGTTACAGCTTATGCCTGTCGGTGCTAAGTGGAAGTTATATGTTCCTCATCACTTAGCTTACGGCGAGCGTGGTGCTGGCGCATCTATCCCGCCATATTCGGCTCTAGTATTTGAAGTTGAATTGCTCGATATTCTGTAATATAAAAAGCCTAAGCCAATGCTTAGGCTTTTTTTTGAATTAAATATTAGCGCTGCACGATTCGGTCTAAGTGGCAGCGTTGAGCAAGCGTGAGTTATATAAGGAAACTGAAGATGAGTGAACGAGTAAGAGTGGCTATTACGGGCGGCAGCGGCCGCATGGGACGAACTCTTATCGAAGCCGCCAGACAACAGCCGTGTATTTTGTTGGGAGCGGCCATAGAAAGGGCTGGCTCGACATTAATTGGTGTAGATGCGGGTGAGCTTGCCGGTGTGGGTGCAATGAATGTAGCTATTACGGATTCACTGGATAAAGTTGTTGATGACTTCGATGTTCTGATTGACTTTACCTCTCCTGAAGCGAGTGTCGTTCACACCGATTGGTGTGCTAAGAATGGTAAAGCTATCGTCATTGGTACTACCGGTTTCAATCATGCGCAAAAAGAGCAAATTTCGGCTTACGCAGAATCAACACCCATTGTGATGGCCCCTAATATGGCTGTCGGTGTTAACCTTATGTGGAAGTTACTTGAGGTTGCGGCAAAGGTGATGGGTGACTATACCGATATCGAAATTATCGAAGGTCACCACAGATATAAGAAAGATGCCCCCTCTGGAACGGCGCTTAAGATGGGTGAAGTTATTGCAGACACCTTAGGCCGTGATCTTGAAAAATGTGCCGTATATGGCCGTGAAGGGATCACGGGTGAACGAGATCGTGAAACGATAGGCTTCTCTACCATACGTGCAGGTGACTTGGTTGGTGAACATACGGCTATGTTTGCCGATATTGGTGAGCGATTAGAGATAACTCATAAGGCGTCTAGTCGAATGACCTTTGCCAATGGTGCCATGCGCGCCGCATCCTGGTTAGCAGAGGAAGATCCTGGCCTTTATGATATGCAGCAGGTATTAGGACTCAATTAGAGTCATTGAAAAACCGTCAATTTGGCGGTTTTTTTATGCATGGACGCATTTATCCCTGAACGCCAGGACGGTGTAGGAAGGGGTTTATGCATGGACGCATTTATCCCTGAACACCAGGTACCTGAAATGCTCCATACATTCCTAGGCATTTCCTACATCCTTGTAGGTCAAGGTGTAGGAATGGGGATATACGTGGACGTTGAACACATGGACTGTGTAGTAAAAAATTACATAAGAAAAAACAGAAAAAAATAGACGAAGCGGTAAAAAGCATATATGCTTGTCCGAATTTGTCAAAATTTCGTATTTATGCGGAAATTGGTATTTTAACAATAAATAAAACCATTATATTTCAGTGGCTTGGCTCTATATGGAGGTCGCGTTGACAAAGTCTGCCTTACTCGTACTCGAAGATGGAACTGTATTCTCTGGCACAGCAATTGGTGCCGACGGACATGCTGTTGGTGAAGTGGTTTTTAACACTTCAATGACTGGATACCAGGAGATACTGACTGATCCGTCTTATTCTCGCCAAATTGTAACTCTAACCTATCCTCATATTGGTAACACAGGTACCAATGATGAAGATACAGAATCTGACTCAGTTCATGCTCGTGGTCTGATTATTAGAGATCTTCCTTTAATTGCTAGCAACTTTCGTAATAAGCAAAGCTTAAGCGATTATCTTAAAGCCAATAATATTGTTGGTATTGCAGATATCGATACACGTAAGTTAACTCGTATTCTGCGGGAAAAAGGCGCACAGGCTGGATGTATTCTGGTCGGTGAACAGGATGTGGCTAAGGCGCTTGCCGAAGCAAAAGCATTCCCTGGCTTAAAAGGCATGGATTTAGCCAAAGAAGTGACGACTGAAACCAGTTATCAGTGGCGAAGTGGAAGCTGGCGTTTAGTCGGTGGTCTGCCGGATGATACGCCTGAATCTGAATTCAAATACAAAGTTGTTGCTTATGACTACGGAGTGAAGCGTAATATTTTACGTATGCTTGTTGACCGTGGTTGTGATGTGACAGTTGTACCCGCTAAAACCCCTGCATCAACAGTGTTAGCCATGAATCCTGATGGGATTTTCCTATCCAATGGACCTGGTGACCCTGAGCCATGTGACTATGCAATTGCTGCAATTCAAGAGATCTTAAAGACAGATATTCCGGTCTTTGGTATCTGCTTGGGTCACCAGCTGTTGGCATTAGCCTCTGGAGCTAAAACTTCTAAGATGAAGTTTGGTCACCATGGGGCTAACCATCCAGTCAGTAACATCGAACAAGGTAATGTAATGATCACCAGCCAAAACCACGGTTTTGCGGCTGATGAAGATAGCCTACCTGATAATATCAAGGTGACACACAAATCGCTGTTCGATGGTTCACTGCAAGGAATACATTTGACGGATAAACCTGCGTTTAGCTTCCAGGGACACCCTGAAGCGAGTCCGGGTCCCCATGATGCCGCTCCTTTGTTCAATCATTTTATTGAACTTATAGACCTGTATCGTCAACACGCCAAATAGTCCGGGAGAAGGTTTAAGAGATGCCAAAACGTACAGATATAAAAAGTATTCTTATCCTGGGTGCTGGCCCGATTGTGATCGGACAAGCATGTGAGTTTGATTACTCGGGTGCCCAGGCTTGTAAAGCGCTGCGTGAAGAAGGTTACCGAGTCATCCTCGTTAACTCTAACCCTGCAACTATTATGACCGATCCAGAGATGGCCGATGCGACTTATATCGAGCCTATTCACTGGGAAGTTGTTCGTAACATTATTGCCAAAGAGCGCCCCGATGCGATTCTTCCGACGATGGGCGGTCAAACCGCACTTAACTGTGCGCTTGAGCTAGAGAGTAAAGGCGTCCTCAAAGAGTTTAATGTCGAGATGATTGGTGCGACTGCCGATGCGATCGATAAAGCAGAAGATCGTAGCCGTTTCGATAAGGCAATGAAAGCCATTGGTCTTGAATGTCCCCGTGCTGGTATCGCTCACTCTATGGATGAAGCCAATGCCGTAGTGGCAGAGCTTGGCTTCCCTTGTATTATCCGCCCGTCATTCACCATGGGGGGCAGCGGTGGTGGTATCGCTTATAACAAGGAGGAGTTCGAGGAGATATGTTCTCAGGGTCTTGAACTTTCACCGACAAGCGAACTGCTTATCGATGAATCTTTGATTGGTTGGAAAGAGTATGAGATGGAAGTGGTACGTGATCGCAATGACAATTGCATCATCGTCTGTGCTATCGAAAACTTTGACCCTATGGGCGTGCATACCGGTGACTCGATTACGGTCGCACCAGCGCAAACTCTGACTGATAAAGAGTACCAGTTGATGCGTAATGCATCGCTTGCTGTCTTGCGTGAGATTGGTGTTGAAACTGGCGGTTCAAACGTACAGTTTGGTATCAACCCGAAAGATGGCCGTATGGTTATCATCGAGATGAACCCGCGTGTATCACGTTCATCGGCATTGGCCTCTAAAGCAACGGGTTTCCCGATTGCAAAGATTGCAGCAAAACTGGCAGTAGGTTTCACCTTAGATGAACTGAAAAATGACATCACAGGTGGTAATACACCTGCATCATTTGAACCTGCAATCGATTATGTCGTGACTAAATTACCCCGCTTTAACTTTGAGAAGTTTGCCGGTTCAAATGACCGCCTAACGACTCAGATGAAGTCTGTGGGTGAAGTGATGGCCATTGGTCGCACTTTTCAGGAATCTCTTCAAAAAGCCCTGCGTGGTTTAGAAGTCGGTATGAATGGTTTAGACCCAATCATCGATATCGAAGAGAGCGAAGCGCTGGCGCGTATTCGTCATGAGCTTCAAGAGCCGGGCGCCGACCGTATCTGGTATATTGCCGATGCACTGCGTGCAGGGCTTTCTGTCGATGATATTTTTGGTCTGACCAATATCGATCCATGGTTCCTCGTTCAGCTTGAAGAGCTGATAAATCTTGAGTCAGAAGTTAAAGACTCTGGTATGTCAGGTTTGAACCAAACATTCCTACGTAAGCTAAAGCGTAAGGGCTTCTCTGATATTCGTCTTTCACTTTTACTTGGTATTAGTGAGTCTGAGATGCGCAAACTGCGTCAAAGACATGAGATCTTCCCTGTTTATAAACGTGTCGATACTTGTGCTGCTGAATTCTCAACCGATACGGCTTACATGTACTCTACCTATGAAGAGGAGTGTGAAGCTGCGCCATCAAATCGTGACAAGATCATGATTTTAGGCGGTGGACCAAACAGAATCGGCCAAGGTATTGAGTTTGATTACTGTTGTGTGCATGCGGCGTTAGCGCTTCGTGAAGATGGTTATGAAACCATCATGGTTAACTGTAACCCTGAAACCGTATCGACAGATTACGACACATCGGACCGACTCTATTTCGAGCCGGTTACCCTTGAAGACGTGCTTGAGATCGTTCGTATTGAAAAGCCGAAAGGCGTTATCGTTCAGTATGGTGGTCAGACTCCGCTTAAGCTGGCTCGTGAACTCGAAGCCGCGGGTGTGCCGATTATCGGTACCAGCCCGGATGCGATTGACCGCGCCGAAGATCGTGAACGTTTCCAGCAGGCCATTCAACGTCTCGAGATGAAGCAGCCTGAAAATGATACGGTGACAACCGTTGAAGGTGCTGTCATTTCTGCTGAGCGTATCGGTTATCCATTAGTTGTTCGTCCATCTTATGTTCTGGGTGGTCGCGCTATGGAGATTGTTTATGATGAGCAGGACTTGCGTCGTTACTTCAACGAAGCGGTTAGCGTGTCAAATGCATCGCCTGTACTACTGGATCGTTTCTTGGATAATGCGATTGAAATCGATATCGATGCTGTCTGCGACGGTGAAACCGTTGTTGTCGGTTCTATCATGGAGCATATTGAGCAAGCGGGGGTTCACTCAGGTGACTCTGGTTGTTCACTGCCGCCTTATAGTTTGAGCGACGATATTCAAAATCGTATGCGCGAGCAGGTGGGTAAGCTCGCGATGGAGCTTGGCGTTATTGGTCTGATGAATGTCCAGTTTGCCGTGAAGGATGATGAAATCTATATGATTGAAGTCAACCCTCGCGCAGCGCGTACCGTGCCATTTGTCTCTAAAGCGACAGGCGTACCTTTAGCTAAGATCGCGGCACGAGTGATGGCAGGACAAAGCCTTAAGTCACAGAACTTTACCGAGGAAGTTATCCCCCCTTATTACTCAGTAAAAGAGGTGGTCTTACCTTTCAATAAGTTCCCGGGGGTGGATCCTCTGCTTGGCCCTGAAATGCGCTCGACCGGCGAAGTGATGGGAGTCGGCGAAACATTTGCCGAAGCCTATGCTAAAGCTCAACTTGGTGCCACAAGCGAAGTACCTAAGTCTGGCCGCGCCCTATTGTCTGTTCGTAACAGCGATAAGGCACGTGTTGTCGATTTGGCGGCTAAGTTAATTGGTCTAGGTTATGAGATCGATGCGACCCACGGTACCGCGGTTATACTTGGTGAAGCTGGAATCAATCCTCGTCTGGTTAACAAGGTACATGAAGGTCGTCCTCATATTCTTGACCGTATTAAGAATGATGAGTACACCTACATAGTTAACACAACCGAGGGTCGTCAGGCGATTGAAGACTCACGCCAGTTGCGTCGTGGTGCTTTGAGATACAAGGTTAACTACACGACAACCTTAAACGCTGCATTTGCGACCTGCATGGCGCACGCGGCTGATGATCGTAGTAATGTAAACTCTGTGCAAGAGTTGCATAGTAAAATTAAGTGATATTAAATGCTTAATTAAAAAAGGCCGCATTTGCGGCCTTTTTTGTTACTGCTACTGGTTGTTGTAAGCGGTTAAACTTAATCGATAGATTCTCACTTTCGGCCACAGAAATTAGGGGGAACCCTAAAATTTTAAAATTGATTGCAATAACTCTGAAAGAGTGACGAACTTGTGATTCAGCTATTTATTTTTAGTGGTTTTGTCTTGATTGCATCGAGAGTACTGGAATCTGGTTGAAAGGTTAGGTAGGCTGATAGATTGATTTATAGCGATTGGTATTGGCCGATGGCATAGAAGGCATTCAACGTATAGAATGGCCTGAAAATAGTATTTTGACCTGTAGACTCGTGAGTCTGCAGAGCTGCTTTTGTTTGAAAGGAGACGAAAGAGGATTATGAACAAGGTTCCGATGACAGTTGTTGGTGCAGATCGACTGCGTAAAGAATTAGATTATTTAAAGTTTGAGAAGCGTCCAGTGATAGCTCAAGCAATCGGTGAAGCGAGAGAGCTTGGCGATCTGAAGGAAAATGCCGAATATCATGCTGCACGTGAAGAGCAAGGCTTATGTGAGGCTCGAGTAAGAGATATTGAGGGTAAACTCTCTAACGCTCAGATCATCGATGTGACTAAGATGCCAAACACGGGACGCATCATTTTCGGTACTACGGTGACCATTTTAAATATCGATACCGATGCTGAAGTGACTTACCGCATTGTTGGTGAAGATGAAGCCAATATCAAAGAGAACCTTATTTCGGTCAGTTCACCCATTGCCCGTGGCTTGATCGGTAAAAACCTGGATGATGAAGTTAACATTGCAACACCAGGTGGTATTACTGAGTATGAAATTACCGCTGTCGAATATATCTAGTTTTATTGTTTCGATAAAAGAACCGCTCTCGTAGCGGTTTTTTTGTGCCTGTCATTCACTTCGATATGAAACATGATGAAAAATTAATTTGTTTCTGAATGAAACTCTCTCTATTATGTTTCGCTTATATAAATTTCTTTCAGGAGCGAGAGTGCTGGCTTTTTTACGTTTTGGATTAATCATGTTGTTCATAGGGGGGCTTTTTCTCACTCCTGTGTCGGCTGATTTTTCTGATAACACAAGCATGAGCCAAGAGATTGCACAAAATGACCTCCATGTTCAAACATCCAAGAGCTTTACGGTTAAGGCTATAACGGCTCAATCTTTGCCTGATAGCGCTCTACTTGTACATCAAAAACATCCGCGCAAGCATGCCCATGGGCAGGAACAAGATGACTCAAGCTTTGTTCCACTCATTTCACAGCGTTTAATCAGCTTCGCTCAACATGATCCCTTGCAGAGTAAGCCCGATTACATACTCGCCTTTGAATTTGTGTCACCACCAATTCCCTCCTTTAGCATTGGCTATCGTATCGACCTGCCTACCACTTTAGATTGGCCCCTCCATGTAGGGACTGCGCCATCCAGAGTGTCAGGATGGAAAGAGTCCAATCTCTTGTATCGTTTTTCTCAAACGCTCTCATTTAGCTAACTCCAATTAACTACAGGCAGCCACTCTTCGATGGCTGGCTTTATATTCTCTTTTTTGTCGATACAGCATCCGAATTGGGATGCCATTTTCTGTGTCCGATCCATGGCAAGGAGAGAGTTTTATAGTGCTTAGCAGATATAAAATGAGCAAGAAATATGAGAAAACCTAGTAATAACAAAATATTAAATCACTACTCAGCATGGAAGTATATTGTGCTGGTGATAACTTTTATCATGATGCTTTTCAGTGCGTTACCAACTTTGTATGGGGAGGATGCGGCGATTCAAGTGGGTGCCAAAGCTGGCTTGAATCTTACCCCACAGGCCCTAAGTAGAGTATTGAAGGATGAAGGGATCCAAGTAAAGAGGATCACCCAGGCTAAAGATGAAACGGTCATCATACTTGAACAAGAAGCTCAACAGAGCCAGGCCAAAGCGCTCTTAAATAACGTCGTTGAGGATGACTCACAACTGACACTCGCCTTGGCCCCCGCAGCACCTGACTGGCTACTCTCCATGGGGTTTACGCCGATTAAACTTGGGTTGGATCTTCGTGGTGGGGTGCAGTTCTTGTTGGATGTAGAGGTTGAGCCTGTTTACCAGCTGCATTATGACGCTTTCGTAGATTCTGTCAGGCAGTTTACCCGTAAGCAGGGGGTTGATGGTGTCAGTGTCCGCACCGACAGTAAGGCAGGGGTGGTTATCACTATGCCGGATACCAGTCACCGAGGTGATGCCAGGCAGTTCATTAAAACTCACTATCCAATTTGGCAGGTAACGAATTTAGATAATCACTCTTTTAAGGCTGATTTTAAGGCGGATGAGAAGGTTAAAATTCGGGATCTTACCGTCAAACAGAATTTGCAGATCATGCGCAGCCGAATCGAGCAGTTGGGGATCACCGAAGCCTTAGTTCAGCGACAGGGGGAGCAGAGGATCAGAATTGAACTGCCTGGCGTACAGGATCCGGCTGCGGCAAAGAGCGTTATAGGCGCGACGGCGAGCCTAGCTTTCTATGAAGTGAAGCAGGGTGGGTCGGTTAATGCAAAAATCTTAAAGGATAAGTCAGCGCTTCCTGTTTATGTTGCCAGAAAGCCGGTACTCGGTGGGGAGCATATTGTCGATGCCAGGGCGAGTCTGGGGGAGATGGGGATGCCGGAGGTGGTGATCCACTTGGATCGAGCCGGTGGCAAAGTGATGTCTGACTTCTCACGCGACAATATAGGCAAGCCGATGGCGACATCCTACAGTGAATACAGCCGTGATGAGCAAGGTAAGGTGAAGCAAAGTACGGAGGTTATTAGCCTCGCGACGATTCAATCTCAACTTGGTGATCGCTTTAGCATCACCGGGGCTGGGGATTATTCACAGGCGCAGGAGCTAGCGCTATTACTTCGGGCAGGCTCTATGACTGCTCCGGTTACCATAGTGGAGGAGCGCACCATAGGGCCGAGTCTGGGTGCTGAAAATATCACCAATGGCTTTTCCGCCCTGGCGCTGGGAATGGCGATAACTTTACTCTTTATGGGGCTCTGGTATCGCCGCTTAGGTTGGGTTGCAAATGTCGCGTTGGTTGCCAATATGGTGATTTTATTTGGCTTGCTGGCATTAATACCCGGCGCAGTGTTAACCCTACCCGGTATTGCCGGTTTAGTGCTAACCGTGGGGATGGCGGTCGATACCAATGTACTTATCTTCGAGCGAATAAAGGATAAGTTGAAGGAGGGAAGAGGCTTTGCTCACGCAATCGACCGGGGATTTGATAGCGCTGTGTCGACAATTTTTGATGCTAATTTTACCACTATGATCACCGCCGTGGTGCTCTACTCAATTGGTAATGGCCCCATCCAAGGTTTTGCTCTGACCTTAGGGCTTGGACTGCTAACCAGCATGTTTACCGGAATTTTTGCTTCTCGAGCATTGATTAATTGGGTGTATGGACGAGACTTCAGCCGCGATGTGAAGGTGTAATATGAATACTAATACTAATACTAAGACCACTAAAGTGAACAGACTAACAAAATGGCGTTACTTTTCGAGCTGTATCTCTCTGGCCTTAATGATTCTTTCTCTGGCGGTGATTTCTGTTAAAGGATTCAATTGGGGACTGGATTTTACCGGCGGTGTGGTTACTGAAATCCGTATCGACAGTGACATTAAAGCTAATCAAATCGAACAGTTATTAGGGGGAGTGTCGGAACAAGAGGTCAGTGTGATCTCGGCAGGTGAACCCGGACGTTGGGTGCTGCGATATAGTCAGGCGGAAACTTCGGGTGATGTGAGTGCTAATGCCTTGGATATTGAGCAGGTGTTAACTCCGCTACACAGTGATGTTGAGGTACTTAACTCGAGCATCGTTGGCCCACAGATTGGTCAGGAGTTAGCTGAGCAGGGCGGGTTGGCCTTGTTGGTTGCTATGTTATGTATCTTAGGATACCTGAGCTTTCGTTTCGAGTGGCGTCTCGCAAGTGGAGCGTTATTTGCGTTGTTTCACGACGTTATTTTCGTATTGGCATTCTTCTCACTGACTCAAATGGAGTTTAATTTAACTGTCCTCGCGGCGGTGTTGGCAATATTAGGTTATTCACTCAATGATTCTATTATTATCGCAGATAGAATAAGGGAGTTATTAACGTCAAAACCTAAGATGCCCATCGCCGATGTCTGTACCAGTGCGGTGAAGGCAACGTTTTCTCGTACTATGGTTACCAGTGGTACGACCTTGATGACGGTGAGTGCGCTGTGGGTGATGGGAGGAGGACCGTTGGAAAGCTTCTCTATTGCGATGTTTATCGGCATATTGACCGGAACCTGGTCATCGATATCGGTGGGAACCTGTTTGCCGGAACTCTTTGGGGTTAACTCAGAGCATTATAAGCTCACGCCCATACCTGAAACACCCTAGGGCAGGTAGCTATCAGTATAACTGCAGCAAAAAAAAGAGCCACTGAATTTCAGTGGCTCTTTTTTTACTTTTACTCTGATTGTTTACTTCACAGGAAGGAGTGAAATAAACGAATAGATAGGAGTATTACAGTTTTTTACAAGTCAGATAAATACAGATAATTTTCTGCATTTATGTTGTGACTGTGCTCAAAAAAGATTACTTTGCTTTTGGAATAGCAATTTTCATCTCTTCAGATTGACGAAATAGTACTAATACGTGACCGATAAGCTGTACTTTGACTGCTTGAGTTTCACGAATAATGGCATCAACGATTGCATTTTTTAGCTCTCTGTCACCAGAAGCTACTTTCACTTTGATCAGCTCGTGATGAGTGAGTGCACTATCAATTTCCGCCAGTACACCTTCAGTCAGGCCATTGGAACCAAGCATCACTACTGGCTTTAAATTGTGCGCTAAGCCTTTTAAGTGCTGTTTTTGTTTGGTTGTTAAGTTCATTTCTACCAACTTTATGCTGAGTTACTGTTGAAAAGACGCTATTCTACCCTTATATAGTCTTTATGTAACTCTCATTTGTTGCGGATTTTGAATGTCAGGTAAAAAACGAACAGCGAGTTCCTCCCGTTGGATGCAGGAACATTTTGATGATCACTATGTCAAATTAGCTCAAAAACGGGGATTTCGTTCGCGAGCCGCGTTTAAAATTGAAGAAATTCAGGAAAAAGATAAACTAATTCGACCAGGAATGACTGTGGTCGATTTAGGTGCCGCCCCTGGTGGTTGGTCACAAGTTGCAGTTAAACTAGCTGGTGACAGTGGTAAAGTCATCGCTTGTGATATTTTACCGATGGATCCCATTGTTGGTGTAGACTTTCTTCAAGGTGATTTTAGAGAGGAAAAGGTACTCGATGCTTTGCTTACCCGAGTGGGTGATGCCAAAGTCGATATTGTCTTATCTGATATGGCACCTAATATGAGTGGTTCAGGCGGGGTCGATCAGCCTCGTGCTATGTATTTAGTCGAATTAGCATTAGATATGTGTCATCAAGTTTTGGCACCTAACGGTTGCTTTGCTGTAAAAGTCTTTCAGGGGGAGGGCTTTGAAGAGTACATGAAGTCAGTTAGAGAGGCGTTTAAAACCGTCAAAACACGTAAGCCGGACTCTTCGCGAGCTCGTTCGCGCGAAGTCTATCTTGTGGCGACAGGGTATAAGTTGTAGTACCCTAACGTCAGTAATCGCAAGACTCAATGAGGTCTAGTAATTTTGAGTGATATGGCAAAAAATTTAATTCTCTGGGTAGTCATCGCTGTTGTGTTGATGTCTGTTTTTCAGGGTTACTCCCCCTCTTCATCCACAGCGTTGAAGATGGATTATTCCGCTTTTTTAGATGATGTTCGCAGTGGACAGATAAATACTGTCGAAATAAAAAGCGACCAACGTACGATCGAAGGGACTAAACGTACCGGAGAGAAGTTCACCACAATCATGCCTATGGAAGATAAAGATCTGATAAATGATCTCGATCGTAAAGGCATAACCATGAAGGGACAGGAAGCAGAAGAGTCAGGGTTCTTAACTCAGATCTTTATCTCTTGGTTCCCAATGTTACTGCTTATCGGGGTATGGATATTCTTCATGCGTCAGATGCAGGGCGGTGGTGGAAAAGGCGCCATGTCTTTTGGCAAGAGTAAAGCCAAATTGATGAGTGAAGACCAGATTAAGACGACTTTCTCTGACGTTGCCGGTTGCGACGAAGCTAAGGAAGACGTTAAAGAACTGGTTGATTATCTGAAAGAGCCGACTAAGTTCCAGAAGTTGGGTGGCAGAATTCCTACAGGTGTGCTTTTAGTTGGTCCTCCTGGTACGGGTAAAACCTTGTTGGCTAAAGCCATTGCTGGTGAAGCCAAGGTGCCATTTTTTACCATTTCAGGTTCTGATTTTGTAGAGATGTTTGTTGGTGTCGGTGCCTCTCGTGTACGTGACATGTTCGAGCAAGCTAAAAAGTCAGCCCCCTGTATCATCTTTATCGATGAGATCGATGCCGTAGGTCGCCAGCGCGGTGCGGGTGTCGGTGGTGGTCACGATGAGCGTGAACAGACATTGAACCAGCTGTTGGTTGAGATGGATGGTTTCGAAGGTAATGAAGGTGTCATCGTTATCGCTGCAACTAACCGTCCGGATGTGCTGGATGCTGCACTGCTTCGTCCAGGTCGTTTTGACCGTCAAGTGGTCGTTGGTTTACCTGACGTTCGCGGTCGAGAGCAGATCCTTAAAGTACATATGCGTAAAGTACCGCTTGCCGATGATGTTAAAGCGAGTGTTATTGCTCGTGGTACACCAGGCTTCTCTGGTGCCGACTTGGCAAACCTAGTGAACGAAGCCGCGCTGTTTGCTGCGCGTGGGAGTCGTCGTATCGTAGGTATGGAAGAGTTTGAGAGCGCGAAAGATAAGATCATGATGGGTGCAGAGCGCCGCACTATGGTGATGTCTGAAGAAGATAAAGAGATGACAGCCTATCATGAAGCGGGCCATGCCATCGTTGGTTGTCTCGTACCTGAGCACGATCCTGTGCACAAGGTGACGATTATTCCACGTGGTCGTGCCTTAGGTGTGACCTTCTTCTTGCCAGAAGCCGATGCTATCAGTCAGAGCCGACGTAAGTTAGAGAGTCAAATTTCGGTAGCCTATGGTGGCCGTTTGGCCGAAGAGATCATCTATGGTAGTGAGAGAGTCTCTACTGGTGCATCTCAGGACATTAAGTATGCGACCTCGATTGCCCGTAATATGGTGACTCAATGGGGCTTCTCTGAGAAGTTAGGTCCGGTACTTTATGCCGAAGATGAAAATGAAGTATTCCTGGGTCGCAGCATGGGTAAGACTCAGCATATGTCTGATGAAACTGCCAGCATCATCGATGCGGAAGTCAAAACGCTTATTGACACTAACTATGAGCGCGCACAGAGCTTCCTCAATGATAATATGGACATTCTTCATGCGATGAAAGATGCATTGATGAAGTATGAAACCATTGATGCTCCTATGATCGAAGACCTGATGGAACGCCGAGAAGTTAGTGCTCCAAAGGATTGGAACATGGACGACAACGGCTCAAGCAATGATGATACAGGTGGAAAGCCTGCTGCAACTGATAAGAAGGATTCATCGATTGATGAAGTGAAACCTGAGTCAGAGCAGTGTGCCGCTCCGGATGTAAAAGATGTCGATGAGTCGACGGCAAAGTAATTGATATTTTGTTGATTGAAGAAAACCCCGTCATGGGGTTTTCTTGTTTTCGGGATTGAAGAACTTGGAGTATTAGTGTTTCAAATTATCAGTAGTACCAAAGCCCTCTCTCTGGCTAAGCCATTAGTGATGGGGATCCTCAATGTCACCCCCGACTCATTCTCCGATGGTGGTGAATATTCAAGTTACGAATTAGCATGTAAGCATGCCGATGAGATGGTCGAGCAGGGTGCGAGCTTTATCGATATCGGTGGTGAGTCGACGAGACCCGGGGCCGCCGATGTCAATTTATCTGAAGAGCTAAGTCGAGTGATCCCACTGGTGGAGTATATTGCCCGGCATCATGATGTCTGGATATCTATCGACACCAGTAAAGCCGAAGTGATGAAACAGGCCGTAGAAGCGGGCGCACACCTTATAAACGATGTACGTGCATTACAAGAGCCAGGTGCCTTAGAGATGGCGTCGAAGCTAAAGGTTCCGGTTTGTCTGATGCATATGCAAGGACAACCCAGAAGTATGCAGACTGCACCTGTATATAGCGATGTTGTGGATGACATAAAACAGTTTTTTGAACAGCGTATTCAGGCGTGTTGCGATGCGGGTATGGAGCGAGAACAACTGCTTATTGACCCAGGGTTTGGTTTCGGGAAATCGTTAGCGCATAATTATGAGTTACTCAATAGGCTTGAGGAGTTCAAGTCATTGGGGGCCCCAATACTTGTCGGCCTATCTCGTAAGAGTATGATGGGTAACTTGCTTAACCGTGATGTCTCTGACCGTCTTGCAGGAAGTTTAGCCGGTGCTATGATCTCGGCTCAACGTGGTGCGGATATTATCAGGGTACATGATGTTACCGAGACGTTTGATGTGTTGAAGGTGCTGGATGCGACACGTCATTTCAGTCAGTTGTGTTAGATGAATATATTGCTAAGGATCTACCCACGCATAGGTTAAAGGTGTGGGTAAAACAATTGAGCGATTATTATTCAGCTTCAGTTATAAATGAAGCGGTAGAGTAAAACATATTATTTTTATATTCCGGTTTCGACTTTGAAGACGGAATACTTGATGGGGTTATTTACGTGAGAAAATTTTTTGGAACTGACGGCATTCGAGGTAAGGTCGGCGCGGGTAAAATGACGCCAGAATTGGCGCTGAAGCTTGGATGGGCTGCAGGTCGGGTATTATCCAGATCCGGTACTAAGAAAGTCATTATCGGTAAAGATACACGAATTTCAGGTTATCTTTTTGAGTCGGCGATGGAAGCAGGCTTATCGGCTGCCGGACTCAACGTGATGTTGATGGGCCCGATGCCCACACCGGCGGTCGCCTACTTAACACGTACTTTCAGAGCTGAGGCCGGAGTGGTGATCAGTGCATCACATAACCCCTACTATGATAACGGTATTAAGTTTTTCTCAAACGACGGTAGTAAGCTCGATGATGAGGTTGAGCTGGAGATCGAACGTGAACTGGATAAGCCCCTGACCTGTGTCGAGTCGCACTTATTGGGCAAGGTATCCCGTATAGACGATGCACCTGGCCGTTATATCGAATACTGTAAAGGAAATTTTCCTGCCGAGCATACTCTGCATGGTTTAAAAATTGTGGTGGATTGTGCCCACGGCGCAACCTATCACATCGCTCCCAACGTATTTAGAGAGTTGGGCGCCGAGGTTATTGCCATAGGTGATAAACCCGATGGTCTGAATATCAACCATGAGGTGGGTGCCACTTCTATGGGCAAGATCCGCGAAACCGTTATCGGAGAAAAAGCGGACCTGGGTATCGCGCTAGATGGTGACGGCGATCGAATTATGATGGTGAATCGTCATGGTAAAGTTATCGATGGTGATGAAATCCTCTATATCCTGGCTTGTGATGCCCAATCACGTGGTGTCCTACGTGGTGGCGTGGTTGGCACCCTGATGTCTAACTTAGGCTTGGACCTTGCCCTGAAGGAGCTGGATATCCCCTTTGCTCGCTCTAACGTGGGCGACCGTTATGTGATGACCATGATGAAGGAGAAGGGCTGGCGAATCGGTGGTGAAAACTCAGGTCATATCTTAAATCTGGATCATGGCACTACAGGTGATGGTATTGTTGCCGGTATTTTGGTCTTAGCTGCGATGCGCCGACGTAACGCAACGTTAGAAGAGTTAACCGAGAACATAAAGATGTTACCCCAGGTATTGGTAAATGTTCGATTCGAAGGGGCACATAACCCACTTGAGTCAGAGCAAGTTCTGGCTGCAAAGAGTGAAGTCGAAGCGCTACTGGGTGTACGTGGTCGAGTATTGCTGCGTAAGTCAGGAACCGAGCCTTTAATTCGGGTCATGGTTGAGGGCGATGTTGAAGCCGATGTGATAAAACACGCTAATTATATTGCCGATGCGGTTAGAAACTTAGTTTAACCGCACTAAGTAATACCAATCGGTAGTAAGATGTGATTGTTACGGCTAAACATATTCAGTTATTCCATGTTTAGCCTGTTTTTGAATCACACTTGATTAATAAATGGGCCTGGGCGTGTAAAAAAACATCGTTCCGACCAGAGAATCAAAATATTACCACTTTTGCTATTGTAAGTTCATGAGTGGTTCGCTATTATTCTCGCCGCTTTCAGAGGAGACAGAGATGGCACTCAGACGTCCAATGGTCGCTGGTAACTGGAAAATGAATGGCAGTGCGCAACTAGCGCAAGAGTTATTCAATAAATTCGCTACTAAGCTTCAAAATGATTCAGCGGAAGTGGTCTTATGTCCGCCAAGCATATATCTAGAAAGTGTACGTCAGCAGTTAGACGCTAACAAAGACGCTTTAAACGGTTGTCTTGTCAGAATGGGCGCACAAAACCTGAGTCAACATGACTTCGGTGCTTATACTGGTGAAGTGTCAGGGCAGATGTTAAAGGATTCAGGATGCCGATATGTTATTATCGGACACTCCGAACGTCGCCGTATGTACGGAGAGACGAGTGATATCGTTGCCGAAAAATTTGCGGCAGCACAGAAACATGGTTTGACCCCGATACTTTGTGTTGGTGAGTCTGGTCCGGCTAGAGAGGCGAGAAGAACTTTTGAAGTTATCGCCGAAGAGTTAGACGTTGTCATTGAAAAAAATGGTACCATGGCTTTTGATAACGCAATTATCGCCTACGAGCCTTTATGGGCTGTAGGAACCGGTAAGAGTGCTACGCCAGAGCAGGCACAGGAAGTTCATGCGTTTATACGCAAACGCCTCTCTGAAGTATCTCCATATATTGGAGAAAATATCAGGATTTTGTACGGTGGTAGCGTAACACCGAGTAATGCAGCAGATTTATTTGCGCAACCTGATGTAGATGGTGGTTTGATTGGCGGTGTGAGCTTAAACTCTACCGAGTTTCTAAGTTTATGTTCCATAGCGATGAGCGCATAATATGTACGAAGTATTAATGGTTGTTTACTTGGTGGTTGCAATTGGTCTAGTAGGACTGATTTTAATCCAGCAAGGTAAAGGTGCTGACATGGGAGCCTCATTTGGCGCCGGTGCATCAGCTACACTGTTCGGTTCATCAGGTGCTGGTAACTTTTTGACCCGTTCAACTGCAATTTTAGCGGTTGGTTTTTTCGCTCTTAGCCTAACTATTGGCAACTTGAGTGCAAACCATACTAAGTCTGAAGATGCATGGAATGATTTGAGCTCAGACGCTGCTCAAGTTACTGAACAGGTAACAGAGCAAGTTCAACAGAGTGAAAAGTCGGAAGAGAAAATTCCAGACTAATTTAACAAGTTCTTAGGAATTTGTCGGGACTAAATAATTAGTTCCCTTTATCAAGGCAGTGAACACCTCAGTATCACAACGAAGACCTGATAAAAAAGCGTAATGATCACATGCGGATGTGGTGGAATTGGTAGACACGCCAGCTTGAGGGGCTGGTGAGCGCAAGCTCGTGGGGGTTCAAGTCCCCCCATCCGCACCAAATTTTTGATTTTCATAATTGGGAATCAAAGATAATAATGCAAACTTCAGTTTTGCTTTATTATTGCAAGTAGAGTCAATTCTCAATATACTTGCACCAGTTGACGCGGGGTGGAGCAGTTTGGTAGCTCGTCGGGCTCATAACCCGAAGGTCGTCGGTTCAAATCCGGCCCCCGCAACCAGCTTCTCAGTAACAGACTATAATAGTCTCTTATTGTTTACAGGTTCTAAACTCAACGACCTCGTTATTACGGGGTTTTTTGTTATCTGGGACTTAAAGAACGCTGTTTTTTACGGCGTTATACTGGGGCTATTTGGCCCTTTTTTGTTTTTCGGGGGGTAACCTTGGCAACTATAGAAAATAGACTGGAAGAGATGCTTAAATCTCCAGTTGAAGCACTTGGCCACACGCTTTGGGGTTTAGAGTATGTTCAAGCAGGCAAGCACTCAATCCTAAGAGTATACATAGATAATGAGAAAGGCATTTTCATCGAAGATTGTGCCGAAACCAGCCGTCAGGTCAGTGCTGTGCTCGATGTTGAGGATCCCATTTCAACCGAATACACATTAGAAGTTTCCTCTCCCGGTGTAGATAGACCGCTCTTTAGAGCTGAGCAATATGCTGCTTACATCGACGAGACTGTAAAGATTCAACTGACTATGCCTGTTGCGGGTAGTCGTAATTTAAAGGGGATCATCACAGGGATTGAGGGGCAGATGCTCACATTGACTGTCGATGGTAACGAACTGATTATTGCTTTGGATAATATCCGTAAAGGCAACCTAATCGCTAAGTTTTGATGGATTCAAAAATCAACGAGGCAAGAGGATGAATAAAGAGATTCTGCTAGTCGCTGAGGCGGTTTCAAATGAGAAAGGTGTTCCTCGCGAGAAGATTTTCGAAGCGCTGGAAATAGCCTTAGCTACAGCAACTAAGAAAAAATATGAAGGCGACATCGAAGTTCGTGTCGAGATCGATCGTAAGACTGGTGCTTACGATACTTTCCGTCGTTGGATGGTTGTTGAAGACACGGGTGAGCCTTTAGAGAACCCTTTCAGTGAAATTACACTGGAAGCGGCTCAATTTGAAGACCCTGAAATCCAGCTTGGCGAGTATATCGAAGACGATATCGAATCAGTGGTTTTCGACCGTATTACGACTCAAACTGCTAAACAGGTGATCGTACAGAAAGTACGTGAAGCCGAACGAGCTCAAATAGTCGATCAGTTTAAAGACAAAGAAGGTGAGTTAATCACCGGCGTTGTTAAGAAGAGTAACCGCGAAAGTGTCGTGGTCGATCTGGGCAACAATGCTGATGCAGTGTTGTTTAAAGAAGACCTGATCTCTCGTGAAAGCTTCCGTCCTGGTGACCGTGTTCGTGCATTATTGTTTGCCGTGCGTCCAGAGGCTCGTGGCGCTCAATTGTTCCTGACACGTACTAAACCTGACATGCTGATTGAGCTTTTCCGTGTAGAAGTGCCGGAAATTCAAGACGAGATGATCGAGATCATGGGCGCTGCTCGTGATCCTGGTTCTCGTGCAAAGATTGCCGTGAAATCCAATGACCGTCGTATCGATCCTATCGGTGCCTGTGTTGGTATGCGTGGTGCTCGTGTACAAGCCGTTTCGAATGAACTTAATGGTGAGCGTGTAGATATCGTGCTTTGGGATGATAACCCTGCCCAGTACGTGATCAATGCAATGGCTCCGGCTGATGTTGCTTCTATCATCGTTGATGAAGATAACCATTCGATGGATATCGCCGTTGAAGCCGATAGCTTAGCTCAGGCAATTGGTCGCAATGGTCAGAACGTTCGTTTAGCGACTCAGCTTTCTGGTTGGGAACTCAACGTGATGACAGTTGCCGATATGCAGGCTAAGCATCAAGCTGAAAGTGCTAAAGTTGTGAACCTGTTCGTTGCTTCTTTAGAAGTTGATGAAGATTTCGCACAAGTACTTGCTGATGAAGGCTTTACCTCGTTAGAGGAGATTGCTTACGTACCAGCATCTGAGCTTATGGACATTGATGGTTTCGATGAAGATATTGTTGAGACCTTAAGAGAGCGTGCTAAAGCCGCGATCTCTACTCGTGCACTCGCTTCAGAAGAAGCCCTTGATGGTGCCGAGCCAAGTGAAGACCTACTTGCACTCGAAGGTCTAGAGAGACATCTAGCGTTTGTATTCGCGAGTAAAGGCGTTATTACACTAGAAGATTTAGCCGAGCAAGGCATTGATGACTTGATCGACATTGAAGAATTGACAGAAGAAAAGGCTGGTGAGCTCATCATGGCAGCCCGTAATATCTGTTGGTTTGGCGACGAAGAATAACTCGCTCAACAGAGGGGATTTTACAGATGGCAGATACAACAGTAGAAAAGCTGGCCAACGAAGTAGGAAAAAGTGCAGACAGATTAGTTGAGCAGTTTTCCGAGGCCGGTATTAAGAAATCTAAAGCTGACACGGTTTCCGAGTCAGAAAAACAGCAGTTGCTGGACTTCTTGAAGAAGCAGCATGGCGGCGATTCGGCTCCAACTAAAATGACACTGCAACGTAAATCAGTGTCGACCTTAAGTGTCGGCTCTGGCCGTGACACTAAGGATGTTAAAGTCGAAGTTCGTAAGAAGCGTACTTTCGTTAAACGCGATCCTGCAGTAGAAGCAGAAGCAGAAGCGGCGGCAAAAGCAGAAGCAGAAGCGAAAGCTGCTGAAGAAGCTGCTTCAAAAGCTAAAGCCGATGCAGAAGCGAAAGCGAAAGCAGAAGCTAAGGCTATAGCCGATGCAGAAGCCAAAGAGAAGGCTAAAGCTAGCGCAGCAGCCAAAGCTAAGCCTGTAGCGGTTACCGCTGAAGAGAAAGCGGCACAGGATGAAGCCGATAAGCTTCAAGCTGCAAAAGATATCGCTGCTAAAGCTAAGGCCGATGAAGAAGCCAAAGCGGCTGCAGAAATCGCGAGAAAGCTTGCTGAAGAAAACTCTGCTCGTTGGGCTGAAGAAGAGAAGCAACGTAAAGAATCAGAGAAGAGTGTTGACCATCACGTAACGACTTCTACTGAAGCGCGCGCAGCGGAAGATACTGCTGATGCTAATGCTGAAAAGCGTGGCCGTCGTCCTCGTAAGACGACTCCTGCACCAGCGGCTGCAACACCTGCAAGTACAGGTAAAGGCAAGCGTCGTGGCGGTAAAGATAACCGTCGTGATAGCCGTAATGCTCGCGGTGGACGAAATGCCCGTAACAACCGCAGCGTAGCGCCTGAGTCTATGGACCACGCATTCACTAAGCCTGTTGCCGCAGTTAAGACCGATGTAAGCATTGGTGAAACCGTTTCAGTATCTGAGCTGGCATCTAAGATGTCCATCAAGGCAACTGAAATCATCAAGCAGATGATGAAAATGGGCTCTATGGTTACGATTAACCAGGTGCTTGATCAAGAAACTGCTCAACTTGTTGCCGAAGAGATGGGACATAAAGTTGTTCTGACACGTGAAAACGAACTAGAACATCAAGTGCTTGCGGATCGTGACGGTAATATTCAAGCCGAATCACGCGCACCTGTAGTGACTATCATGGGTCACGTTGACCACGGTAAGACATCGCTACTCGATTATATTCGTCGTGCGAAAGTTGCCTCAGGCGAAGCTGGTGGTATTACACAGCATATCGGTGCATACCACGTTGAAACTGACAATGGCATGATCACCTTCCTCGACACCCCTGGTCACGCGGCATTTACCGCCATGCGTGCTCGTGGTGCACAGGCAACGGATATCGTTATCCTGGTTGTTGCAGCAGATGATGGCGTTATGCCACAGACAATCGAAGCTATTCAGCACGCGAAAGCGGGTGGCGTACCTCTGATTGTTGCAGTGAACAAGATTGATAAGCCGGAAGCTGATCCTGAGCGTGTGAAGAGTGAGCTTTCACAGCACGGTGTCATGTCTGAAGATTGGGGCGGAAACAACATGTTTGTTCACGTTTCAGCGAAGAGCGGTGAAGGTATCGATGAGCTGCTTGAAGGCATTCTTCTTGAGGCTGAAGTACTCGAGCTTAAAGCTATCAGAGAAGGTATGGCTGCAGGTGTGGTTGTTGAGTCTAAGTTGGATAAGGGCCGTGGTCCGGTTGCAACTGTATTGGTTCAGGAAGGTACACTTAAGCAAGGCGATATCGTTCTTTGTGGTCTGGAGTACGGAAAAGTTCGTGCTATGCGCGACGAAAACGGCAGAGCTATTAAAGAGGCGGGTCCGTCAATCCCTGTAGAGATCTTAGGTCTTTCGGGTGTACCGTCTGCAGGTGACGAAGCGACAGTTGTACGTGATGAGCGTAAAGCCCGTGAAGTTGCACTTTACCGTCAAGGCAAATTCCGTGATGTTAAGCTTGCACGTCAGCAGAAGTCTAAACTTGAGAACATGTTTGCAAACATGGTTGAAGGTGAAGTTCAGGAACTTAACATTATCCTTAAGGCTGATGTACAAGGTTCACTGGAAGCGATTGCTGATTCATTGAACAAGCTTTCAACTGACGAAGTTAAAGTTAATATCATCGCCCGTGGTGTTGGTGGTTTGACTGAGACTGATGCTTCACTAGCTGCAGCTTCTAATGCCATCATGATCGGTTTCAACATTCGTGCCGATGCACAGGCGCGTAAAGTGATTGAAGCTGAAAGTGTAGATCTACGTTACTACAGCGTTATTTACAACTTGATTGACGAAGTAAGAAATGCGATGAGCGGTCTGCTTGCTCCTGAATTTAAGCAAGTGATTCTTGGTCTTGCTGAAGTTCGTGATGTGTTTAAGTCTCCTAAGATTGGCGCTATCGCTGGTTGTATGGTTACTGAAGGTACCATCAAGCGCAGCGCACCAATTCGCGTGCTTCGTGAAAATGTCGTTATCTATGAAGGTGAGCTAGAGTCACTTCGTCGATTTAAAGATGACGTTAACGATGTTCGTAACGGAATGGAATGTGGTATCGGTGTGAAGAACTATAATGATGTCAGAGTTGGCGATCAGATAGAGGTCTTCGAAACAATCGAGATAGCACGCTCCTTAGAAGAGTAAGCGTTAAAGGGGCGGCGTTAGCCGCCCTTTTTATTTAAATAGCTTTCTTGGGAAAGCTATTTATTTACAACATAATGGCAAATTATTATGGCAAGAGAATTTAGTCGAACACGTCGTATTGCACAGCAGTTACAACAAGAGTTGGCTCAAGTGCTACAGCGTGACATGAAAGACCCTCGTATCGGTTTTGTCACAGTCAATGACGTTGATGTATCACGTGATTTAAGCTACGCCAAAGTCTTTGTTACCTTCTTCGAAGAAGATGAAAAGCTTGTTCAAGAGAAGGTAGAGGCATTAGACGCTGCTGCTGGTTACATCCGTTCATTAGTCGCAGGACGCATGAAATTGCGTGTCATGCCTGAACTTAGGTTTGTTTACGATGCCTCACTGGTTGAAGGTATGCGTATGTCTAACTTGGTTTCTCGCATTATTAGCGATGATGAAGCAAAACAGAAGCAACATGGCGAGCAGCAAGATACACCGCAAAGCACTGATGACAAGTCGGAAGGTGAAGACTAATGGCTCGTCGTCCTCGTGGTCGCTTTATTGATGGAATTGTACTCCTGGATAAAGATACTGGCATGAGTTCGAACTTTGCTCTGCAGAGAGTCAAGCGCATCTTTAATGCGGCTAAAGCGGGCCATACTGGTGCGCTGGACCCATTAGCAACGGGCATGCTTCCTATCTGTCTGGGAGAGGCGACAAAGTTCTCTCAGCACCTTCTCGATGCCGATAAGCGATATACCGTTACGGCTAAGCTCGGGGAGCGAACCGATACCAGTGATTCTGATGGCGAAGTGGTACAGACCCGTCCCGTTAATTTTAGCCAAGAGCTATTGATGGAGTCATTGGATTACTTTCGTGGCGAGACCATGCAGGTGCCTTCCATGTACTCGGCGCTTAAATATCAGGGACAACCCCTGTATAAATATGCCCGTGAAGGCATAGAGGTTCCAAGAGAGGCGCGTCCAATCAATGTATTTGAACTTAACTTTATCGGCCTGGAAGGCGATGAGTTGACGCTGGATATTCATTGTTCGAAAGGGACGTATATTCGCACCATCACCGATGATCTTGGGGAAATGCTTGGATGTGGCGCTCATGTGATCATGTTGCGCAGAACTCAGGTAGCCGGGTACCCCTACGAGCGTATGGTCAGCCTTGAGCAACTTAACGAGATGGTAGCTAAAGCCGAGGCTGAAGGGATTGAGCCTAAAGCTGTGCTTGACCCCTTGTTATTGCCAATGGACACCGCTGTCAGCAAGTTCAGAGAAGTTAACTTATCTGACACTGTTGCGCCTTATTTAATGAACGGAAATCCTGTTCAAGCGCCTGTCGTCGAGGGGCTTGGTGATGGGGAATTAGTTCGGATCACAATTGGTGAAGAACATAAATTTGTTGGTATTGGTTCTATGAATGATGATGGTCTGTTAGCACCTAAACGTTTGATCGTTGTGCATGAGTCATCCTCTGAGTCTAACTAATTTCATCGAATGCTATCTGTATCAGGCTTTATCGAGCTTAGGTTTCAGATAGCCATTGCGTATTTTACCTGGAATAGGTAGAATGTCGCGCTTACTTTAGCTGAGTTAGTGATTGGCTAAAGCTTATTAATGCATTATTTGGAGAGACAAAATGTCACTAAATGCTGAACAAACTGCAAAAATCCTAGCTGAATTCGGTCGTTGTGAAGGCGATACTGGTTCTACTGAAGTTCAGGTAGCTCTTTTAACTGCACAGATTAACCATCTGCAAGGTCACTTTAAAGAGCACAAGCATGATCATCACTCACGTCGTGGTCTTTTACGTATGGTAAACACCCGTCGTAAACTTCTTGCATACCTGAAGCGTACTGAAAATGTTCGTTACCAGGAACTAATCAAGAAGCTAGGTCTACGTCGTTAATATCGATTAGATTTAGATAAAGGAGGCTTAGGCCTCCTTTTTTATTGCCTGAAATTTGGGGAAGGAAGACAAAGTTCCTAGGTACGAGGTAGGAACGGCTTTAGACGCAAATGTTTCAGGGCAAAGAGTCGTAAGCGCTAAGCTATAAGTGGTAAGTAAAGCTACCTTGCTGGGCTGGGGGGAGATAGGAAGGGCTGTATCGGGCAAGGAGATGAGCATAAAAGGTGTGAATTCTGAAGCAAGTTCAGAATGACGGAAAATGATAAGCCGTTTAGGCTAGAGTTTTATGTATACACTGAGTGGCATTTAATTCTGAGATTTAATAAGCTATTCTGCTCGACCCTCGACCCTCGACCCTCGACCCTCGACCCTCGACCCTCGACCCTCGACCCTCGACCCTCGACCCTCGACCCTCGACCCTCGACCCTCGACCCTCGACCCTCGACCCTCGACCCTCGACCCTCGACCCTCGACCCTCGACCCTCGACCCTCGACCCTCGACCCTCGACCCTCGA
>Ga0316197_10000038_pt1 | contig 126965 bp, 116 predicted proteins | sample OudBiesiAoxic_MG_FD_204939 | JGI IMG/M metagenome (GOLD analysis project Ga0316197, IMG submission 204939) | Coastal sediment microbial communities from Oude Bieten Haven, Netherlands - site A oxic | ecosystem: Environmental > Aquatic > Marine > Coastal > Sediment | place: Netherlands...
TTAGGATCAAAAAATCACAATCGATGAATATCGACGTGTAAGGTGAAAAGTATCAATCATGACTAGAATGTAAGAGCATGACAGAATCGATTGGTACTTATCCCGTCAAGTTCCCCCAGTAATGACATTGAGTTCATCAGCCAATGTGATGTAACACACTGTGATCATCTGTTTTGTCATCAAAATAGTCTGATTTTTGGTGTTTCTGTAACTCACAATAGGGGCGAAAGCGTTATAGAGCGGCTTTTACTTTTTGGTGGTGGGTAATCAACCCAAGCTACCACGAAACGATGGTAAAACGTATTGGCTTAGAGGTTAGATCTAACTATCAGGAAATAAAATGCCAGTCAGTTATGCTGACTGGCATTGGATTATAGGTAGCACCACGATAGGCTAACCAAAGATTTAATAGTTCAAGTAACCACGAGTAATAACACGCCCGTATGGGTCAAACGATGCGTGGAAGACGTTGCCAATATCAGGTAGGTTTGATCGTGATACTTCCTTAGCGCCGTCATCGATAGCTACACGAGAGCCTGCACCTACATGATTTTCGCGATTGTAAATCCATAGGTCTGTATCTGTAACTAATTCAGATACTCGGCTCCATTGATAGTAGAAGTTGCCAGCATCTAGATTCAATGCTACTTTGCGAGCCATCAAGGGTAGAACCTCGTCCCATGGGCTAATACCTTTGCCTATATTAACTTCGCGCTCATAATAAGGTGTGGCTTCACCATCCTTATAGTAAGCAATAGTATAAATGGAGTTATCTGGTACCAGTTTTGGATCTGGGTTTTCGAAGTCATAATCGAATGTGTAACCTTCAATCACAGGGCTACTCCGATATTCGCTCGATACAAGGTGACAACTGGCAAGGGAGCTCTCGCCAACAGCTGCCGTTTTAAAGACCTTGTCCAGCTTAAGTGGAGTTGCAAAACCCGGCCCAGAGACTTCCACGTAGTCAAGGTCGATGACTTCATTTACGTCGGGTAACGTTGACGAGAAATTAGGTGTCTGCCATTCCCATCCATTTGGGGCTGCAGTAAACTCGTCACAATCAGCTTGGCTCGGGAAGGCGTCAATCTGCATGCGCCACCAGCGATAAGCAAACTCCTTATCAGCAGTGTCATACGATTCCATTTTTACAAACATGGATGTGAAAACAGGAAGGTTTGTTTCTTCGCCAAGGAACTTGAAATTTCCGTTATCGTCTTTTTTAAACCATGCGTGAGATCGGCCGCCGCTGGCAAAGTTAGAGTTTTCAAAACGCTCAGTAAAACTAACTTGGAAGCGATTATTTTGTTTATCTACTTCCGTTATCGACAGGTCACGGTAACGATCCATACCGGTATCGATCTCGTTGCCTATGGTGCGCTCTTTATACTCCCAAAGCCCGGTACCAGACTCACCAAACCATGAAGCGTTAGGATGAACATACGCCATATAGTCGTTTTGATCTTGCTCTAAAATCATTGATTCTAGGATTGAGTCAGCAGTGATTAGGTAACTCAGTGCCTCTGCGGCTTCTTCTACTGGCATGCTTGCTGGTAGCAGATTCTCTGTCCAACTTGAACTATAAGGTAGTGTTACCTTGTATTCTCGGTTTGCACGATAAGTAATGATTGCTTCTGTATCAAAAAATTGAATGTCGAGCATATCAAGCACAGCATCGATATTTGTATAGTTAGCTTTAAATTGACTGCTTAATAGGTCGAAGTCCGGATTAATACTAGCGGCAACAAACAGCTTTCCAAGTACCAATTTTAGCTCATCTTGGGCCTTGTTTAGTTTCGCAATGGTGAGGCTGTCTGTATAGCTTTCAGGTGCTTTAAATACTTCAGAAGCAGCAACGCCAGTAGTATGAGATATTAGCAACTGAGTGAGGGGGGTCACGTTAACAACCCTGGTTGCCAACTGTTCTTTCAGTACTACCGAGTACAATTCATGGGCTTGGCCTCCGGAGCCACCGATGATTTGTAGTAATGCTGGAGTTTTTAACTCAGAGACAGAGTCGAAATCGAATGCCCCCTGTTCTTGAACAGCATATTCAGTGATTGTTCCGTCAGCAGCGAGTAATTTTAATTGACCAGTGATAGGAGCGCCCGTGGCTGCCGTTCCTATTAAATGGCCTTCAGCGGATGGAAGCGACGGTGTTGAAGTTACATCAGTACCATTATCACTACCACAGCCACTTAATAGTAATGTTGAAATGAGTACACCTAGCATTGTTCTTTTTATCATTTTTTTCTCAATTATTATTTAGCACAGCAAAACAGCATCTTAAGTTGCATATTGTCACACTATCAATGCAAAGGTAGTAGGGTGGTGTATGAATATCTTGATGGATCTATCAAAAATAGACTTTTAGCTCTAAAGATGGTGCTGGTAAAAAAGTGTAATGGCTGTTGGTGAGCCCAGATTCATAATAACCACACCTAAACTCTAAGTCGCTTGGTCGGTCACACTAGACTGGCCCAGTAATCCCTCTCTGCCCTTGCGCTACCTGACATCCCTGTTTTTCTTTTAGTGATTTCCTTGTCGGTGTCGTCGTGTCTGTTTCTAGCGAGGTATGTGGCTGATTGATGGTATTGGGAGAATCCTATTGAGGTATAACAGACCAATTACTATCCTTGGCAATTGGTCTTAATCTTGCCACAATCCGTACTGTTCTGCATTTCAGGCAGAGTATCCAGACCTTAGTCTCAGCCTGAGGTAGTTAAATTAAGTTACTAATATATATCTAATAACTCAGCCAAATGGGGGGTATGTTTTTGTCAGTAACCACTCACTAATTTTGTGTCAATGGTGAATCGGCTAGGTGTTATATGAATTTGCTTCGTTATGTAGGTACACGAAAGAGTATTGCTTGTGATATGCGGTATTGAGTTGCAGGAAAAATTGTAGCTTAGCGGAAACTTGTTGATAGATTTCAGTTGGGTAGATGGAAAGGATCTTAGTTGATCTAACGTGAAGACAAGATATGTAAAGGCCAGAACGAAAAAACCTGACGAATTTCTTCATCAGGCTTTTCAGAATTTGGTGGCCCCTGTCTGACTTGAACAGACATCCAATAACATTGAGTCACTGGACGTTTTAGACTGCATTACAATGAATGGCAGCTAACGATTAGCTGCCAATTACGCTTCCGTCTTTCTTAGTGATCATCACAATAGATGAACGTGGTGTGCTGTTTCCACCATCAGGCCAATGTGACGGTTCTAATTCTTCACCTGGATGCTGGATACCGATAAACATCGTTTTGTAATCTGGGCTGAACGTAAGACCCGTTACTTCACATGCGATGGGGCCTGTCATAAAGCGGCGTATTTCACCGGTTTTAGGGTCACCACAAAACATGGAGTTGTTGCCCATGCCCGCATAATCACCCTTGTTCGAATACTTACCGTCAGTTTGAATCCATAAACGCCCAGCCGCATCAAAGCCTAAACCATCAGGGCTGTTGAACATATTCTCGTTATTGATGTTCTCGCTTCCTGCATACAAGGTGCCTTTATGTACTTCAGGATTACCTGCTATTACATACAGATCCCAGGCGAAGGTAGGGTGGGCATGATCATCATTTACTTGACGCCAGCGTAAGATTTGACCGTAGTTATTAGCTGCGCGAGGGTTAGGGCCACCAACAGGCAGTCCTTCTTTAACACCACGGTTTTTGTTATTCGTCAGTGTACAGAATACATATTCTTGATTGGGATGAACGGCAATCCATTCTGGACGGTCCATTGTTGTTGCACCGACTTGTGTTGCTGCTAGACGTGTATATAAGTGGATGTATTCTTGGTTTGGAAAGCCATTTTCTTTTGTTAAACCATTTTTACCATGAGTAAGATCGATCCATTGGCCTGTGCCTCCAATTTTACCTTCCTCTGTACTGAATTTTGCGACGTAAATAGTACCTTCTTCAAGCAGTTTACGGTTTTCTGTATCGTTACCTTCAACATATTTGTTTTTAGAAACAAAACGGTATAAATGCTCACCACGCTCATCATCACCCATATAAGCAACAACATGACCATCTTTGTTGACAACAATGGCGACATTTTCGTGCTTAAAGCGACCCATCGCTGTGCGCTTCATTGGTGTTGAGGTAGGATCCATTGGGTCGATTTCTACAACCCAGCCATGACGGTTCGCTTCATTCGGATTTTTCGCGATATCAAAACGATCATCGTGTTGGAACCAGTGGTAGCCTGAATCTTCTTCATTTACGCCGTAACGTTTTTGTTCTTTGTTTACCTTAACAGTACTTTTTGAGCCAAAGTAACCATTGAAGTTTTCTTCACATGTTAGGTAAGTGCCCCAAGGGGTAAAGCCATTTGCACAGTTACCGAACGTACCTAATGATTTTTTACCTGCTTTGTCTGCTGCTGTTTTGACGTCTGGGTGACCAGCAACAAGACCGGTGATTTCCATTTCAGTATTGGCAGTAATACGGCGGTTATATTTTGAATCTATAACCAGTTCCCAGTTGTTATTGTCAGTGCGTTTGACTTCGAAAATTGAGATACCATGAGCTGCTTGTGATTTCTTTACATCATCAGCAGTCATCTTTTCACCTTGATGCGAGAATAAGTACTCGTTGTTGCAGTACTCATTGTTTACCGCAAATACACCATGATCATCTGAAAGAGGGAAGAAAGTCATACCATCGGTGTTATCACCAAATTGCACTTCTTGGTGCGATGACGGTGCATTACCTGTTGGGTCGAATTGAGGTGCAGTAGGGAACAACCCATCTCCCCAACGAATAAGCACTTTGGCATTGTAGCCATCAGGCACAACAACGGTATCATCAGTGCTTACTGGTACAGCACTAAAGCCCATTAATTTACTGTTTGCTTGCACATTACTTGCTAATGCAGAAACTGGCATTCCCGCCATAAAAGCCCCTGCAGTCATAACCGATGCCGCACCCATAAAACGACGACGTGACATACTGGCATCAATCATTGTCGTTAATTGTGATGCTTCATTACGTGGTTCAATATCATTCTCACGGCGTTCAAATGGGCTCATTCGGGTTGTCATTGACTTCATCCTGTGTCGTATAAGTATTGTTATGCGCACATTTGACACTTGTTTTATGACGGCTAGTTTACTGTTTTGTTACAGTGTTGTGAAATGTAACTGTGTGTATCTCTTTATTTTTAATATTAATTTCTGATGTTTATATGTAATTAAAAAGCCAGCTAGATTTATATTCTTTTCATGAGAAAGAGATAAAAATTAGCTGGCTTTGTAAAATCGTTAACTTATTTAAGGCAAGTTAGACGGTTAATATTTGTTATTTCTTAATGATTTTTCGTAACCAATAGTCAGCACTCACATATCGACCACCACCGAAGAAAAATAAGACCAGAAGCATTACAAAGTAAGTGATAGAAAATTCCATCCCATTATTCAGTATTACGGGGTCACCTAATTCTGTGATGTAGTTATATCGTCCTGGAAAGTTTTCAGCTAACCATGTAATGAAGCCCTTAAAACGTATTGCCGATTCCATGTCATTTGAAGCGATAGATAACCAACCGTGGCTCCAGTGCACCATGGCACTTGCGACACTCATCACTACCATCATTGGGATCGAAATTAAACGAGTAAACAGCCCCAATGCAATACAGATAAGCCCTAGCACTTCTGTTGCAGTCGCAAGGAATGCAAATAGTTCAGGAAAAGGTAGGTTTAATCCCCCCTCTGCTTGTGGTGAAGCAAAGAATGCTACTGTGCCACTGAATCCCATAACCTTTGAGTGAGCACCTTCATAGATAACGGGTAGCAAGAATAGGCGAACTGCCAGTAGGGCTAGAAAGTCGAGGCGTTTACATTTTTCGAAGATGTTGTCGAAAAAAGAGACAATTGTTTGGATCATGAGAGATCTCCTGATAAATGTTGGTTGGAAGTTGCAAAGTCTGAATCTACGTTTGAGACTTTGTCGATCCATATAAGGTTTGTATGATTAAAATGCAGAACCCAAGCACTTACGTCGCGGGTAGGCATATATGTACTAACGGCGTCAGCTAAGGCTTCAAAGGTGATAGCACCGTGCTGGCACAAAGGATCAAGCACTATCCGGTCGCGCATACCCAGCGGTTGTGATAACACTTGATGCCTGGTGTTACGGTAAACGGCATAAGCTTGTGACGGTTCGTTTTCATCAATAAACTGGATTGCATTGTTTTCAACATGAAAAGGTACTTCGATCAGTTGCAGCGTTGGATTTAACTGCAAAGTACAACGAGATAACGATTCAAAAGTGACAGTCTCCGGCTGGTGTTTTATCGGTAGCGTGACGATCTCTGGATTGATTTCTGCGTTGAAAAGTACCCATTCATATTCCAAAACACTGACAACCTTTGCTGGCAATGCGTTGCTGTGTGTTTGTAAAAATCGAACAAACTCAGTGGCGATATGATGGAACTCGGGCTCTATAGCCTGACTTTGTAATAGAAACTCATTAACCCAATGATCAATGGTTTGCTTTGGCAGTTGCTGACTGAACATCGGAAACGTATGTGTAATCACACTGCGTACATTATCTCTTACAAATTCATGATATCGCGTGATACTGCGCGCTTGCTCTATGCTGGTATGACGCACACCATTAGCAAAGGCTTGGGTGAGATCCTGCATATTTTGGGGTGGACGCTGCATATAAGCCTACCTATGTACGATGGGGGTTGATGCCATCACACAGTCATGAATATGATGTAATTCTTCGGTCATACATTCGAGAGAAGGCACGAAGTGATCGCGCTCTAATAACAAAGGTCGTGCACCGTGATAATCAAATACGTCTTTGGCAAATTGAATCACATCGTGAGAAACGTCTTTACCATGGGTATCGAGTAAAAAGTTATCATCTTCTTTTAAATGCCCTGCGATATGGAAATAGCGAATAGCATCGGACGGTAAGCTCTTAATCATTGCCAAAGCGTCATAGTCATGATTGGTGGCGTTGACATAAGCGTTATTGATATCGAGTAATAACTCACACTGTGTTTTTTCTACTAAGAGTGAAAAGAACTCAGATTCAGGAATATCACCTTGGTACTCGTGATAATACGAAATATTTTCAAGTACCAATGGGCGTTGCAATATATCTTGTACGGCATTGATCCGATCTGATAAAAACGCAATATTCTCTTTGTGCCTTGGTATCGGTAATAATTCGTAAAGATAGCCTTGCTGGTCACGAGAAAAGCTTAGGTGCTCGCTATAGATATCGATGTTGTAGCGGTCTAAAAACTTTCCAACTTGCTTAACGAATTCGATATTTAGCGGCTGTACATCACCAATGGATAAACTCAGCCCGTGTGCCACTAAAGGGTATTTATCAGCAACACACTCTAATGCTTCCCGTTTGGTTCCCCCCATGTTCATCCAGTTTTCTGGTGCTAATTCGAGAAAGTTAATACCCTCGAGTGCTGGCTGTTGACAGAGCACATCAATGTGCTCACTGCGTAAGCCAATCCCTTTGCTTGTTGGGCTTATTGTCCGCATAGCCCACCTGCACATTTTCCTGGTTGCGCGACTGTTGCTGGTGCGTTTATGCCTTGACCTGATTGACCACATTTACCGTCTCGCGCACGTATAAGTTTGTCTTGCGGATCGGTATTTAGCTCAATTTTGGCAAAGATTTTTTCAGTACCGCACTTGCCACTGGCACACTTTCCGCCATTGTTACTACTGGCCTCTTTTGCCACTGGCGGCGTATCTTGTGTCGCCGCTTGTACGACGCCACTGCCTAGTGCCAATACTGATGTCATTGCGATTGAAAGTACTATTTTATTGTTCATTGCTTTGCTCCTTAATGGCACTCATTGGATAGCTTGAAAGATCACGACCTGCGTAGACTGGGCCGCTGTAGTATTTTTTGATGATATCGATTGATTCATCTTTCATGACAAGCCCTTTACCCATCCAGTGGCTCAACACCAATATTTTGGGATTGACTGCTTGAGCGATTTTTCCTACCGCTGACGGAGTAGCGTGCATGAAGCTAGAAATCTCATCGGCATTTTCATCGATAGCCATTGGCATCACTAAAATATCGGCCCCTTTGGCAAAATCGATGAAGCTTTTATCACGACCGTTTTGATCTGCAGAAATCACCATAACCCCTTTGTCAGACTCAACGCGGTAGGCGACAGTTGGTACATTACCGTGTGGAATGCCTTTGGCATAAATGGTTAGGCCGTCATCTTCGTATACTTTGGTAGATGTTACTTTTTGATAGTCAACATCTTGTAGCGAGACAGGGAACAGTCCGTCGCTACCATCGTAAATACCGTTAAGGTAGGCATATGCGCCTTTGTCATGATTGAATAAAGCATCCATATAAGCAGTTAGACTAGGGAAAGGTTGATGCCCCGTTGGTCCTGCAATTGCCAATGTTGATGTACGGTTAAAGAAGTAGCCTCCTTTTAATAAAGCCGGCAGGTCAGTGACATGGTCGGTATGAAAATGGGTTACGCCTAGAAAATCGAGTTGCTCCATACGAGAGCCTGACTGACCAAAACGTAGAAATACGCCAGCACCTGCATCGATTAATATTTTTGATTTTCCTTTCCACCAAATAACTTCGCCAGACGATGCACGTGCATCATCGGAAATAGGGCCACCCGAACCGAGTAACTGTAATGTGAAATCAGTATCAAGAGGTTTTAATGGAATGGCGTAAGACATACTTGAAGCGACTGACAGACCAGTCGCAAGTAATAATGTTTTCAGTCGGTATTTCATAGCGCATTACCTTTCTATAACAAGAGTGAGGTTTTGACTGAATCACGAAACAATAAATGCAGTTTTATTGATTTGGGTCAAAACGTGCGGCTACATTAAAAGATAACGATAGTTAAATATATTTGATTGTTATTAATACACTGTTAAGGTTTGTTTAATCTTGGCTGTGAGGCATGATAGGACATGGCTTTGTTGGTGTGAATAAAGTGTTAAAAATAAAAAACTCGCCCTGTAGAGGCGAGTTTTATTAACGTATCATTAATGTTCACAATAACTTATTGCGTATTAACCCCAGTTAAAACGAATGAGCATATTGGCAAAAAAGAACCATATTACGGGTACAAAAACAAATACTTGTCCTAGTACTGAGCGTGGGCGATATCCGATACCATGAACAACGCCGCCACAACTTGCCCACAGCAGTGTTATGGCTGTTAGGTTGCTGAAGCCATCAATATGTGAAACCAAGTAAGTTGGATTCCACATAACATTGCCAATGCAGATGGATGCTAGGCAAAGTGATAACATGCGACACCATCGTTGTTGAATGACACGATTAAATTGCGACCATTCACTCATTAGTATCGAGCCAAGATTGCTCTTTATGGGCTAATCGAACGGCATTGATGATGCCAAATGAGCAAGCAACGCAAACACCCAGTATCCAAACTAAATACCACATCGTTAATATCTCCTTAGTACAAACTTGTTTTGTTGTTTTCGATGTATTGAGTATCCAATCGACCGAACATTTTGCGGTAACACCACAAGGTATACCCGAGAATAATAGGCACCATGACCAGTGAGATGGCGATGACAATACCAAGTGTTTTTTCGCTAGAGGTCGAATCCCAAACCGTCAGGCTATGCGATGGTTCTAGGCTTGATGGAATGATGAACGGAAATAGCGTGATCCCTGCTGTTAAAATAATGCAGGTAACCGTAAGGCTAGACATCAAGAAAGCAGTACCATCTCGTTTGGCTCTTGCTGATAATGCCGTTAATACCGGAGCTATAGCAGCAATCGCAGGAATAGCCCATAGCACGTGGTACTGCTGGAAGTTTCTGAACAGACCATGCGCGATAATGCTGACATTCTTATTAAGAGGGTTAGAAGCAGCATCGGTTACGATAGCACTGTTGATGACATAACCGTTTAAGTTGTATGCCCATATACCGGCCAGCACAAATAAGATACTTGTTACCAATGATGAAATTTGACTGAAGGTACATACACGCTGGTGTAGAGCTTCAGTCGTTTTCATTTGCAACCATGTTGTACCTTGGGTCAGTATCATACTGAGGCTAATCAAGCCGCATAACAGTGCAAAGGGATTGAGTAGCCCAAAGAAACTACCTTTGTATGATGTGATAAGAAATTCATCCAGTTCGAAAGGAATCCCTTGTAACAAGTTCCCGAAAGCAACACCAAAAATTACAGTGGGTAACACACCGCCTAAACACAAGGCGATATCACACGTATTACGCCATTGTGGTTTATCTATTTTTGAACGGTAGTCAAACCCTAATGGGCGCAACCACAATGCGGCTAGGGCTAAAAGCATTGCTGCGTAAAAGCCTGAAAAAGACACGGCGTATGCTAATGGCCAAACCGCAAACAGTGCGCCACCTGCTGTGACTAACCAAACCTGGTTACCGTCCCAGTGGGGAGCCACTGAATTAATCATTATACGACGGTCATTCTCTGTTTTTCCTATGATAGGTAAAAGAGCTGTAACCCCCATATCAAAGCCATCTGTAATGGCAAACCCAATCAGCAGAAGCCCGATTACAGCCCATGCTATCAATCGAAGTGTTTCATAGTCGATCATTATGGCTGTTCCTTATTGGTTGAGTACTTCTGTTGTGGTGCGTTAGCTATTTTTTCAAAATGATAACGACCTGTTTTTATTGCACTTGGCCCTTTACGCGCGAAGCGTAACATTAGGAATGACTCAAGAATGAAGAAGAGGGTATATAAGGCGTAAACCATACCCATTGAGAATATAATCTGACTTGGTTCAAGCTGTGATGCAGCCATGTTAACGGGTAGAATCTCACCAACAGCCCAAGGCTGACGACCAAATTCAGCAACAACCCAACCAGCTTCACAAGCAATCCATGGTAAAGGCATTGAATAGAGTGCTAAACGTAGAAGCCATCGCTTCTGGGGGAGTGTGCGACGGCAGCTATACCAAAGTGCCATGATAAAGAGGAACATCATAATCACACCACAGGCAACCATAATACGGAAGCTCCAAAAGATAGGTGCTACTTCGGGAATGGTGTCTTTGGTGGCTTGCTGGATTTGTGCCTCTGTGGCATCGACGACATTGTCGGTGTACGTTTTCAATAGTAGCCCGTAGCCTAAGTCTTTTTTCACAGCGTCAAATGCCGCCAAGTTTTCAGGCGTTTTTTCACCATCTCGTAATTTCTTAAGCAGCCCATAGGCTACCATTCCGTTACGAATTCGCACTTCACTCTGCTTCATCAGATCATTAATCCCGCTAACCTCTTCGTCTAACGAGCGGGTTGCGATTATCCCCATCACATAAGGGATTTTAATGGCGAAATCTGTTTCCATAGTTTCTTGATTCGGAAAACCGAACAAAGTGAATGATGCCGGCGCTTCTTCGGTATGCCACTCTGCTTCAATTGCAGCTAGCTTAGTTTGCTGTACATCCCCTAGCTCATAACCAGATTCATCACCTAGCATTAGGGTGGCAAGAATTGCGGTTAATCCAAATGCTGAAGCTACAGCGAATGATCGACGAGCGAAAACAACATCTCGTCCTTTTAGAAGGTAGTAAGCACTGATCCCCATAACAAAAATGGCACCAGTGGTATACCCGGCAGAAATAGTATGTAAGAATTTCACTTGAGTGACAGGGTTGAAAACAACTTCTGCGAAATCCACCATTTCCATACGCATGGTTTCAAAGTTGAATTCAGCACCGACAGGATTTTGCATCCAGCCATTGGCCATTAAAATCCACAACCCTGAGAAGTTTGAACCTAAAGCTGTTAACCAAGTAACCGCTAAATGTTGGCGTTTAGATAAGCGATCCCAGCCAAAGAAAAATAGACCCACTAAGGTTGATTCTAAGAAGAAAGCCATGAGTGCTTCAATGGCGAGTGGGGCGCCAAAAATATCACCTACGTAGTGGGAATAATATGCCCAGTTAGTGCCAAATTGAAACTCCATTGTTAAACCGGTTGCAACACCGATGGCAAAGTTAATACCAAACAACTTTCCCCAAAACTTGGTCATGTCTTTATAGATTTGTTGATTGGTTATTACATACAGTGATTCCATTACTGCCAGCAGGCATACTAACCCTATGGTTAAAGGTACGAATAAAAAGTGAAACAGTGCGGTTGTCGCAAACTGTAATCGTGATAGTTCAGCTACTTCAGTAAGCATGATTTCCTCCCCGTCAGGCTGATTGACGGAATATTGCATTATTATTGTGGGTTTAACTCTATGAGCTGAGAGTTAAATTGAGCGGGAGGATGTTAACGTTGCGTGAGCGTTAAAAATATTCAAACAAATGAAATTACTATTTAAATAATACTTAACATTGGTGTGAGGTATGCTGCTCAAGATGAGCGTTCAGTATCCACCTGTTGAATCGGATTTCATTTATTGGGGGGAAATAGCACAAATTGCTTTTTTATAGATACAAAAAAGCCGCTCATTGAGCGGCTTCGTTGTTGTTTGGAGCGTGCAGCGGGAATCGAACCCGCATCATCAGCTTGGAAGGCTGAGGTAATAGCCATTATACGATGCACGCAAAATAAGTGGTGCCGACTACCGGAGTCGAACTGGTGACCTACTGATTACAAGTCAGTTGCTCTACCTACTGAGCTAAGTCGGCACAATTTATTCTGTTTGTATTCACGCTTGCGCCTAAATACCAATATGGCGGAGAGATAGGGATTTGAACCCTAGAAGGGCTATAAACCCTTGCCGGTTTTCAAGACCGGTGCTTTCGACCACTCAGCCATCTCTCCTGAGTGCGAAGAATAATAATGAATACCGAACACGATGTAAAGCGCTATCTTTCTAACTGGCGAATATATAAACGATTGAATCTAATATAGATATTAATCGGTATTTTTATAGCGATGCGGGTGAAAAGCGTACATTAATTATGTTTTGTCTTCGTGTTTAAATGTCTTCTAGGTGGTGTTCAATGGCATAATTGGCTTCAGAAAAGCTAAAACCTTTACGGACAAGAAAGGCCGTTGCCTTTTTTTTGTCTGCAAAATCAGTCAAACGCGTTTTATATTTCTTATTTAACTGCTCTAATGCCTTGTGTTGGTCATCTTCCACCACATCATCTTCTGATTCTTCGCTGAAGAGTTCGTCAATGGTGTCTTGGCTTATCCCTTCACTTCGAAGTTTTTGCAATAATCCGCTGCGGCCCATTTTTTTTGCGTGTTTATTAATGATACGTGTTGCTAGCTGAGATTCATGCTCTGTGTCGATGTTGGCATTCAATACAGATTGAATGCGGGTATCGTCGATTCCTTCGCTTTTGAGTCGCATAGTAATATCGCGAATACTTTTTTTACCCGTGTACTTAGTCATCACCCGAGAAATTAACTCGTCAGTATCTGAGTCATCAATAGTACAGAGTGCGTGCTCTATGTCAGTTGTACTCACACCCTGTAATTTCAGTTTTTGAGTTAAGACTTTAGGGCCATAACTTCGACAGCGTGACTGTACAAATGTCTCTGCAAATCTTTGGTCTGATAAATAACCTTGGTCTAATAATTTTTCTATAACACTAGCGATCCATTCAGGGTTATCTGTCTTTCGGGTGAGCTTTTCTTTTAGTTTTGATACCGAATAACCACGCTGGTTTAACCACCAAACCGCATATTCATATACTTGTTCAACTTTTTGAGCGGGCTTTGGTCCTGCTTTTTTCGTAGATTTATATTCTGAAGACATATTTATCCCAAACCGTTAGTCGTTATTTTTTGCGGCTGCGTTGATAACGTTGAGTTCGTGTTGTTTCATCAACACTTTTACTGGGTGTCACAATGTCTGGTTGGTTGTGATTTTGCAAGAGTGAATGTTAATCGCTTTCATGGGAAATATAGCGGTGGCAGCATATTACAAAAAAAGGGCCACTAAAAAGTGACCCGATATTTATGGTGATAGTAAGTAGCGTTAGGTGTTTAGTTCTCTGCTATAAATCGTGATTAAGCAAAGATGTAGGTATATAGGTAACCTGCGCCAATTGCCATCGTTATGATTACGGTTAAAAACGCTGCAATCATTTGATTTTTGAAGATAGATTTAAGTAAAATAACTTCAGTTAAACTCGCACCAGCACTACCAATTATCAATGCCATTACTGATCCCATCGCCATACCTTTTGCCACTAAAGCAGAACTAAGTGGAATAACCGCTTCTGCTCGAATATACAGTGGGATACCAATAACAGCAGCAACAGGAATAGCATACCAATTGCCTTCACCCGCATAGTGCGCGATTAAGTCTGTTGGAATAAAACCGTAAATGAATGAACCTAACAAGATACCAAGTAATAAGTACGGTAATACTTGTTTAAAGTCTTTCCATGTTGCATTCCAGATTCGGATCCAACGGTTTTCTACTTTAGTTTCTTTTGCTGAACCACATGATGATGACGTTGCAGATTCAGTGGTTGATCCACAGGTTGCTGTCGCCAGTGCGGGTTCACCCACACCACATGCCGCCATTACCGGTGTTTCCGTAACTGTTTCTTTTTGAGTGCCACAGCAAGATGCCTTTGCAATTTTTGGCTTTGAATCACCGCACGTTGTGCCACATGAAGAGGCTGAATCAGCGGCTTCGTATGCTTCAGGCTTTACATATCGCTCGAAACCCAGTTTTTCAAGCACAATTCCCGATGTTACCGACACGATCATCGCTGTTAGGAAGTAAAATATTGCAACTTTAACCCCAAACGTGACCACGAATAAGCCAATAATAATAGGGTTTAAAAGTGGGCTCGAAAATAAGAACACCATCATCGGGCCAAAACCTGCACGTGCTCGTAATAAACCTTTTAAAAAAGGAATGGTGGAGCATGAACAGAATGGTGTAATTGCGCCGAGTAATGCAGCAATGAAGTAACCTTTACCGTTACGAGAGCTTAAAATGGATTGAATTTTTGCAGGCGTTAGAAACTCTTGCAAAATACCAACAAGATAACTAACAACCAAGAATAAAATAACTAATTCCGTGGCAAGAAACGCAAACATGTTAGCGGCTTCTTTTGCCATACCGATAATTTCAGGACTCATAATATTGCCTTAAATTGATTCATTGTTTCTGGAAGTGTCGAAATAATAAGTCTTGTGTGATTCGTTGTCAATTACATATTTCGATAAAAATAGAAATGAATTGTAGCATTATGATTTATTAGGTTTTATTTGTGTTGATGGCAAATGATAGTAAGTGCATTGATGTGATAAACCCCCGTTGAAACGAGCATCTTGAGGTGACTTGGGGATCTAATTAAGTAAAAGTGAATCACTAGTTAAGTCTGTTTGTATCTCATATTAATTTTAGTGGGCGTAGTATGTGATGAATATAGTGTTAAGGTATTTTTGAATTAGGTGATAAATGAATGTTTGTATTGATGATAATCGTCACTTACGTAAGTTTTTTTATCAGTACGCTAGCTCTCAAACTGAGATTCTTTGCGACGTTCGTGAACGTTTACCCAATTTATTAAATCAATACAACGGTAAGATTAAACCCGTAAACCATGCGAGATATCAACAGCAACGAGTATTGGAATATAAAGTGGTGGTTGATGGAAATATGGCATGTCGAGTGGCTTTTACTGTTGTTAAACAAACCATTACGGTGATATTTATCAGCGAAGTATTAATCAAAGCACAGTTTTGTAAGTTATTAGCTAAAACGGCTCTTCTTGATTAAAAGTAATGAGGTAGACATGTCAAAGTTACATATTGGTCAAGTTAACTCTTCATGTGAACGTTTTATGAAAACAATGCAATTGGGTGATGCATTTGTAGTGTTGACGTTTAAAAAAGATCGTGGCTTTCGGGTAGTTAAAAGTACGGATAATACATTTGAAATAATGCAGTTTGGCTATATAGAACAAGTTACTATAGGTGATATTGCCGATGTTAAAAAAGTGATTAAAAAGGCACTAAAAGTCGAATTCCCTCGGAGTAATATGGCTTGGGTTAATCACTATGACAATGTTGAATTAGTTAGTGATATTTCTCCAAAATTACAACCTCAATATAGTTTATTTTAGCTTTCATGAATATGTTTATGCTTAATACTCAAGGATAAGATCAGGTTTTTCTTTGATCTTGCGGCCTAAAATAATCATCCAAAAGCTAGAGAATAAAACGATTAAACCAACGATGATAAAACCATATTCGATAGCATTAACGTGTGCGAGAAGTGCGATTAACACATAGCTCAGGCTTTGGACTAGCGTTGCAAACATTGCTAACCCACCGTCTACGCGACCACGTTGCGACATTGGAATTGTATGGTGCATCCAGTTGGTTCTTGCAATTCTATTTAGCGCATTAAAGAAGCCAAAGCATAGTGTTAAAGCAATAATATACAGCGGTTGCATCATTCCACTCATCGCCAATAATGTTAATGCGAGAATGATCATCGAATACTGCATAATATATCGATGGGATACCAGCGCGAGTATTCGTGAAACCAGCAAGCCTGTCATTAAAGAACCAAGACCGAATGCAATATTATACCAAGCAATCCAATTGCCTGAAATATGTAATTCGGCAAACCAAATAGGCACTAATTTGCCTAAAAAGGTAAGGATAGGGTAAGACAAACAAGAAATTAATAAGAACCCATAGAATGTTGGATTTTGGGTGCAAATGTCTTTGCTCTCTTTAAGCTGCTTTATGAATGACGTTTGAAAAGATGGCCTAACTTGGCGATGATAAGGGGTGATTACATAACTGAAGGCTGCAATTCCCGAAGCTATCGCTGCAAATGCCGCAAACTCAACGATTCCCCACATTTCAAGCAGAATTATACCTAATGCTCCCGCTCCCAGTGTTGTACTTTGCATTACAACTTCCTGATACCCAGATATTTTTGCATATTCATGCTTAGCGTAATTTTCTTGCGTGAAGGCATTATTCGCATTCCAAGCTATGTTACTTGATACCCAAAAGACTAACTGTGAAAACGCTAATAGCCAGTGTGAACCTAAATCAAACCAATAAGCGATACAGACCAGTATCGCGGTAATTGATTGAATGATTTGTACCAAAATCAAAATAGCTTTTCTCGAATGCCTATCTGTCATAACAGAGAAAAAAGGCGTACATAAAAAGGATAATGTTGTACAGACAAGGGCAGTCAACGCCACGAAAGTACCCATATTCTGCTCTTTCAACATGATCCAAGGCAATGCCATCATGAATAAACCCGAGCTTATGCCATCAAAAAATCGTCCTGATAAATAGGGTAAAGTTTTATTTTTCATTGTTCATTCCGTGTGATATTAACTATTCACTGCTACTCTAGTACCTCAGGTTAACTTGAGGTCAATGACTTTTTATAGGAGATTTCATATGGATATGAGCGTGGGGCAAGTTGCTAAACGTGCAGGTGTTACTGTAGCAACCCTTCATTTTTATGAAGAGAAAGGTTTGATTTTTAGCACCCGCAATCAAGCGAATCAACGGCGATACGAGCGCCAAATCTTGAGAAGAATTGCAGTGATTAAAGCAGCACAGAATGTAGGTTTAACGTTGCAAGAAATATCTGTAGCACTTGAACATCTGCCCAAGCATAAAGCACCGAATAAAGGTGAATGGGAGCAGCTAGCAAAAGAATGGAATCACAAGCTAGAAGAGAAAATTCAAAGCTTGAAAAGCCTACAATCTCAACTAGGGAGTTGTATTCAATGTGGCTGTTTATCGCTGGAAAAATGTGCGTTATACAATCCAGAAGACTCGCAGGGAATCCAACAATCTGGTGCTAAGTTAAGTCATCCTGAAGCCTAGAGTGGCTTGATATTACAGCTCGAAAGGCGGGCTTATATTGTTGATGGGTTAACCGAGTATGAGTGGGCTCCTGATTCCTTGGTAGGGCTCCAACTTTTGAACATTGTGTCACCGCATCGGTATTCTGCAAACATAGGGTAGCCCTGTGCATTGATTTTATGTTCGATTAACACCGTGCATCCTTCATCCATCATTTGTTGCTGAAAATCGGTATAGCTAGACACTTTTTCATTGTTTAAACTTTTGGCTATCGTATTGGTTTGTGGCCAAAAGGTTAATATAACTGCAAATGTGAGTATTAAAGCACTTACTGTCGTTGCTAATTTTTTCATTCTTACAATACCACCGTGTAAAATTTAGGGTGTCTTTAAAAGACTATTTACTTAACCAATACCGTTGTTATTTGTTTTGGTTATTTACGATGGGAGAGTTTAACAATTACCAGTAAGTGAACAATATAGCTAAAAAGTAAAACACTGTTGCTATATAGTAATAGTCAGTGAATACTCAGAGATCGCAGTGTCTCTGTAGCTGAGAGCAGGTATGAGCACCACACTCGAGAAAGATAACTGGTAGCTCAACAAGTGGTAATGGTGCAGTTAAAATAACAGGGACGAGGTTATTTTTAACTGCACTAATACAGATGGTGCTTAATTCTCAGTTAGAGCTCATTGTACTTTTTAGCAGAACCAAAGCATTTATCTGCAGGGTATTTGGCTTTGTTTTTGATTAGCTTTTTATGACAAGCATCAATAATGTCTACCTCACATTTATCGGCCAGCCTTAATAAGTACATCATTACATCGGCTAACTCTTCTTCTAAGTGTTCTTGTTTGTTTTCTGGTAATGACAGACTTTGTTCTGGTGTTAACCATTGGAATATTTCAGTTAACTCGCCAATCTCACCATTGAGTGCCATCACAAGGTTTTTGGGTGTGTGAAATTGCTCCCAATCACGCTCTTGTGCAAATTCTGTCAGGGTGCGCTGTAATTGCTTTATTTCAGTCGACATTATCTATCCTTCCAATTGACATAACACCAAGTCACCTCAAGGGGTAATCACTGCGCACGTAATCGATGTTTATTTTTAAACCCACGGGTTAGCGCTTCAAGTGTACATAACAATAGCCCGAGCCAGATAAAGCCAAAGCTCACCAGTTTCACTTCATCAAATATCTCACCGAATAAGAAGACTGCGAGTAAAAATTGCAGGCTAGGTTCAATATATTGCATTAAACCGACCATGGTTAAACTGGTACGGTTGATAGCAAGTGCAAAGAAAATCAGTGGCGCTAATGTTACAGGTGCTGAGCCAATATAAAGCAGTAGTGTTTGTATATCTGATGATAATGCAACACTGTTACCTTGTAAGTATTGCCACAACATAAAGGCGATAGCAAAAGGGGCAAGAATCACGGATTCAATGGTGACAGAGGTTAGTGCGTTATATTTTATGAATTTTTTACTTAATCCATATAGGGCAAAGAAGCTACCCATGATCAGCGCAATCCAAGGCAGTTCACCGTAGCTCCATACTTGATAGCTGATGCCTGCAATACCCAAAACAACGGCTGCAATTTGTGCATTAGATAAACGCTCTTTTAAAAAGAACACACCAAAAGCGATAGCAAATAACGGATTAATAAAAAAACCAAGACTTGCGGCAAGCACCTGCCCATGAGTTAACGCCCACGTAAAGGCGTACCATGATATACACATGATTACACTGGCTATAACGGTGAACACCAAAGAGCGTTTATCGTTGATAATTGCACTATACGACGGCAATGGTTGTCGTAAAATCATGATGATAAGAAGCATAACCGGTACCGAAAATATGATTCTTAATGCTAAAAGTTCATTGGTGTTAGCTTGTGGTAAGAAATGATAATAAAGAGGCAAAATACCCCAGAGCACAAATGAAAAAGCGGCTAAGACATTTCCTGCGCGATGTGATTGCATAACGAAACCTAACGATAAAAGAAGTAGTAAGGGATAGGGGATATCCTGAAATTTCCGCTATTCTGTCACTTTATGATGTAGGCGAAAAGCTTTTTATGTGAGTTTGTATGCGTATTCGTGGGGGAGTGGTATTTTAATTAAAAATCAAGGTGTTATTTCTTCATTGCGATTAAGGTATTAACCAACCAGCGTTGTTTTTTGTTGGTGAGTTGTGCTGAATACTCTTTTTTTACTTTCCAAGAGATAATGTAATATTTCTTAAGTAGTGTTTCGATATCTTCATGGCTGTGAGTTAATATTGGCTGGTCAGTGTGAGTCTCAACATCAGCGTTATTTGTTCCAAGGAAGTGGCCACAAAAAATACCATTAACGTCTAATGCAGCATCAATGTTATGCCAGAGTATTGAAAATTCATTTGGTTTGCAGAAAAAGAGACAAGCACTGGCATTGATCATATTGGCTTTTGGGAAAGGGTATTCCTCAAACAAGCTTAACTGCAAATCTAAACTGGGGTTAGAGCAAGCCAAAGGGTGAGTAGAAAGATGCTCTAAACTGCCGATATCTTTATCAAAAGCATACACCTGATACCCCTTTTCAAGCAGGTATAGTGTGTCTCGTCCTGTACCACAAGCAATATCAACAGCAACCTTGTTACGCCCGTTATCACCTAGAAATAGGTGCGCATCGACGACGTGTGGCCGAGGTGGAAGCAGTACTTGTGTACTGATATAGCGTCGCCAATCTGAAATGGCCATTCCAAGATGTCCTTATTATTAATAGTGAACGAGAACGGATATATCCAAGTAACCTCAAGATTCTCGCTGAAGTCACTCTGAATCCTGCATCTTGAGGTCGCTTGGGTATAAGTATAAAAAAAACTGTTTGATACTTTTGTTCAAAGCTTGGAATTTGAGTGATAAATATTCGATAAGACTTATCGCGCTTAGGTAAACGGCAGAAAATGATTAGAAAGGTGCTGGTTTAACTTATATCTACCTTATTCATGAAGATTTAGTCGTGCGAATGGTGATTTTTTTGATAAAATAATCACACTATGTGACTGCAATAATGACTTACAGCCACATCAAGCCGAAAAGGCACTTTTAAAGAGAGAAAAGAATGACAAAGTTAACTGCAGATATTCAAGCGAACAAAGAACTATTTGTTGCTGAAACGCAAGAAACCCGCATTGTTTGGGGTCTTTGTAACGAAGATGGTGATTGGTTATCTGTTGAGTCTTCAGAGTTTGAAGATTCAGAAGTTATGCCATTCTGGTCTAGTGAAGCTGATGCGAAAGTACAGTGTGAAGAAGAGTGGGCTGAATTCACTCCAACAGAGCTTCCACTTGATGTTTTCCTAGAAGATTGGATGATCACTTTATCTGAAGATGAAGTGCTTGTTGGCTTGAACTGGAACTCTAGCCTAGAAGGCACAGAGACAGAAGCAACAAACGTTGCAAAACTGTATCTTTAATTGACACTTCAAAGTCGTACTGGTTGGTGCGACTTTGAGCTTCTTTTCTAATGCGTTATTCTACTTTTTCTACTCTTCTTTCTAATACCCTCATTCATCGCTATATCCTGTTCACTCATATTGTTCACGCAAAGTTACCCTAATGCATATTTCACAATGATGTTGATGATTTTATCAATTGGTGAATATTGACTATATTTATAGTGAATCAGCAAGTGAGGAATGGATTATGGTTCTTTCAGAATGTAAGCGTTTGTTTGCCGATAAAACCTTAGTTGAAGCACATGTTATACATGATTTTTTGAGCGCAGGATGGAGCATAAATTTTGTAGATAAATTAGGTAATGATAACCCTCTTACCGATATCTATGGCATTTCATGTAGTTACGATTCATTAGAACAAGCTGAAGATAAGGTTCACCAAATAGCGAATTGCCCAATATCAATCGATAGCTTATTTCGTTTTACTGATCGTTAGCCATAACGAATCATCTAGCTTAATAAGCATGCATTTACCTTATTCTTTTCGGAGAAGGTAAGCTGTGGGTGAAACACCCTATAATCAGGGTGAAATTTTAGAAGACTTACTGATACAATATTGGCATTAGACTATTGAGTTGAAGAATCATGCAACAAGAAGAATTTGAAACACTAGTAAAAGATCTATGCCAAAAAGAAACGCTACCTGAAGTACTTGAAACGCTTAAAGCCAGTGAAGAGCAGGAAGTCGTTGATGCCGCTGTATCATTGACGGGTCAATTCCAGTTAGCTGAAATTGATAATGAAAAGCGTATTTATCACGTTTTCACCCAAGAAAATGATGATGGTGAAGAAGAAGAGTATGTTGAATGGGTAATGAACGATGGCGATGAAATGCTAAAATTTGTTGCATGGTTCTTCTATATTATGTTTGAAATTAAGCATAAAGATACATACCAAGTTGTAGGTCGTACTTACCTACAACAAAAGCGTGGTTAATCGTTACTACGAATTAGAACATATAAAAATGCCAGTTTATGACTGGCATTTTTTTATGTAGACCTTAAAAAAATAGTAACGAACTTTGCTGTTATTATTTATTTTATATCAGAATGCGATTGGCAATGACTCATGCTTATAAATTAAGGGTTGCAAAAAAGAACGTTCGTGCTAAATTTACATAAGGTTAACATGTGACGATAAAATTGAGAATTGATGAGTAAAGGTCGAATAACACGCGAACATATACTGAGTACAGCTTTTGAATTAGCAAGTAAGGATGGCTTAGACAGTTTAACGATAGGGCTATTGGCGAAAGCGTCTGGTATGTCAAAAAGTGGGTTATTCGCACATTTCAATTCAAAAGAAAATCTGCAGGTTGCCGTACTGGAATATGCGGGTGATTATTTCTCGTTGCATGTTATTCAACCAGCAAGGTTGGCTGAACCAGATAATGTTGAAAAGAAACTACGATTACTGCTAACAAATTGGTTAAGTTGGAATCAATCGTTTCAAGGTAGTTACATGTTCCTCGATGCGCGTAAAGAGGGTAGGCAAGGCAATGAGATTATTCAAACAACCTTAGATAATATTACGCGACGTTGGTTAGATTATCTTTGCCATCAAATAGAAAAAGGGAAGCAAAGCGGTGAGTTAAAAGCTGATCTGGATGCGTGGCAATCGGTATACCGTCTATACGGTATTTACTTAAGCAGCCATCTGTTTCTATCGTTAGCGTTAGAAACCCCTGAGCGAGACAGGTTTTGGTTAGGAATTGAAGACTTATTAGCAGAATGGCGAGCTAAGTAAGCTTGGTATTTTTGTATCTTCTGTTTAATTATTTACAATAAAAAAGCACGTTCGTTCTATTATGGAGAAGACAATGAGCAGCAAAATTTATTTTAGTCAAAGTAAGCGCTTTAATGTACGTAAAAATATGGTAAACATGACAACGCGTTTGCATCATGTGCTTGCCCCAAAACATGCTAAAAAAACGGCTAGAAAGATTTTGCTGACGCCAGTTCGTAGCCGTCAACCAAGCTCTTTACCTGAGAACCTACTTAAGAAACTGGTAGAAACATCTGAAGGTAAAATGATGACTTATCAGCTAGGTTCTGGCCCTATATGGGTGCTTGGACATGGCTGGTCTGGTTCGGCGAGTCAATTCTTTCCTTTAATGGAACACATTGCAGCATCTGGCTATACGGCCATTGCTTTTGATAATCCTGCTCATGGTCAAAGTGAAGGTATCTATGGCCATTTACCGGGCTTTATAAAAGCATTTGATGGCGTACTGGATGCGTTAGAAGAACCTATTGCGGGTGTGGTTGCACACAGCATGGGGGGCGCGATGATTTTAGAAAGCCGACATAGCGCCTTAGAAGGTAAACCTGTTTTACTTGTAGCACCAGTGCTGAATTACGCGGAAAATTTAGTCACCATGGTTGAGCGTTCTGGGTATTCAAGTAAGTTATTCAATGAGCTGATTGATGATATTGCTGTTGAATATCAATGCCCATTTGCTTCTATTAACCCTTTTGTTCGTTTGGAAAGCCGCCAATCATCAGCGATTATTGTGCATGACAAAGCGGATAAGTTTGCTTCTTTTGAACAGTCACAACAAGCCAGTGAAATGAAGCATGTAGAGTTGTTTGCGACTGAAGGGCTAGGGCATGGTCGTATTTTGAAAAGCCCTCCTTTGCTCGCGGCGTTTGATAAAATAACTCAAAGTGCTTAGTTTTCTCAGGGCGGGACAGTGCTAGAAACAAAAAGAGCACCTCGAAGGTGCTCTTTTTTATATACGTTGTATGAAGCGTTAAATTAATTTGTTTTTGCAGGTACTTCTACTTTACTCATTGCATATCGTTCGACTTCAACATCTAATTCTGCAATTTTCTCAGCCATAAGTGTGTGACAGTGGTCTGCTAACTCTCGTGCATTTTTAAACTGTGTGACATCAATAGGCGCTAACATTTCTGTAATTGCAATGCCGTTGTCACGACGATTTAAGTCTATTTTGTTATGTGTTGTACTGGTACACATTGGCACAATTGGTACGCCAGCTTCAATCGCCATGCGAAATGCTCCAGTTTTAAAAGGCAGTAAGCCTCTACCTTTGCTACGTGTACCTTCAGGGTACATCCACACCGATAGGTTACGGTTACGAATAGCTTCAGCGACTTGTTGTATAGTATTTCGTGCTTTCGATTTGTTTTCACGATCGAGCAGAATATTACCTGTGATCCAATATAGCTGACCAAAGAAAGGAACCCACAATAGGCTTTTTTTCCCAATTGATACTGTTCGTGGTCTTAACATGCCAGGATCAGTCACAAAATCGAATATACTTTGATGGTTAGATATGTAAACACTGTTGCCTACATTCTCAGCGTTTTTTAAGCCACGTGTTTCAACACGTACTCCAACAATTTTCTGTAATAGATTAAACCAACGGCAAAAGAAATACACATGCTTTGGATTGCGTGGGCTAAATATGCAATAAACCAAAGCAAAAAGTGTCATGAAAATAATAAAGATTGCCGCAGTAAATAGGCGGATGAAAGAAAGCACAAAAACTCCTTTGTATCAAAAAGTTGCTTCGATATGTCGTGAATGATAAATGTCACTCAAACGTTCTACTTTACAGAATAGGTCTAAAAAGTGATTGACTCAATTTCACAAAAATACAACAAATCAAAACTAAATTCAAAATTGGTGTAGAAAAACGGCAGCTATTAATTATTTATTTCAGATATTGATCAATAGCAAACTATCGTTTCAAAAACATACGACATTATGAATGCTATTCGATTAGATAGCTAGCGATGAGGTGGCTCTCATAATAAATCAGTTTTTTTTGAGTGGTATATGAGCGAGTTAGTGTTTCTACTCTAGGGTAAAGGTTAACTCATCCTAAAAATGACCTTAATGACCTTAATGACCTTAATGACCTTAATGACCAGATGAATGGCTTAATTAATCATCGCAACTTTAGCGATGGCTAGAGTATCGCCGAGGCTGTCTGCAAAAGTAAAGCTGATAGGTTTTTTCGTGCTGAATTTCAGTAGAACCTATATGAATATTTTAACCATGTTGTAGCGCTCAAATTCAATATCATTTCTCAGTGATATTTCAGTATCTATGACTTCAAACCCCAGTTTCTCGAATAACCCTTTAGATATTTTACTTGCAGTGACGCTTAAACATTTTTGTTGATTATCTTGTGCGATATTTTCTAGTTGTTTATAGATCGTTGTTCCAACTCCTGAACGTGAAAATTCCGGTAACACATACAATAAAGTAACGTAGTCTGTAGGGCAAAGCTGACCAAACCCGAGGATCTCACCGCAATCAGATATTGCTACATACGTATCTCCATTGAAAAGCATGGTTTTAAATTCATCAAAATATTGAACAGGGTAATCTGCCCACATCTGTACTTGTTGTTCGGTGTACTGTGTTTTACCTAAAATCAGTGCTGCTTGTATGTATATATGGGCTAGTCTTTTTGTATCAGAGGGGTTATATGGGCGTAAAGTGACTGTCGTCATACATACCTACTATCTTGATGAATAGAGCGTTATCGATAGCACTAATAGCTAATCTATTCCATAATATCATCCAAAAATAGATGCTTAAAATAATAATTATGCACGATAAAATTTTAATTTAAAGGTTTGGGATAAATCGTGAAGAGTCGCTATTACACAATATTTATAGGCATGATGCTGACCACGATCGTGGGGTGTTCTTCGTCTGAAACAACAAAAGCTGATCTATCAACATCTGAACTCGATTCTGTTATGGCAAAGCACACTGCTAAAGTTGATGCCGACGACATTGATTTTACGAATGTTTATGATGTTTGGAAAGGTACGCCATATAGGCTAGGTGGCAATACTAAACGTGGAATTGATTGTTCTGCGTTTGTACAGGTCGGTTATTCTTCTGTGTATGAAAAGGTGCTACCTCGTACAACCTCAGAGCAGGTAAAACTGGGTCGCTATGTTGCTGTCGCGAATGCAAAAGAAGGTGACTTAATCTTTTTTAAGACTGGATATACAACACGCCATGTAGGTATCTATTTGGGTGGGGCTGAATTCTTACATGCGTCTACATCGCGAGGGGTTATGATCTCTCGATTAGACAATCCGTACTGGAGCCGCAAGTTCTGGCAAATACGGCGTATTAATTAAGTTGTACTGAACGTAGCATTGATAATGCCCAGTCTAAATATTGGATAATTAATTCGCGAAAAAGCGGCTCAGCCTCCATACTTTTCCTGTGACCAGAATACTGAGCATTACTAATTATCTTGGCATCAATTAAGCAGGGTAAATAGCGCCAGTATATATTCTGAGGAGGTAATCATGGCCATGGCAATCTCTATCGGGCAATATCTCAATAGTCGTAATATTGACTTTAGCCTTACACATCATCGTCATACTGATACGTCTTTTAGCTCAGCTGTTTCAGCGCACGTGCCTACAACACAAGTCGCAAAGGCAGTTATGCTAATTGATCAGAATAACGAATATTTGATGGCAGTTGTTCCATCAAATCGTCGAGTAATGATCGATAAGATTAACCGTATGACTGGTAAGCAATATTTACTTGTTAGTGAACATGAGCTATCGAATGTTTTCCAAGATTGCGAACCGGGTGCTGTACCCACATTAGGTCAAGCATACCAAGTGGGTATGTTGGTTGATGATATGTTGTTAGAGCAAGATGAGATTTATTTAGAATCGGGAGATCATGAGAACTTGATTCATTTAGATCGTAAGCAGTTTCATAAAGCGATGCAAAATGTTCAGCACCAAAATATTAGCGGTTATCGGATGATACCGTCTCAAGAGCATGAAGGTCGTCACTGGGATTGGGAGTGAATAGTCGATGATATAGTTACCTAATACTTATTCATGACTAGTTATCTGATTCGCTATAAAAAACACCCGATCAACTGTACGTTTACCGGGTGTTTCCATATTAAGATCTATCGCTCTTCGTCAATAAAACCTAAGCAAACAACATCCGTAACCACAATCCTGGTGGTGTCGACACCCCTGTTGTGATGAATGATATTTCACCGTCTTTAATGATAACGATACTTGGCGTTGCTGATACTCCCCAAGATCGGCTTATGTTTCCTTTATCATCGTTGATAACAGGAAAGGTATAGCCACTGTTATCCATAAAGGCATTTATTCGCCGATTATCACCCGATGTTATGGCGACGGATACTACATTAAAATGATCACTCATCCAGTTTACGGTGGGGGAAACAAATTTACATGCCGGGCACCACGTAGCCCAGAAATACAGCAATACTGGCTTCTCGTAACTCATCGCTTTTAAATCGATAGTTTCATCGTTAATGGTTTGAGTTATCAGTTCTGGTACTTCATTTGATGGCATGTCTCCACTACGCCAAATGTCTAGCCCTGTACTGAAAATAGTCAATATCGCGATAAACATAACAGCTTCTTTTAGCCAGTGGCGTATCCCTTTCGCTTTGTTTTTCTTGTCTTTATTCTGAGGTATTTTAGGTGATGCGTTTCCGTTCAATTCTGACATGTATTCACCTTTAGCTATTATTCGCCTGAGCTGAAATCACAGCATTAGATGAACCACTCGCGACACGAATGGCATTTAATACATCATCTGAATTTAAAATCACAGGTAATTGGATCCCTAGTGGTGCGCCTGGGCCATAAACAATATTAAATGGCACACCAAAGCGACCGTAAGACTGCAAGAAGCCTGTTACATAATCTGATGGCTTCGTCCAATCACCACGCATTAATAGCATGTTCTCTTCGCCAAGTGTTGAATAAACTGGCTCTTGAAGTAATACACCAATCTTGTTGGCTTTGCAGGTAATACACCAGTCGGCAGTTACATCGACAAAAACTGTTTTACCTTGGCTAACAGCACGTGCTATTTCATCTGTTTGCAACGGTACCCAAGCATGATCTGCAGGCAGTGGCGTTGCCCAATGATCTGCGGTTACGCTGCCTAGAATCATACCGCCAGCAGAACCAAAGATTAAGAATGCGAGCGTGAAGATAACAGGCTTGCGTCCTTTGACGTTACCTAAGCGCCATAACAACAGTGCTATTAAACTAAGACCGATTAACCAAACTAAACCTGTACTTAAGAAACTGGTCATTAACGAGAGTAACCAAATGCTGGTGGCAAGCATCATTAAACCAAACAAGGTTTTTACTTTGTCCATCCATTTACCAGGCTTCGGCATTATTTGAGCCAACTGTGGGAACAAGGCAATCAGCAACCAAGGGGCTGCCATGCCAACTGCCAGAGCGGTAAAGATAGCAAATAGGGTGATATAATTAGCCCCTAGTGCAAACGCAACAGCAGTCCCCAAGAAAGGCGCACTACATGGGGTGGCGAGCAAGGTTGCAAACATACCTTGAACGAAATGTCCGGTATGTGAGTTATCACCGCGAGTTGCTAACCATGTATTCGCATTACTTGATAAGCGAATTTCAAATAGCCCCAACATGTTTGCAGCGAACAAACCCGTGATGAGAATCATGGCACCAATAAAGTACGGATTTTGAAACTGGATACCCCAGCCTAAAGCTTGCCCCGATACTTTTAGTATTACGAGAAAGCCTGCAATTAACCAGAAGGACGTTAGAATACCTGCTGCTGATGCTAAAAATTGCGTACGAATTTGGCGTTTTTGTAGCCCTTCAGCTGAAATTACACTACTCAGTTTCATGCCTAAAACGGGCAATACGCATGGCATGATGTTAAGAATCAATCCACCTAATAAGGCGATGCCAATAATTTTGAGTAGGCTGGTATTGGCAGCCATCGGTACAATTTGATTGGTTGCTGTTGCTGAAAGTTCAACGGCCATATTCTCATCACTGATTGTGACAGCCATCTCTTCATTGAGTAATTCCGGATCACCAAACCAGCTTGATGCACTCATAGTTGCGATCATTTGATTATCGTTAATGGCGATCTTTGGGGCTAAAAACGATGTGTCTTTTACATTCTGAGATTGACCATCAATGAATACATCTGGTTTATTCCAGCCTGCAGTGTTCGTTGCTACAACAGTGAGCTCTTTCTTGGCTTGGCTCCATGAAATCATGTCTAGCGACACGGCTTGTGATGTCTTTGGAACTTGGCTCATACCTTGGTTAAAGACATGCATGGCGTTAGTTGATAGTGGCAAATTAGCCGGCGTGAAATCCAATACCAACTCGTAATCTGTCAGAACACAAATGCTTGTACATGATGACATCGTCAATTTTCCCGAAAGGAAAACAGGCTTGTTCATATCATCAATATGGAAAGTCATCGGAAAGATAACGTGTTCTTTATAACCAAGCGTTTCCACGCCCAAAAATTCATAGCGTTTTGGCATTGGCCATTGCCAATCTACAGTATCGAGGTTATTGGATAGTTCCCAATCAACCTTTGGCGCTATGCCTCCTTCACCAGGTGAACGCCAATAGGTTTTCCAGTCGGTATCTAGTTTGACTTCTAAAAAGCCTTCCACTGTTTTTGCTTCAAGATTTTTTTGCCCAGTAAGCATTAAGCGAACTTCAAGCGGGGGGTGCATCGGGTTTACTAACCAACCAGTGCTTTCATCTGATGCATTGGCTGTAAGTGAGAAAAGTGCGAGAAACGAAGCACTGATCAATATGAACAGTGAAACGTAAGAGTTGAATATTTTTTTCAAGGTGGATCTCCAAAAAACGCTAAAACAAATCATGTTGGCTTTTGCCAGATGTAGAAATGCTTATACCCAAGCTACCTCAAGATGCAGGATTCAGAGTGATCTCAGCGTGTTTAATTCAAGGAAAATGTGTGTAGGAATGGCATTCCCTTTCAAACACATTTGACACAGAAGTAGATACGCTGAATCACTCCCGAAGGGCGAGTTTTGTTGGGCTCTATGCGGTGTTACTTATTTTCAACGTAGAACGACGAGGTTTATAAATAAGTGCCTTGCCTAGAGACCAACAAATTCTCGCTGAAACGAGCATCTTGAGGTAACTTGGGTATAAGGGTTTATTCTCGGAAAACACACAAGGTTAAATGAAGCCGTCGGGTAGGGGGGATGGGTTCAGTTAAAACGGGAATGCGGTATTGCATCGCACTCAGCCAAGCGAGTACAACGATCAATAGTGATATAAAGATGAGGGCATGTTCAAAAGAGTGTTGATGAACTTGAAGCAGGTGATCTGTCATGTCGCATTGCTTGTCAGTTGCTCCATCAATGTTGCTATCACTTGTATTCGCTGTTGATCCCCACTTTGAGCTGGCAGTCTTTTCATTGATAATAGATGCTTCTGATGAACGGTTATCAGCACTCATTGGGCACGACGATATAAAACCAGCCCGTTGTCCTAAACAGACAACGATAACTAGCCAAACCATAACCAGTGACCATTTTGCAATGCGGTGATTCCTCACCCCAAAAGACATACTGATAGCAAACCTTTTATCTTTGATTAGTAATAACGCAAATTACAGGAGCAGATTCAATCTCGAAGTGCATAACTGTAAAAGCCGTATTGTATTTCATAATGTTCATCTGACCATAAAACAGCAGCATTTGTTTCAATTATTTTGAAATAATTAATAAAGCCCCTATTTTATACGTGAACCTCAAGTTATTTGTGTTTGAAGACATAACAATGGCGCACATTTAGAGAGAACGTTCACAATATTGCGCCAGATATGCAACTAGTCTCTTTCGTTGCTGGTTTATTTCCATTCCTGAACTATCTTTTCAGCACATATCATCGAATGGACGTTCGTGGTAGTACACATGATATTCGATGGAGTGATGTCAATGACCATTCTTTCAAATTTTGTTTGCAATGGTCACTTTCGTGTATCCATATACCAATAAGAAAGGATTCATCATGTTTAACTTATTTCCACGTAAACATCCGTCACTTCCGCAAAATGATAGCCAGCGACAGCAAGAAAAGCGTCGTAACCAACTGGAAAATACACAAGAACAATATATTTGGGATCTTGAACACCCCAATGTAGCGCCTGTTCCAATGGTAAAAGAAGTGCCTAAAGAAGCTGATCCTACTTTAATTTGGGGGATCACTGTATTGAAGGCTTTAGTACCTATTGTGGAGAACCTGGCTGCTAACGTAAAAGATGCCGCAGAGCTGGTAGAAATAAAAGAAGGTTTGAGCGAAGTTTCAAAAGCGGTAGGGAGCTTGAAGCCAGGGCAGCAGTGGAGCTTAATTACTAACACAACGAAGATGTTGAAATCATTAGTCGACTTGTATCTTAGGTTGGTTCGTTTGGAGGTGAAGGAGTACCATGAAGATGCAGGGTTACAAGCTTATAAAGATCTGTTCCAAAAGATCCCATTACCAGCAGTCGCAGATGTTTTCCAAGAAAATGATGTCTTCGCTCGTTACCGAGTTGCAGGGCAAAACCCAATGCTAATAAAAGGTGTTTCCAGCCTACCAGATAACTTTCCGGTAAGCGAAACGGGGTATCAAAAAGTAATGGGAGCGAATGACACGTTAGCAGAAGCTCTGGCGGAAAAGCGGGTTTACCTTTTGGATTACTATGAACTAGAGGGAGTGGTCGATAATCCTCAAGGTCCAGAGAAGCAAGTATTCGCACCTATTGCTCTATTTGCAATTCCCAAAAATGACAAATCACTGACTCCCGTTGCTATTCAGAGTGGTCAAAGCAAGGATGATTTTTCGATCACCTATGCAATTGATAATAATGATAATTCTCCGGAGTACTGGCAGTGGCAAGCCGCTATGTCTTTGGTTCAAGTGGCTGATGGTAATTATCACGAACTTTTTGTACATCTCGGTCGTACGCACTTGATTATTGAAGCGTTTACCATTGCAACGAATCGCTGTCTTGCTGAATCACACCCGATTCATGTGTTACTGCTTCCTCATTTCGAAGGAACCTTATTTATTAATAATAGTGCTGCAGGTTCTTTGATTGCTTCGGGGGGGCCTATTGATGATATTTTTGGTGGGAAAATTGAATCAACGCAATTAGCAGCAGGAACAGATCGGCTTGAACTCGATTTCTATGGCTATATGTTGCCAAATGATTTGGCTACACGCCAAGTAGATAACAAAGATTTCTTGCCTGACTACCCATATCGCGACGATGCCCTTTTGATTTGGGATGCGATTCAGAGTTGGACTACAGAATATATTAATGTTTACTATGCCGATGATGCAGCAGTAACTGACGATTATGAATTAACGACATGGACAGAGTCATTAATGACGGAAGGAGCAATCAAAGGGTTTAAACCTATCACAACTCGGGAGCAGCTCTCGGAAGTGCTTACGATGGTCATTTTCACTTCCAGCGCACAACATGCAGCCGTTAATTTTCCTCAAAGTTCTTTGATGAGCTTCGCTCCTGCGGTAACCGGAGCTATTTGGGGAAAAGATCCGACAAACGTTCATACAAAGGAAGCCTGGCTACAAAACTTTCCTCCAATGCGAGAATCTCTAGAGCAGCTTTCATTGCTGCAAATATTAGGAGGCGTTTATTATCGTCAACTAGGTGAGTACCGTACTAATAACTTCCCGTATTTGGATTGGTTTGAGGATGATAAGATCACAGGTGAAGGCGGACCGTTGAGTCAGTTCCAAGCCTCTTTGGCCGACATTGAAAAAACAATTAATATCCAGAATGAAACTCGTCAAGAGTATAGTTTCTTGTTACCAAGTAAAATTCCACCAAGTATTAATATTTAAGCCTTAAGTCGGTAAAGGCGAGAGGTAAATTCTCGCCTTTATAATACCAATCTAAATAAGTACCTGATCATTATTGCTGGTTAAAATCGATAATAACTACATTAGAAATTTTATAATTAGAACCACTAGTTATTTCAATTTCTGTCTTGTTTTTACCGATTCTCCCTGCGTAAATTTATGACCATTTACTTATTCAGATTGGTATAATCCTAAACTTCAGATCGCCTTTTTGCCGTTGTGAGTGGCATTTCTTTTGTGAGTAGCATTGCCGGTTAAGGGGCTTTCCTTAAAAGAAGCTAAGCAATTTTGCGCGTTGTATTTTCAGGTTGGTTAATAAACTCGGAGTGAAGAGCACAGATCGCCGCTTTGTAATATTTGTCTTCCACAACAAACTGTACGTTAACATTACGCATGGATGAGTGGGCAGCTATTGGTGAAATCTGCTTGTCTGTTAAGGCGAGTATGCCTTTGCTTAAAGCAGTATTGGTATTGATAGAGGCTCCAATAATTGAAATTAGCGCGACCATGCAGCCTGTAATCGTCGAATTTGGGTAGCGTTTTTCTGCTTTATAAAGCAGTTTGTTTAAGATTTCTTTACCGCCACTTAAGTAGTAGGTAATAGAGTTGGCGTTCATCTCTTTACCAATTAATTTCACTCTGGCGTCTGATATTATTTCCATCATTTCGTAGCTTACATTATCAACCTTACCAACCATGGCTTGATCAAAAATGTGTAGGGCAAAGACTTTACTTTTACCTGCAATGATCTCTACTCTCTCAGCGTCAGGTAGGTAATTTTGTGAAATCAGTGTGCCCTGATGTTCGGGTTCAAAGGTATTTTTGATACGTAATTCAATGTTATTTTGGCGTAGCCCAGACGCTGCATTGGGGTGGATCGCCTCCATTCCTAAATTGGCCAGTTGATCGGCAACATCAAAGTTGGTATGTCCCATAGGAAATACGTTTTCTGGACCGACGACGCGAGGGTCGGCACTGCTTAGGTGATATTCCTTATGGATGATGGCCTGAGTAGCGTGCGTTAAACAAGCAATACGACTAAAGGTAATTTCGCTGTAGCCGCGATCATAGGTTTTCATCAGTCCTTCATCACAGTAGGCATAACCTGTGACTATAGGCAGCTCTTTAGTGACATCAATATTGGCAAAAGCACGTTTGATGACGTCATCTAGGCTGCCATAGCTTTTGTTATCCCAACCGGACAAATCAACAAACGTGGCGTTAATGCCAAGGGTTTTTAATTTCAGGGCAGTGTTATAGGCACTGTGTGCCTCACCGAGCGACGATAGGAACTCTCTGATTTGAGGCAAATAATGACGTAAAGAGAATTGGCCGTACTGACAAGTTTCTATAATGTTAGTGATACAGCTTACTGCATCAGTGATCCTTAATTTGATAAATTTATCGGCACGTCTACGATTAAGGGGATCGGCAAACATATTTTCGTTGACGAGTAGCATACGCATTTCTAAATCTGCAACAGCTTTTAGCCATGTTTCATCACGCTTGGCAATATACTGGTAAATTCCGGGTTTTCCAGAACGTTTGCACTCTAGCAGCGCATCGGTGATACCGCCGTAAGCAGATACCACAAAAACGCGATTATAGGGAGATTTAGGGCGTAGCATTATGTTATCTAAGATAGCATCGAATGCTGACATTGATGTACCGCCGATTTTCTCTACGGTATAACTCATGAGGGAATCCTTTACTCATTTTATTACATCTGGGAAAAGGGGGCATTGATTGCCCCTTGGGAAGAGGGTTATTCCACTAACGGATATACGCCATGTTCGTTATGGACCTCAGCACCAGTAATCGGTGGGTTAAACACACAAGCCATTACCATCTCTTTGTCTTTATAGGCCCGTAAGTAATGTTCATCATTCTTATCTAAGATATATAATGTCCCTGGATTAATTGGGTAGGTTTTATCGCCGATCACTTCGATCTCACCTTCGCCGGAAATACAGTAAACTGACTCTAAGTGGTTCTGGTAATGAATATGTGTTTCGGTGTTGTCATAGATGGTGGTGATATGAAATGAAAACCCCATCTTGTCGTCTTTTAATAGCATACGGATACTTTCCCAGTTGTCCGATACTATACGGCGTTCGCTGTTTTTACACTCTTCCAGAGTTCTTACAATCATGTTTAAGGTCCTTAAGAAGCTTTCTTGATCAGTTTTGTGGCAATGACATCTACTGCCTGTTCGAAAATATGAAGTCCTTGCTCAAGCTCGGACTCACTAATAGTGAGTGGGCAGAAGAATTTAACGATTTCGTCATTTGGGCCTGCAGTTTCAATTACCATACCTTTGTCGAAACATGTTCTGGCGATAGCTGATGAAATGGAGCCGTTCTTGCATTCGATACCTTGCATCAGACCTCGACCTTTACCGCGGATAAATAGTGACGGATAACGGCGTAGGGTGCGTTGAATTGCGGTGTTGACTTGGTTTGCACGCTGGTCGATATGCTGTTCAAATTCACCGTTTGCCCAGTAAGTTGTAATGGCTTTCGTTGCGGTAACAAAGGCATGGTTATTACCACGGAAAGTACCGTTATGTTCACCTGGTTGCCATATGTCGAGTTCAGGCTTAAGTAGAACCAATGCCATTGGTAATCCATATCCACTGATTGATTTGGACAAAGTAACTATGTCTGGTTTGATACCTGAAGGTTCAAAGCTAAAAAAGGTGCCGGTGCGGCCACAGCCAGCTTGAATATCGTCGACAATCAGTAGGATTTTGTGCTGCTTACAAATGGTGCTCAGTCGTTTCAGCCATTGAGTGGAAGCAACATTCAGCCCACCTTCACCTTGTACCGTTTCAAGTAATACTGCTGCGGGTTTGTCTAAACCACTTGAGTTATCGTTCAGCATTGTTTCGAATAAAGCCAGACCATCAACGCCAGCGTAGCCTTCGTACGGAAGACGTGAAGTGCCTATCAGAGGCATACCAGCACCGCCGCGGTGGTGCTGGTTCCCTGTTGCAGACAGTGCACCGATGGTACAACCGTGAAAGCCGTTGGTGAAAGTGACGATATTAATGCGGCCAGTTACTTTTCGTGCGAGCTTCATTGCTGCTTCTACGGCATTTGTGCCAGTAGGACCAGTGAACTGCACTTTGTAATCAAGATTTCGGGGGGAGAATATGTGATTACGAAGTGCGGTTAAAAATTCCGCTTTGGCTTTTGAGTGCATATCTAGGCCGTGGGTAATACCATCACAATCGATGTAATCAAGTAGTGCTTGTTTTAGTACGTCATTGTTATGGCCGTAGTTCAACGAACCAGCGCCAGCAAGGAAGTCGAGGTAACGTTTACCATTATTGGTGTGTAGCCAGCACCCTTTTGCAGATGAAAAAATAACAGGGAAGTTATTTGCATATGATTGCACATTTGATTCTTGTTTTTTGAAGATATCCATATTGGGACCGTTTTTTCAATGAATTAATGATTTTTGGTAAGAGGGATGTGATACAAGTATTCGGTATCGTGTTTACCTTTAAAGTGTTTGTGCTCGTCTAGAAAAGTTGTCACTAAACCATGGTTATTATTTTCCTCGTCCAGTTTCTTGAATAGGTTCCAAGAGCCTTGATTGTCTTTGGTAATTGTTGTTTCAATCGCCTTAATGTGTTCTAGGTTGTCGCGTATTAAAAGCTCTTTTAGCATATGGAATGCAAGCCCTTTTCCTCTGTGCTTGGGGGCTACGGCAACTTGCCAAATAAACAATTCATTATTATTTTCTGGCTTGAGGTAGCTAGATATAAAACCTGCTATTTCATCATTGCATTCTGCGATGATGCAGGTTTGTTTGAAGTGAGTAGATTGCAGAAAGTTACAGTAAGACGAGTTCACATCTAGAGGAGGGCATGACGCGATAAGCTTATGCGCTTGATCACCATCGCCAATACTTGGTGTTCTAAATACCCATTTGTTTTCATCCTTGGCTAATATTGACGGGCATACAATCCAAGGTGCTGTCGTAATCATTTTGTACCTATAATTCTTAGTGGTCTAAACAATCATGGCATAATCATTACACTCTGTACTGAATATATCAAGTGTATACATGAATAATATTCTATCTACCCATCTTATTTTATTGATTTTTATGACGAAAATATATTTTATAGTATGTGGATTAATGTTTTGTGTTCTAATTATTTTACGGGTTGGTGATTTAAGATGTTGAACAATTGCCTGTTGATCTTTATTGACAAAAGCCTTCGTGATTAACCTTGTTTATTGCAATGGTGCAAGCTTGAATGAGGGGGGAATCTTACTGAATACAGCGTTGTCGTCAGGTGAAATGCAATCAAATCTTTCATAAAATTGATTTTTATGATTGATAAAAAAAGCGACCGAAGTCGCTTTAAATTGGTATTACTTGATGGAATTTATTAAGAAATCCATTATCGGATCTGGTTCTTTCTTGATGCTAAGCGCTTTAGGTATGTATGTCGGCTTTTTCAAGATTTCTCGTGCAATCAGCTCATCTAGTAAAGCCTTCGATTCGAAGCCTGTTTTACCGACAAATAGCGAGGTTAAATCCCCTTGCTTATAGGCATGAATAGCATCTTTTAAGCCGCGCAAATATAAGAAATCTTTAGTGAAACCGCCACCACGATACGCACGTGTTGTAATGGTGAAGGCATCATCATCCGATAGCTTATGAACATGTTTTAAGGTATTGAATGTCGCACTAAAACTTTCACCATTTACCATCATATCAACAGCTATGACACGTAATGCGAGTGTTTTAAGACGGTGTAACGGGAAACTACCAGATAAAAACTCACATAAGATGGCTAAGCCTTCTTGTGTGTGTGTATTGCCAGGTAGACCCAGTTTCAATACTTTAAGTGGCTGCGCGTCTGCATTCATCGAAGTGATTAAATGAACGCCTAATTCGTGGTGAATTAATGCGTCTAAGTCTCTTTGTGAGAACATACAGCCTGTGTTTACCTTTATACTGCGTCCACTCACCATTGCTCTTGCAATTAGCTGCTTTGAACCAACCACTTTACAGGTTAAGCCGTAATCATCTGCGGCATCTTTAAATGCTTGAATGGCTTCTGCTGCGCTAATTGTTGCTTCTGGTGGCTCTTGGTATTCGCAAGCATGAAGAATGAAATTTGCATTCGCAATATCTCGCTCATCTGGCTGACCATAGTAGCGTAAAGAGTTATATAAGAACTCATCAGTACCAATGTTGGTTAGCAAGTCGATACGAATGGCTAACTGATCAATCACTTTGCGATACATTTTCTGGATATCCGCATCGCGAATATCTTCAACAGGTAAGCGGTATAATTGTTCACGAAACTTGTACGGATCCAAATCCAGTTGGCGATAGGTAAATTGCGGCTGGTATGAATACGGGTTATGCAAGAAACGGCGCTTTTCTTGTTTTAAGTTCGTTGGGTTTATATAGCTTAATGTATTGATACCGCGAGATATCGCATAAAGTTGGCGATCAAGCTTGATCACTTCACGCGGTAGCTTAGAGGCCAATATATGGCTACCTGTTAAACGCTTTACTTTTGTTCGACGTAAAATGGTAGAAGCTGCGTGCTCCGTGATAACCGTTTTCATCGATTCATTCATTTTTTCAATCACAAGAGGGAAGCTTTCACCGCCCAATTCGCTCATGTACACTTTCTTGATTTCAATCGGTAAAATCAATGTATTGTTGAAATGCTGATTAATAAACGTTGCTTGATATCCCATGCCTTTGAAAATGTCATTTTCTTTAGCTGTTACGGCAATATTGGGCAGTTCAATGTTGCTTAAACCACTCAATAGTTCGTTAATTTCTTTACGCCAACGACGTGCATTGACTTGTTTTGTACCTACATTGAATGTAGGTGTTACGTTCTCAACACGCTGATAGTTGTATGAATGAATGTCGTACAATAAGCACAAGCCAAACTTGTTTTCTAGTGTAGTCACTAAGCATTTAAGAATACGGTAATAACATGCATGTTTATCATGAGATGTTGCGTTTTCAGCATCTGTTAATGGTGTAGACCAAACATTTTTCCCCCATGCATCCTGATAAATACAGTGTTCAGGTGCACGGTTTAAGTCATATTCATAGCGTGAGTCATCACCTTGTAACACGATAGGTAAAGATGAAATGAAATCACCAGTAAACGGATCTTCTTCGAAGTATCGTTCTTCTTCTGTTAATTCGCACTTTGTCATTAACTCGCCACGTAGGCGGCTGCCGTTATGTATCGCGGTTGCAATGTACGGTTGATATTCACTGATACGAATAGTTAAACTACCGTCGTTTAGTTGTCCTTCAAAAGGGACGAGGTGCTGGATCTTATCCAGCACCTCCTGTTCAGTTAGCTGTAGCATCTTCAATTACTTTACTGAATGCATTTTTACGCGCGATGCTAGAGTGTTTTGCTTTTACTACCGTTTCAACAAAATCAATCACTTCAGACTGAAGTTTGGTGCGATTTAAACGGTTAATACGTGTGATGCCGCCAGGGCTGAGTACGTTAACTTCAACTAACTTGCCACTGATTACATCAAGCCCGACAAAGAATAAACCATCACGGACTAATTTCGGACCAATGTGCTTACATAAACGCAGCTCTTGCTTGGTTAATGTGTGTTTTACTTCTTTTCCACCTGCGTGAATATTCGAGCGAACATCTCCATCTGCTGGTACACGACGCATAGCCCCAATAGGCTCGCCGTTTAGCATCATGATACGTACATCGCCTTTTTCAGCGCCTTCAATATAATCTTGTAAGATCACGTAGTTTTGGTCGGCACCGATATAGAAATCAAGCAAGGATTTAACGCTCGACTTTGCGCTTTTCTCGACCAAAATAACGCCACTACCACCGTAACCGTCTAGCGGTTTCATGATCATACGATCGTTAGGACTTTCTTCCAGTACACGTTCTAGGTATTCACGATTTTTAGAAACGTGAGTAACAGGAATAAATTCGTTATTTGGATCAGGCAAAGACGCGGTATACAGCTTATTATTTGCAACGCGCAGTCCGTTAATATCATTCATGATGAAGGTGTCATCACGAACTGAATCAAGGAAATTCAATGCCATTGTGTCTAGCGGTGGGTTGGCTCGCATAATGATTGCGTCAAAACCCGCTAAAGGTAACTGCGCTTTACGAAATTCAGCTTTACGGTAAAAGCTTGGTATATTGTTAGAAATGTCTGACTTTTTTAAAACGCTACAGAATGCGATTGCCATGCTATCACGCATTGTCAAATTATTTGGCGTTGTAATGGCTACCGTGTGCCCTCTACTAGCGACTTCGTGAATCATACGTAAGGTAGAGTCAGATTCTGGTTCTACTTTATCCCACGGGTACATAACAAAACAAATTTTCATACATATTACCAAGTTACATCGCTTAGCTTTTTTCTAAGCGCAGAAAGAAATAAGCCATCGTTCTTTAGACGATGGCTTGTCGTTATCATTAAATTAGAGAGTGACGAGTGGCGTTAAAGCGGTCTAATAATCAAGGCTATTGTCATCTGAGCCGTTATCATCGTAATCGTATAAACCTTTAGGCTTTCGTCGAGGTGAATCACACAATGTATAGCGGCGTTCTTTTGTCGTTGTTCGATTTAAATACTTAGTCCAACAACGTCCAAATTCAGATATGACATCTTGTTGTCCATTAACCTCAGCTAGAAATTGACCTTCAGATTCATCAATGGGAGCAACTGATCCATCTTGTAAGCCGCACATAGTGCGACCATAATTTTCTAACATGCTGGCTTCATTGATGGTGAATACACCTGAACGATTAAAGCCTCGAGGGAAATTTTTATCGTCGTAAAATTTGCCTAAAATTCTCATTAATTTATATTCCTGCTGAGGTTTTCGCAGATAATCATTCAGAGAGTCAAACTTGTAAAACAAGTAATTTTCGCCATAACGATTAAAATTATTTATCGATCCTTTTTGAGTGATTCGGTGTAATATCCAAACTAATTAATGTCGTTCTTTATGAGAGCAAGCCTTGTGGATACAGAATTACTCAAAACGTTTTTAGAGGTGACCAAAACACGTCATTTCGGCCGTGCGGCAGATAATTTATTTCTAACGCAATCAGCGGTTAGCTTTCGAATACGACAGCTAGAATCGCAGCTAGGCAACCCTTTATTTTCAAGGCAGCGCGGTAATGTGCATTTAACGGCAGCGGGGGAACGTTTACAGCCGTATGCTGAAGCCATATTGCAAACGTGGGGACGAGCGAAGCAAGATGTCGCATTATCTGAAACGTTAAACACTCAGATAGCGATAGGTGCATCTGCACTTTTTTGGGAGTTTGATGGTATTTCAGATTGGATAAACCGCATATACGGTTCAATACCCGGCTTAGCATTGCGCTTAGAGTCTGTGCCTCGTCAAAGTATGTCGAAGCGATTGCTAGATAAAACCATTGATGTTGCGATTACCAGTGAAGCGCCTAGAATTGAAAGCCTGCAAGTAACAAAAGTGCGTGACTATCAATTACAATTGGTTGTGCATAAAGCAAACTGTACGATGGAAAAGGTACGAGATATTCCATTGGTATATCTTGATTGGGGGACGCGTTTTTCCGTTGAACATAGCCGGATCCATGAGCTGCAACGTACGCCAATTCTGCATACTCACTCAAGCCGTATGGCGTTAGATTATATTTTGGGTAGCGGTGGTGTGGGGTATTTACCGTCACCAGTGGTTGCACAAAGTGTTGATGAAGGTCTATTGCATGTAGTAGAAGGCGCACCAGTGATGGAGCAGTCACTGTATTTGATTTCTCGTGAAGATAATGAAAAATCAGAAATGATTGAAGCGATGTTAGCCGTGCCTTTTAATAATGTTATTGAATCTGTCTAATATAAAGAGTTGTCTATTTTAGTGCATGTTGCTCATAAATGTTAACGAGTTAACAGCGTATCGAGACATTGGTCTATTTTTTGTTTTTAATGAAAAATAACAATGGTGACGATAAGAAAATCTTGTTGTACACAGCTTCTGTGATTCGATTAGTCTTAGGAAACGAATATTTATATTGTCATAATGATAGATTTCACAGTCTCATCATCTGTCGTAATTTCGACATAGAATATTCGTAATTTTGTCATAATAGAGCATTAATATTGCCAGTGTTCTATTATTAATCACTAACACTGGATGTATTTCAGGAAATAACATGGCTAAGTTAGATCAAAAATTTCATAAAAATTCTAAAGCTAAATCAAAGTTAGATTTTGGTGACGACTCTCAAGATTATATTCAAGATGATCGTAAAAAGAAACGTCGTATAGTTAAGCAACGTTACGACAGCCCTGAGCATAGTGAGTTCGATTATTGATAAAGAAAAGGCGTATATCGTTAATCGCGAGTACGCCTTTTTAGTTGTTAGATAAGGTCAACCTATCTGCGTATCAATAATCGTATTATGCTTTTGTTTTATGGGTTTTACGCCCAACAATAAAACCTAATCCAAAGGGTGCAAAGAAAATAACCAGAACAAACAGTATTAGGTAAATCAGAATGTCTGACAGCATTACTGTTAATTGTTCGATGGCTTTTTTGACAACATTTTGTGCGATACCATCTAAATCTGTGGTTATATTTGCACGCTCTTTCGTTACCATTTGACCAATAGCAATACGTTCACGCTCAACCATTATTTCTAACGCGATACGTTCTTGCGTAATAACAGCTAATTTCTCTCCTGCTTTTTTATCGAAATCATTCAGTAATGGTTGTAGCTCTTTCCCCATTTCAGAGGCTAACAGACGCATATATTCAGGGTTGTTATCGATAAACTCTTGGAATTTTAAGGATGTATTATTAATATTTGAAAGTGTTTGGCTTAACTGTTCACCATTCACTCTACTGTTACGCGCAACTAACTCTGCTTTCCACGCCAACAGCTTAGGTGTCTGATTTGACATTAAGCTTAGCCTATCTGATAGATCGCTTAACGCTTCAGGCATTGTACCTAATGTTGCTACTGCTTCTGATTCATCAATACCGTTGAAGGTTAGCCAATCTTTAAATGCGGGTGTTCTATTAAAAGCCAAGTTTTCAAAAGGGTGTTGTTGACTAAATTGTGCGACAAACTTTTGAGCTGTTACATAGTCGGCTTTTTTTAATAAGTTAAACGCGAGTGCATCTGCGTCTTTAACCAATTTCTGGCTGGCTGTTGTTGCTATATATTGTTGTTCTAAAAATATATTTTTACCCGCACCAGTCGTAAAATAATCATTCATCTGGTAGGTAAATACCCAACTGTCGATTAAGCTTGCTAACGGAGATGCCTGATATACTGACTGCTGAAGCCCTTCTTCACTGTGAATTTTCCAAAGCAAGGTATAGGAATATTGCGTGTTATCGTCGAGGTTAGCTTGGGCAATTTCATCTGCCGCTTCTTCAATCGTCTTAAAGAAAGTGATGCTGTAATCACGAGATAACAGCCTAATGTTAAGCTCTTGGGTGGTAAGCGGAGTTGTTTGTGAGTCGAGTTTAATTTCAAGCAAAGAGCAAGAAGAAACAAGAAAAACGATAGCTATAAAGAATAAAGAACGAAAGAGAATCATGATGACAGGCGTCTACTATGGGGATAGGGTTTATTTCGAAGAATTTTAAGAAGATAGCCAGATGATGTCTATTGAAAAGTTATTATTAATATCGATAAAAACTAAAAGATCCTAAATTTGATACGTTGGTATGATTAGACTAATATTTAGTTCTATTCATTATATGAAATAAATAACCAATCAATACATATTATTGATAGTTGTAGGTCAAGCTATAATTATTGGAAGGTGATGAACTAAACGTACCTGATGGTAATGGTATTTGGCATATACGGCGGGGGATCTATGAATCCATTATCAATGAAGAATATTGAAAAGCTGATTGGTGAAAATGTATTTTTGTTTGATAAATCTGATGTATTAGGCACGTTTAGCGTGAAATCGGTTACGCAATTAGAGCGTCATGGTATGGATGATTTAGGGCGTTCGATAGAACATTTCACGATCGATTTTCAAGGTGATGGTAGTACTCACTTCCCTGATGGACACTACCATTTTAAGCATCCTAAGCTAGGTGAAATTGAATTGTATCTTATTCATAAAGAAGAACATGATTATGAAGTGATGATCGATAGCCAAAATACATGGTGAGTTTCTTAATTGAGTAAAAAGAATGAAAGCATGGACTTTTTATAGGAAAAAAAACAACGGCGGTTATGATCAAGTTTTCTGCCTAGGGTTTGTTGTATACTGGTTACAGTGATTGAATCTAATGAAGAGAATAAACATGCAAGATGATCTAAACCTAAGTGTACCTGAAAACCTTACGCAAGAGCCTGAGTTACCGATTCCTTCTCTTGATGAACAAAAACTAATTGTGGCAGAGCTAAAGCGTTTAGAAGAAGCTGGTGAACTAACACCAGAGATTCTTGAAGAGTTCATGACAGGTAAGCGCAAGCCAGAGTAAGCCTCTTTTTTTGTCTTATTTAAACAGACCTTATTGGAGGTCTGTTTAATCATTTAGCCTTTCTTTTTTAATGATAGTGTTAACACAAATTGCTATGCTATTTAAAAGTTCTAATTGGTAACACTTCAAATAGTTAAGCCATCCCGATGCAACAATGATTTTTAAATCGTTAACTTGACCGCATGGTCATTGTTTGTTATTAAAATACAGCTAAAACATAGGCATCCTAAACGTATTCAATTATTTATTACGATCTTACTATGAGACCTCAAATAGCGATAACAAGCTTTAATAAGAAATTTAAAGTTGTAAAACAAAGCGAGTGTTATTATTTATATGTTCGAAAGTTCTACTTTCTGTGGGTAACTAATGGTATTGGCTATCAGTCACGTTCAGAAGCTGTTTCTTATATCCCCTATGAAAGATAGGGCTAATATAGGCTTCATGTTTTTTTCGGTTTATGTCATGGCAACTAACCGCTATGTTGTTACCTCTAAAGGTATTTTTCTATAGAACGCAACTCTAGAGATAACAACCAGCAAGAATATTTACATTGTCTCGTCCTAAATGAAAATTATAAATACTATTTTTAAGTTGAGCCTGTAATACTTAAGTTAATCTTAATTAATCATATTAACAGGAAGAGGTTTTTTAATCGTTTTTAGATAGCTTACCCCTAATATAAGTAAACAAGGTAACAACCAGCTTGCGTGTGCGTTATACAATGGCAACACTTGTAGGAGTAGCGAGTGCATGTTATTTGGCATCTTTTCTAGAATATTGAGTGCATCAATTCCACCAAAGAATAAAGCGGTAAATAAAACTATAACATGAGTAAATGATTTTTCTTTTTTATTCGATAATGTAAGAGAAGGCAATACAAAAGAAGATAGAACAAGAGCTATGGCAATAGGGCACAGAACTAAAATAGCAGGAAGACTAACGGCTAAGATTTGTTCTAAACCTAAATTTGCAATGATACCAGTAAGCGTTACGACGATTATTGCGGTTACTGGAAAACGTGTTTTGAAGGTTTGCTTGTAATATTCAGCACAAGCATTGGTTAATCCTACGGTTGTTGTTAAGCAAGCCATTACAATGATTGTAGCCAGTAGCCATTGACCATAAATACCAAATTGCCCCGCAACATATTTAGCTAAGATTTCGCCTCCATTTGTTGCATTAGCTGCAACAGATGCAGAGGTTGCGCCAACATAACCCATTGCGACATAACATCCTGTCATTAGCACTGCATAAATAATGGCGACTTTACATGCAGTATTAGCGACAGCTCTAGGCTCGGTAATTCCTTTTGCATTTATTGCTTGAATAATTACCCAACCAAATCCGACCGCAGCAATAGCATCCATGGTCATATAACCTTGGATCAATCCATGAGTAATGGCATCTTGTTGGTAATCGAAAGAAGGAGATTGTGGTACGGCTAAAGGCGAGAATATAGCGGCACATGCAAGTGCGACTAACATAAGAATGAGCATCGGTGTCATTACCTTTCCAATGTAATCAACTAAATGGCCGGGTTTAAAAGCAAGCAGTAAGGTTACAGCAGAAAAGATGATTGAGAAAAGTAATAGATGGTCACTATTAACAAAAGGCTTTATTCCGATTTCATATGCGACAGTAATAGCACGAGGCATACCAAAAGCCGGACCTATTGCCGTAAACAGCAATATCCAAAATGCACGGGCTAACCATTTAGGTAGCGGATTGGTTAAGTTCTGAGTGCTACTGAGTCGTCCTAAAACAACCAGTGTTAGAGCGGGTAAACCAACAGCTGTAATAAGAAATCCAACCATCGCAGGAAGAAGGTTTGTGCCAGCTTCTAGACCTAAAGAAGGTGGGAAAATGAGATTTCCAGCGCCAAGAAAAAGGGCGAACGTCATTAAACCAATGGCAAGTAAGTCGTGTGTTTTCAATGGACATGTCCTGTATTGTTTCTATTAGGACCGTCAGATAGGCTGAAAAAAGATGAAGGGAAAACTGTATCCTCCGTCAGCCAGGCTGACGGAAGTAACCGCCAGCCTAGTTAATAATAACCAGAATAATGGCGATGATAATGTTCGTTGCACGCAATACAGCACGATTTAGTACTTTCATTGAAGTCATAAATTGTTGGGCTGTATGAGAAAGCATAATTAAACCTAGTCGTTTATATTGGCAACGCATTCAACTTATAAGTTTCAAGCTGCAATGTAAATACTTTTTAACGTATTAATACTATTTTAGAATAATTGTTAGTATTAAGTACTACTCATGCAGGCCTACATGCTGCTTAAATACTAAGTACCAATGTGTTTGATGATGCGCAGAACGTAAGTTAAGTTGAAGAAGATGGCAGCTAGCTTATGAGTAAACTGGCTGCCATCTTGTTATGCGATGTGTCTAGATGAGCTTTATGCGGGAATCATTTTTTCAGTGCGAAATGATAGCAACTTAGAAATAACGATTGTAATGAATACTGGTACTAACCAGCTCATGTGTGCTGAGTAAAATGGTAACCATTTAGTGAGCGGCTCAATAACAGTAAGTGGCAATTTGTCTAAAATACTTAGGGCATCAATTGTACCAAAAAGGGTTGCTATCAGCACAATCACAGTGTGAGTCGTTGATGGTTTATTGGTGAGCGGCAAAGAAACCGTTGCTAATATTAAAGCGATAGCAATAGGACATAAGATCAAAATAGCAGGCAAACTTACCTCGATAATTGTTTCTAAGCCGAAGTTAGAAACAATTGCAGTTAATCCTAAAATAAGCGTCGCACTGATTTTAAAAGGTGTACAGTAAGTGTTTTTATAATACTGGGCATTTGCATTGGTTAAACCAATCGTGGTTGTTAAACATGCCATTAACGTAATGGCGGCAAGTAATACTTGTCCTGCTTGTCCAAATTCACCTGCTGCGTAACGGGTTAATATTTCACCGCCGTTTAATGCATTGGGTGCAATATTTGAAGATGTAGCCCCTAAATAGCCCATAGCAAGGTAACAACTAGACATCAGTATTGCATAGATCCCCGCAATCCATCTGCTGTATTTTGCAATGGCCTTAGTCGATGTAACCCCTTTACTTTTAATGGCTTGAATGATCACCCAGCCAAATGCAACCGCAGCGATAGCATCTAATGTCATGTAACCTTGAATTAGTCCATTAACGGTTGGGGCTTGTTTATATATATCTGTTGCAGGGCTTGTTGAGCCAAGGGGGTTAATAATGGCAGCAATAATGAGTAATGCCAGCATGCTAATGAGTGCTGGTGTCATCACTTTTCCAATGTAATCGACTAAACGGCCCGGTTTTAATGCTAATAGCAATGTAAGTGCGCAGAAGCTAATAGAGAAAATAAAGAGATAGTTATCATTTACAAAAGGTTTTATCCCCATCTCATAGGCGACAGTAACAGCTCTAGGCAATACGAAAGCAGGCCCTAACGTTGTCAGAACTAAAATCCAAAATGAACGATCCATCCACTTGGGTAAGCTAGAAGTAAGTTTATCTGCTGATGATAAACGGCCAAGTACAATAATTGTAAGAGCTGGTAATCCAACAGCGGTTAACAGGAAGCCTGCTATGGCAAGTAACCAATATTCACCGGCTTGTTGTGCCATTAGTGGCGGGAAAATGAGATTTCCAGCACCAAGAAAAAGTGCAAAGGTCATAAACCCGATGGCGATAAGATCTTTTTTATTCAATTGACTAAACCTTTATGGTTGTTGTCAGCTGAGCTAGAGGATATGGAAAAGAGGTAATCGGTATCCGCCAGCTAAGCTGACGAAATACATTATCTGTCAGCGTAAGTGTGTGACTACGACGACAGAGACGACAGAAAGAATGGAATGAGATACTGAAGGTAAGTATCTTTCCATGTTGCGCGTACAAATTGTATGTTTAAGAGAATACGGCATTATTCATTTCTGTGTGAAAGTTGATAGACTTTAAACTAATGGGATATTCCGCCATTGTAAAGTCTTAATTTGGGGTTTTTAATTATGAATGGGCACTTCATGTGGTTTTTTATATGGATACAATGAATCAGACAGTCAATATTTCTGCCTGATTATCTCTCTATAGATAAGTCACAGAGCATTGACTTACCTTGAAGGGGAGTATCAAACTTAGGCTGCTTGTTTGTGAAGCAGTGCTTGTAATTCACCTAAAGAACTAACTTGATAATGAGGTGTAATGTTCTCTGGTGTTTCGTGCCCATCAACATTTAGCCAACACGTATCAAAGCCTGCATTTAACCCCCCTAAAATATCAGAATGCGGGTTATCACCCACCATAAGCACATGCTGTTTATCAGGTTGCCCCATATGCTCTAACGCATGTTCAAAAATCCCAACATGTGGCTTAGCAATACCGACTTGCTCAGAGATAATAAGTGGCGAGAAGTACTCTTTGAACCCAGTGCGTTCAAGGCGTATTTCTTGTAGTTCAGTAAAGCCATTAGTGATTATGCCCATACCCACTTTACCGTGTAGTGATGCAAGTAGTTCTTTAGCACCAGGTAGTGGGGCACAAATATCTGCCATAGCCATTAAAAAAGCACTGTTTAATGTTTGAGTCGTCACCTCTAGTTTTTTAGCCCAGCCTTCAAAGCGGATATTCTGAAGTTGTTCTGCCGAAATTATTCCATCTTGATAGTCAACCCAAAGCGGTTTGTTTGTTGTTTGGTAAACGCCGTAATCATGTGAAGTGAAATCGACACTAAAGCGTGAAAACATCAGTTGCAAGCCTTTGAAGGCATCAAAGTGGAATAATGTTTCATCCGCATCGAACAGGATCCATTTGTACTTCATTTATCTCTCCATTAGGCAATTTTTACATATATACCCAAGTTACCTTAAGTGCTCGCGAGTTTACCATGAGTTCTGCATCTAGAGGTTATTTAAGGAATATGGATATTAACAATCTACTTATTATGAGTCAGTGGTAATTTCTTGCTGTTAAATGTTGTTTTTTTGTTAAAGTAACTATACTTCAGTGTAGGAAATGAAAGACAAGAAAAAATACACACAAATGTGGATAAACCCATTTAGCATCATGGAGTATAATAAATGGTTGAAGACATAAAATTTTATGAGCCAGAAGATAATCACGGTTTTTTATCCAACTTTGCTTTAAGTCCTATAACACTGAGTGATGTGGTATGGCCGAGTAGTGAACATTATTATCAAGCTCAAAAATTTACAGATCTAAGTATTCAAAATAAAATATTAAATGCAAAAACACCGGATGAGGCTTTTAAAATTAGTCGTGATTTTGCTGAACAAGAAAAAGATGATTGGATGGAAGTTCGTGGTGCTGTAATGCGATTTATTGTATTCGAAAAATTTCGTCAGAATACATATTTTACGCACTTATTAGTCAGTACTGGTGATCATGTTCTTAAAGAGCACTCGCATAAAGATGATTACTGGGGAGACGGTGGCGACGGAAGTGGCAGAAATGAGTTAGGTAAAATTCTCATGGATGTTCGAGAGTATTTTGCTAAAAAAGAACCTTTTAACCTTGTTCATTTTGTTGATAGTGCAAAGCTGCCTACTCAGTGGGGCACATTTCAAATGTATGGGTTCATTGAGGTGAAGACGGGGAAAGAACATCTTGCCCTTGTTTATGGTCAACCAACCTCAGGTGAGCCTACTCTTATCCGCTTACATTCTGAATGTCTAACAGGCGATGCATTATTTAGTCAACGTTGTGATTGTGGTTTTCAACTAGCTCGCGCAATGGAGAATATCGTTAAGAAAGGATCTGGGGTCCTATTATATTTGAAGCAAGAAGGGCGAGGCATCGGTTTAATTAATAAGATTCGCGCTTATCACCTGCAAGACGAAGGAGCAGATACAGTAGAAGCTAACGAAAGGTTAGGCTTTGCAGCTGATATGCGTGATTATGCCTTCTGTCGAGGAATGCTAAGTTTTCTTAATATTGAATCAGTTAGTTTAATGACAAATAATCCACGTAAGATTAATGCACTGACTGATAACGGTATTAATGTTGTTGAACGTGTCACCTTGCAAGAAGGTAATAACCCTTTTAATGAAGGTTATCTTAAAACAAAATCAGCCAAACTAGGCCATATGTTTGATGCGGAATTTATTAAGTAACTAAGATCTTTTTTAGTTAACAAGACAGAATATATGCATACATAGTATGTCGTTGCTTTACCTTACGACCTGATTAGCACGGCTAGATGGAAAAGCCCGAAACAGTACATTATTTTAGAAAGTAGTATGAGAAAGAAGAGCCTTTTGTCGATACAAAGGCTCTTCTTTTTTTTTGTCGTTTTTAGTTGTGTTTTAACTCGTGCTGAACTGAGCAGATAATTAATGGGTTTGGTATAAGTAAAAATACAAGTTGATTATTACTTCGCAATTAAAGAAATAGTGTTTTTTTAATCATTTCAGGGGGAGTGATTAATTAATTTGTTCGTTATTCTTCAAGTATCGACATTGCATTCAGCGTTAATTCAGCTATAAAACATTGTTTTTTATATTAAGGTTTGGTTCAGTTTTAAGGTGTAGAGTAGTTGTTATTGAAACGGAGCACAGCAATTTACATATTGCTTTAACTTACAATAATAATACTTAGGAGTTTCCCATGAATAAATTTACAGTACTTTCAACTCTAATTTTGGCTTCTTCAGTGGCTCTTCCAGCGTTCGCTGCAGATACTGATTGGTTTGTTGGTGGCGGTGTTGGTTACCAGCAAGACACCATTAAAGGTGACAATGCACAGAATGGTGAAGATGCAACTTACCAATTACGTGGCGGTGCAATCATTAATGACCATCACCGTGTAATGGGTACTTACAGCTACATGGATAAATCATCTCAAAATCTGTTTCTTGCTTCTTATGATTACTTGATTCCTGTGGCCCAAAAAGTGAATCTATTTGCAGGTGTATCTGCAGGTTTAGCTGATAACAAGATCAGTAATGAAAGTTCTACAGATTTTGTATGGGGTGGCCAAGTAGGCGCGATGTACGAAATTAATGATAGCTGGTCTACTGATTTGACTTACCGTTACCTTGATCAAGACTACAGCGAGCAAGCAACAAAGCTTGATTACTCTCAGCAGGTTGTATGGTCTGTTGACTACAAATTCTAAACCAACGACTAATTGTGTCTGATTAACTAAAAATTTGAAGTTGTTAAGAAGGGAAAATGGGCTTTTCCCTTCTTACTTTTTTCTTAGAGTAATAATCTTTCGCCCACATTGCTTTCTACACCTCTGCAAAACCTCTCACCTATAGAAAATCACCATCTACCACTATATTCGCTTATATTTTACCCAAACAAATCAAGATCACAAAAAAAAGCGGTAATTGGGTTGTTAATGTGATCTATATCTCTATATACTCCGCATCCGGTCAGAACCATTGAGTTCCAGCCACCTTAGTTACAAGCTGTCACCACGGAAATGTGAACGACCCACGGAGTTGGACCGGCATGATTTTAGCTTGTTATCAAGGTGACTTGTATGTTGTTTTTATTGACGGATAATCTTTTATTTTCTAAGCTCTTCAGCTTAGTTCCTACCTATTTTGCTTTCTTCCTGAAGGCTAATGATCCCCAATGGCAACATTCAGTAACACCTTCATTTTTCGACATCTATTTTAAAAAAAGCAGCAGGACGAAATAATGCAGTTGTTAATTAGTTTAGCCGGTATTTTGGTACTGGTTTTGTGCGCATGCGCAATTTCTGAAAATCGTAAAGCAATCAACTGGCGTACAGTCGGTGGGGCATTGTTTTTACAAGCAAGCTTCGCTGCATTGGTTTTGTATATACCCGTGGGGCAGATGATGTTGGGGGCAATGAGTAGTGGCGTTGCGAGTATATTGGGTTTTGCTGATGAAGGGATAAAGTTTTTATTTGGTGATTTAGCAACAACAGGTTTTATCTTCGCAGTTCGTGTTCTTCCCCTCGTTATCTTCATTAGTTCTCTTATTTCTCTTCTTTATTATCTTGGTGTGATGCAGTGGGTCATTAAAGTGATCGGTGGTGGCATCCAGAAATTCCTAGGTACAAGTCGTGCTGAATCATTAGTGGCTACAGGTAATATTTTTCTTTCTCAAGGTGAATCCCCACTTCTTGTTAGACCTTTCCTTCCTAAGATGACGCGTTCTGAACTATTTGCCGTAATGACAGGTGGTATGGCATCAGTTGCGGGTAGTGTATTAGGTGGCTATGCGGGTTTAGGTGTTGAATTAAAGTACCTAATTGCTGCAAGTTTCATGGCAGCTCCTGGTAGTTTGTTAATGGCTAAAATTTTAGTACCAGAACAAAGCACGCCTGTTGAGCAAACAGATATCGAAATGGCGACCAGTGAACACAGCAATGCTATTGATGCATTAGCAGCTGGTGCGATGAACGGTATGAAAGTGGCTGTCGCTATTGGTACTATGCTTATTGCTTTTGTCAGTGTTATTGCAATGGCAAACGCAGGACTGGGCATGGTAGGTGAGTGGTTCGGCTTCGCTGGCTTAACAATGCAAGGTATTTTGGGCTACATTTTCTCACCATTAGCATTCATCATTGGTGTACCGGCAAATGAGATGCTGCAAGCGGGTTCATTCATCGGTCAGAAGATGATTCTAAATGAGTTTGTTGCTTTCCTTGATTTCGTCAGCATTAAAGAAACTTTGTCATCTCAGAGCCAGGTTATCATTACTTTTGCACTGTGTGGTTTTGCAAATATTGGCTCTATTGCAATTCAGATTGGTTCAATCGGTATCATGGCGCCAGAGCGTCGTGGAGATGTGGCTAAGTTAGGCTTTAAAGCGGTACTTGCTGCTACACTCGCGAACTTAATGAGTGCAGCTTTAGCGGGCATTTTTATCTCGCTATAAGAATGATGCTTGATTCGCGATAAGTGATAGAAGCATAAAAATGCCACGCAGTACTTTCGGTGTGGCTTTTTTTATGATAAAAATTGAACGGTGTTTTAAATTTGAATTGAGATAGTATGTACTCAAGAGATATTGCAACGTTTATTATGATGGTATTTTTCAGTGTAGTGACAAGCAGGGCTACTGCAGAGGAAGTGTCGGCAGATGTTCTGTTTTTGCATACATTGAATGAACCAATGCAACTTTTACCTGAATCTGCAGTGTTCTCTACAGAGACGATATCGATCGATGGTAGGGCTGGTGGTTTTGACTTCAATAATTCGCAGACCACAGGTTCATTACAGAGCATGCCATCTATATATACGCGTAATACTGAAAACAACTTTTATGACAGTGTTGAGTGTGAGGGAGAGGGGTGTGCTATACCTGTCGCATTGATGGCACTTGATTTTATGTTAACCAATAACCAATAACCAATAACCAATAGCCAGCAGCAAAAAAATCAAGCTAAAAAAGGCATGATATTAACCATGCCTTCAGGTTGAATATAGCGTGTGTCGCAGTTATTAACTGAAATCGGGCTTATCGAATTGTTTAATCAAGACTGAAGTATCTGAACGGTTGTGCCCGCGCTGCTGTAAATCAGCATATTTTTCATCAACTTGCTTAGCTAAGGGTAGCTCTACACCTAGCTTGTCTGCTGCATCAAAACAAATACCTAAATCTTTGCGCATCCAATCGATAGCAAAACCAAAATCAAATTTATCTTCAGCCATTGTTGCTGCTCGGTTTTCTAACTGCCAAGAGCCAGCAGCACCGTGCTTTAACACATCCGTCATTTTTTCAATGTCTAAGCCCGATGATTTAGCCAAAGTAATGGCTTCAGATAAGCCTTGTAAAATACCGGCAATACAGATTTGATTGGCCATTTTTGTTACCTGACCATAGCCCACATCACCCATTAATGTTGTGGCTTTAGCAAAGCAATCAATAATCGGTTTTGCTTTCTCAAACACTGCTGGATCACCACCTACCATAACAGTTAGGCAACCATTTATAGCACCAGCTTCGCCACCAGAAACGGGGGCATCTAAGAACTCGGCGTGCACGGCATGTGCAGCTGCTGCGATTTCACGTGCCACTTCAGCAGAAGCTGTGGTGTTATCGACCAAAATAGCGCCCGATTTTACCGTAGAAAGAATGCCATTTTCACCAGTGTAAACATGGCGAACGTCATCATCATTACCGACACAAGTAAAAATAATGTCGGCATTTTTTGCCGCTTCAGCGGGTGTTAAAGCTAGTTGGCCTTTGTAGCTATTAACCCATTTTTCGGCTGTGGCTGTTGTGCGGTTAAAAACGGTAACGTTGTGGCCTGCATTGGCTAAGTGACCCGCCATCGGGAAGCCCATAGTGCCAAGTCCGATGAATGCGATATTGTGTGTTGTCATTGTTATTGTCACCTCGTTACATGTAACTAATACATAAAATATCGATTCTATGTAATTTGAAAAAGTTACGTTTTTAAAATGTTCCAGTATTTCTGCTATCAATACTGGGTAGAAGAAGCCATCAAATCATGGCTAATTTATTGTCTGACTAAACTTTATCATATCCATCATGCATATAGGAAGATTGTGGTAGAACGGCCAAAATCACAGGTAATCAGCCTATTAACCACTTGGGTATACAGGTGATTTAACAAAACATGATTTAACCTGACATCCATCCCCCCCCTAAAGTGTTATTATTTAAGAGACTTACTAAGGAGGGTACTATTATGATAAACACAAAACTGGCTACTATTGCAGTTATCGGTGTTAGCCTGATATCTGGTGCAAGTATGGCTGGGATGAGTGAAAGGATGCAATGGGATATGCCTGAGTTCAACCAGATAGATCTCAATAATGATGAAACCATTAGCCCTGTAGAGTTCGAACAATTCCGTCAACAAAGGATTAGCGAACATAAAGCTGAAGGGCGTCAGATGAAAAATATGAATCAAACTAACATGTTCGATGTTATCGACCTAAATCAAGATGGTTTGGTCGATGCTGAAGAATTTAGCCAGCATCAGGCCAATAGGCGTATGACTTGGTGATAAGCATAATTGAACATAACACTCGTTCTATGCACTAGAAATGAAAGCCTACCATTAATAGGCTTTCTGCTCTGTATTATTTGTAACGGAATGCTGCAATATAACGGGCAATTATGATTGATTCAACGCAGTTAAAATGAGGTTATTTTAATTATCACTTGTATCAGTTGTAATTGAACATTATTATGCGCTTGTCTCAGTTTTTAATGACTAACCTTGTCTTGATTTGTAAAATATGTTCATAAAATTATTTCGTGTATTAATGATGGTGATATGTCTAGGAGCTTCTTTTGTCGCTCACGCTGACGCTCGTCTATCAAATAATGAAATAAATGCAGTGACGGTTTTAAGTCAAAATGACAGTCGCACCTCAAGTCAGCAAATCATCAGTAATGGTTTATCAGCTGTAAACACTTTCCATCTTGTGACTGAAAAGGTTGATGAATCACCAAATATTGAGCCTTTGTTCGCTAATGCACATGGCGTGACAGGAAATGATATTGCACTAAAAACGCATGACACGTTATTGGTTTGGAACTTCTCTCAACCGATTGAAAAAACACAGCGTGAACATTCGTCAGAAGGTCGTACCTATCATCTTGGTTTAGCTAATTCTTCACGTCAGGCGAATGTTATTCGTCATGATCCCGAAGAAGTTCAGCCGTATTACCAATTAGCAATAGAACTTCCCGTTCCACCAGCACCTAGCTTGGTCATTGGCTACACAATACAATTTAGTGATGCATTAAACTGGATGTTAAACACCAATCCTCCCTCTTCTCGTATATCCGGTTGGAAAGAGAGTAATCTCACCCATACGCGATATCAGCAACAACTTTCTCATGCCTAATTTGTGATTGCTTATTAAGAGCATGATCCAATTGCAATTCAATATCGGTCGAAAAACAACTTAATCTTCATCGATGTTGTACGTAATGACGCATGAATGTAAACAAACAGAATGCTCCCTTATGGGATGAATATTTCTGAGCAAGCCAATACTTAGCGATCACGCTATTGGTTTTATATTCTTATTCATGATGTCACGATTTAAACCTCAAATCACTTGGTGTCGATTGTTGAACAATAATCGTGTCAGAGTGAATTGTATGGCGACTTGAGAATGAAAAAACAAATTAAACAAAAACAAATTTTTAATCATTATTCGGCATGGAAGTATATCGTGCTGGTAGTGACGGTACTGGTAATGCTGCTAAGTGCGATTCCAACTTGGTATGGCGAAGATGCAGCTGTTCAGATTAGCGCTAAAAACTCACCAGCACCTTCTGCTTTAGCTATTCAACGTCAGTTAGAAGCGAGTGGTATAACGGTAAAACGCATTGATCAGCAAGCAGATAAAACAGTTATCGTGTTAGAAAATGACAACCAACAGACACAAGCTAAAACAGTGTTATCAAATGTTGTAAAAGACAAATCAACGTTAACATTAGCGCTTGAACCTGCTGCGCCACTGTGGCTACAAAATATGGGCTTCGAACCAATTAAGCTTGGTCTTGATCTTCGTGGTGGTGTGCAATTTTTGCTTGATGTTGATATAGACCAAGTCTATAAGGCGCAGGGTGCAAGTTTAGCAGATGAACTTCGTCAGTTATTTCGTAAAGACGGTATTCGAGGCGCACGTGTTGAGCAGTCTGATGCTGATCATCTAATAGTGAAAGTGAATAATTCTGCTGCAAATAGTGCTGTTCGCAAATTTGTTAAAACACAGTATCCACAATGGCAAGCAACCAATGGCGACGGTAACAGCGTCCTGTTAGCTATGAAAGATGCAGAAAAAACAGAATTACGTAACCTAACAGTTCAACAGAACTTACAAACAATGCGTAGCCGTATTGAAGAGTTAGGTATTACTGAAGCATTGGTTCAGCGTCAAGGTGAAAACCGTATTCGTATTGAGCTACCTGGTGTGCAAGATCCTGCTGCGGCGAAGAATGTTATTGGTGCAACTGCGAGTTTGGCTTTTTATGCCGTGAAAGAGCAGGGCACTGGCAGTACGATGGAGCTGAAGGACAAACAAGGCCAGCCTGTGCGAGTAGGCCGTAATCCTATTTTAGGTGGTGACCATATTGTTGATGCCCGTGCTAGTTTTGGCGAAATGGGTATGGCTGAAGTGAATATTACCCTCGATTCATCGGGTGGTAAGATTATGTCTGATTTCTCTCGTGATAACGTTGGTAAGCCAATGGCTACCTCATACAGTGAGTACGGACGTGATAGCGAAGGTAAAACAACTCAAACCAATGAAATCATCAGTGTTGCAACCATTCAATCTCAGCTTGGTATGCGTTTTCGTATAACAGGTACTGGTTCGATGGACGAAGCACAACAGCTGGCGTTGTTACTGCGTGCGGGTTCATTAACGGCTCCTGTAACCATTGTTGAAGAGCGTACTATTGGTCCTACATTAGGGGCAGAAAATATTGAAAATGGCTTTGCTGCGCTAGGCTTAGGCTTGGGCGTTACATTGTTATTTATGGCAGTGTGGTATCGCCGTTTAGGTTGGGTTGCGAATGTAGCTTTGATTGCCAATATGATCATGTTATTTGGTTTATTAGCGTTAATTCCTGGTGCTGTTTTAACCCTGCCGGGTATTGCTGGGTTAGTACTTACTGTCGGTATGGCTGTTGATACAAACGTACTTATATTTGAACGAATTAAAGATAAGCTAAAAGAAGGGCGCAGTATGGCTCAAGCGATTGATCGCGGCTTTAGCAGTGCTATCGGTACAATCTTTGATGCTAACTTCACCACAATGATCACCGCAGTTGTGTTATACGCCATTGGTAATGGTCCTATTCAGGGCTTTGCATTAACACTAGGTTTAGGTCTTTTAACCAGTATGTTTACTGGTATTTTTGCTTCTCGCGCCATCATTAATTTGGTGTGGGGTCGTGATTCTCGTCGTAATATAAGAGTGTAGTGCCATGATTATTAATATGAAAAATGCAACAAAGTGGCGTTACTTTACGAGTGCCGTGTCTATTACATTGATGCTTGTCTCTATTCTTTTAGTGGCGACGAAAGGGTTAAATTGGGGTTTAGACTTCACTGGTGGTGTTGTAAGTGAAGTGCAATTAAGCAGTAAGATTACCAGTAGCGAAATTGAACCATTATTGAAAGCAGGTCTTCATCAAGATGTAGCTGTTATCGCATCGGGTGAGCCGGGGCGTTGGGTATTACGCTATGCAATACCAGAAGCAGGCCAAGAATTGCCATCAATAACTGACATGTTGGCACCTATTTCAACCGATATTACGGTTCTTAACACCAGTATTGTTGGGCCTCAGGTAGGACAAGAGCTGGCAGACCAAGGTGGATTAGCATTACTCGTGTGTATGCTGTGTATTCTTGGTTATTTAAGTTACCGCTTTGAATGGCGCCTCGCATCAGGGTCTTTGTTTGCGTTGCTACATGATGTGGTCTTTGTGTTGGGTTTCTTCGCATTAACTCAAATGGAATTCAACTTAACGGTACTAGCTGCAGTGTTGGCGATTTTAGGTTATTCATTGAATGACTCGATTATTATCGCCGACCGTATTCGTGAATTATTGATTGCGAAACCGAAATGGTCGATTCAAAAAATTAATAATGAAGCGATTGCTGCAACATTCTCACGCACCATGGTGACTTCAGGTACAACGTTAATGACTGTGGGCGCACTATGGTTACTGGGTGGTGGCCCGCTAGAAGGATTCGCGATTGCTATGTTTATCGGTATTATTACAGGTACATGGTCATCCATTTCTGTGGGTACAACGTTACCTGAATTGTTTGGTTTGAAACCAGAGCATTATTTGCCAAAAGTGGTTTCAGAAGAGCCTTAGTCGAGCGAGCAAGTTTGATTAGTATATAAGACCTTAAAATAATTAAAGAGTCTTTACGTGAATGCCAGTTAGCAAACCTGATTGGCATTTTTTATACTATTCGTCTTCAGGCTTTTCCCCTTTCTGTCTTTTTTGTTCAGGATTGATTCATTTAAGATGTTATAGACTGCATTCTATTGAAGAGAAATAAAGAAAAGGGCTAAGTCATGAAAAATTTTATAGCTAGCGTTGTTGCTCTTGTGATCGGATTTTTTACCATTACCTTCGCTGCGGTAATGGGGCTATTTATTGGTATCGCAGCACTGATTGCTAAACCGTTTATTAAAAAGCGAATGACAGCTGCTTATGAAGAAGCTTTAAAGCAGCAAGGGTATCAAACCCAGCAGCAATCAGGATCGACTATTGATGGTGAATTTGAAGATGTAACAAAAAGACCAGCAATGCAGTAATCCCGAAGGTCTATAGAGAATGTTGAATCCGAGTGTATTTATATACTCGGATTTTTTGTATCTTCAAATTATACCCAAGTTACCTCAAGGTGTTCGCTGGTAACGCAGATATAGCACTAAGTCGTATTCTGTAAGATAATCTGAAAATAATTCTATCAATAGTACTGCAGTATGAATATTACCGACAACGAACGTGATGCCGTCTACAAGACAATATTTTCGAGAAGGGATGTTCGAAGTGAATTTAAGCCCGATCCAATACCGCAAGATGTTCTTGAACGGATTTTAACTGCTGCCCATCATGCGCCGAGTGTGGGGTTTATGCAGCCATGGGACTTTATCTTAGTTCAAAGTGACGGTACTAAATCTGCTATAAAAAAAGGATTTGAAAAGGCACATGCTGAATCAGCAGAGATGTTTGATGAGAATAAAAAACAACAATATAAACGTTTAAAATTAGAAGGTATCACTGAATCACCACTTGGAATTTGCGTGACCTGTGACCGTAGTCGAAATGGACCAGTTGTACTTGGTCGAACAATTAAACCAGAAATGGATTTATACAGTGTAGTTTGCGCGATACAAAACTTGTGGTTGGCGGCTAGAGCTGAAAATTTAGGTGTCGGCTGGGTTAGCATTGTGCATGATTCTGTATTTCGAGATACGTTGGGTATTCCTGACAATATCGATATTGTCGCTTATCTGTGTGTCGGTTATGTTTCACATTTTAATGAAAAGCCTGAGTTAGAGAAAATTGGGTGGCTGCCAAGACAAAATTTAGAATCTGTTATTCATTATGATAAGTGGTCATCAAAATAGAAAACAAAAACGCAGTGTAGACCACTGCGTTTTATATCTCTCATAGGGGGAAGAGAGAGATTTATCGAATAACACGTCCAGAGTTAGGCGCGATTTTACCTGTACCACCTTGGTGATGCTCTGTTGTTACGCCCATTTCAGTCATTAACAGCTCTTTCATTGCTGCTGACTCACGTGGATTAGTTGGCTTCCAGCTAGAAATTATTTTCGCTTTGTTGTCTTTCATTGAATATCTCCTTTTCAATACTCGCGACAGTGCGTATTAAATGATTTTTTTACAAAATTTTTATATGCGATCATTCTCATACAAAACTAAGTGCATTACCAGAGAAAATTCGTATAAAGTATTTGAATGCTTATTGTAATACCTAGCACAATTTTGCATAACAACTCAAAATGAAAAGACCACAGTGCATGGCTATAAAGCATGTCGTATTAAATATAGTTTAGATTATCAATAAAAAAGCCGACTTCAGATAGAAGTCGGCTTTTCATTCAAAACATAGCGTTGATTATTTAGCTAAAGAACGGCTCTTTAATTCAAAAATCAGTTTTTCAGCACTGCATTCAAATTTGATGCGTGCTGTTAATTCTGTGCTTTCTTCTGTTAGCTCTGATGCTTGATACTCGAAGTTAGCATTCACTTCCTTGGCTAGTGCAAGGTAGTTGTTGAATTCATTTTCTAAAGCAACTTTGCTCTGAGCGAAGATTGATACTTCAGCTACATCGTCACCTTCTTTGATAATAAAGCCCATTTCTGCAGAAACGCCGCAAGCGTCGCAGGCTTGGAATTCTTGTTCTTCGTTTGTCATGACTTTAATCCCTATTGGTTTTATGGGCTTATTCTAAAACGTCGTGACCTAGATCGCTATTCATAAATTGTGAAAAGTAAGTTTTACTGTTTTTAATCATAGGATGCCTATTCCTGAGGATTACGTGCTAGTTCATTAAATACATGTTTATTCATTCATAAAAAAGTACCTAAAGCATCGCCTTAGGTACTTACAAGTGCTTTTCTAATCGTTTGAAGTAGCAAGTTTGCTACTTTGAGATCGCATATTAAACAACACTATGGCGGCAATAATGGCAACACCGACTAGACGTATCCAGCTATCTGCAAAAATAATTCCGCCGGCTAACATGAATAAAATGCTCCGTTCTATCAATGATAGTGGATTAATGAGGCGTCCTTCAATACTTCCTGCAAAGGCTAGAATTAGCCCGATAGTGGTTATAATGGCAAAGACAAATCCAGACATGTTATCACCACTGTAAATGAGCCCTGAAAAAGCCATCATGGCTGGAATGAGGAAGAAACCTTGCGCGAGCTTAAAGGCTTGAATCGCTGATTTCATAGGGGAAGCATTGGCAATACCTGCCCCCGCAAATGCTGCGAGAGCGATAGGGGGAGTAACATTTGATGTTTGTGACAACCAAAAAACAATCATATGAGCGGTAAGTAAACCCAAACCAAGATCAGTTAAGGCTGGTACGGCCATTATGGATAAAACGATGTACGCGGCTGTTACAGGTAACCCCATACCAAGAATAACGGCAGCGATGGCTATCAAGCCTAAAACAGACCATAAATGACCGCCAGAAAGAGCAATCAAAAATTGGGTGAACTGCAAACCAATACCCGTTTGGCCAACCACACCAACCACAATACCAGCCGTTGCACATGCAACCGAAATAGGTAGTGCTAAAAGAGCGCCTTCTTTCATACCCTGTAAGAAAACCCGAAAAGTTAGTCGACTGTGTTTTCGGCACATCGCTGCGGTAAGAATAGCTGCACACCCTGCGACACCAACTAAAACAGGGGAGTAGCTCATTAACAGTAACGTCGTTATAAAAAGTAACGGGACTAAAAAGTGCCAACCTTGTTTAAGTACCACACTTAATTTTTCAACGGTATCCATGCCTTGCAAACCGAGTTTACACGCCATTAAATGCACATAAAGCAGTGTACAGCCAAAATACAAAATGGCAGGTGCAATCGAAACGAGTAAGATCTCACTGTATGGAATACCTGTAAATTGTGCCATAACAAAAGCACCAGCTCCCATAACTGGTGGCATAATTTGGCCACCAGTAGACGCTGCCGCCTCAATACCTGCCGCTTGCTCAGGTTTATACCCAAGCTTCTTCATCATAGGAATCGTTAGTGCACCTGTGGTGACGGTGTTTGCAATGGCTGAACCAGATATTGACCCCAATGCAGCAGATGCAATGACACTTGCTTTTGCAGGGCCCCCGCGATACTTTCCTGCCACCGAAAATGCACCATCAATGAAGAACTGACCCGCACCACTGACTTGTAAAAATGCACCAAATAACACAAAAATGAAAACAACCCCGGCCGCAATAGCCAGAGGAGCACCGAAAACGCCATTGGTCGAAAAAATATGAAAACGAACAATTTCTTCTACCGAGAACCCTTTACTTGCGACCACGTCAGGTAACACGTCGCCAAATAGAGCATACCCAAGAAAAAATACCGCGATAGCGACCATCACAAGCCCAACGGTTCGACGGGTTGCCTCCAGTAGCAAAGCGATAATAATCACCCCTGCTAGTTGATCTGCATTGCTTAGCCCATCAAGCAAAAAGCTAATATCATCGTAATCAAATTGGATAACTCGAAGTGCAGCCCAAATAGTGAGGCCTGCAAAAGTAATATCAATTAAACGAGCGGGTAAATAGAGGTGAGGGTGTTTGTTTATATGAACTAAAGGCTTTACAAGAAAGACTAAAATAAGTACCCAACTAAGATGAATCGGTCGGAAAATAGGGGCAGAAAGCTCTGCTGTAATACCTTGCCATACTTGAAATGCAGATAGAATAATCGCTGCGATTGTTGCAACGAACATGATTTTGTCTGCCAATACTTGGCGGAATGAAGAGGTTGTCGTCATCGCTTACTCCGTGCAATTAAACGAGTGAACCGAAAATGCAGGACGAATAGAGCACCTGTGTGATTAACAAGTGCTCTTATTTTATCGAACTCATGACCTGAATTCAGCTAGCCTGAGCTAACATAATTAAAAGGATTTACTTGGTTTGTTCGTTTAGATATTTTTGAGCACCAGGGTGAAGAGGAATTCCCTTTAGTTGCCCCATATTTTCAATTGTCGTGAATTTAGTCACACCAATCACTTGTCGAATTTTATCGATATTATCGAAAGCGGCCTTTGTCATATCGTAAGCTAGCTCTTCGTCCATCTTGTTGTTTGCAACAAGTACGTTCCATACCGCTGGTGCTTTAAAGTCAGGCACGTTTTTATACGTATCAGCCGGTACATCAAGGCCTTGGTATGAAGGATTTGCTTCAACGATCTTCGCAAGTTCAGCATCAGTGAATGACAGAATACGGATATTACGGGTTAAGGCTAATTCAGTAATCGCGCCCACACCTAGGCTACCAACAATAACACCAGCATCAATCTGACCATTCGCTAATGCATTGGTTGTTGCAGTGTAATTCAGGGCTTGGCCATTCACATCACTTTCTTCAATGCCTAATGTTTTTAAAATATTAATGGCACTCACTCGTGTACCTGACCCCGGTGCGCCCAGTGATACACGTTTACCTTTTAGCTGCTCAATTGACGTGATGTCTGAGTCGGCAGGTACCAAGAATTGAACCACATTAGGATAAAGGGCAAAGAGTACCGATACATCCATTTTTCGTGGGAAAGGTTTTGTTCCTTCATAGGCTTGTAAAACTACATTACCCATAGCAATACCCGCTAACTGCTTATTGCTTGATACTTTAATAACATTTTCTACCGATGCCGCTGTTACTTCAGCACGCATGTTGAAGTCATCGATACTGTCACTCCACACCTTTGCAAGAATGCCGCCTAACGGGTAATAAGTACCGCTTTGGCTTCCAGTGCCAATTGTGTAATTTTCAGCAGCAGCAGGTAGCGACACTGCCAATGTTAATGCAAGAAGCCCTGTTTTGAGAGATTGATACATTGTGCGTAAACTCCTTTTTAAATTGAAATGTATTTATCTAGTTAGACAGCTAACCCAATAACGCATAATTGCTATATAGCGAATATGAGTATGTAGGTGCTGAGTTTTTTACACTCTGAATGTTATGGGCTTGTTATTGTAAATGGTCAATATTGAAGCGGCAGAAATGAGACATCACCGAAGTAGATTATTGAATAGGCGTACTTCTTCCAGTTCAGCATATTGGAAATACGTAAAAATCTCAGTAATTCAATCTAGTGAAGAAATGGAAGGGATGAAATAGAAAAACAGGAAGCCAATGCGTGGGCTTCCTGTTCGTGCTGGCGTTAAAGTTAGGTTAATAGTTTGATGTTATTGTTGTGGTCTTCCCGACACTAACGACTATTTGGACCACTTACATCATAGCTATAATTTATATTGACCATTGCACGGTATTTAACTTGTCCTTTTGCTGTTGAAATTTCGTCAACCTCCACATGTGAACTTTCAACTTTTATCGAATTAGTTTCTAGCCCATATTCATATATTCCTAACGTTCTTTTTAATTTATTAGGTGATTCTTTCTGAATGTTTGAGGCAAAATTATGACCTAAATTGTACGCCCCTTCTTTTGAATCACTGATCCCTGCAGTTAGGTTTCGGTTTTCTTCTTTTGAGTCCCAAGAGAAGGCAAAAGTACTTGAACTGAATATAAGTGCTATGAATAGCAAAGCTAACTTTTTCATCGTTCATTCCTCAAATTAGATAACATAGTTATTGACCATTTCTAGCCATAAAATGATTGGGTACCTAATCTAAAAGACCTGCTTACATTGCATTTATTTCATGAAATACGCTTTTTCTGTTGAACAATTGCCGTGCAAAAGATAAACGTTGAATACCGCAAAGAAAAACGCCAGCATAATCGCTGGCGTTGTCTGTAAAGATGGGTTGGTTGTTACAATGGATGTTTATTCTTGAAGTGAATAAACCTTGCAAACTAGCGCACGAGTCTCGCCAAACGGGTAGGCTTCTAGCTGCCCAAATCCATTCATTTGTCTCGCTTTTACTTTCGTGTTTAATGGTGATGTCATACCATTTAAAAAGCGAGTAATTGCGGCGGCTGATGGCGTAGTTGTACATGCAGCTAAAAATGGGTCACACCAAGCTTTAAGTACATTGTCAGATGTTTCTGGTAGCGGAAGTGCTGGTGGAAGAACAGCAATATTACCGCGGCATACCGAGCAATGTCCGCATTGCTTGGGTGCATTATTATCGGCGAAGTAACTCGCAAGGTCATGACTTAAACAGTGCGTATTTTCAAAGAAATTGATCATCTTATTAATACGTTTGATTTCACTGCTTTCTTTTTGACGGAATAAATCAAACAGCTTCTTCGCTTCTTCATTCACATCATATTGATTGTTAACAACGCGATAAACATCGGTCATTTGTTTGCTTTCTAATGTAATCCAGCCTTTTTCACTAAAATAGTCGATAGCCGTTATGACTCGTTTACGATCTGCATGGCAGCTATTCCAAAGTGCTTCAAAATCAACCGAGTACCAAGTGCGAGCTTTAGGCGAGCAAGCGAAAATATTTTCAACAAATTGGCGTCGCTCACCTTGGAAATGCGCAAATATCTCGTGAGGTGTTAGATTACATTTGAATTTATAATCAGCAAAATACGTAAACTTTGGTTCGATGATTTTATGAATCTCTAGATAAACGAGTAGTGTTTTAAGGGGTAATAAACGCACATTACTGTCTTTAGAGAGACGAGTCAGCATGACTTCCCATGCGCCAGGCTGGTTTTTAATTTCATCTAATATATAGGCAATGGCATCTAGATCGGGTGTGTCACCATAAACGAAATTCTCTAAAACATTCAGCCCTGCTTTATTGGCTATAACGGTACATTCAGAATTTTCACCGTCGCGTCCTGCACGGCCAATTTCTTGGCTGTAATTTTCTATCGACTTAGGAAGATCAAAGTGGACCACTTTACGAATGTTGGACTTATCTATACCCATGCCGAATGCGATGGTGGCAACAATACAGTTGATATTGCCGTTCATGAACTCATGTTGAATTGCTTGGCGTCGGTCGCTATCCATTCCTGCGTGATAAGCCTGTGCTTGATAGCCCTGTTGATTTAGCGCAACGGCAACGGCTTCTGCGGTTTGTTGAAGCGTGACATAGATAATGGTTGGTTGATCATTGTGATGCCCAAGTACTTTATAAAGCGTTGCTAGCTTATTATCATCTTCGGAAGCCAAAATTGTAAGGTCTAAGTTCGGGCGGTAGAAGCCAGTTACAATGATATCTTGCTCTGCAATGCCGAATTTTGTACTCATATCTTGAATGACATTCGGTGTTGCTGTTGCTGTTAGTAGCAATACTTGAGGAATGTTAAGTAGCTGACGGTAATATGGCAGTTTTAGGTAATCGGGGCGGAAGTTATGTCCCCATTCTGAAATACAGTGTGCTTCATCAACCACTAATAGGGAAACTTGTACTTGAGAAATAAACTGGCGAAAACGTTCGTTTTTCAGGCGCTCTACAGAAATCATTAATACCTTGGTTTCTCCGTTTCTAACGCCTTGCATGACTTGTTGGCTCTCGTCCCATGTTTGGCTTGAGTCAATAGATGCCGCTGGGATCTTTTTGGATCGCAAGAAATCGAGTTGATCTTTCATTAATGCTAAAAGAGGGGAGATCACAAGTGTTAAGTGAGGTAGCTGAACTGCAGGTAATTGATAGCATAAAGATTTACCTGACCCAGTCGGAAAAATAGCAGCAGCAGATTGCCCGTTAAGAACACGAGTAATAACGTCTTCTTGTCCTTTACGTAAACTATCGAAGCCAAAGTAATCTTTAAGTGTTTGATGATACATACAGAGTGCGCGCTCACTTTACAAATGAACGGCAATAATAGCCTAACTGACAATAAGATAGTAAGCGTTGTAAGCCGATAGGTGGAACTTTTAGAGCTAAAGCGAGTTTTCTTGCAAGATAATCAATCGGTAAAAATGCCAATCTGCACCAGAGGTAACTTGGATATACAAGTATTGGCATTTTTCTTTGTACTCAATGTTTGACCGTTTTATGATTAATAACGGTATTACTTATCTTCGAATTGCTGTGCTAAATGATGAAAATCATCCACTTTATCTTTTAGTGTTGAGCCTGTTTTTTCTACGTCGTCAACATCTTGAAGATTCTGTTCAGAAGCATCGGCAATGGAATGGATATGTTGACCAATTTCACTAGACAAGCTTTCTTGTTGGGTAGCAGAAGAAGAAACTTGAGAGATTAGCTGGTTAATCGTCAGCATATTGGTTTCTACTTTTTGCAAACAATCAGCACCTTTCTCTGCGATATTCACACATTCGTTCGTCTTATCACGATTGCTTTCGATCAGGTTTTGCCAATTTTCAATTGTGGTTAGCATTTGCTCAATGCTGGTTTGGATTTGTTCTGTCGCATTTTGCGTTCGAGAAGAAAGAGCGCGCACTTCATCGGCAACAACCGCAAACCCCCGGCCGTGTTCGCCTGCTCGTGCAGCTTCTATGGCAGCATTCAAAGCCAGTAAGTTGGTTTGTGCGGCAATACCGCTTATTTCAGACATGACAGTACTGACTTTACCGGCTTCGCTACTAAGTTGGTGCGTTGCGGAGGTTGCTTGTTCGGCTTGCGCTGAGAGTTGCTGTAAGCTTTCTTGTGTTGAATCAAGTTGCACACGGGTTAGATCGCAGTGAAAACGGGTTTCATCTAATAGTGAATGGGTTTCGCTTGCATGATTTGAGACTGTTCGAGCAGAGTCAGACATATCATTCACTGCATTCGCAACATGATGAATATTGTCATTTTGTGAGCTAATAGCATGTGTTACTCGGCTGGCGGTATCGCTGAGTTGATCGGCTAAATCATGCAAAGGTTCAGCAGAATCTGTCATTCGACCGAGTACAGTTCGAATACGTGCCGACATCAATTTTAAATGGAAATCTGCAATAGAAAATTGGTCATTACCAGAAAAAATCAATCGACTGACACTGTCATAGCGTGATTGAAGCTGCTTCAGCTGACGTGGCGTATTAATGAGTTCTTGGCGGAAAAACAAACCAATAACGGCAGCAGGGGCAATGCTTAATACGCTTTGTAGGCTCATGCCTGTGTGTATTATGCTTGCTGTAACGGGGAGTGCACATGATATTGCTAATGCCGCGTATTTGATGCCATCGGGTAAAGAGAAAGCTATCTGTCGCCCTTTTTTCTCGGCATTTAGTAATTGCTTATAAGCTGATGTTGCAACGTTAACCCATTGTGCTTTGGGTTTAACACGAACAGATTGGAAACCAATGACTTTTCCATGTTCGTGAATCGGTGTGACGTATGCATCTACCCAATAGAAACCGCCTTCTTTGGTTTTATTTTTTACAATTCCTCTCCATGCTTTGCCATCTCGCAAGCATTGCCATAAATCAGCAAATGCAGCTTTAGGCATGTCAGGGTGGCGGATAATGTTGTGGTTTTGACCTATGAGCTCTTCGGGACTATAACCAGCCACCCGACAAAAAAGCGGATTACAGTAAGTAATAACACCTTTTGTATCTGTCGTAGAAACTAATTGTTCGTTATCAGAAAAGGTAGATTCTTTATTTATGAGGGTGGCTGACACGGAATGACCTTATTTTTAGTATGTTATTATTGTGTGTCAATGAAACCACATTATTGCATTAAATATCAATAGATTAATGGGATGTTTCTGTTTGTTGCGGGTGCGGGCGGTAAAATAATAAAAATAACAAGTTTATTTTTGCTTACATTATCAGCAAGGGGAATATTAAATGTGTCAGTATTATCACAATGAATATTTTACGACAGAAATAAAGTGATCGCATATCGAGAATATTAGATGCAGCTTGTTTCATACCTGTGCATTTCTGATATTAAGCACTGGTGATAAAACAATAATCAAAGGAAATATATGTCGTGGTTCTATAATCTTAGTTTTCGTTGGAAGCTTGCGTTGCCTACTGGGCTTGTTGTTGTTGTATTCATGGCTATTTTGAGTATGGTTTTATCTGTGTTCAACGATTTAGCACGAACAGATGCATTGCAAAGTGATGAAGTGCAACCTGTGCTAAATGAAATGGAAGAAGGTTATCGTGATCTTTACCAGGTTATAACTGCAGGGCAAGGGGTGATCTTAGCTGCAGGAGATCAAGATAGGATAAAATATAATCAGCAAGAATTTTACGATGACAGCAGTAAAACATTAACTCGTTTTAAATCACCTACATTATTGCTTGATAATGGTTTTATTAATTCGTCGGGTCGTGTATCGGTACAAACTTTACCTACCCTTTACAGTCAATGGTTAACGCATTACTCCTATATTGCCGAAAATCCTGATAGTGCTGCTGATTATTATCAAAACAATCAGAAACAGATCCAGAAAGAATTTAATCAGTTGCAAGCAGCATATAAAGATATTCGTATTCAAATAGAGCAGGCACAACTTGAACTTAAAGAGCAGATTAATGATGAGATTAGTCTTACCATTATTATGTTAGAAGTGGGTGCGCTGGTGGCCATTATTTTATCTATTGTGATTACATGGTTCGTATCTAGCATTATTCTTGCGCCTTTACAGCGGCTTTCTACAACAATGGAAAATATTGCCTCGGGTGAAGGTGACCTAACGCAACGAGTGCCTGTCGAAAGTCGTGATGAAATAGGGCAATTAGCCACAGCGTTTAATGAATTTGTATCAAAAATCCACGCTACGATCACTGAAGTGTCGGTGACAATGAAATCTGTGCGTGAAGAAACGCAACAGATTCAAAAAGAAACACAAGGTGTCGTGTTAAACGCATCAGAACAACAAGCTGAAAGCGCGCACGTTGCCACCGCTGTGCACGAAATGAGTGCAACAAGCGATAACGTGAGCTCACATGCAAATGAGGCCGCTAGCGCGAGCCAATCTGCAGCCGATGAATCAAATGCAGCGAAAAGAATTCTTGGTAATACGGTTACTTCTATTCATCAATTAGCGGATGATATTGAAACATCGAGCGGCGTTATTACGAATCTTGAGCTAGGTGTCAGTAACATAGCCTCTATTTTAGATGTTATTCGTGGCATTGCAGATCAAACCAATTTATTGGCATTAAACGCTGCCATTGAAGCAGCACGAGCGGGTGAGCAGGGGCGTGGTTTTGCGGTTGTTGCTGATGAGGTGCGTTCTTTAGCCAGTAAAACCCAAGATAGTACTGGCGAAATACAAGTGATGATTGAGCGTTTACAACGTGGTGCGCATGATGCTGTTCAAGCGATGGCAAGAAGCCAAGAAAGTGGTACTGCAACTGTTGATCAGGCGAATAGTGCTAATGAGTCGTTAGATGCAATTAGCCAGTCGATTGAAGTGATCAATGAAATGAATATGCAGATTGCGACAGCGGCCAATCAACAAAGCCAAGTCAGTGAAGATATTAATCAAAATATTCAGAAAATTGCAGATAAGAGTCAAGAGGTTGTGTTCAAAGTTCAATCATCAGAAAAAGCATTTGCAGCATTAGCTGGTGATTGTAAGCGGTTAGATACACTCATTGGTCAATTCAATATATAGCTATATGTCATGGTAAATAAAAAAGCCGGAGCACTTTTTTCAGTGTGCTTCGGCTTTTGTCATTAGATGAACGCAGTTTGCAGCTTTAATGTGGAACTAGCTGACAATATTATTGCTATTTCTCCCACTGAATTAACGTGTCTTTTGGCCAGTCATCACCAAGACCTTGGTATTTATTCTCTAAAATATGTCGTTTGATCTTTAGTGTTGGTGTCAGGATACCGTTTTCAATGGTCCATGGTTCTTTCACCATGAGTACACCTTTGATTTTAGCGTGTGAATCTAACTCTTTATTGATTGTTTCGATGGTACGTTCAATTTTGTGTTCGTAACGTTTAGGGTCAAAGTTAGGGAATTCATGAGGAATTGCTAACAAAATCGGTGCTGGCATTCCTGATCCAATAACACACATGGTTTCAATGTTACACAGCTCGAATAAGCGTTTCTCAATGGGTACTGGTGAAACAAATTTACCTTTGGCTGTTTTAAAGGTGTCTTTAAGGCGCCCTTGAATGCTCAAATAGCCATCTTCATCAAGAAAACCTTTATCACCTGTGTATAACCAACCATCTTTATCAAAACTTTCTTGTGTTGCTTTTTCGTTTTTGTAATAACCAGAGAAGATCCCCATACCACGAACAAGTATCTCTTCATCGTCTGAAATTTTTATTTCGACACCTGGCCCTGCATTACCGACAGTACCAATCTTATCGCTACGGAACGGATGATTAATCGTACTGTAGGCAAAAGATTCTGTCATGCCCCATGCTTCGGTAATATTAAGCCCAATGCTTTCATACCAGCGAAGTAGGGCTGGTGATACGGGTGCTGAGCCACAACCAAGCATACGTGCTTTGTCTAATCCTAAGCCATCAGCAAGCTTGCGTTTGATAACTCCTGAAATGAATGGAATTTTAAGTAGTATATTCAGTTTCGCTTGTGGCAATTTATCAAGAATTCGCTGCTGGAATAACGTCCATAAGCGCGGAACAGAAATGAATAACGTTGGACGATGCATTTTTACATCATCGATAAAGGTGTCGAGTGATTCAGGAAAGGCAACCTGCATACCCGCTAGGATAGAAGCACCGAAAATGTAAACGCGCTCTGTAATATGCGCAAGCGGTAAGTAAGAGAACAAGCGCTCGCCATCACGCATTCCAATGTGATCGACAATGCGTTGGGCTGACCATGAAAAAGAGCCGTATGTGAGCATCGCACCCTTAGGTAAACCCGATGTGCCAGATGTGTATACAATTGACATTAATGCGTCTTGAGCATGCTTTGGACGCTCTTCGCTTGGTAAACTTTTTTCTATCACCGTATTGAACTCATGAGTACAAGTAGGCGTACCTGGATAGGCAAAAGATATTGTCGGTAAGTCAGGATACTTTTTAACCACGGCATTAACCGCTTTTGCATCATCCAATTTACCCACAATAAGGATTTTAGATTCGCTGTGTGTTACACAGTGCTCAACCGTATCAGCTCCTGCTGTTGGAAATACAGGTACGCTAATATAGCTGCCAAGCATTAAAGCTAAATCGGTAATAAACCATTCAGCACAATTTTTAGACATTAGGGCGACTTTATCACCGGGCTGAATACCCATGTCGCGTAAAGCACTGACTAAACGTAGCGCTTTATCGGCGACTTCTGCAAATGTGTAATCAACGAATTCTCTGTTGATTATTTGTCGTAGGTACACCTCATTGGGGCGTTCACTCGCCCACTTTAAGATCATTTCATTAGGTAAAGGCTGAGCCATAAGCGTTTCCCTTAAACGTTCGGTCTGCAGAGGTAATGTCATATTCATCGCGTCCTTGTGTATGTTATTATTGTGTTAAATTTAAGGCTTTATTAACTGGTCCGTCAAGTCTAAATTCTAGTCGTGTTTCTGATGGTTAGCATAATTATTAGTGATTTATTTTGTATTCTTTTAGCTATCCTTAAGAAAAGTAACAATAAATTTTAAACGAGCGTATGATTTTTTTGTGTTTAGTAAGTTTTTGAAATAACTAAAATTCTTATTATATTGCTATTTGTTATCTAACGCTCAGTGCAATTGGTTGATTATTGCTTGATAAAGCATTCACTAGAGGAATGAATGGCGACTGGTGAATGTATTGTATAGCAAGAATAATGGATGGTATGGATGTGTTAAAGCATAAGGCTATATTTACCGCGCTTCTAACGATGGTAACCACGTTAGTACAAGCGAACTGGGATTATCCCGATTCCCCTAAAAAGGGCTATCGAACTATTAATGATGTTGTTCAGCATTATTCTCCTATTTTAGAGCCCCGTATTTCACTTATGTTTGAACAAGTCGGTGTTCAATATCCACCAGAACAAATAGCAATGTTTGCTTTAAAAGAAGAAATGCAAGTTGAGTTATGGGCAAAAAATGAAGAGAGCTGGGTTTATATTAAGCGGTATGATATTGCGAAAATCAGTGGAAAATCCGGCCCTAAACTACGGGAGGGTGATCATCAAGTTCCTGAGGGTATATATCAAGTAATCGGCCTGAACCCGAATAGTAAGTACCACCTTTCAATGCAATTAAATTACCCCAATGAATTTGATTTAAAATATGCACAGTTAGAAAAGCGTAATCGACCTGGTTCTAATATTTTCATTCATGGTAAAGCGAAGTCTGTTGGTTGTTTAGCTATGGGGGATATTGCCATTGAAGAGCTATTTCTTTTGGTTGAGCGAGCTCAAATTCAGAATGTGCAAGTTGTGATTAGCCCTTCAGATCCTCGTAAGGGGCCTCTTGTTCCTAGACACGGACAACCCTTTTGGGTAATGCAGCTATACCGGAATATTGAAAAGGAAGCCCAAAAATTTGGACGCTAGGGTTTATTGAAATATTAATAGGTATAGCTCTTTGATACTAACTGCTAACCATGAATGCCCAATTTTCCGTTTATAAAGTGTGATGTTTTACGAAGATTTTCATTTTTGACCGCTTTTTAGTTATGGTTTTGATAAAAAATGATAATGATACTAGTTAACGGAATATCATTTTGTAATACTAGCCAAGATACTAACTAAAAGAACATCACATTAGCTATTTGGGCCTGCACTCAATAGAAGCTGTTGATTAAAACATCTAGATACAGAGCCAACTAATTATGCCAAAGCGTAGTAAAGAAGATACTGAGATAACTATCCAAACAATTATGGATGCCGTTGTTGATCAAATTTTACGATTAGGTTACGACAAAATGTCGTATACAACATTGAGTAAGCAAACCGGGATTTCTCGTACTGGCATCAGCCACCATTTTCCGAAAAAGCAAGATTTTGCTAACGCACTTGATGGTCGGATCTTTCGTCTATTTGTTGAAAAATTGAATCTTGAAAATGGTCTTGAAGCATTTGTAGCAAGCTGGGTTGAAGCGCTTGAAGATGAAAAGTTTCGTGCGATCTTACGCTTACTATTTCACCATATTGTTTCCGCTGAAAACTCAAGCGAATTTGCTTTGCGTGGTATTGAGCGTTTATATGCTCTGTGTAAAGAACGCTACGGAGATGGCAGCATTAAAGAATTGGAATGGTTGCTGGGCAAATCGCTAATCAGCCTTGCTCGTTAATCATAGTTTCTATGAGCGCGGGTTAAGCAAGCCTAAGAGCGGCATAATGTAAAATAAAAACGGTCTACATAAGTAGGCCGTTTTTTGTTTGATTTTTTATCTTATCTGCTTCTGAAATACGGATAAAACCTGCTACGATCAATGATCTAGCGATAGTTGGTTGCGTGATTTAATTCTTAAGTACTCTGTTCTAGTCATTTGGTAAGCATCAATTATTTACTGAATGATTATTAGCTCTATCAATAGTAAGTTGTATTTTAGAGTCAACACTCTAAAATGAGCATGAATCAGCCAAATACAAAGGCTTAAAAGGGTTTGAAAATGAAAATAAAGCCACTTGCATTAAAGCAATTGGCCGTTGCTATTTTGGTCTTATCACCAAGTGTTCAAGCTGCATCTGTTAGCTTCAATGATGCATGGCAAACGGTTTTAACAAGTAGTGATGCACTAGCAGCAGAGCGAGCAAATGTAGATAAAGCTAGGCACTTACAAGATGCAACGAGCGATCTGTATTTACCTGATATAAGTGTATCTGCTAACTACACTAGGCTTGATAAGCCTGTCGAAATTTCACCGTCTGATTTACTGGATAGTATGCCCGTGGGCGACTTATTAGCCAGTATTTTCCCTAATACAACCAATTTAGATCAGCTATTTACCTCGCAACTGACCGATCGTGATATTTTCACCAGCTCAATTCGTGCTATTTGGCCTATTTTTACTGGTGGGCGTATTAATGCCGCACAAGAAATCGCGAAGGGTAAAACCGAAGAAGCTAAATATATGCTCGTTATGCAACAGCAAGCAAAATTTGAAGATTTAACAAAATTTTATTTTGGTGTCGTGTTAACCGAGCAAGTGCTGCAGACTCGGATTGATGTAGAGCAAGGCCTGAAAAAACACCTAGATCATGCACAGAAAATGGAACAACAGGGGCAAATTGCCAAAGTTGAACGCCTTCAAGCTGAAGCCTCTTATGATAAGGCGCGTGTCGATCGTCAAAAATCAGCGCGTGATTTAGAAATCGCTCAGGTGGCGTTAACCAAACTTCTGAAATTAAACTCTCCTGCTATGCCATCGACGACTCTTTTTACCAATGAATCGCTACCGCCTATGGATGCATTTATTGATAAAACCCTTTCAGACTACCCAGGCTTGAGCATTTTAGACGCAAAGAAAAAACAAGCGAGTGGCGTTATTGATGTCGAGAAAGGGAAGTATTACCCCGAAGTGTACCTATACGGTAACTACAGCTTGTATGAAGACGATACATTAGCCAGCAAGACTGCACCAGATTGGGCGGTTGGGGTTGGCGTGAATATTCCTATTGTTGATACATCGGGTCGTTCAGGAAAAGTAAAAGCAGCACACAGTGCAGTAACACAAGTGAACTACCTTCGTGCGCAAGCAGAGCAAGATCTCTCTGTACTGGTTGAAAAAACGTACCGAGAAGCGAATCAATCATTAGAAGAATACAACGGATTGAAATCGAGCCTTGCACTTGCCGAAGAAAATGTACGATTGCGTGAAAAAGCATTTAGTCAGGGGTTATCAACGTCACTTGATGTTGTTGATGCCGAAATGTATTTAGCGGGAGTGAAAACTCAACGATTGGCAGCGGCATACCAGTATGTTATTTCGTTATCGCGTCTATTGGCAGTAAGCGGTGAAATGAACAGTTTCAATCAGTATCAACAATATCAAGGTCTTGAGGTTAAACAATGAGTAAGTTAAAGCCATTAGCAGTAGTGATACCTGCTGTAGCATTAGTCGGTTGGTTAGGTTACACCTTCTGGCAGGCTTATCAGCCTCAAGCAGACCGCATGCAAGGCCAGATTGAAGCACAACAATATAATATTTCATCAAAAGTACCGGGACGTGTTGATGAAGTATTAGTGCGCAAAGGTGATCAGGTTGAGCGTGGACAGTTAATTTTTACGCTACTTAGCCCTGAAATTGATGCAAAATTAATGCAAGCCAAAGCGGGCCAACAAGCTGCGGGTGCGATGGCCGAGCAAGCTGAGAAAGGTGCTCGAGTACAAGAAATTGCCGCCGCAAGGGATCAGTGGCAAAAAGCCAAAGCAGCGTCTTCTTTAATGAAAAAAACCTATAAACGTATCGACAATCTCTATAAAGACGGCGTGATTGCAGAACAAAAGCGTGATGAGGCGTACACTCAATGGCAAGCCTCGCGTTATACCGAACAAGCTGCTTATCAAATGTTTGGTATGGCAAGTGAAGGTGCGCGTGTTGAAACCAAACGTGCTGCGATAGAAAAAGAAAGAATGGCTGCGGGTGCTGTGGCAGAAGTTGAAGCATATGCGGCTGATACCAAAATTACCAGTTGGCATAATGGCGAAGTGACACAGGTTTTATTACACGGTGGCGAGCTTGCCCCACAAGGTTTCCCTGTGGTTAGCGTTATTGACATGAATGATGCGTGGGCGGTATTTCATGTACGCGAAGACCGTTTAAGTGAGTTTAACCAAGGTACGATTGTCGATGCTACGATTCCAGCATTGGGTGATGAGGCATATAGTTTTAAGGTGACACATGTTGCCGTGATGGGTGATTTTGCCACATGGCGTGCAACAGATGCTTCACAAGGGTTTGATATGCGTACATTTGAGATTGAAGCACGCCCAATGGAAGCCATAGAAGGCTTACGTGTTGGTATGAGTGTCATTTTAGAGCAGTAATTTTATGGCTTTTTCTACACAATGTTACCGTGAGTGGCGAATACTTGTATCCGACAGTTGGCTGAAAGCCATGGTTTTTTGGCTGCCTGTTGTACTGTTTTTTAGTATGTGGCTGATTTTCTCTGCGGGTATAGCGCGTGATCTGCCTATTGGTGTTGTTGACCTTGACCACAGCCGCCTGTCTCGTGGTTTAGTGCGTTATTATGACGCGAGCCCAACACTGGCTGTCACTAATGTCTATACATCTGCGACTGAGGGGAGTCATGCTCTTAAAAATGCAGATATATATGCGTTGGTTGTACTGCCAGCCCAATTAGAGAAAGATACGTTGTTAGGGCGTGCTCCTGAAGTAACGGCTTTTTATAATAGCCAATACATCTTAATTGGTAAGCTGATCAATTCTGCGATGGTGCAAGCCCAAGGGACTTATACCGCAGGAATCGACACGCTAAAAAACATGGCGGATGGTTCACCAGTTCCATTGCAAGCATTGGGTCAGGCTGTTCCTATCCAAAGCCAGATTACGCCATTATTTAATAGTAATAGTCACTACGGGCAATTCTTGGTTTCTGCCGCAATTCCCGCTATCTGGCAGATATTGATAGTCGCCACTACGGTATTGGCTATATCGGCAGAATTTCGTCAGAAAGGTATATCGACATGGTTAGCAAATAGTCCGATTAACCACGTTATTGCGAAACTACTGCCCTATACCATGTTATTTTGGTTACAAGGCTTCATTTTCTTGTGGGCAATGTACGGTGTGCTTGAATGGCCGATGCACGGCAGTTGGTTTATTTTGAGTTTGTCGCAATTACTTATGGTTATGGCTTGCCAAAGTATGGGGGCTGCTTTCTTTTTATTAACGCTCAATTCAACACGCGCAATAAGCTTAGTGGCTGGATTTACTGCGCCTGCCTTTGCGTTCATGGGGGTTACTTTTCCTGCGACGGATATGCCGTTCTTAGCACAGTTATGGCGAGCAATGTTACCTGTTAGTCATTATATAGAAATTCAAATCCAGCAGGTTGATTATGGTGCTTCATTAGCTGACGCCATACCCAATATGATTGCACTAGCGTGTTTCGGGTTTGTTTTATTGGTTGCGATGATGAAAGCGAAAAAAATTGCCACCATTTATAATGGCTCTGTAAATCCAGAGACTAAGAATGCTGTGTCGAAACATTCTGATAATAAAGGAACGCAAGCATGAGTTGGCGTACGCTTTTCAAGTTTGAATTGACGGCAATTTTCACTAATCCATCACTGCTTTTTACTGTATTTGGTGGCGTGCTAATTTATTCGTTTCTTTATCCCTTGCCGTATTCTCAGCAGTTACCACGCGAGCAAACTATCGCGGTAGTGAATTTGGATAATAGCCAAATGAGCAGAGAACTAGAGCGCATGGTTGATGCCACGCCTCAAGTGAATATTGCCAAGCATGTTTATAGTATTGAAGAAGCCAAGTCATTACTGATTAAAGGTGATGTGCATGGTTTGATGGTGATACCGACTCACTTTTATCGTGATGTACTCTTGGGAAAAAGCCCAACGGTTGCGTACGCGGGCGATGCTTCATATTTCTTAGTGTACGGTACGATAGTTGAAGGGTTAGCAACTGCTGGTGGCACATTGGGGGCTAAAGCTAAAGTCTCTCGTATGGTGATGTCAGGTGATAACCTCGTGTTGGCATCAGAACAGTATTCGGCAATGAAGCTGAATATGCGCCCAGTATTTAACCCTACTATGGGGTACATCAACTATGTTGTACCTGCGGTATTCGTGTTGATCTTGCATCAAACATTGATGATTGCTGCGGGAATACTGGGTGGTGGTCAGAATGAATATCGCTTACAAGGTGGTACAGGGTATTGGTTACGTTACAGTGCATGGAAAATCGTGCTGGTTCGTACTCTCTTATTGATGTTGATATATATCCCGCTTGTTGCCTATTATTTTGGTTATAGTTTCTCTAGTTATCATATAAGCCGTTTAGCTTCGATATCTGATTTAGTCGCAATGACCATTCCATTTTTGTTGGCGGTTATTTTCGTTGGAATAATCATTGGGCAGCTTATTCCTCGTCGTGAATTAGCAACATTAATAATCTTGTTAAGCTCATTGCCTTTAGTTTTTGTAGCAGGTTTTATTTGGCCTGTATCGGCAATTCCTGCTCCGATTAATGCACTTGCTCAGTTAGTACCATCAACGCCTGCAATCAATGGTTTTTTGCGGTTGAATCAAATGGGCGCGAGCTTTGAACAGGTGATTAATTGGTGGGGGCAACTATGGTTGCAAGCACTCGTATACGGTTGTATCGCGGTGTTTCTTGTTAAGCGAAATCAAGAACAAGGTAGTGTGAAACAAGTGCTATCGGAATAATCAGAAGTTGTTATAACACGGTATATAACAGTCTAAAGTGAAAATCCTGATGAGATAATCATCAGGATTTTTTTAGATGTTCAGCATCTTCGATGGTTGCTATAGGCTTTGATTTAAATCCCAAGACGCTGACTTTTCATCAATATAGGTTTTTAGATACGCTAAGAAGATACTTATTTTTGCCGGAATATGTTTTCTCTCCGGCAACATCGCATAGATGGCATGTTTGGGTAGTTCATATTCAGGCATTATCGAAACCAAGTTACCTTGTTCAATCGCAGAACCAACGATGAAGGTTGGCATCTGACAAACGCCTAATCCAGCCAATAATCCTTCTAGTAAAGCATCACTATTATTAACGCAATAGTTACCTTTTGGCACGACACTAATTGGTCCTTCTGGGCCATTAAAGCGCCATTCAGATCCTGCTTGAAAATAGGAATAGCTTAAACAGTTATGATGAGCAAGATCGAGTGGTGTACTTGGTGTGCCATGTTTTTTAAGGTAATCAGGGGATGCACATAACACGCTATGGCAGGGAGCGATACGCTTAGCGATAAGGCTTGAATCAGGTAGTTTCCCAATACGTATTGCGATATCGAAACTGCCCGATATTAAATCGATGACCTTGTCATCCATCATCATCTCGACTTTGATCTTCGGATTGTCCTGTAAGAATTTTGGGATCATAGGCGCAATATGTAATCGTCCGAATACCATCGGTACGTTAAGCCTTAATATTCCTTGCGGTTGCCCTTGTAGCATTGATATTACATCTTCGCCTTCATTCGCAATAGTCAGGGCATTACGAGCATAATCGAAGTATTTTTCACCAGCTTCGGTTAAGCTTAAACGTCTTGTCGTGCGTTGTAATAGCTGTATGCCAAGCTTGGCTTCGAGCTGGCTTATTCGTTTACTGACTGCAGACTTGGTTACTCCTAACTTTTCTCCCGCTAGAGAAAAACTACCACATTCTACCACTGCTACAAATACTGGAATTGCAGAGAAAACGTCCATACTGTCAACATATACTCAACTATGATTTTCCAAACGATATATTATCAATAAAATAATAACAATATAAAATGCAGCCATTGTAATTTATATGGTGAATAACCGATGGCTGTACCTAATTTTAATATTGTTCTTGCACTTATTGGCGGTGCCTTATTAGCCCTTATGATTAAATTGAATAGCGCTTTAGCCTTTTTTACATCGCCAGTCACTGCCTCTTGGACTGCACACCTAGTGGGTACCATAATTGCGCTTTTATTGATGGCAATAGTAAGTAAGACAATTCAGCCTAAAGCTGTAAATATAAACCAAGGTACTACTAATGTTTCAGCCCCTTTGTGGAGCTACTTTGGCGGTATTCCAGGCGCTTTAGTCGTGATGTTGGCAGCTGTAACCGTAAACAGTGAATTAGGCTTAGCAGGTACTTTAGTTTTGGGCTTATTAGGTCAAGTTTGTTTTGGCCTGACGTGTGATTATTTTGGTCTGTTTGGTGTGATGAAAAAAGAGTTAAAACGCGAACAATTATTTACTATCTTACCTATTCTTGCTGGCAGTTTTTTGATTATATTTTTTAGGGGCACTGTATGATCTGGATGATATTGTTAGCTTTATGCAATGGCCTATTAATTGGTTTTTGCCGAGCCCTTAATGGACGTTTAAGCCAAGATAAGGGACCATTCACAGCTTCATTTTACAATCATGCTGGTGGGGTTTTACTGCTTACATTTATCGTTATTTTACTTAGCGCCGCTTCAACTATTCCACTCACTTTATCTAATATTTGGTTAGAGGTTTCATCATCAGGATGGAAGGAAGCTCCGTTATTTACTTATTTAGGCGGTATTATTGGTGCTTTGTATGTAGCAATTAACAGCCATGTACTTACCCGTATCGGGGCGTTAAAAACGGCTTTATTTGTAATAAGTGGTCAAATGATTACGGGGGTGATATTTGATATTAGTGAACAGTCTATGATGGCATCGATAGCACAGCTGCTAGGCGTCGGACTGATTATTATGGGTATTTATCGCTCACAGCATCGAAGCTGATTATACGAATTAGTTTGAAATTGTCTCTTTTTCAACGTCAGTAAACACACTTATGTTTAGTTGAAAAAGAGACTGAATCAAATTCTGGGGTGGGTATATCAATTGTGAATGCTATTTTATGGTTGTACTACAGGCGCTTGGTATGCCTTAGTTCCCCACAAAGGCACAGTAGATAGGCTGTGTTTAAAGCTACCCTCAGTTTCTTTGGTTGTGTAAGACAAGTAGAGTAGGGTTTGATTATCAGCATCGTAGATACGTCTAACCTTCATCGTTTTAAAGAAAATACTTTTAGATTTCTTAAATACGACTTCCCCAGATTTGCTCTTGTCGATAGTGGCAAGCATTTCTGGTGTTATATCACCGGTTTGACGGCAAGAAATTGAGCTATCACTTGGATCAGAAAGGCTTAAATTGGCTTCAACTGATGCGATGTGACAGGTTATACCTGGAATTTTATCATCATCCAAATTCGAAATTTTTATATCCTTCATGGTGAACATCCCCAAGGATACATCACCAACCTCATTGTCTGAACAACCAACGAGTAGGGTAGCCAGACCAATTGCGAAGAGGATCTTCTTCATAAAACAAATCCTTTTTAAATAGAGAGCGATATGATCGATTGTAGGGTATTAACTCTATGAATGAAACGAGCATTTTGAGGTAATACCAAATCCATTAATTATCTGATCATTCAGAATACCACTGGGAGTCGAGTTCAAGGATAGTGTTTGATAGAAGAGTGGTTCTCTTTTGAAATTGGTATAACTTGGGTATATTAACTTTGCTGCTGGCGATACTTAGCCGGAGTTATCGAAAAAAACGTTTTAAAGTGCAGTGTAAAATGAGGCTGTGAAGAAAAGCCACATTGTATGGCGATATCAGCTAGAGGGTGCTGGGTTGTCTTTAATAACATTGCGGCGAGTTGTGTACGTAGTTTGAGTACATATTGATGAGGAGGGGATCCGAATGACTGATGAAACATGCGAGAGAAGTGAAATTCACTTAATTCAGCTATATTTGCAAGTTGCTCAATAGTGATCTTTGAAGCTAAATGGTCATGAATATATTCATTGATTCGCTTTGCTACAATGGGTGACAAGCCACCTGTAATATTGGGCATGTTAAATTGAACATTACAATGATTTTTTAATAAGTGTACGTAAACAATCTGCTGAATGTGTGTAAAAGCAAGAGCATCTGAACGGTCATGCCAATTTAGTGGCAATAAGGTGTGATGGAATATATTGCTCAAATAGCTGTCATCAACAAACGTTTGATCTATTAATTCAATATTCCGACCTTCTTTATCGAACGCTTTTTCGAATGTACTTTGTAGGTGGTTATGTTCGAAATAGAGATGTAAAAACTTAAAACGAGAACTAAATCGCCATTCAGACTGATGCTCTGCTGGCATTAAACAGAGCTTATCAGGAGCCCCATATAATGGTTTAGTACGACTGTATAATCGATGGGTTTTTTCACCGCCATCAAGATAAAAACTTAACGTGTGGTGATCTGGTTTACAGTAATTTGCCTGACCGTTTTCATTGCTCCATATAGCAGCCCCACTTCCATTTGGTAACCATAATTGGTTATGCAGGGTAGCGGTATTGTTTTGTAATGTATTGAAAATAGTGTTGTTTTCTATTTTACTATTGTCGACTTTTTCTATCAATGCAAACCTTAATGTCGTGGTAATCAGTAACTTCTAGGAGTAATAATACAATCTTTTAACAACTTTTATATATTAAGTATGAATTAACCGCAAGAACATATAATTCCCCGCAATAACATGTAATTCATTTGTTTCTTAGCTGTGTATCTTGATTCTGTCGTTGCTGTCACGGTGTTATTAAGAAGGAATGAATGATGAATTTGATACTGTATTTTTCAACGGTGTTAATTTGGGGAACAACGTGGTTAGCCATTGCCTTTCAAATAGGGGATACCCCTGTTACTTTGTCTGTTAGCTATCGGTTTGGATTAGCTGCTGTAGTTTTGATGCTGTTATTAGTATTAAAAGGCGTATCACTTAAAATTTCGAAGAGAAATCATTTAGTTGCCTTATCGCTAGGTGGCTTTTTATTTTCGATGAACTTTATCTGTTTTTATTATGCGACCTATTATATTCCTAGTGGTCTTAATGCGGTTATCTTCTCGCTAGCACCATTGTTGAATGCGTTTAATGGTTGGCTTTTTTTACGCAATACGCCCGATAAACGTGTTATTCAGGGCGGTATTGTTGGTGTTATTGGTGTCTTGTTATTATTTCTTCCACAAATATTATCAACAGAAACCAATCAACTGGCGATTTTTGGGTTAGTTCTTTCTCTTGCTGGTACTTATTGTTTTTCATGTGGGAATTTTATTTCATCTAAAGCACAGTCACTGCACATGCCTTTGTTACCGACAACAGCTTGGGGGATGGCATATGGCAGTGGATTTTTATTAATACTTACCATTGCGATGGGCAATGAAATTTTACTGCCAATGGATAAAGATTACTTATTATCATTGTTATACCTTGCCATTTTTGGTTCTGTAATCGGTTTTAATACGTACTTATTACTGGTGGGGCGTATTGGCCCGCAAAAAGCTGCCTACTGCACCGTGTTGTTTCCTATCATCGCGCTAATGCTGTCGACGTGGTTTGAAGGGTACGAGTGGCAGTGGCCTGCAGTACTGGGTGTTGTTATGGTGATTATGGGTAATTTGCGTGTGTTTGGCATAGATAGCCAATGGTTGAATCGATACCGCCTTTTCAGACAACGTTTAGTGGATACTTCAAGTTAAAAAAAGCCGACTTGAGAAAGTCGGCAAGAGACGCAGTAAAAAGTACATATGCCATTGATAGTGAAGTTTACATATGCTTACGTCATGTAATTTGCTTAACATTGAACACTACGTGCTCAATTACCAATAGGATCACTCTAGTGTTTGGAAGATTAAACTTTGAAATAATGTTTAATTTTTTTTGATTCAACCTTTTGAAAATAAACGTTATTACCACCATTTTTTTATAGGTGTGACTATTCTTTTCTTCACTAATAAGGTGTTTTTTTTAAGAAAATAGTCATTTGAACTTTTATTTAACAAAAAATACACATAGGATAAAGAATACTTAAATTTAATAAGAGGAGTGTTTTTAGGGGGGAGAATCTTTACACATTAATAATTCTGGAGGATAAGATGTCGAATATCATAGCTTTTCCAGTAAAAGAGCAGCCAAAAGAATTGTCACCACTAGAAGTCGTTGTTGAGCAGGAGTTACTTGATATTGGTGCAGACCCAATGATGGCGAGAGTAATAGTAGAGCGCATGGAAAAGTTCTTAGTATTAGCCTCATTTGAGTTTGATATGACCATGTCGGTGTCGAAAGAATGTGTAGATGAAATGCGTGAATCAGTATTTCCAGCCATTACCAAAATGGAGACCAATATTAAAGATGCAATGAATGAATTAATGACAGAAAGAGTGTTGCACGAAATTCAGTTGTACCGACTTGAGCAACAAGCCTAATCAACCAGCGTCATGTATTCGAAGTTAGTAATACGATCCGCAGTTAAACAGACAAAATATAATGAATAGTTCAATTTGAATACCGCTGCCATTATCGCAGCGGTTTTTCGTTCATGCTTATATTTATTGATGCTTCATAGGGGTTGGTTTGTCGCCAGCAGAGTGCTCGCCTATTTGCCATAACTTCTCAGCTTTAGACCCTATAGCCCAGAAGCTAAGCGCTAAAATTGCAAAAAATATTGCTTTATGTGACGACTCCCAAAAGTATTCAAAGTAGCGAGTATAAAAATTAATAAGAAGAAAGGTGATACCAAAACTACGACTTAATGTGTCATTGAATTTAATTCCGACATAAATAGCAATTAAACAAACAATAACAGCCAAGATAGACCAATGAAGCAACTCAATTTGTTTTATTTGAGACCAAGCAGCGATATCACCATAATTACCAAAAATAGAAAGCAGCCACAGCGACATAAACAGGTAAAGCAACCCAACAAATCGGGTAGGTTCTTGTAAGCGCTCGTGTTTAGGGTATTTAGGGAACAATAGGCTTAACGCAGTAATTGCTGCACCAACAAAAACAAAGCGCAGAGGGTGATTCATCCCTAAAAAGTAGGCATCCCAATCAGATAAAAAGCTTGTTTCTGTTAACACCCAGGCACCAAAAGTGAACAGCGCAAATAGCCAGATCAAGATTGATGATAAGCGTAACCCAAGAACCGCATAAATGGATGTTAGCAGTAAAAGCAGTAGGGCATCATGGGTATCACCGTATAAAGATGTTGCACCTAAAAAGCCGACAGAGACTGCTGTCATTAAGACACCAAAGAAAAATGTCGCTTCATTACTGATATTTTTTGCTGGATATTTACGTCGGCGGCGAATACCTACTGCATATAATCCCACAGCTATAATCGCGGTTACTATTGATATTACTCCAGCAGGAGCGTCAAAAATCTTGGCGAGTAAGTCTAATAGGTAATCATCGGCAAGTAAGACTCCTACCGAGATAATGAGGCATGTAATCGCAATCCAAAACGAATATACAGCCAATAACTTCCAATCAAAGCCGACAATCTGCATGCTTTGTCGTAATGTATTAGCTTGCTCTGCATTGATCGTGAGTTTTTCTTCCCAAGAATCAATAGCATTGTTTAGTATTTGCGCTTTCTTTTTACTTACTTTCATTATCACGGCCTGTTATTAATCCGTTGTAATGTAGCGAAACCCACCTTGAATGTAAATTATGGCCCGTAAACCAGCCTCATAAAATCTGACGTTATGTGTTGCTCTAATTCGGCTGCTTGCTCTGTTGGGCAAAATATTGTGATATGCATTACGCTTTCACCGGTACAATTTGTACCAATATGAATGTGTGGTTCTGCGCCAGGTAAATCAACTCCAGCATGTCGTTCAATAACACTGTTGTAGCGTCGTGCAACCTCAATAAATTCTTCGCTATAGTCGTTGATATTGCTGATTAGCTCATCATGGTACGAGAACAAATTACGCTCTTTTGGCCCAACAATCGTGAAGTTATGATAAACGTAGCGTTTCATAAAATTCATATTTTTGATGGTGTGTGAAAAGAACATACTATTGGGCAGTGTTAGTGTCTTTCCCGTGTAATCGTAACGGTTATGCGCGATATCAATTTCCTGAATCTTCGTTGATAGCATTGTATGCTCAATCACTTCGCCGCGAAGATCACCGACTTCGATCCAGTCTCCGATTGTAAAGGAGCTAGATGATGCGCGATGTATCGATCCTGTTATACAGAGAATCATTTCTTTAGAGGCGATAACAACGGCCATAGCAATAGCCGTTAAAGACAGTGCGAACTCTTTTATTTCTGAATTCCAAATACCAAAAATAGTGATAATAATGAGAATCGCAAAACCATTTTTTGTACGAGACATCCATTGGCGTTGTTTTTCACTAATGAAATTGTGATCGCCTCGGATGATTTTTAATACTAATACTCGTAGTAATAATAAAGTCGTGATTATGACTAGGGTTGTAATGATTTTGTGCTCAATGGCGAAAGTTAAGAGTTCAAGCATTGCTGTGTTAAGTGCCTTGTTAATGTTCAGAAAGAGTATGGGTGTGTAGAAAAGATGCGCAGTATACGCTTGGCTTTCGAACAGTAAAGTGTTTTTGTGATGAAAAATAAACAAAAAATGAAATATGAAAATCATGCCGTCTAGTTCGGTTGATTAAGCACATTATTGACGTAAAAAATCTAGGGCTAAGTGTACTTTTTGAATGCGAATATTACTGGTCGTTATCTTCTAAAATATCTTCAGGCATAAAGGTTAAAATATGCTGTTCTGATGTTAGTGTTAACACATCATTTTCTAATGCTATGCTGCTCCATTCCTGCAGAGATACCGTCATTATCGATTCAGTGGTTGCTTGATCATCTTGAATACAGGCCATTTTTGTCGAGCTCAGCGTGTCGATTTTAAACTTATTGTCTTTGATTTCCGCTTGCCCTGTAAAACGATTACAACCACCAAATCCAGATACCTTAAGGTCAGAATCGATAGCCATATTGGGAATAACTCTTGGCTCCTTTATGGTGATTTCTTTTCCATCGATGTTAGTTAAAACCCAGTCTTGCTGTAGGTTTTTACTGGAAAATCCGATTTGTTCATTATTCTCACAACCTGCAAGTAATAATGGCGTAAAGATACCTGCTAGTAACCACTTCCTCATTGTGAGCCCCTTTGTTTTATGGATCTTATATTTTTCAGATAGTGTCATTTTAGCAGCATTATCAATGACTATTTGTGCTGATTTCGACCAAAGTGGTTATCTTGACCTTTATTTAAACGGAGTCCTTTATCTTTTTCTCGTGCGTAGGCTTCCATTGCTTGCTGTGCATCGCAGTAACTTTCGTTTTCTTTAAAAGCATCACGAGTAATGTCGATGGTACGTTCTGCAATCTGCCGTTCTTGTAGCGCAAGGGTATTATCACTATAAATAATTTGCTGATTAACAATGAGCAGTTCAAGATTTTTCATGCAAGCTTGTTCGTTCTGCATAACTGTTGTGACGTTATTTGAAGCGTACGATAAAAATGATAGAGAAAGTGTAACGATAATAAAAAAAACATTAGGCATAAGTGCAGGTAACTAGTCGTTTGATGGGGATATTATATATGTTTGACTATATATATCAATAGGTTATATGTTTACTGGCCGACTATTACCACAGAGGATCATATTATAAGTAATTAAATACGCTAGACTTTGTGAAAATTAATCTTGAAGAGGTAAGGAGGATAAACACGCTCGACAAACGCAACTTCCAGCTTCTAGGTTTGATGTGTCGCGTTTGGTTAGCTCAAAACACCAACATGTTGATTTTCCTGCGCTGATCTCACAGTAAGCGGGCTTTCCGCATAGGCTGCAGGCATGTGTGGTGCGTAATCCTTTGATCTCATCGATTGTTTTGACATGTTCATCATCAGACATTTGACGCCATTCTCCTACTTCACTCATTGTGCGTAAACAGCCACTGCACACACCATCGTTATTTTTACATTTACCAACACAAGGTGTTTTCACTGTTTAATCCAATCTTGAGTACTAAGAGCGCGTAATGTATCAGAATAAAAGCGCAACCTACAGCCTGTAAGTTGCACTTGTTGCTTGAATTCAGCTGCGATATCCCCAGTTACCTCAAGATGCTGGATTAAGAGAGCATCAGCGTTTTCGCCAAATTGTCATTTCAGACAAGCTGTGTTGAAATTTGCGTTTTGTTTCTCTAATCACAAAAGGAATTTCTTTTACTGCAATAAGCTCAAATCGGCTGATTAAGTTTTCTGTTAGTCCATCTAAGGTTGTAAAGTTCTCGCCATGTACTTTTGTGCCTCCTAACCAGTTATCTTTATTTGTGTAATCTTCTAACCAAGTATATGGAGAGGTAATCACTAAATAACCACCCGTATTAATGCGATCATAGATCGAAGATAAAAATTGCTTAGGATCACCAAGGCGATCAATCAAATTAGAGGCATAAATAAGATCATAGCCAGTATATTGAGATTTCAAGTTGCAGGCGTCTCCTTGCATAAAGCTGACTTTATCGGCTATTTCGATATAGTTAAGTTCAGCTAACGTTATGCTTTTAAATTCAACTAAATCACCTTCTGTTCGGATGGTATATCGCTTTTCACCTTGTTCAATAAGCGTGCAGGCTTGCTGAATAAAACGAGCAGAAAAATCTAACCCATCAACATGGTCAAATGTTTTGGCGAGTTCAAACGTAGCACGGCCAACAGAACAACCGATATCAAGGGCTTTGCTTCTATGAGTGAGTTGCAGTTCTTGTAAGCATTGCTTCACACTATTAACGCAGAAGTTTTCAACCGAAAAATATTCAGAACCATAGTGAAATTCAAGGTACTGTGAAATAAGTTCATCGGTTTCATATACGTTGATTTGCGCCATCTCTTCTGGTTTTTGGTTTGATTCTACGTAGCGAAACCCTGCATGTTGATAAAAATGACGGCGGAAAGCATAACGAGACGCTTTAATAGACTCGTTGCCGGTTGAGATCCAAGATCCCCCTTTAATTAAGTTATGTAGGCCATCAAATGTAGGGGTAGAGAAGTCATCATATAAAGGATGAACCTGAAAGCCGTTAAAGCCGTCTATGGGGGTTTCTGTCCATTGCCATACATTACCTATCACATCGTACAGGCCGTTATGTTCAAAGCGATTCACAGGGCAAGAAGATGCAAAGTATTCTAAATGGATATTCCCCGGTGCTTCAGACCAATACGGAGAATCTGTATCGATGTTATCGCGTAATAGATACCATTCGGCTTCAGTCAGCAAGCGAATGTTAGTATTGCTTTGTTCTGCTTTCCAATTGCAAAACGCTTTTGCTTCTAGTTGATTAACTTCAACTGGCCAGTTTAAAGGTAAGGGGATCTCACTTGATAGGTTACGCTGTAACAACTTATTTTCTTCTAATCGCCAAAAACGGGGCATTGTTGCTTTGGTGTAAGCTAACCAACCTTTTCCCTCTTCATTCCAGTATCGTGGTTGTTGATAGCCGTCAGCCTTCACAAATTCAAGATACTCCTGATTAGAAACAAGGAATTTAGCGGCTTTAAAGTTATCGACAGTAAAAGGTTGTTCACCAAACTCATTATCCCAACCGTATGTTTGGTCATTACCTTGTCTACCTAGTTGCATGCTTTTCCCTTCAATACTCAGCAAACTATTGTTGGGTGATTCACCACTGTCCAGGCATGGCATCCAATTATAATGAGGCGTTACATCAGCCAGAGGTAGCTGGCGAATAATGACGGAAGAGGTTTCTAGGTGAATGCGTTCATGTTCAATGCCCATTAAAATGATCCAGGCTGGATCTGATTGAGTGATGGGTAAGGGGAGGGGCATCTCATCAATAAATTGGTTGACTAGCGAACACACTTTTCTGCGATAATCTTTAACGGTATCAACCTTTGGCCAGTCATAATGAGCAGCATCAAGATCGTCCCACGACATTTCATCTACACCAATAGCAAATATTGACTCAAGGCGGGTGTCTATACGAGAATCAATGTACTTTCCAAGTGTCAACTTATTGATATAAAAGGTTGCTGTATGACCAAAGTAAAAAATGAGAGGGTGACGTAATGGTTCTGCTTTTTTGAAATAAGCTTCATCATTATTTACAATTTCAAAGAGGGACTCGTAAAGAGCCCACGTTTGATTGAAATAGTTTTTTAACTCCAGTCGTTTATGTTGTTCTGATGAACCTGTTAATAGAACGGTTTTAATATTTGTTATCGTTTTATTATGCATTTTTTTGTAAAGCTCCATACAAAAATTGTTGTCTTAGAATTACGTGAATTGCAAATGGTATTTTTATTTGCTGGTAAGGCTTTTAGGTTGTTATTAAGTCTAGTAAAAATAACCAAATTTGCAGTGCTATCGAAGTCACTGCGAACTATTTGCTTTCAGAACGGTAATTACGCAACTGGAAATGAAAAAGAAGAGTATTTTTTTGCCATACTTAATGTACAACTTAGCCAATGAAGCAAGTGATAAAGGATGAGCAATTTGAAAATGGCATGGCGAATACCAACATGGACATTGGTTGGAATTGGTTTATTACTCAATGTAGTTTCAGCTTTAATGACCAACTTTTACATAGATGATTCAACACGACAAATAAATAGTCAGGTTCAACAGCAGGCAAGTAATAACAAATTAATCACATTAATTTGGCAACAAGTTGAAACGGTAGAGCGTAAAAAAGAACATGTGTTAGAACTTCTTGCAAATAGTGAATATATGAGTAAACCATTAATCCCTGAAATCAAAAGTCAAATAATGAAAGACTTAAAATATTGGTTAGATGAAGAAGTTGTATCATTATCTATTACTGAACTGCCTAATTTGATGGGCAAGATAAATAATGTTCAATTTGAGCAAAGAGAAAAAATAAATCAGCTGTATCTAGATAACTTGGAGTTGATTGATAGTTATACAAGTGAGATGGAATATATATCACAGCTTAGAAGTTTGGCGTTGTTTTTGCAGGTGATTGGGCTTGGTCTCGTTTTATCCAGAGATTTAAATCGACGTGATTATGATAGAAAAAGCCATGATAAATTTACCGATAAATAGATATACCCAAGTCACCTTAAGATGCAGGGTTCTCGCTGAAATGAACATCTTGAGGTAACTTGGATATACATAAAAAGGGTATACATAAAAATAAAAGCCCCGAATTAATCAGGGCTTCAAAAATTTTATGACCACTTACTTATTTGTAGAGTGGAAGGCGAAACGTGATGATTTTTTACCAGTTTCTGTGGTTGCTTTGTATTTTACTGAACGTGAATTTTCTAATGTTAATGGAATAAATACACGACCATTTTCATCTGTTTGGTAGCTTTGTTTTTGTTGAGGCACGTTGGCTACAGATACTGAAGCATTAGCAGCTGGAGCGCCATTTTCAGTTACGGTGATCCACGCACCATTGTGTGTATCTGCGACTCGAATATCTGCTAATACGGAAGTAGACATTAAAATCACGGCTGTTGCTGTAATTACTTTCAAGCTAGACATAATCCTCACCTCATCGTTTGGCTATATTGCCATTTTTATAAGAGTTTGTATTCACATCACCTTATAAGACCTGTCCTTCATAAAAAATATTTCAAAATAATAATAATAAATCTAAATTTCTATTATTACAGTATGTTAGGTTGCAATGATAAAACTGAGTTCTCATGTTAGTGAAAGTAAATCTTCTGTTTATTTCCTTATATAGCCAAGTATCAAGGCTCATATGTCTTTGGTTTATTACTTCACTACTGATATCAGTATAGTACCTAGCAATAATTGTACGGAGGTTTTTCAAGTTGGATCAGTTTTAATGATTAAATTTTTATTTAATACTTGATTTCTTAAATATGATTCAATATGTCAGAATGTTCTATCTGTATTGGCGTTATTGCTTTTAAATATTAGCCTTGTTGAAGGCTCGCCTTATAAAATAAAGAAATAAAGATGGTTTTTTATAAGACGAAATATGAATTTTAGCTAGCATTCAATTGGTCAACAATATAATCCGCGATAGGGAAGCAGGATGTTGCAGCCGGTGAAGGAGCATTACAGACAATTAAACAATGTTTAGTACGATGAAATAGAAAATCGTCTATCAACTCACCTTCTTGGTTAACTGCCTGAGCACGAATACCTGAAGGGTAGGGAAGTAAATCATCGTGACGAAGTGTCGGGCAATATTTTTGAACAAGTTGTAGATATCCAGATTTCCACACACTATTTTTCAATTCGATCAACGCAGAGTAAAAGTGTTGGCGAATGACTTTACGAAACCCTGGATAGGTAATCATTTCAGCACAGTCTTTTAGGTGAATATAATGCTTGTCGTAGTGTTCACGAGAGAAGTTAATAACAGCATTAGGGCCAACAGTTACGCTACCATCAATCATTCGTGTTAAATGTACGCCAAGAAAGGGTAACTCAGGATCGGGTATTGGATAGATTAGGTGGTGGATTAAGTTATTATGCTGCTTAGGTAATTGATAATAATCTCCTCTGAATGGCACAATTTGGAAATTTGGCTCATCACCCAGCATTCGAACCAGCCTATCTGCTGTTAATCCACCACAAGCGATCAGAGAGTTTGCATGGAAGGTTGTGTTACTTGTTATCACTGTTACACCAGTCTCAGACTCATCTAGGTAGGTAACCTGATGATCGAAGAGTACTTGTCCGCCTGCTTGTTCAATAAGCTCGACAAGTTTTACACAAATTTCTTTATAATTCACAATACCAGTGGTTGGCACATAAATGGCTGCTAGTCCTTCGATATTTGGCTCACGCTCTCTTAATGATTGCTTATCAAGAACTTCAAATTGAATGCCGTTTAATCTTGCGCGTTCACCAAGGGTTTCCATTCTCCCTAATTCAGCATCGGATGTTGCAACAAGTAGTTTTCCGCATTCATCAAAGGGAATTTGGTACTTTTCACAAAATTGTTTTATTTCAATATTACCACGGCAACAAAATTGAGATTTTAAAGTACCGGGTGTGTAGTAAATGCCCGCATGTATCACACCACTATTGTGACCTGTTTGGTGATAAGCCGGCGTCATCTCTTTTTCGACCACAATGATTTGACTCTCGGGGTAGCGTTTTTGCAGCTCCCACGCGGTGCTTAGCCCGATAATTCCTGCACCAATGATCAAATAATCACAATGAACCATGCAAAGTCCTTTTAGCATATTGAAATGGGTTTATACCATGTTAAAAGAAGCGGATGGGTATAACTGTGTGCTGAGCTAAAAATAAGAGATAAATGTTTACCAACAAGGCATCTTTAGTGAGTCGTAGTCAGTAAGTTATCTTTGATATAGATATTTGTTTTTATTGATTAAATGCTATGTTAATGCGATTTTAAAAGAAACTAAATTGAATAGGGAGTAAGGGATGGAAGTGATTATTCGACATCTAGAATCGAAAGATATTGAGCAAGTTAAAAATCTGTACGCAGGAAAGAATGCTTATAGTGGAACACTTCAATTACCGCTGCCTTCGCTTGATGCATGGAATAAGCGCCTAAGTGATTTACCTGCGGGTGTGCATTCATTGGTTGCCGAGAAAGAAGGCGTAATAGTGGGACAGCTAGGCTTTGAAGTTTGTCAGAATGCGAGACGTAGGCATGCTGCTTCATTTGGAATGGCTGTACATGATGATTACCAAAAACAAGGAATAGGCAGTCAATTGCTTAGTGAGATTATCGATCTTGCTGAAAATTGGCTTAATGTGCAGCGTATTGAACTGACAGTTTATACTGACAATCACTCTGCTATCGCCTTATATGAAAAGCATGGTTTCGTGATAGAAGGCGAATCAGTTAATTATGCATTTCGTAATGGGTGCTACGTTAACGTGTATCAAATGGCAAGAGTCAAAAATCAGCTGTAGAGACTTGCTCTGTAGTCATTACTGAGAATGAAGAATCTTATGCCGTTTAGCTCGCACATTACGCTTCTACGAGTACGCCTAACTCATAGTATTCGACATTTTCAGTAATCATATTGACGCGGGCTGCATCGTTTTTGGTCGTTACATGGCGCATGCCTATTTTTTGCATGACTTTACCTGGGGCTGAATCACGACTGAGGTGGCGCGCATAAAGCAGTTGAAGATTTAGTCGTCTAAAGCCAAACTCGGCAATGCGCGTAGCTGCCTCAGTACAATACCCTTTGCCCCAATAGGGTACTCCAATCCAAAACCCTAATTGTGCAGTCTCACCTTCTATATTCTGTAGGCCTATGCAGCCAACAAGTTGGTTGTTAGATTTAAGTGTGATCGCAAAAATTGCAGACTTTTGGCTTTGCCACCCAGCAATGTTTTTACCAATCCATTGCCCTGCAACACCATCATCATAGGGGTGAGGAACGTTGATCGTACCATTCGCAATATTAGTGTCACCTGCTAATTGTTGAATTTTTGGCGCGTCTGATAGTTCCAAAGGGCGTAAAACTAATCTTTCAGTTGTAAGTAAAGGCTGCTGTCTCATTTTCCCTATCCTGATAAATTATGATCTGCTGTTATTATTAGAGCTGTTTCATAGCTGAGATGATATCGAGTAGATCAATATTCTGTATGATATTTGTTCACTAACAACTCGTTTTCAACGTGAGATAACATAGAGATACAATAGACATGCTTATATTTCAATATGATGTATTGATAAGAGTTTAAAGGGGTCATAGTGAGTAACGGTAAGGAATGAACACTGCAGGAAAAAAAAAAGCAAGTTCGTGCTTGAATTGTAGTGGTCAAGGAAAACTTGCTGATTACGAGGGTATGTTGAAAGAGCAACAGACCCTAATCAACGCTTCCATTCGGATTCACCCTGTTGAGCAATTGTCGATAATGCTTTTCGTATATCCTTTTCAATAAGGTACTTAATAAGCCAGCCTGTACCACTTATCTTAGGGGAAAATTTTATACGATAGTGGATAAGACTTTGAGTTGCGTTGATGCTTTGAAAACGAATCCAACTACCGTGTTCTTTAATTGGACCTCCGTTTATGATTTTGCAATGGAGGTGTTCATTTTCTTTGTAATCGATTATCTGTTCCTGGAACCTAAAAGGACCTGTAGTCACTTCTCTGACAGCACCTATTCCGTTGGTATCTGGCTTTCCTTGTCTAACTAAAGAAAAATCAGCATAAAAAAAACGACCTAATTTTTCATGATCAGAGAGTAGGTGAAATAGAATTTTTTTCGGCACATTAGCGGTTTGCTCTAATGTGATGGTGTGAATTCCCATTTTCCTGACCTCTCAGCAAAACATGATAGTATGTTAACAAAGTGTGAAATCGTGTCAAGCTTTAGCATTACATTTTAGATGGTGATTTTTTGTTATCAATCAGATTCTTAGCAAAAACATAACATTTGTTATAATTGTTTTATCTGAGTTTAATCTAGAAATTAGTGTTAATTACACACAATGATTACTCATAAATAAAAAATTTTCGATACCGAGAGTTTATAAAATCTTAAAGAAGATATTCATTGGTAAGCAAGGGCTTATGCACAAGAGTAAACTTAGTGTTACAGTTTTAATGCATGTAATGGTGAACTATATCTCAAAATATATTTAAGATATGCTTGTAAAAAACTAAAAACCCTCTTATATTGGTTTTGAAGATATAAATCGTATGGTGAAAAAGATAGAAAACTTGGTTAACCTTAATCCATTCAAATAAGGTAACTTCTGAACATAACTCCCGCGAAAATATCTCATTTTTCTTTATATTCCTAGGCGCAATAAAGATAAGCTACACACTGTTAGCTTTATTTATGTCGATTAGATAGGGATTCAGAGAACGTTTTACTTTTATCTGGCTTGTAATATGTTCGTCATAATTCGCTGGGTATAGTAGAACAAATAGAGAGTGAGAACGGTATTAAATTATAAGTAATATCAAGCTTACTCATTGTTGATAATGAGAGGTATATAATGAAAACTCAAAATCGTCGTAAGTGGTTTTACTACAAAAATCAAACCACTAAAACACAAGTTAAGTAAGAAAGTACGCATTAGAGCGTAAGGTTGGCTTATTACCAATCAACTGAAAGTTGTGCCCCGATAGCTTTCAGTACCCGAGTAGCCAGAGGCAATAAGATTAAGTAATCATGTTTCTGGCTAACTAAAACCTTTCAATCTATTATTTTAAATTAGCTAAACGCCTTATTTAAATATAATTCGTCGAGATATTAAATTCCCCAATCTAACGCAACCGTTTTCTACTTTGTTGGATGTTTATTATTTATAAGACTAAATATGATTACTGGTAAATATTACCGCGAATAGTTGCTTTTTCTGGAATAGATTGCACGGGTGCCCCTCCTAAATAAACATTACCTTCTACAACGAGGAAAGTGGAAAGTTCTTTTATTGCTGTATTTGCTAGGTATAAATTGCCACCAACATACAAATAGGGAGGGAGAGTGGTCAGTTTGGTTCCCATTAAACTTAAATCACTTTTTACCTGTAACCCGTTTGTGAGGTTAGTAATTTTCGAATGAGCAAGATTTATATGTCCACCCACATTCAAAAGCCTTGGTAGTTCGGTAACGTCGCTATAAGCTAAATTTAGACTACCTGTAACAGTCAATTTTTGGGGCAAACGTTGAATACGACTATTTTCTAAATCAAGATTGCCAGTTACAAGCATTGGATCTGGCAGAGTAAGGTTTTTTGCATTTCTTAAAGACACATTCCCATAAGAGTCGGTGTAGTTAAGTAACTTTAATTCTGAGATATACTGATTAGCATAAGCGACATGTGTTGTTTGAAGGAACAGTAATAAAAATAATGCTTTACACTTTATTTTTAATGGATTAGATGAAAAAAAATTCGTCATTATTTCTTTGTTCCCTTCCGAAACTGCGTTCTGACCATTACTTTATTCGAGATGCTGAGCCATCATGCCTTACTTAAGTAATATACCCAAGTTACCTCAAGATGCTCGTTTCAGAGTGAATTCAGCGTATCTACTTCTGTGTCAAATGTGTTGCACTTATTGTATTACTCCAGCGGAATGCCATTCCTACACACATTTTTCTTGAATTAAATACGCTGAGATCACTCTGAATCCTGCATCTTGAGGTAGCTTGGGTATAGTGTCAATTAAAAAACCTCAGCTATTTTACTGAGGTTTGGGAGGTTTTTGTCTTAGTCGCTAGATATAGTTATGAATTATATCGTCGAGTTTACCTGTGCTTTTTAATGTTTTAAGGCGTTCATTGATAAAGGCTTGTATATCTGCATCCATTTTTGGATCAAAGGCGAGGTAAATTGGATAGTCTGGAATTACACTACTGAAGGATTGAATTCGATAGGCGTCGGTGTTTAAATTTTGTTGGCTGAGGTTGTATTTAATACGTGATTGCATCTCAACAAAAGCCGTTTCTCCGGGGAGTTTTTTAATGACACGAAATGCTGCTTTATAGTCTTTAACTCTCAATTCCTCGACGTTGCCATTGTCAAAGTAAGGAACAAGTTGAGGGTAGTTAAAACCATGAAGAAGAACGATAACTTTCTCATCCATATCTTTCATCGAGTTGAAGTCAAACGTGTTATTCATACTTGTAACGAGTGAATGCTTAACATTATAAATAGGCATCTCCGATAGGTTTTCGGCTTGAATGCCTCCCCAATTAGGACTGCCATAGGTTATCCAATTCGCTTCGCCACCTTGTTCTAATGAAGATATCATGCGGTTAAAAGGGTAAACATGGTAATCGATATCGTATTTACTGCCGTTAAATACCGCTTTTACAATATCTGTCACTATTCCTTTGTGTGTTTTATCTGGTGATTCAATTTGGAACGGAGTGGCTTGTTTTGCTATAACGTAATAATTAATTGTCTCAGATGATGCTTGAAAACTGGCACAACTTAACATTATTGCGGTTGATATAGAAAAAAGTCCTTTCATTTTACATCCTTATCTTAACTATCCCTGTGAAGTGGCTATTATTATGGTAGTAGAATAACAATAAGATGCGAGTTTAAGGATGAATGAGACGTATCGCAATACGTACAAAAAGAAAAAAATCGGATTAGCAAAGCAGCTTCTGTTTTTTATCTTACTTATGAGTACAGTGTTCACCTTAATTATTACAGGGCTGAATTTATACCGTGATTATAAGGAAGATTTAGCGAGTATCGATGAACGAATGACACAAATTGAAGGCAGCTTTTTATCAAGCCTTACCGCGAGTTTGTGGGTGGAAGATCGTGAACTATTACTGACGCAGGCTGAAGGTATAATGCATTTGCCTAGCATTCATTATCTATCGATTACAGATTCTGACGGTACTGTTATTCAGTTAGGCAGCGAATTACGAGAATATAAACACGAAAAAGTGTGGGAGATGCAACATACTGTTGGCAAAAGGCAGTACACGTTAGCTACGCTTACGGTTCAATCTGATCTGTACACTGTTTATCAAGGGTTATTTGATAAGTTTATTTTTCTATTGATTTCTCAAACGATCAAAATCTTCTTGTTCGCTATTTTCATCTTGTATTTTGCTTATCGTATCGTTGTACGGCCACTTACGTTGATGTCTTTGGCTGTCAGTAATTTTGATGATGACAAAGTACCACAGCGTATTAATTTAGAAGGCAGGCGTTTTGATGATGAAATATCGACGCTAACTGAAACATATAATAGTTCTGTTAACCGAATCAGAGATCATTACGAAGAACTTGAATTAGCAAGAGAGGAAGCTGAAGAAGCTAACCGTAAGAAAAGTGAGTTCTTGGCAAACATGAGCCACGAAATTAGAACACCAATGAATGGGATTATTGGCTTATCATCTTTATTGCAAGAGATGGACATGCCAAAAGACCAAAAAGAATATATCCAGATGTTAAATATATCGTCTCTTTCATTACTTGATTTGATCAATGACATTCTCGATTTCTCTAAAATTGAAGCAGGGCGTTTAGAGTTAGAACATACATCGCTGAACTTGTTTGAATTGAATAAAGAAGTGGAATCCATTTTCTTAGTAAGAGCGTCAGAGAAAAGTATTGCCTTCCAATGCTCTATTGATAAACGCATACCACCAATGTTGCTTGGTGATGCAACTCAACTTCGACAAGTGCTGAATAATTTAGTGAGTAATGCCATTAAATTTACACATACGGGTTATGTTCACCTTCATACTCAATTAGAAACAGAAACAGAAACGGATACTGAAGCCACAATACGATTTGAAGTGATAGACAGTGGTATTGGTATTTCAGCAGATAAACATGAAGCTGTGTTTGATAAGTTTGAACAAGCTGATGGCAGTACTACGCGTAAATACGGTGGTACAGGGCTAGGTCTATCGATTTGTCGTCAAATAGTTCATTTGATGGGGGGAGAGATAAAGATAAACAGCGAAGTAGATAAGGGTAGCACCTTTTACTTTACGATAACGTTTGAAAAAAATGTATTAGTGTCGACTTCGTTGGAAGACAGTAAAGCACTATCGGAGATATCCGTTTTACTGGTCGATGATAGTATGCTGAATATGCGGATCACTTCTGCTCAGTTAAATAATTTCGGAGCTAAATCGATCTGTTGTGCCGATGCGACACAAACAATCGATATTGTTAAGCAAGCTATTGCGAATAAAAGCCCGTTTGATTTAGTTATCATTGATAAAATTATGCCACACCTTGATGGTTTTGAACTGGCGCAATTACTGACTAAAGAATTGGGTCTGGATTGTCCTCGCTTGATGATGATTTCTGCTGGCCCCCTGATGGGCGATGATCTAAAGGCGAAACAAGCTGGCATTTTAGCGTGTTTATCGAGACCGTATAAAGAAAGCAATCTAAAGTGGACGGTTAAGCGCGTTATTATGATGACTTCAGATGAAGTCATTGCGACTCCTCTAAATTCTAAACGGAGTCTAAACGGTACAGAGACATCTCAGGCGTTAAGCAATGCAACATCACCAGTCATGACACCTGAAATGACAACACCTGAAAATTTTTTACAATCAGTACACCATGCCAACATGCCTCAAGCGAGTGAAATTAATTTCTTACCGAAGTCGAATGCCGAGGTCAAAAAAGCAAGCTCACCTGAAGAACCTGGTGTAACGACAAATGATTCAACTGCTGCTTTAACCCGTGAATTGGCCCCTGAAGCATCAACACCAAGAGCGAAAGTTTTGGTGGTTGAAGATGCTGTTGTGAACCAAAAAGTGGCAAAAATGATGCTTGAAAAGTTGGGTGTTGAAGTCATGATTGCAAGTAACGGTCAAATTGGTGTCGATATGTATCAAGAACATGATTTTGATATGATATTTATGGATTGTCAGATGCCAGTTCTTGATGGTTTTGGGGCGACAAAAGCAATACGAAATCTTGAACAAAATGCATCACACATTCCTATTATTGCTTTAACGGCAAATGTTGTTAAAGAAGAAAAGGATAAATGCTATGAAGCAGGAATGGATGACTTTGTGTCTAAACCGGTAAGCAAAAAAGTATTATCAGCGGTGCTGGAGAAACATTTGGCTATAGTTCTTTTAGCGAAAAAGGACATCACAATCAAAAATAATATTTAGCTAAGTAAAGATCGTAGTTATAGCCATAAAGACGAGGTTAATGTTACCTCGTCTTTTTTCTGAAAATTAAACGACTCTTTGATTCGGTTGTATTGTATTTTCATGCTTATACAAATTTACGATGATCGTTAGTGTATTTGCTTGGGTATCTTCAGATATATCTTTAATTGAATAGTAATCGGTGGTTTTATGCGCAAGATATCTATCGACTAAGCTGGTTAGGCTATCGTTAATATCACCTGTTATTTGGATGGTTTCAATTAACGCTAATTGCACATATTGAGCTTCTGATTGAGGTATCAAATCTGGCGAGGCTAACGAGGGTAACGACGCGGTTATAAGTGTAAGCAATAGAGTTGCGCGCTTGATCATTTGGGGTCTCTGGAACGTGTGTGGTCATAAATTATAACGACTCCGATTTGAGTCAACTTAAGTCTGGCATGCTGGTGTTTTAATTTGTCAGCGTTAAGTCAAATTCAAATAAGATAGCGATGTTTGCCTATACTGATCATGAGTAATTGAGCCTCACGGGCTTATTAACATATTTATTTAGGTGGAATAATAATATGGGATTTATTTCTTGGATAATTTTGGGGCTAATAGCGGGAGCTTTGGCTAAATGGTTGATGCCTGGTGATGACGATGGTGGTTGGATAATGACCATTGCTCTGGGTATTGCAGGGGCATTTGTGGGTGGCTGGTTAGGTTCATTTATTGGGTTAGGTTCTGCTGATGGTGTGAATTTCGGCAGTATTATAACGGCGACGCTTGGGGCATTTGTTTTACTGTTTGTTTATAACAAGTTTATTCGTAAGTAAGCACTTAGAAATTCAAATAACCAACGTTAATTAACTATATTATTAATATATTAACGGGCACTTAGTAAGCGCCCGTTTGTATTTTGGTATTTTGTAAATGGTTAATGATGGTTTTCATAGAGTTTATCTAGAGCAACAGATAAGCCATTTTCAGTAACAATACGAATATGGTTTTTATTGATGTCTCGCGCGTTAGTAACACCACAAGAGTGAGCTAAAAGCCCTATACCGTAATGAATATATTTATTATAGTTTGCGACTCTTTGGGTTTTATCTTGAACATTAAGACCTTGTTGTAAGCGTTTATTATGCGTTGTAATACCCGTAGGGCATGTGTCTTTGTTACATTGAAGTGCTTGAATACAGCCTAACGCAAACATATGTCCACGAGCTGAAACAACAAAATCCGCACCCAATGCAATTGCCCAAGCGACTTTTGAAGGGGTAATCAATTTACCAGAAGCAATGACTTTTATTTTTTCTTTTAAGTTATGTTTTTTCAAACGTTCCACGACCAGTGGTAAACTTTCTTTTAAGGGTAATCCAACGTAATCCATTAAAGGTTGTGGTGCTGCACCTGTGCCGCCATCGGCACTATCTATTGTAATAAAATCAGGCGCGCTATCTTTACCACGTTGCTCTATTTCATTTAATAGGTCATCAAACCAATCAATCGAGCCTATAACAGCTTTAAAACCAACAGGTTTCCCCGTCGTTTGTCGAATGAATGCGATCATGTCGAGTAGATCACCTGCACTCCTAATTTCTTTGTGTCCATTAGGGCTTATCGAGTCATGTCCTTCTGGTATTCCTCTTATTTTTGCTATTTCGGCCGTCACTTTTCTACCTGGTAATATTCCGCCTTTTCCCGGCTTCGCACCTTGACTCATTTTGATTTCAAACATTTTTACTTCAGGGTGGGCTGCGATGTTTCTTAGTTTTTCTTCACTTAAATTTCCGTCTTCACCTCGTACACCATATTTAGCAGTACCTATTTGAAATACGAGATCAGCTTTACCTTCTAGGTGGTAAGGGCTTAAACCGCCTTCACCTGTATTCATCCAACAACCAGCAAGATGTGCTCCGTGTGATAAGGCTTGTACGGCTGGTTTTGATATCGCACCGAAACTCATTCCAGAAATATTAAAGATGGAACTCGTTGTATAAGGGCGTTGGCAATTTTCACCGATTGTAATCGGCGAGAGAGCAACCGCATCTTCTTCTAGAGTAGGAAAAGCACAATTCATGAACATGATTGTACCTGCTGTATCTAGATTACGTGTTGAGCCAAAAGCGATTGTTCTATCGACGTTTTTTGCTGCTTTATAAACCCAGCTTCGTTCTGCTCGGTTAAAGGGCATTTCTTCTCTGTCCATTGCGAAGAAGTACTGACGAAAGAATTCACCTTGTTTTTCTAAAATATAGCGGAAACGGCCTATTACCGGATAATTGTGGCGAATGGCATGTTTATTTTGTTTAATATCAGAAAAGTAGAAGTAAATAATTAATAAAACACCACTCCCAATCGTTAACATGAATAAACTAGACAAAAGGTTAATACCAAAGATAATAATGTCGCTCATAAATTGCTCCGTAATATCCCTATAGCATGTATAAATTCATGCTATATGGGTAGGTATCTAATAACGTTAGTCGATAAGAAAGGAGCGCGTTAGAAAAATTTTATGGGCATAAGGCTTCACTTTTTTAAAGGTGTCCAACAAGGTAAATATCCGTTTTTTTCTGGAATGAAAACGACTACTTCTCCGAATTCCCACTCGACGCCTCACTTATTTTGTATATTAAATATTCTTTTTAGGTATGACGTGCTGATGGTTCTAAATCAATTATAAATGGAATGAATACGTAATAAAGTGAAGGCTGTTGCGACTTTGTTGCATTGAGTTCTCATGTGATGTCTAAAAATAATGATATTTATTCGCGATAAAAAAAAACATAGTTAACACTTAAAAGACGTTAATTGTACAGCTGGTTTACTTACTAAATGACTGTCAATTAATGGGTATTTAATTGCCTAAACAAAACAATTAGAAATGCAGTTGTGTTTTGAAGGTAAGAATGCTCTTTTTTTACGTAAAAATATGAAGAAACATGCATGAAAAAGAAGGCAACTCGAATTTATATTTTTTTTGACCATAACGTGGAGAGATAACTATGCAAAAGGGATTGAACCTGAGCAAAATGGCTTGTGCTATTACAGGTATGTTGATGGCAGGAATAGCCTCTACCGCTTACGCAGCGCCAACGCATGATAAAAATGTAATTGGCTATATTACACAGTGGGAGGCATGGAAAGGACCAAATGCTGGGTTTAGTGTAAAAGGTGAAGCAACGCATTTAAATGTAGATATGGATATCTACTCTATTCTTAACTTTTCTTTTTTTGGGGTTGCAAAAGACGGTTCATTGCACAGTGGTGATTTACGTAATAAAAGTATTTACCAACCAAATGCCGTACAAGAACCTGGACCACTATTACACCCTGATGTGTATTCTAGCTGGGATTTTGACATTCTTTGGGGGGAGCTTGAGTATGTTCATCAGTATCCTGGTAATGAAGCATGGGAGGCTGACAGTCTACGTAAAGTACAAGAACAAGGGTTTGTGAAAAGTGGAAGTGGATGGTTACATGTGCCAACAGATGTTCAGGGTCAATTCCCTATTCCATTAAAGAAAGCGGGTGGGGCACCAGGTTTGATCGATCTTGCCCATCAAAAAGGTGTGAAGGTAATGGCATCTTTGGGTGGGTGGAGTATGTCGAAACACTTTCCTGAAATGGCGGCCGATCCGGTAAAGAAAGCCCGTTTTCTTGCTGATATAGATAAAGTGATGTCATTGGGTTTTGATGGCATTGATATCGACTGGGAATATCCGGGTTTTGGTGGGATGAATTTTGCGGGTAGCCCTGAGGATTATGCTAACTTTGAACTGCTAATGGAAGATATTCGTGAACGGATTGGCCCCAATAAATTGTTAACAGCGGCATTTTCTGCATCGACAGCAAAGTTAGAAGGGTATGACTGGAATCGTCTAGTGGCATCGATGGATTCTTTCAACATGATGACCTACGATTTAAATGGTGGTTGGTCTAACGTTGCGGGCCACAATGCTCCATTGTATCCGTACCCTGAAGAGGAATACCAAGGGTTAAACCTTGATACATTGCGAACATGGATGGCACAAAAAGGCATCCCATCGAACAAGATTAACTTCGGTGCAGCCTTCTATGGACGCGGCGTTCAAACATCTGAAGCCACAGCGTATGTTGGGGCACCAACAGAAAAACGTACCGTTAACTTTGGTGTTGATGGGCCAACATTATCTTCCGCTGATTTAGATAACTGGAAAGAATTCGAAGGCCAGCCAAATTATAATTACATTCTACAAACCGGCGGTTGGGAACATAAATGGGATGCAGCCGCAGAAGTACCTTATGCTGTGAAAGGTAAATATTTCTTAAGTTATGACGACGTTCCTTCTATCGAGAAAAAAGCCCAATACATTGTTGATAATGATCTTGGTGGCGTAATAGTGTGGCAAGTGCATGGTGATATTAAATGTGAAGGCACATTTATCAGCCATGGTACGAAGCTGAAAGAATGTACTAAATTAAGTTCGCCTTTAGCAGAAGCCATTGATCGTGTGTTTAGTGCCGGCACTGTTCCTAACGCTGCACCAGTATTAAGTGTGCCAGCGGCACAGGTCGTTGATTCTGGTCAAGCGGTAAGTTTCTCTGTTTCTGCGACAGATACCGATGGCGATGCATTGTCTTTCACTGCCACGAATGCCACCGTTGTCGATAATGGTAATGGTTCAGCAATGGTCACTTATCAAGCTGTTAATACCGCCACAGATACTCAAGCGATAGTTTCGGTATCGGTCAGTGATGGTAGAAAGAGCGTGATAAAAGATGTTGTGGTTAATGTTAAAGGTTCAGGCGTCGTTGAAAATGCGTCGCCAGTACTCACTACGCCAGCTTCTGTAACTGTCGACAGTGGCAAAACTGTTGTGATTTCAGTTTCTGCACAAGATGCAGACGGCGATACACTGGCCTATTCCTCATCTGTTGGTACGGTTGCAGTAACCGCGACAGGTGCCGATATCACTGTTACAGCGCCTATAACACAAGTTGATACCACAATTGACGTGTTGGTTACCGTTAATGATGGTCAAGCATCTGATGTGGCGACTGTTATTGTGAATGTAAAAGCTGAATCAGGCACGGGTGGGGATACAACGTGGAATGCTGACGCAATATACAATACAGGTGATACTGTTCTGTTCGGTGGTGTGAAGTACACCGCACAGTGGTGGACGAAAGGCGATCAACCAGGTTCAAGTTCTGCTTGGGTTGAATTTAACGATGGTACGACTGGTGAGTGGAAAGCAGATAAAGCCTACACGGCAGGGGATCAAACAACCTTCAATGGTGTGACTTATAAAGCGAAGTGGTGGACAAAAGGTGATCAACCAGGCAACGCTGGTGGCCCTTGGGAGCAAGTTTAATACAGTTTCCACTAACCTGAGTAAATTGTAATTATAGCTAGCCTTATCAATGTGTTAATCATATTGGTAGGGCTTTTTGTTGATCATTGTACCGCCTACATTGTTTCAACCTTTAAAGTGGGTGATTAATATCTTTCCTAATATCCTTTTGTATAAGGCAGTTGTTATGTTATAACATAACCAAATCGTAATTATGCATTTGGCTTAAGTTATAACTACTCATGAAACATGAATTCCAATCCTCTTTATTTTCTTCAATTAAACGCTTTACGTGTAATGATATAACATTGCATTCATGTAAAGGTAATAAAGAAATATTTAATGCTCTTTCGAGTAAACCTTCAGCGTCATTATTGCTTAGAAGTGTGAATTTTCGCTTAGGTGTTGCTGTTGCGGTTATCAGCTGTCTTTGGTTTGTTCTTAGTCAATTATTGTAGTGGTGATCTTATGATTAATATTACTAATTTGAGTGTTCACTACCGAGAGTCACTCGCTTTAGATGAGGTTTCTGCATTCATTGAAGAAGGGGAATTGATAGCTGTCGTTGGTCCGAATGGAGCAGGCAAGTCCACACTCCTCAAAAGTATTATGCAGCAACTAAAGCCAAGTTTGGGCTGTATCGATCTTGGTCAACGATGCTTGAAGGATATAGCTTATTTACCACAGAGCCACCAAATCGACCGTCAATTCCCAATAACTGTACGTGAATTTGTTTCGGCAGGATCATGGCAACGTATTAGCTTTTGGCGGGCTTTCGGTCGAACTGAGCAACGTTTGCTCCAAGAAGCGTTGCATAAAGTAAACCTTATTGGTGTTGACGACCGACAAATAAGTACATTATCGGGCGGGCAGTTTCAACGTATGTTATTTGCGCGAATGTTAATGCAGGATGCCGATGTATTGTTATTGGATGAGCCTTTTAATGCGATTGATGCGCAAACAACGGAAGATTTAATGACCGTCATTCATGACTGTCAACGTAAAGGAAAAACCATTCTCGCTGTTATTCACGATTTAGCATTAGTGAGGCGATTTTTTCCTAACGTAATGCTAATTGCAACACAATTGATTGCCAGTGGAACAACAGAAACAGTAATGACAGGTGAAAATTTAGCGAAGGCTGGTTATCAATACTTGTCATCTGAAATGCCGCCACTTAACACAAAGTATTCGGTCAATTCTCTATCACCGACAGAACTGCCATTTTATGGTCGAAATATTTCATGATTACAGATTTATATACATTGTTTATTCAACCCTTCGCTGATTTTTCGTTTATGCAACGCGCATTGTGGGGATGTATCGTATTAAGTGCTAGTGCAACGCCTGTCGGTGTTTTTCTTACCTTAAGAAAGATGAGCCTAACGGGCGATGCGATGTCGCATGCAATATTACCCGGCGCTGCGATAGGCTTTTTAATCTCTGGCGTTTCTGTTACAGCCATGACCATCGGTGGCGTTATCGCGGGTTGCATTGTCGCAATATTAGCTGGGGTAGTTGCACGCCACTCGAATGCGGAAGAAGACTCTAGTTTGGCGGCTTTTTACTTATTGTCACTCGCGTCTGGCGTCCTCATTATTTCAGCAAAAGGCAGTAATATTGATTTACTGCACGTGTTATTTGGTTCGACATTAGCGTTGAATAACGACGCACTTATTTTATTAACGTCTATTGCTACCATTTCTTTGCTCACGCTGGCGGTATTGTATCGTCCGTTGGTAATGGAGTGCGTTGATCCTGCTTTTTTTAAGACCGTCAGTAAGCTAAGTGCTGTCGCTCACTATGGCTTTTTATTACTAGTTGTACTGAATTTAGTCGCAGGTTTTCATGCTCTAGGCACGCTAATGGCTGTGGGGTTAATGATTCTTCCAGCCGCTGTCGCCCGTTTTTGGACTGCAAAGCTAGGAGGAATGCTGCTAATTGCTTTTGTTACCTCCGTTATAAGCGGCTATCTCGGTCTTTTTCTTTCATTTCACGTCAGCCTCGCAACAAGTCCAGCAATCGTACTTGTTATGGGGTGTATCTACATTGTGTCGTTACTTTTTGGTCGACACGGTGGCTTACTTTTTAAAAACAGTTCTGCGTATTAACGGAAAGGAATACAAAATGTCAAAATCTCCTCTCATGCTTTCATTGATAGCTTTGGGTTTAGGTATGAGCTCGACGGCTATGGCTGAAGAAAAAGTGCCTGTTGTTGCTAGTTTTTCAATTTTGGGGGATTTAGTTTCTCAAGTGGGTGGTGAGCATATTTCATTAACAACGTTAGTGAAAGCAAATGGTGATGCACATGTATATAGCCCAAGCCCTATGGACGCAAAAGCGGTTACTCATGCAAAGTTGTTAGTGGTGAATGGACTAGAATTTGAAGGCTGGATGCCACGATTGGTTGAGTCTTCCAATTTTATCGGTGAAAAAGTGGTTGCGTCTGATGGAATTGATGCAATGAAAGGTGGTTGTAATCATAATAATGACGAACATCAAGCAGATGATAGCGCTCATGAGCATCATGCAAAGCACGATCATGACGATGATCATCACGAACACCATGCTGAACATGATCACCATCATCATGGTGAGTTTGATCCCCATGCGTGGAATAGCATTGCGAATGTGAAAATATATGTGGGGAACATTGAAAAGGGGCTAAGTAAGGTCGATCCTAAAAACACCAGTGATTATGAAGCGAATGCCCTTCATTACATTCAAAAGCTTGATAAGCTTGAACTTCAGTTACATGCTGAAATTACTAAAATTCCTAAATCACAGCGTAACGTTATAACGCCACACGACGCTTTTGGTTACTTTTCTCGAGACTTTGATGTGACTTTCATTGCTCCACAAGGCACAAGTACTGAATCGGAAGCCAGTGCAGCTGATGTTGCTGCAATCATTACGCAAATACGCGAAGATAATGTAACTGCGGTGTTTATGGAAAATATTGCCGATAACCGAATGATTGAGCAAATTAGCCGAGAAACTGGAGCTAGAATTGGTGGTAAACTATTTTCTGACGCGTTATCCAGCTCTGAAGGACCAGCATCTACCTATATTGAAATGATGCAATATAATGTGGATACAATTGTGAAAGCACTATCGCACTGATGCTCATGTTTAACGTTAATTGACATTCAATTCGATGAGTATTTAATTACTAGTGACTGTTATAAAAGTCCAATATCTATTTGCTAATAATAAGTGATTGATTTTGGGCTTTTATTTAGCTGTTACATAATATGGAAGTGATAACTTAGAATACGGGCGACATACCTACAGGCTGAGAGCTAAGTAATACCGCGCCCATCAAGATTAACGCAACGCCACCCGCTAGTTGAACAGTTGTTCCTGCCAAATGAAGTGAAGTCTCTGCATTCTTATTGTCTTTGGAATCACGGTCTGTTTGTTGTTTATTTCCATTAAGATAACGCTTAACTAACTGTCTTCCTGTTATCGTCATGATTGCGATAATAGACGTTGTTAGCGCCGTGCCAATAGCCATTAAGAATGCACTCACAACACCTAGCCAATACATATCTACCATATTCGCAAACAGCAACACCATAATGGCACCCGTGCAAGGTCGGATGCCTATGCTCAGAATAATCACCAAATACTCTTTGATTGAAGAAGCGCTATTGATGACCTCTGCATCTGCAAAATGTTGATGCCCACAACCACAGTCACTATTGTGAATATGATCGCCGGGGAGAGTATGCGTATTTTGAGCTGAGCGTAACATCACCTTAGGCTTGGCCGTATTTGTTGGTATGTGTTTTATGGCTGTAATGTTATTTGTGTTGAATACGAAGGCAGGTGTTTGCGGCTGTTGTGCATTCTTGAGGGATTGGTTTAACCGAAAAGATTGCCAAAGTGTACGCAAATTACGCCATACAATAACAAGCCCTAATATAACAACAGTGTAAAAACTCAGAGTAACGAAGCGGTTAGCCTCACTGTTTACTTCACGCATCGATGAATTAAAGATAACAAGCAAGGTTGAGACAAGTGCAATAGCAACAACGGCCTGTAACAATGCTGATAATACCGTGAGGGTTAAACTGAGCTTAATTTTGGTGGGGTGGGTGGCTAAGTATGTGCTCACAATCAACTTCCCATGGCCAGGCCCTAAAGAATGTAACATGCCATAGATAAAGCTAAGTGCAGCTAGAGATAACCCCGCAGCTATGCTGTCGGCTTGAGCATCGTATAAGAGTTCACTGAGTTGATTATTAATGTCTTTTTGCCATTGCATGCTTGAAATCAGTAGTGAAGGCCAAGCTTGCCAGATGGCATATCCAGTACCAAGAAATAAACCCGTTAAAATGAGTATTCCGTATTTTGAAAAGAAGAAAGGTTGTGCTGTTTGTGTTTTCATCATCAATTTATCCTTTATTCTCTGAGCATGTAATCAAGACCGTTTGCGTGAATAATTGCCCGAGAGCATTATCTGGGTCGGCATCAGCGGGTAAAGACATAGCATAAGACATTTGTTCAGGGGTTGGATTCGGTTCAATTAATTCCAATGAACAATGTTTAGCAAGATCGGGAGCTAGTTGAATATCTCCTTTTTTTTGCCAGCTCATATCAACGTAATAGCTTGGTTCGAAAATTAGTAGCTTTAAAGGATCGCCATCGAGTACTTTGGGTTTCGATAGTGGTAGCTCAAAATCAAGCGTGAGTTTTGATCTATGCTGGGTGAGTACACCTCGTCTGGCTAAAGAATACTTGATGGGTGTATCACCATCATAAAAATACGTAAAGTAATGCTCCCCCATCATGTTTTTCATGACAGAGTCGGCAACTTTCTGCATCGTTTTTGCTTTGTTTTCGGTCGATAAATCTTCACCATCAAGCATGTAAGCAGATGTCATTGCATCAAAAGTCCAAGACATTTTAAGACCGGTTATTTGATTTTGACTGCCCTCGATCTCAGTTTTTAGATCGATCCAAGAATGAGGATGAGCTTGAACTGTGAATGGAAACAGCAAACAGAAGATCAGAGTAAAAAGGCGAGACAATCCCCATTTTGAGTAACTATGTGGTGTGAGACTGCTAGTTAATCGATTGATAAATATATTCAAATTAAGGCTCTTGTTGTCATTATCATATGTCTTTAACACGTCTTTTTTACGTGTTGTAATAGACTTGGCTCAATACAATTCAAGTTATGTTATAACATCTCAATTTTTGTATCTAGCTTTGTTTTATGAAGCCTTAAATTTCATTTATCTAGCTATATCCAATAGACCTCAAGCTGCTCTGAATCCTGCGTCTTCAAGTTACTCGGGTGTATACTTAAAAGTCTAATAGGCTTGGAATTGAACGATGATGACGGTAAAAAGCGTGTCTGAGGGCAAAGTGCGGTGGGAGGTACTGGGCTTGCTAAGCGTTTTGTTGAATGGGGTGGCTTATGCTGATGAAACACCCGCTCGTTGCGATATATATATAAAAGGCAGTGAACAGCCAGCTATTTCGTTTCCTTGTACATTTTCTCAACGGCGAGGACATGTAACGATAACGCGATCTGATGAGGTCACTTATAGCTTTACACCTATAGGGGATACCCCTGGTAACTATGAAGATCAAAAGGGGAATACCGTTTATAGGCAAAGAGGGTTGGGGGTCGATGGTGTGATTTTTAAATTGAAAAATGAGTCTGTTTACATTTATTGGGATGCGATAAATTTAGAGCAAAAAATAAGCAAAAAAAAAGAACCATAATGTTTTTCTACGTTATAGATGTTGGCTTAACACGGTTATAACGTGAGATTGAGATTCTCATTGTCATTTAATCGTAAAAACTTTCATCTGTTCTATTTTTATATCAGCGGCTTAAGTTAATCTGTTGGGATAATGTTATATGTCGATTAAGTATCAAGGTATAAACTATCGAGCTATAAACAGAAAAATAATTAAAACAAAAATCAAAGGAGTGGCATGTCTGGTATACAAAAGAAAATACTGATCCTTTTTGCGCATCCATCGCAATCGCGTTCAGAAGTTAATTCGCCATTGTTTGAAGCATCCAAAACTATTGATAATGTTACGACGGTAGATCTCTACAGTGAGTACCCCACATTTAGAATTAACATCGATATAGAACAGCAACGTTTGCGTGATCACGATGTTATTGTCTTTATGTTTCCACTTTACTGGTATTCAACACCAGCGATTTTAAAAGAATGGCAAGATCTTGTGTTGGAATATGGTTTTGCTTATGGCTCTGATGGTACAGCACTACATGGTAAACGTTTTTTATGCTCTCTTACCGCTGGTGGTTCTGAAAAGGCCTATCGTTCCGAAGGGTATAACCATTTTACTATTCGAGAATTACTTCAACCTTTAGAGCAAACGGCTGAACTAACGGGTATGCAGTTTCTTGCGCCATTTGCTTTGTTTGGATCGCGTACTGCTGTTGAAGAAAAACGCATTAAAGCACATGTCGATGATTGGAAAAAAGTACTCATTGCTTTGCGAGATAATAAGATGGATTTGGTGCTCGCGAGTGAGCTATCAAAGCTAAATCATGATCTTCCACGACTTATTAGGGATTAATCATGACGGGGTATTTTCTTCAAGCATTTATCTATTTATTTGCAGCTGTTATTGCCGTGCCTATCGCCAAAAAACTTGGATTAGGCTCGGTATTAGGGTATTTAATCGCAGGTGTAGTGATAGGGCCTGTTATTGGTTTAGTCGGTAGCGAAACAACCACCATTCAACACTTTGCTGAATTTGGTGTCGTAATGATGTTATTTCTAGTGGGGTTAGAATTAGAGCCCAAAATGCTTTGGGATATGCGGCATCGTCTTATAGGTTTAGGCGGTCTACAGGTTGGGCTTAGCACCTTTATTGTGATGGCGATTGCCATGGCAATGGGGATTGGTTGGACGGTTGCATTAACAATCGGTTTGGTTTTTTCACTTTCTTCAACGGCAATTGTGCTTCAGACATTTAATGAAAAAGGACTAGGTAAAACGGAAGGTGGTCGTACTGCATTTTCGGTTCTTCTGTTTCAAGATATCGCTGTTATCCCAATGTTGGCTTTAATTCCATTGTTGGCGTTACCGGAATTAGTAGAAAAAGCTCAAAACCTAGTGCAAACCGCGTCTGAACACAGTGAAGAATTAAGCCTTGTTGCTGGGCTTCCGGGTTGGGCGTACGCCATTGTGGTTATTACGGCTATTGTTATCGTTGTTGTTGGTGGGCACTTTTTAAGTCGTCCACTATTTCGCTTTGTTGCCAGTTCAGGCTTACGAGAGATATTTACAGCGACAGCACTCATGCTGGTGATTGGTATTGCAGCCTTAATGAGTTTGGTCGGGTTATCACCTGCTTTGGGCACTTTCTTAGCCGGTGTAGTATTAGCTAACAGCGAATTCAGACATGAGCTTGAATCTAACCTCGAACCGTTTAAAGGTCTATTACTGGGGCTATTTTTTATCACAGTCGGTGCAGGCATTGATTTTAGTGTGTTATTTGGCGACTTCAGTACAGTAATTGGTTTAACGCTGGGGGTTATGCTAATTAAAGCAACAGTGTTACTTGTACTGTCATTTATCTTTAAAGTGAAAGGCAGTGACCGTTGGCTTTTTGCCCTGAGTTTGGCGCAAGCGGGTGAGTTTGGTTTTGTTTTACTGAGCTATACCGTGCAAAATCATGTACTTCCGACTGATATTGCACAGACACTATCGTTAGTTGTTGCTCTGTCGATGTTTTTAACTCCGGGCTTATTCATTCTGTTCGACAAGGTAATTCTGCCACGCTTCCAGAAAACAGAAAATGAACGAGAAGCCGATGAAATTGATGAGCAAGGCACTGTAATCATCGCGGGTATTGGTCGTTTTGGCCAGATTGTTAACCGCTTGCTAGTGGCGAATGGGGTTAAAACTGTCGTGCTCGATCACGAGGTTGGGCAGATTGAAAACATGCGCAGCATTGGTATTAAAAGCTTCTTTGGTGATGCAACACGTCCTGATTTACTGCACACATCAGGTATAGAAGAAGCTAAAGTTATGATTGTGGCTATCGATGATAAAGAGCGTGCTGTCGAGTTGGTGAAATATGTAAGAAAAACCTATCCACAGATTCGTATATTGGCACGTGCCTACGACCGTGGTCATCATTATGCGCTACGTTGTGCAGGGGCTGATTATATGATTAGCGAAACATACCGCTCTGCATTGGCTTTAGGTACTCAAGCATTGAAGGATGTTGGTTTTCACCCATTTCGCGCCGAGCAGTTAAAAGCCGCATTCGTCGAAACAGAAGCACAAAGTAAAGAAGTGCTTTACCAAACATGGAAAGAAAGCACGGAAGAGAATAAGTTTAATGCGTCTTATCGTGAACTATTTATGCAGTTAGAAGATGCACTAGGTGAAGCGATGAAAGGTGAACGCAGTGATAAGCATGCAAAGAGTGAACGAGGTTGGACGCCACCACCGAAAGGATACGCGGATGTTGTCGAAAAATTACAAGCAGAAAAGGGCGATGAGAACTAAGTTGTTGTGTAGAGAAACATTCATCTGTTTGGATACGGTATTTTAAAAAACAAGTGGTGAGTTAAGGCTTTGAATATAGCCATTTAACTCACCACTTTTATTTTATTACTCGAGTGCTTTTTACTGTTTATTTTCCGATATTATCATTGATAGTTGTGGCTAGATTATTCTAGCTTCGCGACTTATTCGTTACTGGCTCTTGCTCGAGTAACGTTGCCTTCACTTAACTGTTTGAGCACCTGATTTTTAGGACCATCAGCAATAATATGCCCTTGCTCCATCACAATTAAACGGTCAACAATATCTAACATGCTGGTCTTGTGTGTAATAAGAATAAGCGTTTCATCTTTAGATAAGCTTTTTAACTGATGCTTAATGTACATCTCTGAACGGTTATCCATGCTACTTGTTGGTTCATCCATTAACAGTACGGGAGGCTTTCCAACCAGAGCACGTGCAATCGCAATTGCTTGACGTTGCCCGCCTGAAAGAGATGCGCCACCTTCACCGACTTGTTTCTCTAAACCTGCTGCATCTTGCTGTGTAAAGTTTGTTACCCCTGCTCGTTCTGCGGCAAGCAGAATGTCTTGATCCGTTGTTAACGGGCGACCCAATATAATGTTGTCGCGAATAGAACCAAAGAACAAGGTTATGTCTTGAGGCACACAGCCGATATTTCGACGCACGTCAATATGATGAAGCTGGTTGATGTCGGTATCATCAATTTGAACCGATCCTTCGATAGGCTGATATAACCCCATAATCAAGCGTTCAATTGTGGTTTTCCCAGAACCAATACGCCCAATGATGGCGATCTTTTCACCCGGATTAATCGTAAAGCTCACATCCTTAAGTGCTGTGCTGGTTGCATTGGGGTAAGTAAAGCTGACTTTATCAAAAACAATTTTACCTTTGATTACAGGGCGGTGAATATAGCGCTTACCGTCTTCTTGCTCTGTCGGCATCTGCATGAGCTGTTCGATGATTGTCATCGCTGATTTTGCTTGATTATAGCGAGTTGATAGCAATGAAAGTTGCACCATAGGGCCAACCGCTCGTCCGCTTAGCATGGTGGCGGCAATGAGCCCGCCCATGGTTAACTGACCATCAGCAATCAGATATACGCCAAATACGATCATCGCAACGGACACGAATTGCTGTAAAAACCCTGCAGTATTTTGAACCGAATCAGTAAGACGACGAGATTTGATCCCCCAGTTGGCCATGTGAGCAACTGCTTCTTCCCAACGGTATTGAAATTGATTTTGTGCCCCAAACAGCTTCACGGTTTCCAAGCCACTCAAGCTTTCAATTAAGTTCGCATTTTTTTGCGATGAAAGACGAGAACCTTCTTCAATACTACGACGTAAAGGTCGTTGAATGAGTAAGCTATAAATAGCCAGAATAGTTACCGCAACCAAAGGGACAAGTGCTAGAGGGCCTGCAACAAACCAAATAATAAGAAGAAACATCAATGCAAATGGTAAATCAATCATTGATGAAACTGTGGCAGAGGTAAAAAATTCTCTTATGGATTCAAATTCTTGCATATGACGAGCAAACGCACCCACTGAAGGTGGTTTGGCTTCCATACGAATACCCATAACTCGGCTAAATATTTTAGCTGAAATTAACAGGTCTGATTTTTTTCCGGCTAAGTCAATGAAGTAACTACGCATGACTTTTAACACTAAATCAAAGCCAAAAATAATGGTGATACCAATAGCCAGTACCCATAAAGAGTCAAACGCAAGATTAGGTACTATTTTATCGTAAACAAGACGAGTAAAAAGAGGGGCAGAAATAGCAAATATATTGATCAAAATGGAAGCGATAAATACATCTCGGTAGATGTTACGAGATTCCCATAATGTACTCCAAAACCAATGGCCATCACGCGTTTTTAATATTTCAGGTGAACGCTCATCATATCGAAAGCGTTTTTTCATCAAAAATAAATGACCAGTGTATTGCTGGTTTAAGTCATCAAGGCTTATCCATTGCTGGCTATCATCTGATTGTGCCAGTACAACTTCTACTTCGCCTTTTTCATTATCTACACTTAGTACAACGCATGCATCGCCACCTTTTAACAGTGCCACGACAGGGAATAATAACGGTGAGATGTCTTTGAGTGCAATTTTACTATCTTTGGCTTGTAAGCCTGCTTTTTCGGCCGCACGAGGTAGAAGAAATGGAGTAAGAAGACCATTAGCAAGGGGAAGATCTGCAACCAAGGCTTCAGGAGAGTTAGCCTGTCCATAATAGCGGCTGACATAGACTAAAGACTGCAGTAGTGGGTCTTTCATACGGCTTTCTCGCTATTTATTTTATCTACCACATAGCCTTGGAAACCTCGCACCATGAGTTCGGCCAGCTTTTCTTGCTGGCTGATTGTTTCAACACGAGTGGCGATGGTGGTGATTAATAGATTATTCGCTGTGCGGGTAATTGATGCGAGTACATCAGCTTTAACTTGATGTTCAATTTGATGAGTGTAGGCAAAATCTAGTTTTACATAAGCCGGACGGAACTTATTAAGGTAGCCGATCGAACTGAAATTATGTCCAAAATTATCGATACCAAAGGCGAAGTTATTTTGATGGATAATTTCACACAATAACCCTGTATTGTCGCTATGTTTGATAAAACAAATTTCAGGAAGCTCAAATATAATACGTTCTTTCAGTTGTGGGTTGGATTGCATTTTATTGGCTAACCAGCGAATAAAGCCAGTGTCGTTTACACTGCTTTTTGTAATGTTAACGGCAATGTTACCGACATTTTTATCGCTATTTAGCACATTGAATAGCTCATCGATGATGTGCATATCCATATGTGTTCCCGCATTTAATTGTTCTATTGCACCTAAGAACTGTGCTGCCGAGTAATGTTGGCTGCCTTTCTTAATGTAAGCAAATGCTTCTTGATGGAGGGTGTTTTGGTGATGATCAATTGCTTTTTGGAAATTGAATTTAAACAACTTATTAGCAATAGCTTCGTCTACTAATGCTTTCCATTGTTGCTTACCCATAGTGGTTTGTTTGCCTGTGTCGCTTTGTTCTTTTACATCAAATAATGCAAGGGGCTCTTGGGGTTGTTGCCTTGCTTGCATTAGAGCATTGTCAGCCTGAGCCAGTAGCGTTGTAATATTGTCATCATGGTTGCGCATAACTAAACCGACAGTCGCTTGAACTGGAGCGAGATCGAGAGGATCGCTTTGCAGTTCAGATGTCATGTGCAGTAATGAGCGGCCAATTATTTTTAGTTCAGCAGCTGTAATATTTGGCGCGAGTAACATGAATTCGCACTGGTTAAGGCGCGCAATAGTGTAATCATCGTTGATGAGCTCTTTCATCCGAACAGACAGTGTTTGTACTAGGTAATCACCAGCCTCATAGCCATCTTGTAGATAGGCATCTGTAATTAAATCCACTTTTAATAATGCAATACCGCCTTCTGATGGCGATGATAACCAAGAATTAAGTTGAGTCATTAAGTAGCTACGGTTTGCTAGCCCCGATACCGGATCTTGATAAGCCCTAATGCGTAAATTATCAGCTTCTTGTGCTTGTTGATCAAAATGGATTTTAAGCTGTGCGCTCATATGGTTAAACGCAACAACAACATCACTTAACTCGCGAATGTTGGGAATAGATAAAGGATCATCAAATTGATTATTTGACATTTGACGAGCACGAAGTTGAATCGCCTTTAGTGGCTTGAGCACTTTTGACAAAATAAACGCGAGGAATATTAAGCCTAATAAGAACGTGGATGTAAAACCGATCAGGAGTTGTAAGCTGGCTTGCCAAAGTTGCTGGTAAGCATAGATCGAGCTGCTGGTTACAGTGAGGCTTGCCAATTGCATCCAACCGCTAGTGAGTGTAGTGGAACGCGTGATCGGTTCAATGATGATTATGCTTTGAAACCAGTCGGGCACACCTGTTACCTGAGTAGGGTAGCTGCGCACAATTTCACCGCTGTCATTCAACATACTTAAGTGCACTTTGCTGTAAAAGCTGCTGTCAAAGGTGGCGTTGATAACAGATTCTGCAGATATTGTGTCATTGACTTCCAAATAGGGGGCCAGCGCCATACCAACAGCACTGATCGCGTTATCTATTTCTGTTGATTGTTGCTCACGTAAAAAGTCACGTGTTGTGTTGAATTGAATCACAAACACGGAGGTGATAAGCGCAAAAAATACAACCAGCATCCATATCAAGAGTTGTCTATAAAGTGTCATTGTGGTCACTCATCAAAGTTAATTTTAGGTCTATTCAGTTTTATACGATCTGAACGTTGGCGTAGGTCATTCCACAAACTTAACCTGGAAGCTTTACCTGCTAACTGTCCTTGTCCTTTCTGTTTCATCAACCAGAGTTTGCTAGCATTAAAGCTGTATATAGGCAGTAAATCTGGTCGTTTTGTTGCTGGCTTAATGTCACCATTAAGGTTATCAAGCAGCAATGGTACAGATGACGGGGTAGGGTAATAGGCTACCACCATATGAAACTGATTAAGTTCTAGGGCCTTTACATATACTAATCGTAACTTGTTATCGGCAACGCCCAATTCACGCAACGAGAAGTATTTTGCAATACTGAAATCTTCACAATCACCAGCCCCCACACCTAGAAACTCAAGAGGGGTCGCCCAGAAGTCTTCTTTTCCCCATAACTTGATATCATCAATAAAAATCAGCTGGTTAAAGAAATTATTTACCTCTTTTAGCTTGGTATCAATATCTTGTGAAGCATTATCATTAACAATATTCCGCCATGCCGTCACTCGCTTTCCAGCGCGTTCGCCATAAAATTGCATGATGGTATTGATCTGTTTCGACTCTTTATCCGTCAGTGCAATAGCACTTGCTGATAATAATAGAGCGAGAACCCAGAAAGCCACTCTCTTCATTCTATTTGATCAATTATCAGTGAATGCATTAATTATCTCTTAACGTAAAAATAGTCCACTCTTCAACAAGGCTACCTTTTGAACCGATAACACGCGCAACAACACGGCGGCTTAGTGTGTTTGTAGCTTCACTTGATTCTGCTGCAATTGGTTCAGCGTCGCCAAAGCCAATTGTTTTTATTCGTTGAGGAGCAACACCTTCGGCAATGAGCTGCTCTCGTACTTTTGTTGCTCGTCGTTTTGATAGGCCAATATTGTATTCTGAGTTACCAACAGGGCTCGCATAACCTTTTAATTCAATATACGCTTCTGGGTAGACATCTAAAAAATCAGCCATGCGCTGAATTTCGGACAAAAAGGCTTCAGGTATTGCCGTTGAATCATTGGCAAAAAGAACCCGTACATCATTCTCTTCTTCACGGTTTATGCTGGTTGGGCAGCCATCGTTATCAACGATAGCTGAGTGTGGAGTGTCTGCACATTTATCACGGGCGTTAATCACACCATCTTTATCGAAGTCTCGCTGGTCTTGTGATTGTTCGGCAATAGGCGGCTCTTCCACTGTGACAGAACAGCCAAATAAGGTGAGTGCTAATAAACCGGTTACAGTTCGTTTCATTGTTATTATTCCCTTATTTATTTAACTGTCTTAACCCAGCTTTCTGGTACATCAACACGCATTTCATCGAGCAGTAAACCTGTCGCATTTAATACACGATACTTGGCTAAAATACCGCTGTAGTGGGCATTCAAGTAGGCTTTTCGTGATTCAAATAGCTCATTTTCTGTGTTCAAAACGTCGAGTAATGTTCGTTTACCAATCCTAAATTGTTTTTCATACGCGATGACTGTTCGAGCAGAAGCATCAACATGCTCTTGCAAAAATTTAGTTTGATCAGATGCTAGTTCCATGGCACTCCAGGCTAAACGCGTGCCTTCATCTAGCATGCGGTGGGCGCGATCACGAACATCTTTAGATTTATTGATTTGGTATGCCGCACGACGACTTTTTGCAGCATCAGAGCCACCGTTATAGAGGTTATAACGCATTTTTAGCATTGCTTTGAACTCATCGGTATCACCACGTGAGCCATCGAGTTCTTCTCCCCATTCTTGAGAAGCTTCAATACTGAATGATGGATAAAATGTGCCTTTAGCCTGTTCATATTGTTGCTGAGCAGCTTCGATGTCATTAGACGCCACATAAATAACAGGGTTGTTTTTTCGTGCTTTTTCCATGGCGTCATCAAGCGAGATCGCCACGTAATTGATGTCGACTTCTGGTTTTTCCAACGCTTCTGGGTATGCGCCAATTGTACGAATAAAAGCTGTGTTTTTGTCGTTTAGGTTACTTTTTGCTGATAATAAATTGGTGTTTGAGCGAGCTAGACGACCTGCTACTTGAGCAAGATCAGCAGTAGAACCAATACCTGAATCGGCACGTTTTTTAATATCTGAATACATGCGTTGGTGAACCGCAAAGTTGGCTTCAGACAGAGCTAATATTTCTTGAGCGCGTAATACATCGAGGTAGCTTTCAGTGGCTGTTAATGCCATATCTTGTGCGTCAGACAATAATTGGTAACGTTGAGCTTCTGTTTCTGCTTTATTACGCTGAATATCGTTATACGTTATTGAGCCATCCCACAGTAATTGTCTGATTGATATTTTTGCATTTCGAGGGTCAAATTCCCCTTTAGTTCCTAATTTATTGTCGTAATCTTCATAACCAATACCAGCCTCTAGATCGACAGAAGGTAGGTAGTCACCCGTTGATGCATCAATGAGCTCGTTACGACTCATAAATTCATTATAAGTACTTCGGATTTCAGGGTTTGAACTTAATGTTTGGGCAATAGCTTGCTCTAATGATTGAGCCATCACAGGCATAGCCATAGATTGTAGGCTAATAAGTAGAGCTATTTTTTTAATGCGTTGTTTTATTATCATTATAATTACTCTCTTAACGCTGTTTGACGCGCTTTGAGCACTGGTTTAAGCAAATAATCTAAAACAGAACGCTTGCCTGTAATGATATCTGCCGATGCGGTCATGCCTGGGATGATAGGTAAGGGCTCACCATCTGGCCCTTTAAGGGTGTTATCTTCAGTCCTTATCCGTACTTGGTAATAACTATTTCCTTCTTCATCCTGAATTGTGTCTGCACTGATTGTTTCTAAGTAACCAGATAAACCACCGTAAACTGTAAAATCATAAGCACTAAATTTGAGCATTACAGGTAAATCTGGACGTAAAAATCCAATATCTTGAGGCGCGATTTTAGCCTCAATCAGTAAATTATCTTCTGATGGCACAATCTCAACTAAGTCCATTCCTGGTTGAATGACACCACCTACAGTATTGACATAAATCTTTTGGATTGTGCCTGTTACAGGCGATAAAACGACAGTTCGATTGACGCGATCTTCAAGGCCCACCTGTGATTCTAATAAACTATCGAGTTGGTCACTGGTTTCATTCAATTCAGCTTGTGCTTCAGAGCGAAAATTAGATGCAATATTAATATATTTGAAGATGACTTCTTGAATTGTTGCCTGTGTAACCGGTATCTGTAGCTCTGCAGATGTCAATTCACGCTTAGTATCGTTTAGTTGTCGTTGCAGCTTAAGTAATTCAATCTTGGGTACAACGCCTTCATCAGCTAGAGGCTTTGTGATGTTATATTCTTTACTGGCGATGTTGTAGCTGCGTCGAAGGTTATTCATACGTGATTTAGTTTCGATTAATTCACGCTCTTTTTGACTAATCTGTTGTGCCATTCCTGATAACTGGTTTTGAATATTTGAAATTTTATCGTTGTATTCATTTTTTTGACGTTGAACCAGTCTCTTATGTTTATCTTCAAAATTGGCATCAAATTTAAGAATATTATCTTTTACATCAACACTTTTTCGCCAGTTACTATTTGCATTCTTCTTGTTAACAGTGACGCTGTTTAATAAAGCATTTAGGCGTATAGAGTCAGCTTGAGAGCCTGCCAAGTTTTGCGTTCGCTCCCGAAAATCAGAACGGAATAGAGTATCATCAATCAATAGCAGCTTTTGATTTTGTTCTACATGTTGCCCTTCTTTTATCAATACCTCTTTGACGATGCCGCCTTCTAGATTCTGCACAATTTGCAGCTGCGATGATGGAATTACCTTACCCGTACCCACTGTTACTTTATCCAGTTTGGCGACAGATGCCCATGCAATTGCAACGATAAAAAACAACACCATTACCCAAAGCATTATTCGCGCACTATGTGGTGTATTTAGCAATAAAGCCGCAGATTTATCATCAACGAAGTCTAATTGAGTAGTTGAAAGTGCTCGGTTTTTCTTCGCCATAAAATTACCAATGCAGTAGCCTAAAAATTTATACAGCAAACATCTACTTACATTCTAGTCTTAAAAAAATATATTCTTTATAAAACAGAGAGTAAAAGTTTCATATCTTGCTATTTCTTCTTATGTCATTAAATGCATCTTGCTCCACAGGTGCTTAAGGTGCATTTTTCTATACAAAACATAGATGAGGGATCTACTCATTATGCTATTCACTACTTATAAAATACACTGTTATGTGCAATTGGTTTAATTTGTCTTCTGTCAGTATGTTTGTAACAGATTATTCCAGATGATAAACTGCCAATATATTGACGTAAAGTGTTATTTTTTGCTAAAAGTATGAATGCTTTATCACAAAATGACGTCAAAAAAGTGATAGAAGCACAGTTTAACGATTAACGTAGCATTATTGGAAAGTATGCTTTTTAGAGATTACTTCCAAATGCTAGAAGAAATACATGATTTTATCTATTCAGATGAAGTTAGGTATTTGATAAAAAAAATAATAATAAAGATAAAATCATATGTGCGTATGTACATATCCAAGTGCTAACAGAGTGGTCTTTTTATGGATACGAACGATACAAAGAATATGGTTGATATGCAGGCTTCAAAGGATGTCGCTTTTATCATTAAAGCAGGGAACAAGGTTGTTCCTATAAAAGCTGATTATCAGATGCAATCAGATGATGTAGTCGTTGCAAATGCGGGTGCTAAATTTGTTGTGATGCAAAATGGCATTCCTACTATTGTGAATGAATCTTGCCCAGCTTGTATCATGATGTCCGTAGACGGTCTAAAAATCTCAGAGCTCAGTGATAGTGTATCGTTTAGCGCAGAAGGTGCGAGTAATTCTAGCTTTTCATCGAATGATGTAGCCGCGATTCAAAATGCAATTTTATCTGGCGATGACCCGACAGAAACGCTAGAAGCCGCAGCAGCAGGTAATGAAGCACAAGGCTCATCAAATAGCCGTTTTGTTGTTATTGATTACGATAACAATGAAATGCTTGCACAAGCAGGTTTTGATACTGCCAGTGAGCAGCAAGAAACGATAAATGAAGATGAAAGCTTGGCTGTTCTGACTGCTGAAGGAGGCGATACTGCGTCTATTTCTTTGGTGGAAGGTGATCTAAGTGCAGGAACATATCCGGTAGAAACCACTCAATCTGTAACCATTGAAGCAGGAACACAACCACTCGATCCTGGCTCTTTTACGTTTGACTCTCTCATTCTTGATAGCTTACTTAGTGAGTTAAATAGCGAAATTACATCAGGTGGCGAGCCTGTTGAATTTGTCTTTGATTCAGCAACGAATTCTATTATTGGTACGAAAAATGGTGAACTGGTACTGACTATTGATTTAGATACCAGTACTAGTGGTCGAGATGTCACCGTTGATATCACGACGACACTACACCAACCTATCGATCATACGGATGGCGCGAATAACAGCGGCTTAGTGACTAACGTTGATGATAAAATCAATATTAATGTGTCTATTCAGGGCACAGATACCAGCAACAATGCTCTCGATAATCCGGTTAAAATTGATATCGGTATTGCTGATGGCGCTGATCCGTCTTTTAGTTCGGATACTGGCGTTACGATTAATGAATCTTCACAACAAGGCGATGTGATTTCTGGTCAGATCCCATTGGATGTGGGCTCTGATGCGATTGATAACGTTGTCTTCCAAGCTAGTCAGCCTGGATTAACAGGGATCACCAGTAACGGCGAAGCGACAACATACACTGTTTCAGGTAACACGATTACTGTTGTTGATAGTGCCAATATTCCTGTTATGACGGTGACCATTGCCACTGATGGTTCATATGAAGTCACGGTTACAGGTCCAATCGACCAAGGTGACAGCGAATCCACCAATATTGATTTGAACGTTACTGCCACCGATAAAGATGGCGATACCACAGATGGTTCGATGGACATCACCATCACTGACGGCACCAATGCAGTGGGTGGCGACCAAGGTGCGCTAACACTGAACGAAGGCGATTTAGACACGGTGGGTGATGGTGTTAATCCGGGTGATACAGATACCACATACCCAGCATCGCAATCAGGTTCGTTTGTTATCAAGGCGGGTGAAGATAGGCTTGTTCCGGGTTCAGTAAAAATCGACCCAGCATTACAAAGTGATTTGATCACTGAACTGCAAAATGAATTGACCTCAGGTGGTGAGGCGTTGACGTTTGAGGTTGATACGAGCGGTAATTTGGTAGGTAAATTGTCAAACGGTACTGTTGCTGTAACCGTTACCTTGTCGGGCGAACAGCAAGGTCAAGACGTGAAGGTCACGGTGACTATCGAACAGAATGTCCCGTTGGATCATACTAATACTGGCGACAGCGAAGGCTACATTACTTCCGCCAATGACGACATTCACATCAACGTACCCGTGCAGGCCACTGACACTGACGGTGATGATTTAGATACGCCTGCCAATGTGGACATCACTATTACCGACGGCGCTAATCCATCGTTCGGTACTGATTCTGGCGTGACGATTAATGAGTCAACAGATAAAGGCAATACGATTGAAGGTCAGATCCCATTGGATGTGGGCTCTGATGCGATTGATACCATTGTGTTCCAAGCTGACCAGCCGGGATTAGCTGGCATTACGAGTAATGGTCTGCCAACGACCTTTACTGCTACTGGCGATACCCTGACAGTACTTGATAGTGCTGGCGATACCGTGATGACGGTAACTATCGCCGCTGACGGATCGTATGAAGTGACGGTTACAGGTCAGATCGACCAAGGTGACAGCGAATCCACCAATATTGATTTGAACGTTACTGCGACTGACAAAGATGGTGATACCACAGATGGTTCGATGGATATCACCATTAACGATGGCACCAATGCCGCGGGTGGCGACCAAGGTGCGCTAACGCTGAACGAAGGCGACTTAGATGTTGACGGTAATGGGGGCGGTGGCACAGATACGTCTTATCCTGCCACACAGTCGGGTGATTTTGCTTTAATCGCCGGTGAAGACCGTTTAGTCCCTGACTCTGTTCAAGTGGACCCAGCTCAAGTGGCAGACTTGATGGTAGAGCTTACGGCTGAACTGACCTCAGGCGGCCAAGCGTTAACTTTCTCGTTGAATGCTGATGGTGACATCGTCGGTATGTTGGGTACTGAGGTGGCGCTGACGGTTAAGCTGTCTGCGGTACAAGACGGTCAAGATTTAACGGTGACCGTTGATATTGCGCAAAACGTGC